>Ga0184623_10001356_pt1 | contig 10644 bp, 10 predicted proteins | sample PLM1_100_b1_FD_133138 | JGI IMG/M metagenome (GOLD analysis project Ga0184623, IMG submission 133138) | Groundwater sediment microbial communities from an aquifer in East River, Colorado, USA - PLM1_100_b1 | ecosystem: Environmental > Terrestrial > Soil > Riparian zone | place: USA: East River...
AGGCCCTGGACAAGGTCGTCGCTAAGATTCCGGTTGGCCGGCTCGGCGAGCCGGACGAGGTCGCCAGGGTCGTCGAGTTCCTCGCCGACCCCGACTCCGGATTCATCACCGGCCAGATCTACTCCGTCAACGGCGGGCAGTACATGTAGCGGGTTTGGCGCGTAGCAGGCTGCCATGGCGGCGCCGTCTCGGCGGTCGAAAGCGGCATAGAACCGCTCGAGGAGCTCGACGTTGCGATGTCTGGTCACGCGGCAACACTACGGCTCACGCTCGCTGCTCACCCAGGTCGCCGGTGCCGCAGCGCCGTCCGCGGCGGGCCGACAAAAATCTGCGACCCTCTTCGCGATCTTGAGCTCTTTTCGCGTGGGAGCGCTCCCATCAGCCAAAAAGCTCAAGATCGCGGCCACCTCATCGTGGCGCCAGGCCGGCGCCCGGGCCGGACCGTTGCCGACTGACCACAGCCACCGAGGTCTTGACAGATTGGCCAATCATGATAATGCTATGCATGGATGCGCGAGACTGACCCGTGCAGACGGAGGTGCGTGATGTGCCTGCATCAGCCCCCATGTCCCAGTGCAGACGCACCGGACCGCGAGGCCGCCAGAGTCGTTGTGCCCCATCCCGATCAGGGCTGGTCCCTGCTGTGTAACGGGGTGCTTCTCTTCGAAGACACCGGGCTCCTGTTGCCTGACCGCCGAGCGGTTCCACCGCATGCTTTCCCAACGCGCGCAGTCCGGCCAAACGCGTTCCCATCCGCCGCCTGAGACGAACCTGCCCGTGCTCGAAGCCACCCGCATGTCCGATGCGGCGCGGTCCTTGCTGGCCGACCTCGGCGAGCTCCGCTCACAGGGCTGGGTCCGTGCCGGGCGAGAGCCACCTCGAGGTGGTCGACCCGGCCATCGCCAGGTCGTCGGCCGGGCACCCACTTGCATATCGGCCAGAATGGCTGGCGTGTGCGCGCCGGCGTACCTCGTCACGCGCGCCTCGCGGGGGCGCACGAATGACACACTAGGCTGTCGGATAGCGTTCAGCGTTGTTGATCGCTTCAGGCGCGAAACAAGCATGTGACATCGGCCTGGAGGCAGTCGACTACGATCCCTTCACTAGTTCTCGGCTCCTGCCCCGAACGGAGAACTGGCGTGACTGACGAGCGTGTGGCGCCGACTGGTGTTGACGCGAGCGGCCCGAGTCCCGGCCGCCCGTTGGACGGCATGGACGGCCGGAGAGAAGACTTCGCCTCGGACCGGAGGCTGGCGGAGAGAAATCTCGCTGGCGCGTCGAAGGCCAGGACTGTTTTCCGGGTGCTGCGCAAACGCCGGCGACGCTGCCGGGCGCTCCTGGCGGTCCCCGCTCTGCTGATTGTCCTGGCGGCATGCGGTGGCGGGGAGAGCGGGAGCCAATCGGGAGCGGTCGCCGGCGATGCCGGCGATCGACTCGATCTCAAAGCGGTGTGTCCGAGCACGATCGTGATCCAGACGTCGTGGCTTCCGGATGCGGTGGCCGCGGGTGCGCTCTACCACCTTCTCGGTCCCGGTCCGGATGTCGACGCCGGGCAGAAGCGGGTCACTGCGCCTCTGCTCGCGCGGGGCAAGGACACCGGGGTCAAGTTGGAGTTGCGCGCGGGCGGCCCGGCGATCGGCTTCACGCAAACATCCGCGCAGATGTATCTCGACACGGGCATCACCCTGGGCATGCCCAAGGTCGATGAGCAGATCCAATTGTCGGCAGGACAGCCTACGCTCGCGGTGCTGTCTCTCCTGGAGATCGATCCGGGGGTCATCCTGTGGGATCCCGTTAAGCACCCAGAGTTCAGCACCATACAAGACATCGGCCGGACCCAGACCACGGTGCTCTACTTCGGTGGTGACACTTATATGGAATACCTGATCGGGTCGGGCATCCTCAAGCGCAGCCAGGTCGACGGGTCCCAAGATGGCTCCCCCGCGCGCTTCGTCGCCGCCGGGGGAGACATCGCGCAGGCGGGATACGCCACGGTTGACCCGTATACCTTCAAGGAGGAGGTCAAGGAATGGGGAAAGCCGGTGAAGTTCCAGCTAGTTTACGACACCGGCTATCCGAACTACGGCGAGATCTTGGCCATGCGAGCAGGTGACAAAGACAAGCTGGCGCCTTGCCTGCGCAAGCTTGTGCCCATCGTCCAGCAGGCGCAGGTCGACCTGTTGGCCGACCCCGCTCGGACGATCGATCTCACGGCAAATCTCAACGAGGCGTACAAGAGCGGCATCCCCTACACCACAGACAGCGCCGAGTTCGCGGTCAACCAGGCGAAGGCTCTCGGCCTGATCGGCAACGGCGACGACGGATCCATCGGCAACTTCGACGAGTCCCGTGTACAACGCATGATCGACATCACCAAACCCATCTTCGCCGCCCAGAAGAAACCCATCAAAGACGGCCTGACGCCCGCGGAGGTCGTCACCAACGAGTTCATCGAAGCCAAGATCGGACTCGCTACGCGCTCATGAGGCTCCCCGGCCAGGCACCGGAACAGCTGGCACCCCCCAGCCGGCGCGCGCGCGGGCCGGCTGGGGGGTCCCAGTCACAGCTTCCGGCCGACCCCCCCGGGCATCCTCAGCGCCGTGGGCGCCGTTGACGCCGTGTCCGTGTCCGGCCGCCACTGCTGCACGTCGACCAGGCCGGGCGGCACGAGTTCGAAGCCGTCGAAGAACCGCAGGACTTGGTCGCGGCTCCTGAGCGTTAGCGGCCATGGCGTGCCCGCATAAATGGCCTCAAGTTGCGCCATCGCCTCCCGATCGCTATCGGTGGCAAAATGACAGATCCCGATGTAGCTGCCCGGCGCCATCTCCTCGCGGAACCGGGCGACAATTCCGAATGGATCCTGCTCCTCGCTGACATTGAAGAGCACACCGAACAGCAACACGCCCACCGGCTTCCCGAAGTCGACGAGCGCCCTCAGTGCGGGACCGTTGATGATCTCCTCCGGCTGGCGGAGGTCCCCCTCGATGGCTATCACGCCATCCGTGGTCTCCAGCAGGGCGCGGTTGTGCGCGATCACCATCGCGTCGTAGTCGACATAGGCCACCCGCGCAGACGGGTCGACGGCGCGGGCCACCTCATGAACGTTCGGCGAGGTCGGGATTCCGGTGCCCAGGTCGAGGAACTGGCGGATACCAGACTCGGCGAGGAACCGCACCACCCGCACCAGAAACGCCCGCTGCGCCTGCGCCAGCTCACGCGAGTCTGGCGCGACGGCAAGGAGCTTCTCTGCGGCCTCGCGGTCAACGGCAAAGTTGTCCTTTCCACCCAGGATGTAGTCGTACACCCGCGCGCCGAGGGGAATCGTCGGATCGACGTCCGCTGGCGTCCGCCGCACGTCGGCCATCACTGCTCCCTCCACACACATCCCGTGTGCGCTGCCGGCCAAGATCGTAGCCCCGGCGTGGCCGGCGACCAACGCGGGCACGCCAGACGCGCGGGACGCGGGCCAGCCCGGCGGTTCCAAGGGCGCTGGTGAGACCGGCCCCCGCTGATGCCCTTTAGGGGGTGGTTGAATGGTGGGAGAGGGTTCGGCGGTGTGACGTGGTCGCTGCGTATGTTGTGAGCCAGGACGACATCGGCCAGGCGGCCGGTGGCCGTGGCCGGGCCGTTTGACATGATCGTCCGGGCGCAGGCATGCGGCATCGACGAGCGGGGCCGGCTGGTGGTCTCCCGGGTCCATGTTCTCGACCGCGTGGCGCGCACCTCGACCTGTCCGGTCGTCCACCTGTAGGAGGCCGAGCTGTGGACCACGACGCGACGGTCCAAGAGGTGGGCGAGGGCTGCATGCAGGCGGTGTGCCCGTGCGGGTGGCGCAGCCTGGTGTTCGGCGCGGACAAGGTGACCGGGACGATGGACGCCTTGCAGCAGGCCACCGACGCCCGCGACCTGCACCAGTGGGAGGTGTCGTTGGCGTAGGCCAGCCCATCGCGCCGACCGACCTCGCTTCCACCGCCGAGGTGGTAGCTGGTCAGGTGGTTGTTGCCTCAGTCGGCGGCCAGTTGGTCGGTCGCGCCTCGTCCGGCGTTTGTGGTGCGACGGAGAAAGTCGGCGAGCAGTTCGAGTTCGGTGTCGTCGTAGTCAGCGCAGATCTGGTCCATCGAGGTGTTCATCCCCGAGTAGAGCCGTAACAACTCCGCGTTCCGGTCGCGTAGAGCCCTGACGACGACAGCGCGGCGGTCGGACGGGTCGCGGTCGCGGGCCACCCAGCCGGCGCGTTCGAGTCTGTCGAGGATGCCGGTCATGGTGGCGGGGTGGAGCCCGGCGCGGCGTGCGAGGGCGCTCGGGCTGAGCGGACCGTGGCGGTTGATGAGGTCGAGGCAGTCGAGGTCGACGTCTTTGAGATCAAGGTGTGCGCCGACGCGATGGTTGAGCAGGGACAATTGGATGCTCAGCTCGCGCAGTGACTCCTTGATCGCAGCGCACGACCGCCGTCGAAGTCGTGCTGCGTCCACAGATGGTTCGGAACTCATATGATATGGTCCTCGTGTTATGCGAAGTACGGAGGACAGGGTACCCGGGAACGACCGAAGACATGCAGCGCACCGGGCAACCCGAGACAGGGAGACACCAGATGAGGATCACGGTCTTCGGAGCGACCGGCGGCATTGGCGGGCATGTCGTGCGACAGGCGCTGGACGCCGGGCACAAGGTGACGGCAGTGGTCCGCGATCCGGCCCGGTTCGACGTGAGCCATCCCGCGCTCGAGGTGGCGACGGTGCCCGGCCTGACCGACCCCGAGGCGCTGCGCCCCGCGCTGGAGGCCAGCGACGCCGCGATCTCGGGAGTCGGCCCGCGCGGCCGCAAGGACGGCCCGGTCGCCTCGAGCACCGCACGCGGAATTCTGCGCGCCATGGAGGCGAGCGGCGTACGGCGCTTCGTGGCGGTGAGCGCGGTGCCGGTCGGCCCGGTGCCGGAGGGCGAGAGCTGGGTCAACCGCCGGATCATCCTGCCGTTGATCGGTGCCTTTGCGCGGGACGTGTACGCGGATCTGGCCGAGATGGAGGACGAGATCCGGCGCAGCACCACGGAGTGGACGATCGTGCGGCCGCCCAAGCTCGTGAACAGGCCGCTGACCGGCAGGTACCGGACCAGCGTGGGCGGGAATGTGCCGCGCGCCTACACGATCTCCCGCGCCGATGTGGCCCATGCCATGCTCGCCATGCTGGACGACCCGGCAACGATCGGGCAGGCGGTCGGGGTCGCCTACTGACCTTCGCCACCAACCTCGACAAGCTCATCGACCACGCGCCACCCGCCCGGTACCGGTCATGGAGCGGGATCGCCGCGTTCGGAATCCCCTGGGCGCAGCCGGAACACCTGAAGCCGCAGTCCGTAATACTTCTCCGTCTCCCCGACCCACTCCATGCCGATCCGGCGCACCATCGCCGCGGCACGCTCGTTGGCCGGACGCACTACGGCGAGGAGTTCGTCCAGTCCCTGGTCAAACGCCCACCGTGCGAGCGCGCTGCCCGCCTCGCTCGCGTAGCCCTGGCCCCGAGCAGCGGTGTGCAGTTGCAAACCCAGCTCAAGGTCCTCATCGCCGGGCGGCAGCGGAAGGAGAACCGCGCCGCCGATCAAGCGCTCGGTACCGAGTTGCTCGATTGCCCAGCGACCGGCGGGCGGCGTCATCCGGTCGTCCTCGGCGATCCACTGCTGGAGGAGCAGCCGCATGGCCGACGCGTCGGGCACACGGTCCATCGCCGGGCTCAGCCAGCGGGCGACCTCGGCATCGCCGAAGGTGCCCAAAGCGGCATCGGCGTCGTCGGCCCGCCAGGATCGCAACAACAGGCGCTCGGTGACCAGTCGTTCGGCCATGGGTTGACGATAACGGGCAGGGCTGCCCACCGGGAGAGGTGGCGCCGGTGTCACACCCGATCGGCCAGGAACGCAGTGATCACCGGGGCGACCTCGGCCGCGCTGTCGAGAAGGAGCAGGTGCCCGCCCCGGCTCACGACGTGCAGGCGGGCGCCTGGGATGAGGGAGGCGAGGATGCGTGCGTTGAGCAGCGGCACCAGCGGGTCGTCGTCACCGTGCACGACCAGCGTGGGCGCCGTCAGGCCGCGTAGCCATGGCAGGCTGGTCCATCCGGTGGTTCCGGCGAGTCGGAAGAGGTAGGCCCGCAGGTGCGCCGGTGGGCGGAAGTGCCATCGGCGCACGAGCTCGGGATGCTCGCGCAGACGGCCGCCGAAAATGCGGCCAGCGGTTCGCTCGAGCCCAGTCATCGACGTGTACGCGGTCGGCCGCAGAAACCGGATCAGCGCGTCGGGCCGGCCGGGGAGGCCGAGCGCGCCGTGCGAGGTCGACACGAGCACCAGCCGGTCGACGCGCTCGGGGAAAGACCTCGCCAGTTGCTGGGCCACGGCGCCACCGAGGCTTACCCCTAGAACGTGCGTCTGTCGCACGCCGATCACGTCGAGGACCCGAGCGGCGAAAGACGCCAACCGCCGGATGGTGTAGGGCCGGTCCGGCAGGTCGGTTTCGCCGATGCCCGGCGGGTCGAACGCGATAGTCCGGAATCGGCTGACCAGTGGCAGCAGGTCGTCCCACATGCCCACGTGGCCCCATAGCCCGCCGATGAGGAGCAGCGGTGGCCCGTCGCCACGCACCTGCACGCGCGTGCGCAGGCCATCGATGACGTAAGCCTCGCTTGTGGTCATTTCTCCCTCACGTACCGGCCGGGAGCCGGCTCGATCGGGCGGTGTGCCCGGTCGCCCAGGGCGCGCCACGCCTTTCGCTGTTCACCGGACCGTTCGATCACCCAGTCCGCCCAGTGCTGCCACCAGGTGCCTTCGTGAATGGCCGTCTCTGCGAGCCACGCGCTTGGGTCGGGGCCCGGCGCCGGGCCGGTCCGGTAGCGGGCTTTCGGATTGCCCGGCGGGTTGACCATGTGCTGGATATGACCGCCGCCCGACAGGACGAACGTCGCCTCGCCGCCAAGCAGCTGCGTGGTCTGGTAGGCCCCCTTCCACGGAACGAGGTGGTCGGTCTCCGCGCCGACGACGTACGTGTCGACCGTGACCTTCGACAGGTCGACGGGGGTGTCCAGCAGGATGAAACCGCCCGGTTCGGCGAGCCGGTTGTGCTCGACGATTTCGAGCAGGTCCCGCTGCACGGCGCCGGTAATTCTGGTGGTGTCGGCGTTCCACGCGAGGATGTCGAACGCCGGCGGGTCCTGGCCCATGAGGTAGTTGTTGACCCAGTAGCTCCACACCAGCTCGTTGGGTCGCAGCCAGGAGAAGATCGCGGCGATGTCCCGGCCGTCGACAACGCCGGTGGCGATGGTCCCGGTGCGGGCCGCACCGGTCAGCGCGGGGTGCAGCGCGATGCCGGCGGCGTTGGGGACGGACATGTCGATCTGGCTGACACCGAATGAGGCGTATGCAACGCGGTCATCGCCCGTGGCCGCCAGGTGGGCCAGGGTCGCCGCCAACAACTGCCCGCCGGAGCACAAGCCGAGCGTGCCGATCTGCTCGCTGCCGCTGATCGCGCGAACCGCGTCCATCGCCGCCAGCAGCGCTTGCGCGTAACGGTCGAGATCCCAGTGCGCATGGGTCTTGGTGGGGTTGCGCCAGCTGGTGACGAACACCGGGATGCCTTGACCGACGGCGTACTCGACGAAGCTCCGCCCGGGAGCGAGGTCGAGCACATAGAAACGGTTGATGAGCGACCAGACCAGCAGCAGCGGCACCGCCCGCACGGTGGGTGTCGTCGGCGCATACTGGATGATCTCCACGATGTCGTTGCGGAACACCACCTGGCCCGGTGTCGCGCCGATGTTCTGGCCGAGCCGGAACGGCCGGGTGTCCACCTGCCGAGGCATGCCGCGGTTGTCCTTGAGGTCGCTGAACAGGTTCCTGGCCCCGCGGAGCAGGCTCAATCCGGCCGTGTCGAACGCGCGCTTCAGTGCCGCCGGGTTGCCGAGCAGGGTATTGGTGGGCGCGAGGGCGGTGGTCAGAATGCCGGCGGCGAACCGCGCCCGCTCGTGCGTGCGCCAGTCGACGTCCGCCTGGTCGACCGCTTCGGTGACCGCCGCTTCCACCGCGAGGTAGGCGAGCGCGAGCCGGTGGTAGAGCGGATGCTGTGACCATGCGGGGTCGGCGAATCGGCGGTCGCCCTGGGCCGGGCCGAGCGTCGACCGGCCGGCCCCGGCCCGGGCAAGCTCGCCCGCCAGCGCGCGAATGCGCGAGACCAGCCCAGGGCTGCGGGCGAGTGTCGTGACGAGTGCCGCTGCGGATCGTCGCGGTCGCGCGGCAACCAGGCCGATACCGGCGCTGACCGCGTCGACAGCGTTCTCCGTGAGCGTGCTCGGCGCCCGGTCGGTCATGCGCGCGCCTCCTCGGCCAGTTCGCGCTTGAGGACCTTTCCGGTCGCGGTCATTGGCAGGCTGTCGCGAAACTCGATGATCCTCGGGTATTTGTAAGCGGCCATGTTCCGCTTGCACCATGCGACCAGCTCGGCTTCGGTCACCCCCGCCCCTGGCTTGCGGATGACGAATGCCTTGACCTCCTCGCCATGGCTGTCATGTGGCACGCCGACGACGGCCGCCAGGCTGACCTCGGGGTGGGTCAACAGCACCTCTTCGAGCTCGCGTGGATAGACGTTGAAGCCGCCACGGATGATCATGTCTTTTTGCCGGTCGACGATGTAGAAGTAGCCATCGGCATCCCGCTTGCCGACGTCGCCGGTGCGGAACCAGCCGTGCTTGTCGATCGCCTCCGCGGTCGCCTCCGGCCGGTTGAGATAGCCCTTCATCACGTTGTGGCCGCGAATGCAGATCTCGCCTGGCTCGTCAACGTCGGCGTGACCGCCGTCCGCCCGGACGACCTTGACCTCGACGCCCCACACCGGAAGCCCGATCGAGCCGGCGCGACGCGGTCGATCCCAACGGTTGAAGGTCGCCACTGGGCTGGTCTCCGACAGGCCGTATCCCTCGAGGATCGGCACCCCGAACCGCTCCTCGAATCCGTTCAGCACCTCCAGCGGCAAAGCCGCGCCGCCGGAGATGGCCCTGCGGAGGTTGCCGGCGATCCGGTCGAGGTCGAAGCGGTCCGCATCCTGGAGGCTCAGCAGACCCCAGTACATGGTCGGCACGCCGGCGAAGAACGTGACCTGTTCGCGCTCCATCAGCGACAGCGCCGCCGCCGGGTCGAACCGGGGCAGCAACACGACGGTCGCCCTGTTGGCGAACCCGGCGTTCATCTGCACCGACTGCCCGAAGGAGTGGAACAACGGCAGGGCGACCAGGTGCACGTCATGCGGGTGCGGCCCGAACAACTGGTTCGCGAGCAGCGCGTTCTGCACCATGTTGCTGTGGGTCAGTTCGGCGCCTTTCGGTTTGCCGGTAGTGCCGCTGGTGTAGAGAACCACGGCGGTTTCCGTCTCCGCAGTGAGCGCCGTGTCGAACGTCTCCGGCTGGCCGTGCACAAACTCGGCCAGCGCGTCGACCCGCACGAGCGGCGACGTGGCCGTCGGGTCCTCGGTGAGCAGCACGAAAAGCTCGCAGCTGTCCGTGGCCTCGTACGCGGCGAAGCCGGCCTTCCCGACGGGCAGGTCGGCGTTTCCCTCGAAGCAGAAGTACGCCCGCGCGCCGGAGTCCTCGAGGTGATAGGCGATCTCGCGGTCGTTGAGCAGGACGTTCAGCGGCACCACGGTCGCGCCGACCTTGAGGATCCCGTAGTAGACGATCGGGAAGTACGGCAGGTTGGGGCAGGTCACGGCGACCCGGTCCCCCGTCCCAATGCCGCGGGCGGCCAGCGCGTTGGCGACCCGGTTGGCGGTCGCGTCGACCCGCGCGTAGGTTAGCCGGTCCGGGCCGGACACCACCGCGTCACGGTCCGGCACTTCGCGCGCTGTGTCTTCCAGCAACACGGCGAGATTGAGCATGAGGCACCTCCACGAGCGGTTCGGGATGCCGCTACGGTGCCAGGCGTCAGAACGATCCTGTTAGTGGACAGACCACAACCCGGGTAGTGGCCATGTCACGAACCTACGCCCGGCCGAGACCTCAGCAGGCGGACCGCGATCAATAGTTCCAGCACGTCGGCGAAGCTGCGCAGGTCGCACCCCGTGCGCTCGGCAATCCGTTCGAGCCGGTAATACGCGGTGTTGACGTGCAGGTGTAGCCGCCGTGCCGCTGTCTTCGCGTTGAGGTCGCAGGCGGCGTATTCCACCAGCGTCGCGACAAGGGCGCCCCCCCGCTCGGCGTCCTCCAGCACGAACCGCCGCAGTTGCGGCCGGATCAGTCGCCGCGCGGTCTCGTCGTCGCGCAGCACCAGGTAGTCGAAGCTGCTCAGCAGCGGCAACGCAACCACGCCGGGCCGATCACCCAGCCCGTCCCGGGCCACGCATGCCTCGGCGTACGCTTCCGGCACCTCGGTCAGCCCGATATGCACGGTACTGACCCCGAGGGCCAGCGGCAGTTGACGGCCGGCTAGCTCCGCGACCGTCCGCTGGAGGTTCGCCATGGTCGTGGCCGGCCCGCGTGCCGGGACCGGCATGACCCCCACGACCTCGTCCTGCCGAACGACGGCCAATCCCTTCGCGCCATGCGCCCGCACCCCGCGAATCGCGGCCGCGGCGTCGCGCAGCCCGTGCTCGTCGGCGACGGGCACGACCGGCGCCGCC
>Ga0184623_10001358_pt1 | contig 10628 bp, 6 predicted proteins | sample PLM1_100_b1_FD_133138 | JGI IMG/M metagenome (GOLD analysis project Ga0184623, IMG submission 133138) | Groundwater sediment microbial communities from an aquifer in East River, Colorado, USA - PLM1_100_b1 | ecosystem: Environmental > Terrestrial > Soil > Riparian zone | place: USA: East River...
CTCCTTGGGATGCACGTCGATTTCCGCCCGCGCGATGTTCATGTCACCACAGAGGATCAGCTCCCGTCGCTCGGCGTGAAGCTGTCTCGTCCATTCGGCGAGCTTCGTGACGAAGTCGAGCTTGGCCGGGTAGTCCTTGCCGCCATTCGGGACGTAGACGGACGCGATGACGAGATTGCCGTGCTCGACTTGCACGATGCGCGATTCCATGTCGAACGGCGGGTGGCTGAATACCGGATCGACCGCGAACAGGTCCCGCCTAATGTGCAACGAGACACCGGAGTAACCCTTCCGGCAGTGCCAAAACGCGTGATAAGTGGCGAGCTTGCACTCAGCCGGAATCTGGGCGGCTTCGGCTTTCAGCTCCTGGAGGCAAACGACGTCCGGTCGATCGCGCTGCATCCATTCACACAGCTGCGCCGCCCGGGCACGAATGCCGTTGACATTCCAGGTCGCGATTTTCACGCCGGAATACTAACGAGGAGGATGGCTGGAATGCAGAAAATCACACCGTTCCTATGGTTCGACAACAACGCCGAAGAGGCGGCGCAGTTCTACACGTCGATCTTCAAGAACTCCAAGGTTCTCGCCGTGAGCCGCTACGGCGACGCGGGGCCAGGGCCCAAGGGCTCGGTGATGGTCGTCAAGTTCCAACTCGAGGGGCAAGAGTTCACCGCGCTGAATGGCGGCCCGCGCTTCAAGTTCAGTGAGGCCTTCTCGTTTGTCGTGAACTGCGAGAATCAGCAGGAAGTCGACGGGTACTGGCGGACGCTCACGGCCAACGGCGGCGCAGAGAGCATGTGTGGCTGGCTGAAGGACAAGTTCGGGTTCTCCTGGCAGATCGTCCCGACGGCGCTGGGGAAGCTCATGAGCGATAAGGATCCCCAGCGGGCGAGCCGCGTCATGCAGGCGCTGCTACAGATGAGGAAAATCGATATCGCCACCCTGGAGCAGGCGGCCGAAGGGAACGTCGCGGTCGGCCGTTAACGGTAGGAACGTTATGACTTTTGGGGCGCGGCTGGTGACGCGACGGGGGTCTCTCTTGGTATCATCAGGAGAGACCCTTTTTCCGTCGAGGCTCTTATGGTTCGTCTCGCCGCTGTTTTCTTCTGCTTTGCTGCTCCACTGCACGCGCAGCTGATTCCGATCAAGACGATTCCCATCGCGCAGGGCAATCAGTTCCAAATCTTTCCGTCGACCAATCTCGGCATGGGAAGCGTGTCGATCGCATTGCCCGATTCGCTGCACGATCCGTTCGTGAACCCGGCAACGGGCGCGCGCTTGCACGCATCCCGTTTCTTCAGCACGCCGACCGTGTACAGCGTGACCCGCGGGACCGGCGGAGGCCGCTCGCTGCCGCTCGCCGTGTTGGCGCGCCGAGCAAACTGGTACGGAGGACTCGCGCTCGCGCTGCAACAGGTGGAGCCGAGCCGCCCGCCACAACCGAACGGCGGAGTAGTCACCCCCGACATCCTTCCACCAGGACCGGGACCAGGCCCGATCGGTCAGACACGGGGTCCCGACTTACGGGCTCACGGCAACCGGTTCGCGTTCGGAATGATCGGGCGGTCCATCCCGGGGAGCAACCTGTCCATCGGCGCCAGCGTGCTCTGGAATGGATTGCACGCGCTCGACGGCGTGGACCTGCTCTATGCCGGAAGCCGCCGCATCGCGCAATCCGGTCACTCACTCGATCTGCGCGTCGGCGCGCTCAAGGAATGGCCGGGGGAACGCGGCGGTCGTACGCTGGAAGCGATTCTCCTCCACAACCGCTTTGCCGCGACGCATACGGTGACCTACGCCGACGTGTTCTGGGATCCGGCAACGCTGCAATTCCAGGAGCAGGCTCGCCTCGAGCGCAATTTCGAGCACACCAACACGTGGGGGCTGCAGCTCGACTATCAGATGCCGCTTGCCGCGCCCGGCTGGCGCATCGGCTGGCTCGCGACCGTCAACCGCTCGTTGCAACCGAAGACCCCGAACTACGAGCTCGCGAACGTGCCGGCCATTCCCCGCGATCCCGGTCGAACCTCGGCGTTCAATCTGGGCGTCGGTCTCTCGAAGGTGCGGGGTCCCGCGCGGTTCGGTGTCGATCTTATCTATGAGCCGATCGCGAGTCACACGTGGGCCGATGCCGCTACTCCCGTCGTCACGGCGGCGGGCGACACGATCGCCGCCGGCGGCAAGACCATAGAAAACCGATTCCGGTTTTCCAACGCGCGGTTCCGTATCGGGTTCGATCAGCTCCTGCACACAAACGGCAGGGCCGCGTTCCAGCTCGGATTGATCGTTCATTCGATTCAATACCGCCTGGCGCAAGACGACAACGTGCAGCTGCAGCAGCGCAGCCTGAAGACCGGATGGGTCGAGTGGACGCCGACGTGGGGCCTCAGTCTCCGGCGTCCGGAGGTAGAGCTGCGCTACCAAGGTCGTGCGACGAAGGGGGCCGGTCGCCCCGCGTCGCAGATCTTCGTCGGGGGCGGCGTGAGGCTTGCCGGCGGGTCGATCATCGGCCCGCCCGCCGGGCAGCCCTTCATGACTGACGTGAGCACCGTCACCCATCAGATCTCGGTGTCACTGCCGCTCCGCTGAGTGGCGAGGAGACCATCATGACGTTCTCTGTCAGACCGCTCTGTGTCGCGGCGCTCGTGGCGGCAATGGCGTGCGATGAAACGACGCCGCCCGAGGCTTTCCCCGGAACGATCGACGAGCAGCTGCGGCAGATCTTCAATGTGTATGGCGTGGTTCCGATCGGTCCGGTGCCGGCGCAGGATCCCGCGCTCGTCACGCTGGGGCAGGCGCTGATGTTCGACAAGGTCCTGAGCGGCAACCGCGACATCGCGTGCATGACGTGTCATGAGCCGAGCGAGCACATGACGGATGGTCTGCCGCTCGCAGTAGGGACAGGTGGCGGTGGAATCGGGCCGGCACGCACGCTCGGGCCTGGGCGCTCCTTTGTTCCGCGCAACGCGCCGACGCTGCTGAACAGCGGCATTGGCCTCTTCTACGTCTTCTGGGACGGCCGGCTCGCCCGCTTCGGCCCGCCGCCGCCTGATGTGCCGACGCCGCTGTTCTTCGAGAACGTGCTCGAGACGCAGGCGATGCTGCCCGTGGTCAACCGGCGGGAGATGCGCGGTGAGCCGGGCGACGTGGATGTATTCGGGAATCCGAACGAGTTGGCGGCGCTCAGCGACAGCCAGCCGCAGCTCGTCTGGCAAGCGGTCATGCAACGGCTGCTGGCAATTCCGGGTTACGTGTCGCTCTTCAATGCCGCGTTCCCCAGCAGGCCGACCGGTGCGTTCTCCTTTCGCGACGCGGCGACCGCGATGGCGGCCTTTCAAGTCGCGCAGCTGACGAGGACCGACTCCCCGTTCGATCGCTACCTGAAGCGCGACGACAACGCGTTGTCGCCGGAAGCGAAGCGGGGCGCGCTCTTGTTCTTCAATGATGCCCGATGCTTCAGCTGTCACAACGGCCCGCTTCTCGGTGGTCGCGACTTTGCGAATAGCGGCGTTCCGCAGCTGGGACCGGGCGTCGGACGCGGGGCCCCCCTCGACCTCGGCCGTGGGGAGCTCCACAACAATGAGTTCTACCAGTTCGCGTTCCGCGTCCCACCGCTGCGGAACGTCGAGCTGACGGCGCCCTATTTCCACGACGGCGCCATCGCGACGCTCGAAGCTGCCGTGCGCCATTACGACGATGTGGCGAAGTCGCTGCGCACCTTCGACCCATCGACGCTCCCCGCGGCCGTGCAAAGCAGCTATCACGGCGACCAGCGCACCATCGACTCGGTGCTCGCCCGGCTCGACTTCCGGCTGCGCACGCCGCTGCATTTGACCGACGCGCAGGTCGCTGAGCTGGTGGCGTTTCTGACGTCGCTCACGGACCCGGCCGCGCGCGACCTGTCCGGCATCATTCCCGCGTCGGTGCCGAGCGGGTTGCCCGTGCGGTAGGAGACACCTGTCCGATCTGGCGGACGGGCGGTTCGGCGACTTAACGGCCGTTTGAGAAGGAGTTGCGGGCACGGTTCTTGACCGATGAGGTCCGGATAGGCACTCATTCGACATCCGGAGGAACGATGCTGCTCGCCCTCGCCGTCTCGTTGCTGCTGCCGACTAGTCCGCCGGTCAAACTCAAAATCTCAGATGATGTCTTCGTGCGTGGCGAACGCGCGCGAGTTCGCGTGAAGACCACCCAAAGCGGTTACCTCCTGGTGCTGCGGGCCGACGCGCAGGGCCGCATTCGCGTCCTTTTCCCATTGGAGCCGACCGACGACGCCGCGGTCCGCGGCGGCAAGGAAATCGAGATCCGCGGGCGCGGCGACCGTGAGGCGTTCACCGTGGATGACGCGGAAGGGTTTGGGAAGATCATTGCCGCCCTCTCGGCGCAGCCGTTCCAGGTCGAGGCTTTCACTCGGGCGGGCCACTGGGATTACGCCGCACTCGCGGCGACAGACAGCACCGGCGATGCGGAGGCGGCGTTGCTCGCGCTCGTGGACCGGATGTCGGGTGGTGCCTACGATTACGATCTCGTTACCTACACGGTCAGGACACAGCGGCGGTTTCGCCAGTCACCGTGGGCGTGGGGCGATCCCGGGACGTGGGGTGGTTGGGGCGGCTGGTACGGCCCCCGACTTGGGTGCCTCAGGTGTCGCCGTTGGTGGTAGTTCACGCGTTAAAACGTGCGGCGTCGTGCGACACACTGTAGGGGCGCAGCATGCTGCGCCCCTACCTGAATCCCAACCGATGCTCGCTAGAACCCCTGCGTCAGGCTGAACCTCAGCATCCAGTCTTTCTGCGGCCGGTCGAACGGATGCACGATGTCCATCTGGCCGATCGCATAGCCGAACAGATTCATGCGCAATGACACCCCCGCGCTGCTGACGATTTTGCGCGGGCCGTTGCCGAAGATCTGAGCGCCTTCCGTGCCGCTCCAGGCGACGCCCGCGTCATAGAAGATGCCCGCATCGATCGGTAGCGCGCCGTAGTAGCCACCGCCCAGTCCCAGCAATCCCAACGGCGGGAACCGGAGCTCGACGTTCCCCACCAGCAGGCTGCTGCCCACGAGTTGATCGAACACAGGGCAGACGTTCGGGTCGGAGCCGCATTCGCTCGCCTCGAAGCTGCCGATGTCGTAGCCGCGCACCAGACTTGGATACCCGATGAACAGCGGGTACATGCGGTCGTCATCCGCGTCCCGGCCGTAGCGGCCCACGTGCATAATGCGCCCCGCCAGCGTGAACGGCCGGACCGGCATCAGGTACTTCCGGTAATCCGCGAGAGCCGTCACGAACTGCAATGTTCCGAATGTCGGATCGGCCTCCAGCCGCCACCGGTCGCCCAGAATCGGTCCCGTTGCGCCGAAGAACGAATTGTCGTGCACCAGCGCCGCGGTCGTGGAAAACAGCGTGAGCGAGCCGGGGGCCGTAAGATCGTCCGTCCGGTCGTCCAGCACCGCCCCGGTGAACGGATCGAACGTCGTCGTCCGAATCTCGTGAGCGAATGAGATCTGGCTCACACCGGCCGAGGCTTCGATGCGGCGCGAGCGGTTGAACGGATACGCCACGATGCCGCTCAACTCGCGATTCGTCTGCTTGAAGCGCTCCACCTGCTGGACGAATGCACCGGTCGAATCAAAGCCCTGGCGGAGCCGACCGGTGATGTACGGGACCTGCTGCGCGCCGACCAGCCAGTTCAGACGCGACTTGCGGTTCGCGTACGCAAGCAGCGCGGCGAAGTCCTCGATCCGGCCGTTGACCTGGGCCATCGTCACGAGGTTGTGATCGCCGAGCATGTCGCTCCAGTACAGCGTGATGCCTCCGCCCACGTACGTCCCGAAGCGGTCGGAGGCGATCGCGAGATTGGGTTGCGCGATGAAATCGAGCGACAGCTTGGGACGGTAGGCTTTGACCGCGCTGGCGAGATCGACCGAGCCCTCCTGCGGCAGGCCTTGCAACGGATCGCCGAGCACGGCGGCGATGCCGGCCCCGACGGCCTCGCGATCGAGCGGCGGCAGCACGGCGGCCGCGGGTGGCAGCGCTCTCACGGGACCGCCGGCGAGGGTCTGGATGTCGTCAATCGCCTGAATGGCGTAGCCACCGCCCGTATACACGCTGAACACGGCGCGGTGCGCTTTCTGGGCGACGCTGAGCGCCGGGCTCAGGGCGGTGATGCCGCTGACGCCCGTGAACACATTCGTGACCTGCGTGATGGCGCCGTCAGCGACGGAGAGCCGGTAGACGTTGCTGATGCCGCCGGGATCCGCGATGAAGTAGAGACTCCTGCCATCCGGACTCCACTGCGGGTTGATGTGCTTCGCGGTGGAGAGCTGCGGCAGCTGCCTGATCTGGCCACCGCGTCGCGCGTCAATCAAGGCCAGCTGATAGTTGCCGAACGTCAACCGCTCGAGCGACGTGCCGAAGCGATCGGTGGCAAACGCGATTTGCGTACCGTCGGGCGACCACGCCGGCTCGAGATCGGCATAGCGGTCGTCGGTCAGGCGCTCCAGCTGCCCGGTGTCGAGATCGTACACGAAGAGATCGGTGACTCCTCCGACTTGCGCGCTGAACGCAATCTTTTTGCCGTCGGGCGACCACGTCGGATTGAAGATCTCGCCCAGCGAGGGGAACTTGACTTCCTTCACCACGTCGCCGTTATCGCTGTTGACGATCCGCAGCGCCGGGTGGCCCGTCACGACCGCGCCGAACACGAAGCGCGTGCCGCTCGCGTCCCACGCCCCGGCGGAGTTGATGAACTGCATGCTCTCGAGATGCGGGTCGCGCGTCGCGGACACGAGCTTGCGAATGGTGCGGCCGTTTTCCGCGTTGGCTAGATACATGTCGATGGAAAACAGTCCCGCGTCCGACAGGTACACCATGCGTTGGCCGTCCGGACTCAGCGCGGGCGCGAGGTTGTAGTGCTGCTCCTTCCCCGGATTCACGAGCAAGCGCGCGCCCGTCGCCGTCACCGGGGTCTGCCGCTCGCGCTGTATGCGCCCCTTGTCGGTCGGCAGCTCGACGCCCGTCGCCGCCGCGACCGTTTGGGCGCCGGCGGTGAGCGCGCGATGCCAGTCCGCGAAGAGACTGTCGACCGGCCGGTGGGTCAGCTGTTCGATCGATGCCTGCACGTTGCCGGTCCTGCCGGCCGCGCGGAACAGCGCGGCCACGATGTCGTCACCGTACGTGCCACCCATGTAGGCCCAGAACGATTGGCCCCAGCGGTACGGGAAGTATTTGAAACTGTCAAGGTCCTTGAACTTGGGCAGCTCGCCCCGGCGGACGGCGTCCCGCATCCACATCGTCGTGTTCGGGTCCACGTTGCCGATCGACAAGTACTCGGCCATGCCTTCGATGAACCACAGCGGCACGCGGTTCAGGCCGGTCGCAATCGAGCCGCGTCCCACCCCGCTAATGTCATACTGAAACGCGTGGACCAGCTCGTGGCCGACGACGTGATCTGTCTCCGCGAGCGACGCGCCCATCGGGAGAATGATGCGGCGCTTCAAGCTTTCGGTGACGCCGCCCGTGCCCTCGCCAGGCTGCTGACCGAGCACGTTGGTCTGCTGGAAATCGGGATGATCGGAATAGAGGATCAGGGGCTGGCGGCTGCTTAGCTGATGGCGCAGCACCGTCGACAACCTCGCGTACCAGCGCTCCGCCATGCGCGCGGCGTCGGCGGCTGCCGCTGCTTCCTTATCATAGAAGTAAACGTCGAAGTGCTGGGTTTTCAGGATTTTGAAGCTGAAGTTTTCGTATTGGACAGCGTTGCGGCCGAAGTATTGCGCCGCTGCCGGATGCGCGACCAGACTCAGCGCGCCGAGCAGCAGCGTGACGCGAGCGGTGTTGTTCATGTCCTAGGATTACCCCCGTACACCCGGTTCGGCACTGTGGTCTGGACTCAAACGTTCAACAGGCTTACGCCCTACAAGGTGAAACCTAGCGCGTAAGGTTCCCGCGCACGCTCCTGGGGGGCGTTCCAACAGACGGCTGAAAGCACGGCGATGTTAAGCGGTTGCAGGCGCTGGGATCGGAGTGAATGTTTGGCGACGTGAGCGCGCCCCCACCGCTCTCCAGCCCGGCTGCTGCCGCCCCAACCGTTTCGCAGTCCCGCATCGCGGCGATCGACTTGATCCGCGGCGCGGTCATGATTCTGATGGCCATCGACCACGTCCGCGTGTATTCCGGGCTCCCCGCCGGCGGTCCCACGGCCGGGATTTTCTTCACGCGGTGGGTGACCCATTTTGTCGCTCCCGCGTTCATTTTCCTCGCGGGCACGAGCGCGTTCTTCTACGGGCGCAAACACACCGATCTCTCGCGGTTCTTGCTCGTCCGGGGCGTGTGGCTTGTGTTGCTCGAGCTGACGATCATTCGCGTGGCGTGGACCTTCAACGTCGACTTCGCCAGCTACCTCCTCGCCGGCGTCATCTGGGTGATCGGCTGGTGCATGATTCTGATGGCCGCGCTGGTAAAACTGCGGCCGAGGACGATCGGCATCATTGGCGTCGCGATCATCGTGCTTCATAACGCCGTAATGGGACCGCTCATCAACGCACTTCCGCTCAGCGAGCTCTGGAAGATCCTCTACATCGGCTTCTTCAACGGGCCGGTCGCCGGAACGCCATTGATCGTGCTCTACTCGATCATTCCGTGGATCGGCGTGATGGCGGCGGGCTATGCGTTCGGAACGGTCCTGGCGATGGAACCGGCGCGCCGCAATCGGATCTGCTTGCGCCTCGGCCTCGGTGCGACCGCGCTGTTCCTCCTCCTGCGGGGATTCAACCTTTACGGAGATCCGCGCCCCTGGAGCGCCACGCCGCCCATGCCGGCGTGGCTCTCGCTCCTCAATACGACCAAGTACCCGGCGTCACTGAGCTTCCTGCTGATGACGCTGGGCCCGACGATCGCGATGATCCCCCTTTTGGATCGGGCTCGCGGGCGGCTCGCGCAGTGGGTCAGCGTGTTTGGCCGCGTCCCGTTCTTCTATTACCTGCTGCACATTCCGCTCATCCACGCGCTCGCGCTGATCGTGTCGAAGATCCGGCTGGGTGAGGTGAGTCCGTGGTTGTTCGCGAACCTTCCGATGGATGCCCCGGACGTGCCCGACGGCTACGCATGGAGTCTCGGACTGCTGTATCTCGTCTGGGCGATTGCGGTGGTGCTGCTGTACTTCCCAAGCCGCTGGTATGCGGACTTGAAGGCGCGGCGGCAGGATTGGTGGCTCAAGTACCTCTAGAAAGCGCCCCCACCGCCTCCGCCGCCACCACCTCCAGAGCTTCCACCTCCGCCAAACCCAGACCCTCCTGAGCTGCGCGGCTCCGACGACATCGTTTCCCCCGCCACGGTCGAAAGATTGGCCATGCTACTCGAGAAATGGCCGACGTTGAAGGTGCCGACACTCGGTCCGACGTACCATTGCGGGGCCTGCGTGTAAATCCCTTCGAACGCGCGCGCGAATTGCTTTTCGACTCCGAAGGCCATCGCGAAAGGCAGATACTTATCGAAGAGCTCGGGATGTCCCACGATGACGCGTTTCATGTGCTCGGATTCCACCCGGCGCAGGAACTCTTCGAATCCCAGCACGTGCTCCAGCGCCCGTGTACCGGCGTCGGTCCGTGCCGGCATGATCTGCGCGAACATAATCATGATGATGGCTACGAGGACGCCCGCGACGATGAATGGTACGGGCGTCAGCAGAAACGCTTTCGCCAGGAAGCTTCCACCGACGCCGATCAGTAGCGCCAGGCCGATTCCGCCCGCCATCCATTTCTGCTTCACCTTGTCGGGACGGTCTCGGTAGAATCCGTGGGCGGTCAGCGCGTCGAAGACCGCGTCGCGGATCGACGGGAGCTGCCGATAGAACTCGTCCTCCAGGTCCGCGAGCCTGACGCGGTTGCCCCGTCCGTCGAACACGCCGTCCAACACCCGGGTCTCGTGCGGCGCGAGGCGATCATCCGAGGTGAGGCGGTGGAGCGTATATGCCGCTTCGCCGCCAAACAATCCAAGCAACTTCGGGGTCTGGTACTCCTCGATGCGCAGCTTGCCGCGAACGGCCATGTCCACCAGGGTCGCCGTGATGTCCCGCATGTCGGCGCGGTTGTCGAGCAGCGTGCCCGCTTCCGCCGGTGTAATCCCCGGCGGCGGGTCGTACTGCACGGCGATCGGCCGGCGCCGCGGGTCCACGCCCCAGCGGCGCCACGCGACGAAAGCAAGGAGGAACACCGGGATGGGAATGAGGAGCGGCCAGTTGCTGCGCGCCACGCCGAGCGCGCGTTGCGCCGAGGTGGGCGCCGTCACGACGCCCTTGTTCCATCCCACGACTGCAGTCAAACCTTCGTGGTAGCCGAGGGGATGGGGCATCGCGATGCGGACGGTATGGCCGCGGATCTCCACCGTAGCGTCACGCGCCGTTGAGCCGTACACGCCGTTGAACGCGATCGCGCGCATGCCGGGCGTCCCTGCCGGCAGCTCGATCTCCGCGGTTGCAGCCCTGACCGGGACGGTCCACTCATCGCCGGTCACGTTCCAGTAGAGCTCGTCGTGCTCGTCAAAGAACCGGAGGCCGTTCGTCGCGCGATAGCGAAGTACGAGCGTCCGGTCCGCATTCGCGGCGCCCGGAATCCAGATCTTGTAC
>Ga0184623_10001359_pt1 | contig 10620 bp, 6 predicted proteins | sample PLM1_100_b1_FD_133138 | JGI IMG/M metagenome (GOLD analysis project Ga0184623, IMG submission 133138) | Groundwater sediment microbial communities from an aquifer in East River, Colorado, USA - PLM1_100_b1 | ecosystem: Environmental > Terrestrial > Soil > Riparian zone | place: USA: East River...
TACGCCGAGACGCGCGCGCTGCAGAAGGAAGTGTTCGTGGAGAGCACCACCGCGCTCGGCGCCTCGCCCTGGCGCCTGACGGTGCTGCACGTCCTGCCCAACATCGCCTCGCCGATCATCGTACGCGCGTCGATCGGCATGGGGTTCACGATCCTGACCGCGGCCGCGCTCGGCTTCCTCGGGCTGGGACCGCCGCCGCCCACGCCCGAGTGGGGCCGGACGATCGCCGAGGCGCGCGAGTTCCTGCCCGACGCGTGGTGGTACGCGGCAGCGCCGGGCGTCGCCATCTTTCTCACCGTCATGGGCTTCAACCTGCTCGGCGACGGGCTGCGTGACGTCCTCGACCCGCGCCTGCGCCGGAGCCGCACCGCCCGCGATGACTGAGCTCCTTTCCGTGCGCAGGCTCAGCGTGGATTTCGTCACCGACGGCGGCGTGGCGCAGGTGCTCGACGGCATCAGCCTCGACGTCGGCCCCGGCGAGGTCGTCGGCCTGGTCGGCGAGAGCGGCTGCGGCAAGACGACCCTCGCCCGCGCCATCCTGGGCATTCTGCCCACCGGCGCCGCGCGCATCCGCGGTGGCGAGGTGCGCTTCAAGGGCGCCGACCTCCTGCGGGAGGATCCCACCGTGGTGAACGACCGTGTGCGCGGCCGCGCGATCACGTTCATCCCGCAGGACCCCTCCACCTCGTTCAGCCCGGTCTTCCCCGTTGAGACGCAGATCATGGACCTGATGAAGTGGAAGTCGCCGCGGGCGGAGAGCGGTGGCGGTCGGCGCCCGGCGTTGTCGCGCTACCCGCGCGAGCGCCACCGCGCGGATCGCGACGCGGTGCTGGAGACGCTGCGCGCGGTGCAGATCCCCGAGCCGACCCGGGCGCTGCGCCGGCTGCCCCACGAGTTTTCCGGCGGCCAGCGCCAGCGGCTCATGATCGCAATGGCACTACTGCCGCGCCCCGACCTGATCATTGCCGACGAGCCGACCACCGCGCTCGACGTGACGATCCAGGCCCAGATCCTCCGGCTCCTTCGCGAGCTGGTGAAGGATCGCGGCGTGTCCGTGCTCTTCACCACGCACGATCTCGGCACCGCGCACGAGATCTGCGACCGGGTGGTCGTGATGTACGCCGGCCAGGAGATGGAGGCGGCGCCTGCCGACGCGTTCTTCGCGCGGCCGGCCCACCCCTACACGCGCCGGCTGCTCGCCAGCGTGCTGACCGGCACCGGGGAGATCCGCGACATCCCTGGCGACGTCCCGAGCCTCGTCACCCCGCCGTCGGGCTGCCGCTTCCACCCGCGCTGTGACTACGCCACCTCGGAATGCCGGGGCGGCCGGCCGGCACCCCGCGCGCTCGCCCGCGACCACGAGGTGCGCTGCCACCACCCGGTCGATGCGCCCGCCGGAGTCGACCCGTGAGCGCGCCGCCGGCCCCGCTCCTCGAGGTGGTCGACCTCGTTCGCTACTTTCCGGTCCGCAACGCTTTCGGCCGGCGCACCGGCTGGATCCGCGCCGTCGACGGTGTCTCGCTCGCGGTGTGGCCGGGGGAAACGCTGGGTCTCGTCGGCGAGAGCGGCTGCGGCAAGTCGACGCTCGGCAAGACGGTCATGGGCATCCACACCCCCACGGCCGGCGACATCCGCTTCGCCGGCCGCGAGATCGGCCGCCTGCCCAAGCGCGAGCGGCGCGCAATCGCCCGGGACCTGCAGTACGTCTATCAGGATCCCGGCGCGTCGCTCGACCCGCGCTGGAAGGTCCTCCACTCGCTGCACGAGCCGCTGAAGATCCACACGCGGCTCACGCGCGCCGAGCGCGAGGAGCAGGTGCGCGCGATCCTCGCCGCGGTCGGGCTCCCCGGCGCCCACCTCGATCTCTATCCGCACGAGCTGAGCGGCGGCCAGCAGCGTCGGGTCGGGCTCGCGCGGATCCTGACGTTGCGGCCCCGGATGGTCATCCTCGACGAGCCGACGTCCGGCCTCGACGTCTCCGTCCAGGCCAGCGTGCTGAAGTTATTTCGCAGCCTTCAAGAGGCCTTCGCTCTCACCTACGTCTTCATCTCGCACGACCTCGCCGTGGTGCGGGCGATGTGCGCCCGGATCGCGGTGATGTACCTGGGCCGGATCGTCGAGATGGGCGCGACGGCCGCAGTGTTCGAGCAGCCGCGCCACCCGTACACGCGCTCCCTGCTGGCGGCCGTGCCCCGCATCGGCGGCCGCCGCGTCACCCTCGACTTCGCCCTGGAAGGCGAGCCGCCCAACCCGCGCGACGTGCCGAGCGGGTGCCGGTTCCGGACGCGCTGCCCCATCGTCCAGGACGTCTGCGCGGTGGAGGAGCCTCCGCTCCGGGAGGGCGACGACCGCCGCGTGGCCTGTCACTTCGCCTGAAGCTCGTGCCAGCCGCTCGGTACCGGGCAGGCCGGGCGGCCAGGGGGGAAGCTCACCTCGCCCCAGAAGCGCGCGCTGGCCGTCGAGGCGGTCCAGGAGGTCGCGCACGGCCGTGATAACCTGAGCCCCGCCCCAAGGAGGTCCACGGTGCAGATCGGCGTCGACATCGGCGGCACCTTCACCGACATCGTGGCCCTCGACCGCTCGGGCCGGCTCGCGCTCACGAAGGTGCCGAGCACGCCGAAGGATCTCCTCGAGGGCATCGGCGCCGCCGTCACCCAGGTGCTGGCGCTCGCCGGCGCACGGCCGGCCGACGTCGAGCGCTTCATCCACGGCACCACCGTCGCCACCAACGCCATCCTCGAGCAGAAGGGCGCCGTCACCGCGATCCTCACCACCGAGGGCTTCGAGGACGTGCTCGAGCTGGGCCGCATGAAGCGCTCGCGTATGTACGACCTGGCGATGGATCCGGAGGTGCCGACGTTCCTCGCTCCGCGCCGTCGCCGGGTGGGAATCCGTGAGCGCCTGGACGCCCGGGGCCAGGTCCTCGTCCGGTTGGACGAGGACACGGTGCGCCGCGCGGTGGAGGCGCTCCGCGCGCAGGCCGTGCAGGCTATCGCGGTCTGCTACCTTTTCTCGTTCGTCAATCCGGCGCACGAGCGGCGCACGCGCGAGATCGTCGCGGAGCTGGCGCCCGAGATCAGCGTCTCGCTGTCCTCGGACGTCGATCCGACCTTCCGCGAGTACGAGCGCCTGTGCGTGACCGCGTTTGACGCCTACCTGGGTCCGGTCGTGAAGCGCTACCTCGCCGGGCTCGCCGACACGCTGCGCGGGCTCGGCGTCCCCGGCGTGCCGCTGATCATGCGCTCGCGCGGTGGCATCGTTTCGGCGGCGCTGGCGGCGCGGCAGCCGGTCACCCTCTTCCTCTCGGGCCCGGCGGGCGGCGTGATCGGCGCCGGCTTCGCCGCCGAGCGCTCGGGCCTGCGCGACTTCGTCTCGCTCGACATGGGCGGCACCAGCAACGACGTCGCGGTGGTCCGCGACGGCACGCCGCTCCTCGTCGGCGAGGGCGCGATCGGCCCCTATCCGGTGCGCACGCCGATGGTCGATGTGAACACGATCGGCGCCGGCGGCGGGAGCATCGCGTGGATCGACGCCGCCGGCGGGCTGCGCGTGGGGCCGCGCAGCGCCGGCGCCGACCCCGGCCCCGCCTGTTACGGCCGCGGCGGGGACGAGGCGACCGTGACCGATGCCAGCGTGGTACTCGGTTACCTCAACCCCGCCCGGTTCGCCGGCGGTACGCTGACGCTCGACGCGGCGGCGGCCGAGCGCGCCGTCGCGGCCATCGGCCGCCGGCTCGACGTGGATCCGGTGGCCGCCGCCGCCGGCATCCATCGCGTGGTGAACGCGCGCATGGCCGACCAGATCCGCCTGGTCACGATCAAGCGCGGCTACGATCCCCGGCAGTTCTCGCTGGTCGTGCTGGGCGGCGCCGGGCCGGTGCACGGCGCCGCGCTCGCTGCGGAGATGGGCATGGCGGAGGTGCTGGTACCCGAGACGCCAGGTGTCCTCGCCGCCTTCGGCCTCCTCGCCGCCGCCATCGAGCACCACCACGCGCGCACGCTGCAGGCGCGCACCGACGTGGCCGATCTCGACGCCGTCAACCGGTGCCTCGGCGAGCTCGACGCCGCCGGGCGCGGCCGCATGCGCGAGGAGGGCGTGCCGCCCGACCAGGTGCGCGTGGCCTACGCCGCCGACATGCGCTACGTCGGGCAGGCGTACGAGCTGGAGGTGCCGATCACCGTGCCGGTCGCGCGCGAGCAGATGCCCGAGATCCTGGCGGCGTTCCACGCCGTGCACGAGCGCGTCTACGGCTACGCGCGCACGCAGCAGCCGGTGGAGTTCGTGAACTTCCGCGCGGTGCACACCTACCCGCTGCCGCGCCCGGTGGTGGCACCGGCGGCCCGCGCGACCGGGAGCCTGGCCGACGCCGGCCTCGGCGAGCGCCGCGCCTACTTCGGAGCCTTCGTGCCGACGGCGATCTACGAGCGGGCGCGGCTGCCGCTGGGGGCGCGACTGGCCGGGCCGGCCATCGTCGAGCAGAGCGACACGACCACCGTGATCCCGCCCGGCGTTACCGCACTCGTGGACAACGTCGGCAACCTGCGCCTGCGGAGAGCCTGATGGCCATCGACCCGATCCTACTCGAGGTGCTACGCAACCGGCTCGACGCGATCGCCGACGAGATGGAGCTGACGCTCCTCAAGAGCGCGGCGTCGCCGATCGTGAAGGAGGGCCTCGACGCCTCGGCCGCCCTGTTCAACACCCAGGGTGAGACCATCGCGCAGGCGGCGGCGATTCCCATTCACCTCGGCGCCCTGCAGTTCGCCGCCCAGCGGCTCGTGCGTGCGTTCCCTCCGGAGCGCATGCAGGACGGCGACGCCTTCCTGCTGAACGACCCGTACGACGGCGGCACCCACCTGCCCGACATCACCCTGGCGGTGCCGGTGTCCGCCGACGGCCACGTGGTGGCGCTGGCGTGCACGATGTGCCACCACCAGGACGTCGGCGGCCGCACGCCCGGCAGCGTGCCGACCGACGCCACCGAGCTGTACCAGGAGGGCGTGATCATCCCGCCTACGCAGCTCTTCCGGGCCGGCGTGCTGGACGAGAACCTGTTCCGCCTGCTCACGCGCAACGTACGCCTGCCCGACGTGTTCACCGGCGATCTCATGGCCCAGCTCGCGGCGGGTCGGCTCGGCGGTATTCGGCTCCAGGAGCTGTTCGCGGCGCACGGCGCGTCCACGGTGTTGGCGTACATCGACGAGCTGCTCTCGCGGGCCGAGCGCCTCACCCGTGCCCAGATCGCCGAAATCCCCGACGGCGACTATGCGTTCGCGGACTGGCTCGATGACGACGGCGTCGACATCGGGAAGCCCGTGAAGATCGCGGTGACGCTGCGCGTGCGAGGCTCCGCGATGACGTTCGACTTCACGGGCAGCGATCCCCAGGTGCGTGGGCCCTTCAACTCGGTGCCGGCCTCGACGATGTCGGCGGTGTACTACGCGGTGCGCGCGATCTCCGACGCGTCGATCCCGAACAACGGCGGCTGCTTCCGCGCGGTGGACGCGATCCTCCCGGAGGGGACGATCGTGAATCCGCGGCCCCCGGCGCCGGTGAGCTGCCGGACGGCGACGATCAAGCGCATCGCCGACACGATCCTCGGCGCGCTGGTCGGCGCCCTGCCCGGCCGCATGCCGGCGGCGAGCTCGGGCACGCTGCTCGTGATGGCGTTCGGCGGCCGGGACCCCGAGACCGGCCGCCTGTTCGTGGCCAGCGAGCTGGCCGCCGGCGGCATGGGCGCGCGGCCGGATAAGGACGGCATCGACGTTATCGAGACGGACGTGTCGAACTGCATGAACATCCCGGTCGAGTCGGTGGAGATGAACTTCCCGCTTCGCATCTCGCGCGCGCGGCTGAGGACGGATTCGGGCGGCGCCGGCCGCTTCCGCGGCGGCCTCGGCCTGGAGAAGGTTTTTGAGGCGACGACGACCGACGTGATGGTCTCCCACCGCGGCGAGCGTTTCGCGTCATCGCCCTGGGGTCTGGAGGGCGGCGCGCCGGGCGCCCGCGCTCACGCGCATATCGTGAGAGCGGACGGCACCCGCGAGGAGCTGCCCTCGAAGAGGATGATCGTCTTGCACCCGGGCGACCAGCTTTGGGAGTACATCGCCGGCGGCGCCGGTTACGGCGATCCCCTGGACCGCGACCCGGCTGCGGTGCTGGTCGACCTGCTGGATGGCAAGACCTCAGCGGCCGCGGTGACGGCGGAGTACGGCGTCGTGCTGACGCCGGACGGCGCGGCGGTGGACGAGGTGAAGACGAAGGATTCGCGGGCCGCGCTGCGCCGAACGCGAGGCCGATCCCGCGAGGAGCCATCCCGCCCGGTGTGACCCCCCAGGGTGGGTGGCGGAGCCCGCCTACAGATCGGGAAGATGAAGTCCATGAAACGCCGGCTCGCTCTCGTTCTGTGCGTCTTGGCGGTGCTCCTGGCGGTAAGTAGCGCTGGGGTGAGTTCGGTGAGAGCGGAGCCGCCGAGATTTTCGACAGTAGCCCCAGGCATCGCGCACGCGATGTTCGAGCTGCGCCCGGCGGACGCGGCGCCCTTCTCAGGCCATGCCTTCAAGATCGATCTCAATGAGACAGAACTCCGTCTAGTTCCCGCTGGGGACCCCTCGTCGCGGCGCACCGTCGAGCAGATCGTTGCGCCCTATCCCGTTGTTGTTGCTGTCAATGCCAGCTTCTTCGACGAGGAGGGCCGTACGATGGGCCTCGCCGTCAACGAAGGACGAGCTATGGCCTTGAGCAAACGGCGGAGTTGGGGCGCTCTCGTGGTTGATGGCAAGAAGGCTCGGATCGTGCTCGGTGCCGATATCCAGGACCCTCTTGCGCATCGCCTCATCGTCCAGGGAATCCCCCGTCTCGTTGTCGGGGGTAAGGTCCAGCAGCTAAAGCCCCAGATCGCCGAGCGGACCGCGGTGTGCGCCGAGGGAAATATCGTCATCCTCGTCGTATCGACGAACGCCGAAGCTACCGCCTTCGCACGCTTCCTTGCCGACCCGCATGACAAGGGCGGGCTCGGGTGCTGGGATGCCCTCAACCTCGACGGGGGTCCGTCGACTCAGCTCGTGGTGAAGCTCCCTGCACGGGCGCTGTCACTACCCGGTGGATGGGGGGTGCCAAACGCGCTGGTCGTTGCTCCCGGGAAGAGGTAGCCCGAAGCGCGATACGCACATGCCCGTAGGTGTGCGAGCGGTTCACAGTCGTCTACCCAACTCGCGAGTAACAACATCCGCGCTCGGCCTGACGATCCCACCCCTCGCGGCTGCTGCGCGCAGACCAAGTAATCGAGTGATGGACCGCCGCCGCCGCTTCCAGCTGACCTCGCTGGTCCGTGCCGTCGCCGTCCCGCGTGCCGCCCGCGTCCGGCGGGGAAGGTGTACCCACCGTACTCCATCTGACTTCGCCCTTCGCCGACAGCCGACTGAGGTCGCGTGGTTCGGAAAGAACCATGACGATTTTGCTGTGCAGGACGAGGGCTCTAGCCCTAGCCCTGGGAGTTAGGCCTCTGTAGTTCCCAACTCCACGAAGAGATTGGCGTTGGGGCGGGCACGTCTCATGCACCTGATCATTGACCGATGACCGGTGAGAGGCCAAGCACACGGGTCCCGTTCGATGAACACAAGCTGCAGCGTGTCCGGGAGTTTCTGCGGCGGGAGTTCCGCAGCTGTCAGCATCGAGACGTCTTCGCGTTCCACAGGACTGCCCAGGTGTTTGTCATTGGGTCAGATCACAGCTTGCGGCACACGCTCGTCATACCGAAAGAGACCTTTGAGGATCAGGATTTCGCTCTTCTGCTAAATCCACACCTCGTTACGACGCTGAAGCTCGCGGGCGAGGCCCGGGTCACTCTCACACCGCAAGGCGCGCGGTACTAGCACAGGTTGATTCCGTGATCGCCACGCAACACGAGCCCATGAGCGTCGAGCCTTCAGGCGCTCCTCGTGCCACACCGTGAGGCGCGGTTGATGAACCGAAGGGTGCGCCCGCTCGCTAGGTCGATCTCGTACTCGATATCGGCTTCGGTGACCCGGACACCCAGGAATCGCATGTCAGGCCGCGTGTCCGTAGGAGCTATGACAAAGGAGAGAAGCGGACATGAGCAACCAGCCGTATCGCCCTGGTGCGTTCGAGATCCCGTGCCGCGCTGATGGGTGGGTCGCGGGGACCCGCGTCCCAGAAGATCGTCCACTCAGCGGGGTCCCGACTTGGATGCGTCCTACGCAACTCGCCTTCCGGTTCGAGGTTACGGTCTGATGCGGAGCCCGGCTTCGCTCGCGCAGCCCATCCGAGCCCTCAAGCTCGCCGCGCGACCCACTTGTAGCCAGTCCTTCGGCTGACGCCTAGCAGCCCGCCGATCGGCGGCTGAGGTCCGGGCCCGAGAGGGCTTCCTTAGCGCGCGGCGCAGGCGAGGGCTAGCGGCGCCGCCGCCGCCGAGACCGTCGGCAGCGGTGACTCCGTCTCGCCCGTGAGCTGGTAGGCGGCCCAGAAGAAGGGCGGCGGCGCGTCGCGCATGACCGTGAGCTGCGCGCGCCGCAGCGCCTGCGCCTTGCTCGCGCCCGCGGCCAGCGCACGGTAGAAAGCGTCCATCAACCGGAAGCTCGCCCGGTCGTCCACCTTCCAAAGCGTCGTCACCACGGTCGGCGCGCCGGCGTAGATGAACGCGCGCGTGAGCCCGATGACCTCGTCGCCGGCGCTGACCTGGCCGAGCGCCGTCTCGCACGCTGACACGACCACCAGGCTCGAAGCGAGGGTGAGGCCGTAGATCTCCTGCACCTCCAGCCGCCCGTCGTCGGCGCCCTCCGGAGCCAGAAGGATCGCCGAGCCGAGCGGGTCCTGCACGTCGAATTCCGCGTGGGCTGCGAAATGCAGCACGTGCGCCGTCGGCGCCACAGCGAGCAGGCGGGCGCGGGTAGCGTCACGCCCGGTGAGGACGACGGCGTCAGGGAACGCGCGGCGCAGCGACTGGACCTCCGCCTCGGCGAAGGGCAGCCGCTCCAGCACGCCGCGCTCCGGGTTACCGAGGGCGACGAGCGAGCGGCCGGCGGCGCGGCGCGCCTTGTCCTGCGCGAAGCGGAGCACGCTTGCGCTCGGCAGGTAAGCCACCGTCGCGCTCTCGACGAGATAGCGGCCGTCGGCGCGGCGCAGCGCCTGGAAAGGCAGATAGTGGAGGGGCCCGTGCGGCACGAGGATCACGTGGTCCACGCCCGCCTCGGTCTCCAGCGGCGCCAGGAGCAGGCGGCCTAGCTCCTCGGCGCCGGCGCGCGTGGTGTCTTCGTCGCGCGCGGCGATGGCGGCACGGAACGCCTCGACCTTCTTCTGGAGGTCCGCCCGCGGGACCTCAAGCCGCCGCGCGCTGACGCGGTCGTGCCGTACCACCCACACGAGGGTTCGATCGAACGCCACGAAGTACTCGACGAGCGCGGTGCCCGAAGGCAGGAGCGCCTGCACCTCGGAGGCGGTGAGGGGAGCGACCGAGTTCAGCGAGGCCTGCTCCGCGTCCTCCTTCTGGAGCCGCTCGAGGAACTGGTCGTACGCCTCGCGCGCCGCCTTCAGCTGGCGCCCGCGCTCTGCGGCAGCCTCGCCACCCTCCGGCACCTCGCGCACCCGCTCGATGCGCTCGCGGAGTGCGCGCTCTTCCTCCAAGAGGTCGGGACGCGACGGCCGCGAGAGCGTCGTCTTCATGCCGAGCAAGTCCAGGAACCCGCGCGCCCGGGCGCGCTCGTTCACGCTGAACGCCTCTGCGGGCCGGTCGAGGTCCAGCAGGACTTCGGCCGCCAGGTAGTAGGGCCCGATGCGCTGCTCGAAGACCGCGTTGCGGTTGCGCGCGGAGGTGAAGAGCGTGCGGACGTCCTCGTTGCGGCGAATCGCCTCCTGGAGCGCGGCCAGCGCCTCATCGGCGCGTCCGAGCTTCCATTTCAGGCGCCCGACCTGCGTGTAAGAGTTGGCGACGACGACGCCCGGTGTGTCGCGGCCGAGCTGCAGCCGGATGTCCAGCGCCTCCTGCGCCAGCGGCAGCGCCGCCGTGAGCCGGCCGCGGCCCTCCTCGAGGCCCGAGAGCCACACGAGCGCGGTGGCGCGGTCGGCCGGGAAGCCGTAGCGCTCCGCCAGCTCCAGCGCACGGCGGTAGTGGCGTTCCGCGTCCTCAAGGCGGCCGAGGCTTGAGTAGGTGTCGCCGATTGTGCTATTGGACTGTACTGCGTACCGCCGGCCGAGCGAGGTGCCGCCAGGATAGACCCAGCCGATCAGGTTGGCGATCGACATGATCTGTTCGCGGATCGCGTGCGCCTCGCGCGCCATCGTGAGTGCTTCCTCGCGTTGCCCGCGACCCACGAGCACGCCGGTGAGCGCTTCCTGGACGAACGCCTTCCACCCCCACCGGCCCTCGATGAAGGTCATCTCGTTGGCGGCGGCCAGCGACCGACGCAGCGTCGCCTCGCGATCGTCCCAGCGCGAGAGCGATCGCTGCGCTGTGGCGAGTTCCCCCAAGGCTTCGACCTTCTGGTGCCGCAAGAAGAAAATGCCCGAGTCGAGGACGGTGAGGGCTTTCTGCGAGGACTCGAGCTGAGACTCGTAACGGCCCATCACCCCATGGGCGTGCGCAACCGCCAGGTAGGCGTGGAA
>Ga0184623_10001360_pt1 | contig 10617 bp, 11 predicted proteins | sample PLM1_100_b1_FD_133138 | JGI IMG/M metagenome (GOLD analysis project Ga0184623, IMG submission 133138) | Groundwater sediment microbial communities from an aquifer in East River, Colorado, USA - PLM1_100_b1 | ecosystem: Environmental > Terrestrial > Soil > Riparian zone | place: USA: East River...
GTGGGAACAGCGGGAACAGCGGGGAACCGACCCCACGGTTGCCGTCACCTACGGCCCCGGCGAGGACGTGCATAAGCACACGCACGCCGCCGCGGACGCCCGCTAGCCGCCGAACCGGCAAGGAGACCACCATCATGAAGCGCATCTCCGTCGACATCGGCGGCACGTTCACCGACTGCTTCTTCGCGTGGGACGAGAAGTATGTCGAGGCCAAGGCCCTGACCACACACCACAACCTGGCGCTCGGCTTCAACGAGGCACTCGACCTGGCCTGTAGTCGCGCCGGGCTGGACCGAGACCATGTCCTTTCCGAGGTCGACTCCGTCCGCTACGCCACAACCCTTGGCACCAACGCGCTCATCGAGCGGAAGGGCCCCAAGGTAGCGGCGATCGTGACCCACGGGTTCGAGGACACCATCCCCTTGTCACGTGGCCGCGGATACGGCGAGGGCCTGGACCCCTCGATGCAGCAGAACCTGCCGGCAGCCGAGCGGCCCGAGCCCCTGGTCCCGCGGCATCTCATCCGCTCGGTCAAGCCCATGCTGGTCATCCACAACTCCGGTGGCATGGCGCAGATGAACTCCACCGACGCTCTGCAGACCATTCACTCCGGGCCCATCGCCGGTGTCAGCGCGGCCGAGCACCTGTCCAGCGAGACCGGCATCGGCCACGTCATCTCGACCGACATGGGCGGCACCTCGTTCGACATCGGTCTGGTTCCAGAGGGTGGCGTCAAGCACTACGACTTCCAGCCCACGATCGACCGCTGGCTGGTGTCCGTTCCGATGATCCACCTGCTCACATTGGGCGCAGGCGGCGGCTCCATCGCGTCATACGACCGGATCCACAAGGGCGTCAAGCTAGGTCCGGAGTCGGCGGGCTCCGACCCCGGCCCGGCTTGCTACGACCGCGGCGGGCTGCGGGCCACGGTCACCGACGCCGACCTGCTGCTGGGCTACCTCGACCCGGACAACTACGCCAACGGGTTCATCAAGCTCAACCCCAAGCGGTCCGTCTTCGCTATCGAGGAGACGCTCTGTGACGAGCTCGACATGGACGTCATCCAGGTCGCCAAGGAGATCAAGCGCGGCGTCGACGAGCAGATGGCCATTGGCATCGCCAAGGAGCTGCGTGTGCGTGGCTACCTCCCGGAGGACTTCACCATGCTCGCCTACGGCGGCAACGGACCGTTGCACGCGTGCGGCATCGCCTACCACGCCGGCATCAAGCGGATCCTCGCCCCGCCGTTCGCATCCGTGTTCTCTGCCTTGGGCGCAGGCAACATGAAGCAGTTGCACATCCACGAGCGCGGCGCGCACGTCGTCATGTACAACGCCACCACCCGTGCGCTGTACGACAAGTACGACGAGTTCAACACCGTCGTCGAGGAGCTCGAGGCCAAGGGCCGCGAGGACCTGGTTCGCCAAGGGTTCGACCCGGGCGAGGTGCGGTACCGGCTGGAGATGGACATGCGGTACGGCAACCAACTCGTCACGACGGCAGTGGTGTTCGACATCAACCGCATCCACGGCGTCGGCGACGTCCTGCACATGATCCGCACCTTCTCCGACATCTACGGCCAACGTTACGGCGAGGGTTCGGAGGCGCCCGAGGCCGGCATCCGGGTCCAGACCATCCGGGTGGCCTCGTTCGTCGAGGGCGACGTCGTCAAGTTCGAGTCCCTCGAGCACGAGGGCGAGCGGACCATGCCGACCCCGGTGAGCCACCGGGACGTCCACTTCGTCGCGTACGACACCGAGGTCAACACCCCGGTCTACGACGCCAGCGCGCTGACCCACCAGCACACGATCCTCGGTCCGGCCATCGTCACGACCGAGAACACCACCTACCTCGTCGAACCCGGATGGCGCCTGGAGCCCACGCCCCAGGGGGCCGTGTGGTTCCTCCGCGACTAGGCCGAAACGACTTAGAGGATTAGCGAAATGACTGCGATCTACGAGCCCGAGAGCAAGGAACTGACAGCCCAGGAGCAGGAGTGGGTCGACCAGTTCATGGACGAGACCACCCTGTTCCTCGGTCCAGACCCCGAGATCACGCGTTCGCACCATATCGAGCCCCGTTCGGCGCTGGAGGAGGAGTGCATCGCCAAGGGCATCGACCCGCTGCAGGTCGACCGCATCCGCAAGCGCCTCGCCGGCGCCCTCGACGAGGGTTACGAGATGTGCGAGGCGATGCCTGCAAGCCCGGCGGCATGCCGTCCGGTTCGGAGACCCCGTTCGACGACGGTCTGCGGATGAGCCCGTTCAAGATCGTGGAGCGCGGCGAGTTGCGTCGTGACCTGCTGACCTTCCTGCAGCACTCGGTGCGCGATCCGAAGCTGCAGCTCGCCGACCTTAAAGTCAAGATCGGTGCAGTGCAGCGAATCATGGAGCGCATCGACGCGCTCATCGACGAGGTAGGCGTGAAGACCTTCGTGGCCGCACTCCGCGTCACGGTCGAGGACGTCGAGGAGGAGGTGCGCCGCCGGATCAAGGAGCTCCCCGACAGCACCGTGCGCTTCAACCAGTTCATGGACTCCACGCTCAAGGAGAACATCCTCATCAAGTTCGCCTGCAAGGTGACAGTCAAGGGCGACAAGATGACGATCGACCTGCGCGGCACCGGGCCGGAGATCCTCAACCGCGCCATCAACTCGCCGCTGTGCTCGGTCAAGTCGATGTTCATGCAGGCCATCCTCGCTTTCTGGGGGCCCGACCTGCCCCGGTGCACGTCGGCCATGAGCCCGATCGAGATCATCTCCGACGAGCACACCTGGGCGGACGCCGGCTATGACGCGCCGATGGGCCAGTCCCTGCAAGCGTCCTTCCGAGGGTTCTCGGCCTTGCAGTCATCGTGGGCGAAGCTGCAGTTCGCCAATCCGGAGAAGTTCTCCAACGTCATCGCGCCGTGGTTCAACCAGATCAACACCTTCCTGTGGGGCGGTGTCACGCAGCACGGCGACCAGGTCGGCAACCTCTGTGCGGACCTGAACGGTATGCCGGGCGGCGCGAAGGCCTTCCTGGACGGCGAGGACGCGGTCTCTCCGCTGTTCTGCGCCATGGCCGACACCGCGGAGCAGGAGGTCATGGAGGAGGAGGTGCCCTTCATGCAGCTGGTTTCCAAGCGCTTGGTCCGGGACAACCTGGGCTTCGGCAAGCACACCGGCGGCATGGGCTACGAGATGATCGTCGCCAGCGAGGGAACCCCCCTGTGGGGCTTCATGACCGTCACCTCCGGCGCGAAGTTCTCCTCCGTCTACGGCATGTTCGGCGGCTACGGCTGCGGGACCTACCCGCTGGCGAGGGTCAAGGGCGTCAACGTCTACGACGAGATCCGCAAGGACCCCAGCCGGTTCGATCTGTCGATCGAGAAGGTGATGAACGAGCAGCCGTTCGACGGCGGCCAGTACATGACCAGCCACATGGGGCTGCAGTTCGACATCGCCAAGGACGGCGAGCTCTACATGATGAGCCAGGGGGCCGGTGGCGGCTACGGCGACGTCCTGGAACGCGACCCGCACGCCGTGGTCAAGGACGTCGAGCTCAACCGGATCACCGACAAGGTCGCTCGGGAGATCTTCGCCGTTGCCTACGACCCCAAGACGTTCGTCCTGGACATCGAAGGCACCAAGGAGCTGCGCGATCAGGCCCGCAAGGCCAGGTTGCAGCGTGGCAAGCCGTACGCCGAGTTCGTGCGGGAGTTCGTCACTCCTGAGCCGCCCGAGGACCTGCTGTACTACGGCTCCTGGGGCGACGACACCGACCAGCTCACCGCGACCGTGTTCGACATCGACGGACCCAAGCGCGTCACCGCCCCGGTCTCGCAGATGCCGATCATCATGCTCCCGGACCGCCGGGACCTGAAGGTCGCCGAGCTCGAGGCGCGCGTGCGCGAGCTCGAGGAGAAGCACGGCGAGGACGTGCACCGCAAGTCCTGACAACCGGCGCCGCTCCGCGGTGGCGTCACGACCGGCTCCTGGCGCGGTCGTGACGCCACTGCCAGCGCCCTTCCACACAACCACCCGCTTCACGTCTCAGGAGACGACATGGCCATGGACCTCCCGTCTATCATCTCCACGCCGCCGTCGGGGCGTCGCACCGCAGTGATCATCGACCACCAGCGGTACGCACAGGCGTTCATTCTGCGAGGTCAACGCATCCCGTGGGGCGACACGGTGGCCTACTCCGGCTACTTTGGCCAGGCCCAGGGGTTGCTCAGGCCGGATGCGACCCTGCTCGACCTTGGTGCCCTGTACGACTTCTTCCTGGCCTCCGACGACGGGCTCAGGAACGCGATGTCGGCTCGCTCCCGCGCCGGTTACGCGTTGAAGATCCTGCTCGCGGACACGGCCACTGCCAAGAAGACGCTGGAGTTCGCCAATGTGTTGGCACAGACCTCGCGGCCGCACCTGGTCCTTCAGATTCCCTCGCCGATGCTGTGGCTAGCCCGCACGCACCAACTGGCCGGCGCCGGAGGCCTCGAGGAACTCGATGTCGGTCACGCGGAGAACGCGGCGATGTACGTCGCTGACTGGCTGCGCAATTTTTCGGCGCTGCCCGTGTCCCTGCTCCTGCTGGATGCCCGACCGGGTGACGGTGAGGACCTGCCGACGGTGGACCTCACCGCGTACACACCCGTCTCCAACATCACGGACCACTACCGCTGGACCTTGGGCCAGCGCAGCGACGAGGGCGTGACGGTCGCGGGAGCCGCAATGACCGGTGTTGCAGTTCCGCCGTCCTACTGGCTTTCCACGGACGAAGATCCGCCAGTGGGCGACTTTCTCATCGCCGACATCCCCGCTGACGCTGTGCCCGAGACGGTGCTGGCGCAGCTGGGACGGCTGAGCTGAGAGCGGGCACATGGACAAGGTGGTGGCGTCGGCAGCCGAGGCAGTTGCCGACATTCCCGACGGAGCAAGCATCGCCTCCGGTGGCTTCGGCATCTCGGGCATCCCGGCGGTGCTCATAGAGGCTCTTCGCACCTGGCTGGATCTGGTAGTCACCTGACCACTACCAGCGATCGACTGGTCTGGGTCTGGCCACATCCCGGCAGCTAGCGCCGAGGGCGAGGATGTCGAAGCCGCGAGCGCGGCCGGTTGCGGCCCGACGGCGGCGCGTGCTAACTCACCGTCAGCGGATTATCAGGCACAACGCTGCCTCCTCTGACCGGTCGCGTAAACGCGTAAAGAATGTGGGGCTATAACCCCACATTCTTTACGCGTTACTCCGGATGGGGCCGCCCTTGTCCTCACTCCGCGTGACGGTGCTCGGAGGTCCCGCCGTGGCCACCCCCGACCAACGCCCCGGCCGCTACGCGCCCGCGTCCCGCTCCACTCACCCCGAATGGCACAACTCACCCACAGGAGCTGCCTCACAACCAGTAACAACATGACTACGGCATCCAGCCAGGTGCGATGAGCCCTCATAGACGCCCTCGTCGATCGTGGCGTCACCGAGCTCGAGATCTTCTCCAACAATTGCGGAACCGACGGGGTCGGGCTCGGAAGACTGCTGGACAACAAGCGAATTCGCCGCATCGTGGCCTCATATGTCGGCGAGAACAAGGAGTTCGAGCGGCAATACCTGACCGGTGAGCTCGAAGTGGAACTCACCCCGCAGGGAACGCTCGCCGAACGACTGCGGGCCGCCGGGGTGGGCGTACCCGCCTTCTACACAATGACGGGTGTGGGCACCCAGGTCGCCGACGGCGGACTGCCCTGGCGTCACGCGGCCGATGGGTCGATCGCGGTCGCCTCCCCGGCGAAGCCGAAGGCACGGTTCGAGGGCCGGACCTACGTCCTCGAGCACGCCCTGCCGGCCGATTTCGCCATCGTGCGTGCCTGGAAGGGCGACCGCCACGGGAACCTGGCCTTCCGCAAGGCCGCACGCAACTTCAACCCTGTCTGCGCCATGGCGGGCAAGGTCGCCATCGCCGAGGTCGATCACCTCGTTGAGCCTGGGGAGATCGACCCGGATGCCGTCCACCTGGCCAGCATCTATGTCGACCGCGTGGTCGCCTTGACGCCGCAACAGGCCACGGCCAAGGGAATCGAGCGGCTGACCACGAGGCCGCGCCCGGCCGCGAAGGGGGGCGCCTGATCATGGCATGGACCAGAGACCAGATGGCCGCCCGCGCGGCCCGCGAGCTGCGGGACGGCGACTACGTCAACCTGGGGATCGGCCTGCCGACGCTCGTGCCGAACTTCGTCGGCGACGACGTCGAACTGGTGCTGCAGTCCGAGAACGGCATCCTCGGCCTGGGGCCGTACCCGTTGGACGGCGACCAGGATCCCGACCTCATCAATGCCGGCAAGGAGACCGTCACGGTACGGCCAGGCGCATCCTTCTTCGACTCAGCTGCCAGCTTCGGGATGATCCGCTCCGGCAAGATCGACACCGCCATCCTCGGAGCCATGCAGGTCTCCGCGGCGGGCGACATCGCCAACTGGATGATTCCCGGCAAGATGATCAAGGAGCAAGCGAGACCCCAGCACCGCCGCGATCTTGAGCTTTTTGGCTGATGGGAGCGCTCCCAAGCGAAAAAGGCTCAAGATCGCGAAGAGGTCCGCAATTTCGGGTCGGCCGAGATCAGGTCGGCCAAGGTCATCACCGGGAACCCATCCAGCTGGCCGTATCGATGGTGTCGTCCCCAGAGGTGCGGCGGCTCGATCGATCAGCGCGCGGCCCTGTCGTCCTCGCCGGCGGCCGGTCAGGGTTGGCTCGATCGGGTCCCCAACGATCGGGGGATCTGGCACCGTAGGTGGGACGGTCACGGCGTGAGCTGGAGGCTGGCGGATGACTCGGAAGGCATTGCTGGAGCGCTTGGCTGGGCTGCGCCGTGGGGTCGCGTCCGGCGGGAAGCGCGCCCCGCATAAGCCGTTGCTGCTGTTGTGGCTGTTCGGCCGGTTCGCGACGACCGGCAGCAGCGCCGCGACGTACGCCCAAGCCGAGGATCCGGTGAGCCGACTGATCAACGACTTCGGCCCGCCGGTGGCCAGCGCCTCGGCGGCACGGCAGCGTGCCGCGCTCCCGTTCGTTCACCTCGAACGCGAGTTGTGGGACCTGCAGGACGACACGGGGAACGCGATCGGCCCGGACGCGCCGGAACGGCGTGCCTGGCTGATCGAGCACGGCGCGCTCGGCCGGCTGCGTCCCGAGGTGGAGCAGCTGCTCGCCGATCCCGGCACCCTCGCCGCGGCCGCCAGGCTCCTCCTCGACCAGCACTTCACCCCGGCGCTCGCCACGCTGATCTGCGACGCCGTGAACCTCGACCTCGCCGGCCTCGAGGCCGCGGCCGCGCCCGGGCCGGCACCCGCCGCAGAACCGCGGCCCGGGAAGACCCGCCGCGCCGGCTTCGCCGAGGAGGTGTTGCGCGCCTACGCCTACCGGTGCGCCATGTGCGGCTTCGACGGAGCGCTGGGGCGCAATCCGGTCGGCATCGAGGCGGCGCACGTTCGCTGGCATAGCCAGGACGGCCCGGACGAGGTCGCCAACGGGCTCGCGCTGTGCGCCTTGCACCACGTGCTGCTCGACCTCGGCGTGCTCGGCCTCAGCCCCGGGCGCCGCATCCGCGTCTCCGGCCTGTTCGTCACACGCAGCGACGCGGGACACGCTGTCAACGCACTCGCGGGCCGCGAGCTTCTCGCCATAGGCCCCGGCCAGCCCGACATCGGGCACGCCCACATCGAATGGCACAACCGGCAGGTGTTCAAGACCGGACCCACCGAGGCCACGTGAGAGCCGCAGACCTTGCGGCCGAATCGCTCACATCAGCATGAGCGGGACCGGACGGCTTCATCGGACGTGGCCCCACCGAGACGACGGTCGGCAACGACGCGCCCGACGTCTCGTTCGATCGAACCTGCCGCGCCCGGCCACGACGGAGGCGCAGGCGGCCAGCACGAGGACTCGGACTTTAGCCTCATGCGATGTCGCCAACAATGTTCTATCTTTAGCTTCGATACCGCAATAACATGCTTCTGCGCCGCCGTTCAGGAGAGCGCCGGCACATGGTGGGCGGACCTTCGCCGATGCGCAGCCCCCTGGCCCGCCGCCTTCGCCGCCGAGCAATGACGGCACTGAGGAACGGATGCCCAGTGCAACGTGAAGACGTTTCTCGGGACCCGCCGGCGCCCGCACGCGAGCAGGTCCTGCTCGCCCGGCCGCGGGGGTTCTGCGCGGGCGTCGAACGCGCGGTGCGCGCGGTGGAGACAGCGCTGGAGTTGCACGGCTCGCCCGTCTACGTGCGCAAGCAGATCGTGCACAACAAGCACGTCGTGACGAGGCTGGAGCAGCGTGGGGCGGTATTCGTCGAGGAGACCGACGACGTGCCGCGCGGCGCGGTCATGGTCTTCTCCGCGCACGGCGTCTCCCCGAAGGTGCGCGCGGAGGCCGCGAGCCGCGGCTTGCGCACCATCGATGCGACCTGCCCGCTGGTGGCGAAGGTGCACGCAGAGGTCCGCCGGTTCGCCAGCGAGGACTACAACGTCCTGCTGCTCGGGCACGAGGGCCACGACGAGGTGATCGGCACGACCGGCGAGGCGCCCGCGCGGGTACAGGTCATTGACGGGCCGGACGCGGTCGCTCGCATGACAGCGCCGGACGAGTCGAAACTTGTTTGGCTGTCGCAGACCACGCTGGCCGTCGACGAGACGATGCGGACCGTCAGGCGGCTCCAGGATCGGTTCCCGCAGTTGCAGTCGCCGCCGAGCGAGGACATCTGCTACGCCACCCAAAACCGGCAGCAGGCGGTCAAGGAGATCGCGCCGCGCTGCGATCTGGTGCTCGTCGTCGGCGCCGCCCACTCCGCGAACTCGGCGCTGCTGGTGGACGTGGCGCTGGAGGCCGGCGTCGGCCAGGCCCACCTCGTCGACGCCGCCAGCGACATCGACGAGAGCTGGCTCGTCGGGGCGACCACCGTGGGAGTGACCGCTGGCGCCTCAGCGCCGGAAGAACTCGTCGCCAGCGTGCTCGGCTGGCTCGGCGACCGCGGATACGGCGACGTGGCGGAGGTTGGGACGGGCAGCGAGACGCAGACGTTCTCGCTGCCACGGGAGCTGCGGGACCACCAGCTGACACCAAGCGGCGATGTTGCGGGCGGGCGCTCCCGCTGAACATCGCGGCCGGGATCAAGCCGTCACCCCGACCGCCGCAGGAGACGCCGATAGCCGAACGGGGAGATCACCTGGCTACCCGAACAGACACAGTCGGCAACCGGCCCCGCTCAGGTGGTGGCTCCCAGCCTCGCCGAGCGCGCTCATCGCGGCAGATGAGGATGAACCGTCCTTGCCAGCTGGCCGCCCGCGACGGGTCATACCGGGTTATACTCCAGCTATGAAGACCGCCATCTCCGTCCCCGACGACACCTTCGACGAAGCTGAGCGACGTGCGGCCGCGCTGGGCATGAGCCGATCGGAGTTCTTCACCCGGGCCGCCCAGCATTACATGGAGCAACTGGACGCGCAGTCACTCGCCGCGCGCATCGACGCCGCCATCGCGCTAGTGGGCGTCGATGAGTCGACTCAGGCCGCGGTGGCCGCCGGGCGTCGCTATCTGGCAGCTGACGAGGATGAGTGGTGATCAGACGTGGCGACATCCACTGGGCTGATCTAGGGGAACCAGCCGGAAGTCGGCCCGCGAAGCGGCGCCCAGTACTCCTCGTGCAGTCGCCGCCCTACAATGCCAGCAGGTTAGCCACCGTCGTGGGCACCGTCATCACCTCCAATACGGGCCTTGCGGCGATGCCGGGCAATGTGTTCCTGCCCGCTGTGGCCACAGGGCTGCCGCGTGACTCGGTCGTCAACGTGACGGCGTTGGTCACGCTCAACAAGGAGGAACTCGGCAAGCCCGTGGCTAATGTCCCCGACAGCCTGATGGTTGAGGTGGACCGAGGTTTACGAGGCGTCCTCGGGCTGTGAGACCGACGCGTCCCCGCAGCGTCGCGCGATGCCACCGCCATGCTCGCGACAAAGGCCGAACGGCACAACGGGGACGCCGCGGACATCGTAAGCCTCGGCTCGAGCAGGGCGCAGCGAAGTGATCGTCGATGCATAACTGCACTCACATCGGCATGGTCGCGCGTTCGCGCGGCGCTCGGCGGGTGGCGCGCTCCGCGGCCTGAGCGGACGTGGTTGGCATCGTTGTGACGCTGTGTCACCAGATTGTGGGGAGTTGCCGGTGCCGCCGCCGAGGCGTCGCTTATCGGGGAGGCTTTTGGTCGTCATAGGGCACGCAGACTCCCCAATCATGGCGGAGGCAAGGGCGGCCGGTCGCAGGTACCTCACTGCGGTCACGGAGGGTGAGAGCACGACGAAGCACTCGCCGTCGATTCGCGGCGGGCGACGTTGCGCCGTTCCGGCCCAGTTGAAGCGGTAGCCGACGAACGCGCGCTCATCGGCAGATCCGGACAACCGCGCGACCGAGGGTCGCGCGCTCGGCGGGAGAGTGCGGTCCGCTCATATCGGCTGAGCGTCGAACCTCTGTGAGATCTCGGACGCTGTCCGGGCGAGTTGGCTGAGTTCTCGGAACAAGTCTTCCAGGCCCGCTGGCGCATTGATCCCCAGCAGCGTGCCGCCGCCCGGGTGAGCGGTGATCATGTGAGGGGTCCCCCGAGGAA
>Ga0184623_10001361_pt1 | contig 10614 bp, 9 predicted proteins | sample PLM1_100_b1_FD_133138 | JGI IMG/M metagenome (GOLD analysis project Ga0184623, IMG submission 133138) | Groundwater sediment microbial communities from an aquifer in East River, Colorado, USA - PLM1_100_b1 | ecosystem: Environmental > Terrestrial > Soil > Riparian zone | place: USA: East River...
ACGTCGAAAATGGTCTCGGCCTGATCAACCACGTCCGAATCAACGGGCAGATCGTCGGCTGCGGGGCCGCCCAGCATCCCGACGGGCGTCGCGTTGACGACGAGCTGGGGCCGGCACGGACCCAGCTCGGCTCGCCAGGTGTAGCCGTACTGCTCTGCTAGCCCCGTGCCCGTCTGCGCGTTGCGCGCCACAACCGCGCCCGCCTGGAGTCCCGCGTCACGCAGCGCTGCTACGACGGCCTTGGCCATGCCCCCGCTGCCGAGGACGGCGAAGGTGCTGTCCGCTCGCACCTCGTGCTCGGCCAGGAGCTTGGAGATGGCGACGTAGTCAGTGTTGTAGGCGCGCAGGTGCCCGTCGCTGTTCACGATCGTGTTCACCGACTGAATCGCGGCCGCCGAATCGTCCATGGAGTCGACGAGGGGGATGCAGGCCTCCTTGTACGGCATCGAGATCCCGCACCCACGGATGCCCAAAGCCCGGATCCCGGCAATGGCCGCCGCCAGGTCTGTGGTCGTGAACGCCTTGTACAGGAAGTCGAGGTCGAGTTCGGCATAGAGGAAGTTGTGGAACCGCGTTCCGATGTTGCTCGGCCGCGCCGCCAAAGACATGCACAACACGGTGTCCTTCGTGATCGACCGAACCATCGGCGACAGATCCTTTCCACGCGGACCGATGCCTCGAGCCTGAGGTTACGGCCTGCGTGCCCATGTGAGCGCCGGCCGGGGGCCCGTCCTGAGGGCGATCACGTCGAACACCTGGTGCCCGTTGGCCAGGCCGCGTCGTTCGAAGCGGGTCATCGGGCGCCATTCCGGCCGGGGCGCGAAGCCGCCATACGGGTTCACCAGGGCGGGCTCCGCCGCCACCACGTCGAGCATCTGCCGGCCATAGTGCGCCCAGTCCGTCGCGCAATGCAGCCGTCCCCACGGCCGCAGGCGCGAGGCCACGAGAGCCGCGAAGGCGGGCGCGACGAGGCGGCGTTTGTGATGACGCTCTTTGGGCCAGGGGTCCGGGAAGAACACCCGGACCTCGTCGAGCGAGCCCGGCCACAGCATGTGCTGCAGCACGTCGACCGCGTCGCCGGCCGAGACCCGCACATTTGTCAGCGCCCGCTCGCTCACCTCGTGCAGCAGGGCGCCGACACCTGGCGTGTGCACGTCGACCGCCAGCAGATCCCGAGCCGGTTCCGCCGCGGCCAGCGCCGCCGTGGCCTCTCCCATGCCGAAGCCGATCTCGAGCACGAGCGGAGCCTGCCGGCCGTAAACGGAGGCGAGGTCGAGCGGCTCGGTCGTCACCTCCACCCCGTAGGTCGACCACAGCGTGTCGAGAGCGCGCTGCTGGCGTGGAGTCACTCGGCCGCGCCGGGGCCGAAAGGTGAGGATCCTTGCCGAGGACACGTGACGGCCTACAGCTCGAGGGACAGGCGCCGCACGCAGTGAGTCTGCCACGCGGAACCGGGCGGCGGGTGCGGCCGTCCAACGGGGAAGGCGCGGGTCTGACGCGAGGAGGACGTCGATGCTGGTCCCCACGGCGCGGCTGCTGGTCGCGGCGCTCGCGGTTGTGCTGGTCGCGGGGTGCGGAGAGGATCAGGACGTGCAGCCCCTCACTCCCGGTTCCGCTGAGGCTGCCGCGCCGGCACCCGGTGACCCGGTCGCCTTGGTCGGGTCGTGGCGAGTCGAGGCGGTCGCCGGAGAGGAGCCTGCTGCGGTTCTGCGGCTCGCCGCCAGCGACCTGTCCCTGTGGCGTGACTGCGGAAGGCTGATGGGCGCGTGGCGAGCCGACACCGGCGGCCTGTTCGTCGGTGCGGTGTCAGGCGGCTCAGCGGGATGCGTGTCCACCGCGAGCGAGCTCACGCCGGCGTGGCTGCGACAAGCGACGAGCTACGGGGTCGACGGTGCTGTCCGCGTGTTGCTTGACGAGCGGGGCGCAGTGGTCGCGCGGCTGCTTCCGGGCGGCCGGCCGACTGCCGGGCCGGATGTCGCCCCGTCGGAGGCGGAGCCGCCGGTGGTCACCGACCAACTCCGCGAGGCGTTCCGACCGGCGGCGCCGCTCCCGGCCGGCCTCGAGCCAGCCGACCGGTCTCGGCTGATCGGCCGATGGGTACCCGCGGACGGCGCCGGCCGCTCGGCGCCGCAGCCGCCGTTCGCCCTCCTCGCCGCCGACGGTGGCTGGCGCGGGTCGGACGGCTGCAACGGGCAGGGCGGACGCTGGGTGGCCGGCGTCGGCGGGTCGCTGCTCGCAGTCGCCGGTCCGCAGACCCTCATCGGGTGCGACGGCGTCTCCGTCGGCAGTTGGCTCTCGAGCGCCTCGTGGGCCGGGTTCGACGGGAAGGTGCTGGTGCTGCTGGACGAGGCCGGCCAGGAACTCGGCCGGCTCACGCCCGATCCCGGCTGACGCTGGCCGATCCCCTAAGCCGCTGCCAGACCTCGCGCGCACAACGCGCACCGTCACGCGCAGCCGGTCCCGTTGGCCGAGGTGTCGATGCGGCCCGGTGACGGCGACCTCCGCGCCCTCGATCGCAACGACTGGCGGCTATTTCCGCCCGTGTAGCACAAGCGCCCAGGCGAGGCAGCCGAGCGCCGCCGTGCACGCCACCGCGCGGGCGATGTTCCAGCGGACCCACCGCGCTTCGAAGTGCTCGCGCACCGCCGCAAGATCGGCGATCCGGCCGGGCTCTCCCGCCGCAGCGAGGTCGTTGTTGAGCGGGACGTTGACGCTGAAGGTAATGGCGAGCGCCGCCACGTACAGGACGAACGCGGCCCCGATCCAGGGCAACGCGGGACGCGCATCACCGCGGAGGTGGAGCACCGCGGCCAGCGTGGTCAACGCGAACGCGCCGACGAAGATGGCGGCGAACCAACCGTTGATGATCGCCACGTTGATCCGTTGCATCACGTCAACGAAGGTCCGGTCGTCTGTCCGGCTCAGGCCGATCATGACCGAGCAGGCGTAGGCGTAGAAGAGGCCCGCCATCAGCCCCATGGCCACCGTGGCCGCGACCAGCACGGCGCTTCGAAACAGCTCCCACATCGCATTCTCCCTATCGGGTCATGCTGTCAGTGAAGGCCAATACGATGGGACAAGCCATGGCTGGGAGGCTCAGGTCCATGTTCCCGCGTCTACACCGGGGCGTGTGCAGCCTTCAAGCGGGTACGTGGCATCAGACCGCAAGGACACCGCGTTGGCGCGGTCAGGAGATAGCTGGCGGGCCGCGTCTCAGCCGCCTCAGGCCGAGTTGGGCCGCGGCCGGCCATCGCCCGCCCAGCTCTTGTCGGCCGTGTACCCCTCCGCCTCCGTGACGGGCACCTCATCCTCGCCCACCGTCGGTTCAGGCTTGAGCCGCCCTCGGCGCGAGTCCCAAATGTCGCGGGCCACGACCTGGATCACGCCGGCCACTGGGATGGCGAGCAGGGCTCCCAGAATTCCCGCAAGCTCGACGCCGATGAGGATGCTCAGCAGCACGGTGAGCGGGTTGAGGTTCACGGTCCGGCTGAGGATCAGTGGCTGCAGCAGGTGGTTCTCCACTTGCTGGTACAGCACGAAGAACGCGATGACGATGATGCCGGTGGTCAACGACTGGGTGAGACCGGCAACGGTGGCGACCACCGCGCCGAGGGTCGCGCCAACAAGCGGAATCAGGTCCGCGAACGCGACGAACAACGCGATCAGGCCCGCGAAGGGCACGCCGAGGACGGCCAGCACGATGTAGGTGAGACCGCCGCAGATGACGCTGATGAGCAGGTTCCCGCTGATGTAGCCGGTGACGGTCTTCGCGCAGTCGGCGCCGACGCGCTGGACGCGGTCGGCCCGGTCGGCTGGCAACAGCGCCAGCCCGCCGCTGACCACCTGCGGCCCCTCGAGAACCATGAGGTACGCGAGCACGAAGATGGTGATGATCCCCACCACTGTTTCGGCCGCGGTGCGGAGGAAGGAGAGTACCGGCGAGCCGAGCCCGGTGAGGTTCTGGCGGATCTGCGCGTCGTTGCGCTGGATGTACTCGTCGATGTTGAACCTGGTCACCAGCTCCCCGGCCGGTCCCCGGCCGTTCCTTGTGTCCTGGACCAGTTCGGGCAGCCGCTCGGCGAGTTGCGCGGCCTCGCGGGCCAGTGGCACGACGAATGCGGTCATCACGCCAGCGATGATCAGCAGCGCAACCAGGAACACGAGCAGCGTGGCCACGGCGCGCCGTCGCGGTGGCACGTGCCGCTCCACCCAGTTGACGGCGGGGTAAAGCGCGACCGCGAAGAACAGCGATATGAGGACCCAGACCAGCACCCGGCGGGTCTGCATGACGAGCAGCAGCAACAGGACCGCGGCCAGTACCATGCCGATGGTGGCCGCGATGGTGCGGACCGGGACTCTGTTCCCAGGTTGTGCCACCTGCCACTTGTGTCCGACGTGGAGCCGCCCAAACCTCTGGTGAGCGTCCCCGGCCCCCAGCTCAGGGGTCGATAGCCTGGCGCGCGGCGAGTACGTACAGCTGCAAACAACGTCGGCTCCGAGCTAGTGAGGTCACATGTGGGGAGTGGTGAGAGGGCATTTGATCCGTAACGACCCGGACCCGAGCCCCATGCCGGAGACCGAGCAAGCCGCGGGCCCGTTCCAGATAGTCCCGCCGCCGTACGCCGTCGATGCCGCCCTGCACCAGCTGGGCACCGACGGGTTGAGCGTCGATGCGGACTATCTCGCCGTGGACATCCAGAACACGAGCTGCGAGGCGGGCCGGCTCAGCGGGCTAGGCCGCGTTCGACTCCTTCAACATGGGTGGGCCGCACCTGCTTGTCCTCTCGAGTCGCGGCCTTCGCCGCCACGTCCAGCAGGCGCGCGCGACCGTCGGGCGTCGCGGCGTCCCTGCCGGCCCGGGTGCGAAGCATCTCCAGCCCGCGCACCAGTTCCAGATCCGGCGGTGTCACCGGCCTATTCGAGCCGGCGTCGCCGACAGGTACGGGATGCACGCCGCGGCGCCGGGCGGGCGTCGGCCCACCCTCGTCACCTCCCGTCAGGAGCACGAACTCGACCTCGGGAGTGCCTGCCCGGGACAGCGAGGCATCGATCGGAAAGTATGCGGTGGCCCGCTCGCCGACCTCCACCGGAGGGAGCGCGACCGCTCGTCCGAATGCCTCCTGACCGGTCGCCCGCAACGCCGTTGAGCTCCATCCTTCTTGGACCAGCACGCCGTGCTCCGCGAGCGCGCCGCGGCCAGCATCGGAGATGTCGAGCACGGTGTCGAAGTCGAACGCCTGGTAGCCCGTATTGCGGACCTCGACGGCGAGGTGCTCCGCCGCTCGACCCGCCAGCGCCCCGCCCGGAAGCGGACGAAGCCTGGCATCGACGGCATGCTGACCGACGACCTCGAACGGTGCGCCGACGTTGTCCATCCGCAGCACCAGGTCGTTGGGGGCGCTATCGCCCGGCCAGTACTGATCCTTCGACGTGATCACCTGAGCCGCCCGGCCTCCCTTGTGTTTGAGGAGGCCCGGCGCGACGTGCCTGTTCGCGCGCCACTCGTCGCCGCGGTGGTGTTCGACGGCGAGCTGCCAGCAATCGCCGGCCACCAGGACGGATACGCCCACCTGGCCAGGGATCACCCCGTTGATCGAGCCGGAGATCACGATGCGCTGCGGCCAGTCGGACATCTTGTGCACCACACTGATCCGCCAGCTGCCGCGGTAGGTCAACCGTGCCATGTGTCGAGGTCCTTTGGCGCTGTGGTGCGGGACGGAGTGCCTGGCTGCTCACCACTAGTCACGTAGACCGGGCGACCGGGGTTCAGCGCCTGCCGACCGAGCGCGCCTGGTCGGCGCGTTCACCCTTGGGCGTTGCCCGGCGACCACTTCTGCCACGGCACGTTCCAGTCCATGTAGCGGTTCCAGATCTCGGTGTATTTCCGCGGCGACCCGGTGACGACCACCGGGTCGCCGGTGATCGTTCGGCGAAACAGCCAGGCCATGTCCTTGGGGTACATGCCGACGCAGCCGTGGCTGGTGTTGGCCGAGCCGATGTTGCCGGTGTTCCAAGGGGCGTCGTGGATGAACTCACCGCTGTTCGTCATCCGCATGGCGTAGTCGGAGAACAGGGTGTACTCCTCGGGCGCCTGAATAGCCTCGTTGGTCCATTTCTTGTCGCGGACCTTCTCCATGATGACCTTGATGCCGTTGCGGGTTTCCCAGCCCCGCTTGCCCGTCGAGACGGGGAACGACCGGATGACCTTGCCGTCGCTTTCCACGGAGAGCCGGTGCCGTTTGGCGTTGACGCGGATGACCTGCTTCCGGCCGATGGCGAACGAGCGGGTGCGGCTCGCGACGCCCCACACGCCGTCGCCGGCGTCGATGCCGTTGATGTCAGCATGCAGCGTGACCTTGGTGCCGGCCGGCCAGAAGTCCTTGGGCCGGTAGTGGACGTACTGGTCGTCGATCCAGTACCACGCGCCCTCGACCTTGGGGCTGGTCTGCACGCGCAGCGCTGCTTGGACGGCCTGCCGGTCTTCGACGGGGTGGTTGAAGCCGACCACGAGCGGTTGCGCCACGCCGACCGTCGACCCGTCGAGCGGCGAGATGCTGCTGGCCTCGAGCTGCTTGCTCTCCGGCGGCTCGACCGTCGTGAAGGTGGTCCGGGTGGTCGTGCTCGTTCCGCCCGCATCGGTGGCGCGCACGGTGACGGTGTAGGTCGTGCCGACCTCGAGTCGGCCCGCGCTCGTCCAGCGCGTCTCGTCAGGGTCGGCCTTGCCGGCGACCTTCTTGCCGTCGTCGCCCACGACCTCAACGGAGGAGACGCCGCCTTCGGCCACGGAGATGGTGACGCCGGCGTCCGGGCGGACGTCGTTTTCGCCGTTGGCGGGCACAACGGTGACTGCGACCCGGGCCGGCTGATCGCCGTCGCCCTCGGATTTCGCGGTGCCCGGCCCGCCCGCGCAACCGACGGCGAGCAGCAGCGGCGCCACACACAGGGCCACCGCCGCGCCCTGCCGCGCACGTCGCATCGGTCCCCCTCCAATTGCCGAACTCATCGCGTCTCCCAATGCCACGTCACCGGCGTGCCTCGGACAGCCCAGGGCACACTCCCTGTCCTTGCTCCATAGTGGCAATCGCCACCAAACCCCCTCGTCGAAGCTGGGGCGGAGAGTTAACGCGGCTTTCCACACAAGCGGATGGGCGCAAGGCATACGCGCGGGAGGCGGGCGGGCCGGATGGACCGCGCCGCCGCTGACCTGCACGAGCGCGCTCCTGCCATCCGCAAAGCCGATCCGTAGCATGCAGGTATCCGGCTAGCAAACAACACGAGTGTAATTCGTTATCTAGCCGTTACCACGCCCTATAAGGACATGTATGACCCGTCTGAACGTGGGCGACGCGCGGCTAAGAACGTCCACAAAAACGGAGGAAGGCGACGAAGAGCCGATCTCCCTCGGCCGCAGTTAGTCTGGTAAACGTGGCATGTGACAACGAGATCGGTACAACGTGAGGGCGCCGAGTTCTTCACCGCCCCCGAGCAGGTCAACCACCGCCGCTACGAGGCGCTGCGCGCATTCTTCGTCGAGGGCCTCAGCCACGCCGAGGCCGGCGCGCGGTTCGGCTACACCCGCTGGGCGATGGTCGGCCTGGTGCGCCAGCACCGCGCCGGAGAGCTGGCGCTGTTCGCCCCGCCCCGCAAACCCGGTCCGGCGCCGGGCACCGCCCCCGCCAAAGAGCGCGTCCGCGGCCGGGTGATCGAGCTGCGCCGGCTCGGACTGTCGATATACGAGATCTCCGCGCGCCTAGCCGCCGAAGGCACCCCGCTCAACCGCACCAGCGTGGGGCAGATCCTCACCGAGGAAGGCTTCGGAAAGCTGCTGCGCCGCCCCGCCGCCGAGGCCAGCGCCTCACCGGCCACCGCCGGCCGCGACACAGGCCTGCCCAAGGCCGCCGTGCTCGACTTCACCTCCTGGCCGGCCCGCGTGGACACCAGGATGGCCGGGCTTCTGCTCACCATCCCCGACCTGGTCGCCCTCGACCTGCCCGCCCTGGCCGAGCAGGCCGGCTACCCTGGAACCCGGGCCATCCCCACCACCAGCTGGCTGCTATCCCTGCTGGCCCTGAAGCTGACCGCCACCCGGCGGGTCTCCCACGTCGACGACCTGCCGCTGGTCGACCCGGCCGCCGCCGTGCTGGCCGGCCTGGCCGTCCTGCCGAAGAAGTCGGCGCTGACCAGCTACTCCTACCGGACCAGCCACACCCACCAGCGCGCCTTCCTCGCCGCCCTCGACCAGAAGCTGATCGGCGCCGGGCTGGCCACCAGCGAACAGGCCATCTTCGACCTGGACTTCCACGCCGTCATGCACTGGGGACAAGACCCCGCCCTGGAAAAGCACTACGTCCCCACCCGATCCCAACGCGCCCGCTCCGTGCTGACCTTCTTCGCCCAAGACTCCGGCACGCACAACCTCGTCTACGCCAACGCAGACCTGTCCAAAGCCACCCAGGCCCGCGAGGCCATCGCGTTCTGCGACCACTGGAAAGAGGTCTCCGGCGCCGACCCGCACATGCTCGTCATGGACCAGAAGGTCACCACCCACGCCGTCCTCGGCGAACTCGACGCGCGCGGAGTCAAGTTCCTCACCCTGAGGATGCGCTCAACCTCCCTCATGAAACACATCAACAGCCTGGCCCCGGCCGACTACAAAACAGTCACCCTCGACCGGCCCGGCAAGCACACCAAGCCCAAAGTGCACGAGTCCACCGGGGTCAAGCTCACCAACTACCCCGGAACCGTCCGCCAACTCATCGTCACCGGACTGGGCCGCGACGCCCCCACCGTGATCATCACCAACGACCACGACACCCCGACCAAGACCCTCATCGAGCGCTACGCCCGCCGCATGACCATCGAGCAACGCCTCGCCGAAATCATCCGCGCCTTCCACGCCGACGCCCTCTCCTCAGCCGTCAACCTCAACGTCGACCTCGACCTCATGCTCTGCGTCCTCGCCCAAGCCCTCCTCGCCGCCCTCCGCGCCCGCCTGCCCGGCTACGCCGCCGCCACCCCCGACACACTCCAACGCCGCTTCCTCGACACCCCAGGCGAAATCATCACCAGCGGCGACAACATCACTGTCCGCCTCGACCGCCGCGCCTACTCACCCGTCCTGCGCCAAGCCGACCTCCCCGCCGACACCACCGTCCCCTGGTGGGGCAACCGCACCCTCCGCTACGAACTCGCCTGAACCTTGCGTCGAACCAGTTGTGTGGAAATCCGCGTTAACGGGAGTTCAGGCCCCGCCGGCGGGAGAGTCGTGGTCGTTGTTGGGGCCGGGTGGATCAGCGTCCGTCAGGAGCCGGATGTTCTCAGCCTCGTCGGGATCGGCATCGCGCTGATCGAGGAACGCCTTCACGCACTCGACCGCGACGTCGGGCGAGAGGCGCTTGAGGCTGAGGGCGATGACATTGGCGTCGTTCCACAGCCTGGCTCCGCGGGCGATCCATGCGTCCCACACTGTCGCCGCTCGGATCCCGGGGACCTTGTTGGCGGCGATCGCCGTCCCCGTGCCCGTCCAGCACATGAGCACGCCGACATCGCACCGACCGTCCACCACCGCCTGGGCGACCGCTTTCGACATCACTGGCCAGGGCTCCACGGTGACCACGTCGAGTCGGTGCTCGGCGTCGAGGTAATTCCGTACGGCGTCGACGCACTCATTAGCGTCGTCGGCGGCAAAGGCCACCTTCATGAGGTTCCCTTCCGCGGGTGCTGGCGCGTCCGGCTACCGCTCCATCATCGTCCTATGTCCACAGGCTTGATGAGCCCGACGTTATCCACAGATCTGGCGTGGTTCGGGGCGAATGGCCTTGCCGCGCTGGGCCAGCGATGCGCGGGTGTTGGTCGAGTCGATGAACGAGGCGAAGTTGGTCATGTCCAGTGCGAGGGAGGAGATGTCCAGGCCGAAGACGGTAATCGCGCGCAGCGAGATCCGCCGTTCGATCTCGGCCAGCGCGGCGGTGTCCAGCCCGGCGGTGGCGTCCCAGAACCGGCGGTGGTCCAACGCCCCGGTTCGGATCTTGACCAGCCGGTCCCCGGCCGTGCCCGCCCACCAGTCGGCGAAGGCCCGCTTCGAGCGGGGGTCGACGACCCGGTTCAGCGCGGCCAGCGCCAGGTAGGTCCCCACCGAGGCGCCCGCGTCGGCGCGCCGCGACCCGGCGACCTCATCGATGGTCTCGACCACGCCCAACTTCTCGATCACGCTCCAGGAGGCGGCGAGGTCCCCGAACGCCAGGTGCTTGCTGCGCGTCGGCATCCGGGTGGCACCGGCCATCGCCGCGGCGATCTCGGCGGCGGTGCCCAGGTAAGTCTGCTCGACGATGCGTGGCTTGCCTTCCACCAGGGCCGAGGTGGCCAGGTAGTAGTACGTGTTCCCCTTGATCCTCTTACCGATCACCGACGGCACAGCATTTAGGTAATACGATTGATCAAGGAATATCAAGCATCCTTGCGGCGTGTCGCCCCAGGTCAGATCCGGTGAGCTATCCCGACCCAGGCTTTCAAGATCGAACTAGCCAGGAAACTGGGGCTAGCCTGCGACGCCGCACTCACCCGCGTTGTGCTCAGGCGCAACCGGCAAAGCGACGACAGCGACGACGGCGATGA
>Ga0184623_10001362_pt1 | contig 10604 bp, 14 predicted proteins | sample PLM1_100_b1_FD_133138 | JGI IMG/M metagenome (GOLD analysis project Ga0184623, IMG submission 133138) | Groundwater sediment microbial communities from an aquifer in East River, Colorado, USA - PLM1_100_b1 | ecosystem: Environmental > Terrestrial > Soil > Riparian zone | place: USA: East River...
GCGCGGCGCGCAGGCGGTCCAGCAGGTCGGACAGCTGGGTGGGGGTGCCGCTGATGGCCAGGTGGCCGTAGTCGGCGCGGGTGTAGTCGGTGTCACGGGTGCGCAGGTCGAGGTAGAAGATCTCGGCCAGCTCGGCGTCGGGGTGCTGGCGGGCGGTGACCTCGGGCGGGGTGGGTTCGCTGTTGAGCAGCAGGTGGATGCTGGTGCTCAGGGCCATGGGGGCCTCGCTCTCGTGTGGGTGGGCGCGACGGCCTGGGCGCGCGGGCGCTCGGGGCCGTCATGCAGCTGTCGGGGGTGGTGGGTGGCCCGGGCCCCTGGGGGTCACGGCCGACCAGGGACTCCGGGCACGCCGGAGTTGTTCGGGATCAGGTGGGCAGGCCGAGGGCCGGCTGGGTGGCACGCTCAGCCTCGGCCGAGGGTCGGGGTGCGGGGGCTGGTGTGGCGGCCATCGGTTCGGTGCGGCCGGGGATGGTGTCCCAGCGCAGCCGGTCAAGCGCCCGGTGGAACTCCGCCAGCGGGCCGTCCAGGCGCAGGCCCCGGTAGGTGGGGCCGGCCATCACCCGGCCAGGCAGACCGGGCAGCGGTGGCGGCGGGCGGTGCGTTCGGCGCGGCGCTGGCTGCGGGCGCTGGCGAGCTGGTAGCCGCAGGCCGGGCAGCAGGCGACCCAGCGGCCGTGGAGGTAGAACAACGCGGCCGTCACGAGGGCACCTGCTCGGTGCAGGTGTGGGCGGCGGCGGCCTGGTCGGCCTGGTGGCTGGTGGCACGCTCGGCCACGGTCGCCTGGCAGCGCTCGCACGCCACGATCCAGCGGCCCGAGGAGAGCATCACCACGATCAGGTAGGGTTCGGGGTGCATCAGGACCTCCTGCGAGGGGTGGGTGCCAGGCCCCGGGGTGCTCGGAACACCGCCGGGGCCACTCGGCACCTTGGTTGCTAGAAGGGGGGCTCGTCGTTGAACTGGCCGGCGCCCGTGCCGGCGTTGGCCTTGGGGCGGCTGGTGCGCTCGGGGGTGGCGGTCGCCCAGCGCAGCGAGGGGCCGACCTCCTCCGCGGTGACCTCGACGACCGTGCGCTTCTCGCCCTCGGGGGTCTCCCAGCTGCGGGCCTTGAGCTGCCCGACCACGACCACGCGGGCGCCCTTCGAGAGCGACTCGGTGAGGTTCTCGGCCAGGTCCCGCCAGGCGCTCACGCGGAAGAAGCTGGTCTCGCCGTCCTTCCAGGCGTCGCCGTCCTTGAACCGGGGCGTGACCGCCAGGCGGAAGTTCGCCACCGCCGCGCCGGTGGGGGTGAAGCGGAGTTCGGGGTCGTCGGTGAGGTTGCCGATCAGGGTGACGTGGGTGTCTGCCATGGTGTCCCCTTCCGTGGGGCTCGGGGGGCCGGCCCGGATGACCGGCCCCGGGGTGGGTGCTACCAGCGCCAGCCGCCGTCGTGGCGGCCGTCGCCGTAGCCGAAGGCGTAGCCGCCCCGGCCCTGGTCGGTGTCGGCTGCCGGCGTGCCGTAGTCCTTGCCGGTGCGCGCGTCGGCGTAGCCGTCGTTGTAGCCCGACTGCCAGTCGTCGCGGTCGCCGGTCTCAAGGCCGAAGGCCTTGGCGAGCCATCCCATCGGGCCCTCCTTGGTCGTTGGTGTCGGTCGCTGCCCCGGGGCCGCACCTCCTTCCCCGGCTCGGGGCATGCCCGGTCACCGGCCCTCGTCGGTCGCCTGGTCGGCCAGGTGCTCGGCCACCCGGCGGCCCAGCTCGGCCAGGTCGGCCTCGTAGCCGGGCGCAGCGGGCAGGGCCACGTAGCAGCCGAACACGGGGTCGTACTCCATCGCTTCACCTCCCTTCGGAATTCGGTGTGGGAATTGACGGGTCCTGCCAGGGCTGTGCGTGCCAGGCCGAACCGCGCCATCGCCCCGGGTGGGGTGGCTGGTCCTGGCCCTGGTGCTCCCCGTCCGCTGTGTAGTTGTCAACGCTGGTCAGGTGCCGAGCGGGGGGCCGCTGGCCCCCTCGTCCACCGGAGGTGGAAGCGCGAAGCGCGCCATCACGGCCCCGGCGGGGGCAAGCAGGAAGGCCGAAGTCGGGAGCGAGTTGTTCGCGGAACCAACAGGGCTGCCGCCGCAGGCGGCACCGTGCCGCGAAGAAGTCGCGGACGAGTTCGGCCGGCTTGCGCCCGCCGGGTGGGGCCGTGATACGGGCGTCCGCTCGGCATCGGCCGGGCCGTGCGGGGCCGACGAAGTCGGGCCGGGGTCCCCGCACGGCAGCGCAGCGGGCAGGCCGATCCCCCCCGGCTCGGGTCGTGGTGCCGCGCTGCCCCGCTGCCGGTCAGGCCCGGGTGGGGCCAGGGCTATCCTGCGCAGCGTGGTCATGGTCGTGGCTTTGGTGGCGCACCGGGAGTGGCCGCGCGGGTGGAGCGCAGGCGGCGGCCGGCCCGGTGGAGCTGTGCGGCGGTCCACCGCCGCCCGGCCCGGTGGAGCTGTGCGGCGGTCCACCACCGCCCGGCCCGCATCGCGCGCCGGGGCAGGGGTGGTGCGGGCCAGTGCCGCCCGGCGACCGCAAGCAGCTCGGCGGTGGGCAGGCCGCGCCGCTCCGCCTCGGCGAGCAGCGCCGTGACGGCCTCGCGGTCGCTGTCGCGGGCGGCAGCCGCGGTTGCCAGCCGCAGCCGGGCACGTGTCGCTGCAACCGGGCCGCTGGTCGGCTCGGGCGCAGCCGGGTCGCCGGCCGCCGGGCCGTTCGGCGGTCGCTCGCCGCCAGGCAGCGGCTGGCCGTCGTCCGGGCCGCAGCCGTCGAGGTCGTGGCCGGCGGGGGGCGGCGTGATCGCCAGGTGCCTGGCCAGGCCGCCCAGGGCGCCCTGGGCGGCGTGCTCGGCGTCCCGCCAGGCCCGCGCACCCGGCAGAGCCTCGTCGGGGCGGAGGGAGCGGGCCAGGGCGACGAGTGCGCGGGCGCGGGCCCGCCAGCCGTCCGAGATCTGGGTGCGGGCCACCATGAGGTGCTCGTAGCGGCCGCGGGCGAGGAACCAGGCTTCGCCCTCGCGCCCTTGCTGCACGCTGCCGGGGTCGATCTTGGGCTTGTCCCCGATCCGTGCGGAGCTGTTGCCGGTGGGGCCGTCGGGGTCCAGCCGCCAGGTCTGCTCGATGACCTTGACCATCCCCGCCGCGGTGAGCAGGCTGTGGGGGTTGGGCATGGCATGCAGCAGGAGGCCGCCGGAGCAGGCGCCGACCAGGCGGCGCTGCTGCGCCTCATCCCCCAGCCCATCCGGGCTCTGCGCCGACAGGTAGACCGCGCAGCCGGCGTCGCGGACGCGCTCGGTGAGCTGGATGGCGGTCTCCCGCCCGCCCGCGATGGCGGAGAACTCGTCGAAGACCAGGGTGGCGTCCTCGCCCACCCGTGGCTTGCGGATGGTGGCGTAGTGGGCGAAGTCCTCCAGGAGCAGCCGGCAGCAGGCGTCGGCGTCCTCCCGCCCGGCCAGGTAGGGGGCGCGGAAGTAGGCGAAGTCGACGGTCTCGAACGCCCAGCCGGCGGGGCCGGCGTCGAAGCCGCCCTGGACGGCGGCGAAGAAGTTGGCGAACCGCCCGATGGCGCCCTGGACGGCGCGGGCCTGGTCCCGCCCGCAGAGGCTCCTGGCCTCCCGCAGGCGGTCGGGCTGGTGCTCGTAGAGCCTGGCGAGCAGCTCGGGGTCCATGCGGGCCATCAGCGCCGCGGAGGCGCGCACCGGGCCGTCCTCATCTGGCGCGTTGAGGGCCAGGCGCAGGAGGAGGCTGGCGACGTCCTTGTAGTAGGGCTCGGTCCAGCCGAGCATCGCTATGAGCCGGTTGTGGATGGCGGCGGGGGTCCCGCGCCAGCCGTCCATGGGCAGCTCGGGCCAGAGCGCGACGCGGGCGTGGGGGTGGCCCCACAGGTAGCCGGCCAGGGCGCGTTCGACGAACTCGGGGTCGGTGCCCTTGCCGTCGACCAGGAAGAACTTCCGGCCCGCCCGGGCGGCGAGGAACGCTTCGCGTTCGACGTCGACCGACTTGCCCATCCCGGAGGTGCCGATGATCAGCCGGGAGCGGGCCTGCATCCGTGGGGGCACCACGACCAGGCCGCCCTTGGTGGCCCAGCCGAGGTCGCCGTCGACCGCGGCGCCGAGGGCGAGGGCGTTCCAGTGGTCGTCGCGGACGCTGGCGGCCCGCTGCACCGCGAGCGTCATGCGGCGGGTGGCGGCGCGCTGGGTGCGGCGGACCTCGGCCGGGTCGATCGCGGGCCGCGGGCGGCCCATCAGGTTGAGGGCGGCGGCCAGCAGCCCCGCCGGGATCGACAGGGGCAGCTGGGGGATGAGGAACTGCCCCGGCAGCGGGGCGTGGACGACCGGCTTGCCGACCTGGTCGAGCAGGGCCAGGTAGCCGGCGAAGTGCAACACCAGCGCCTGCTCCGGTCCTCCCGCGAGCACCACCACACCCACGATGGCGGCGGCCGAGCAGACCGCGACCTTCCACGGCCGCCAGCCGGTCGCGCGGAGCACGGCTTGGCCGACCAGCCAGGAAATGAGCACGAGCGGGCTGGCGATGAGTAGCGCGAGCGCCAGCCACAGCGCGCCGAGCCCGGGTGGGGGTGGCCCACCCGAGGGCATCCGGGTGCCGAGCTGGTTGGGATGGATCGGGCCGCGGTGGCCCCAGCGGGGATCGTGCGGCGCCCAGCCGCCCCAGCTACGGGGGTCCTGGCCGGGCCAGCCACCCCAAGGGTTGTCATGCGGGTTCATGGCGCACCCCCGCAGGCCAGCCCGGGAAGCTCGGGCAGCGGCTCGACCCGGACTTCGGGCCGGCCGCCCAGCTCGCGGACCACCGACGCCAGCTGCATGCTGAGAGGGCGCACCAGCCCTGGCGGGGCGTAGTAGGTGATGCGGGCTGAGTGCGGCGGCCGGGTCTTCAGGGCGGCCAGGACCCGGGGGCGGGGCTTCTGGTGCAGCTCGACCTCGACCAGCTCCCACGCCTCGCTGATCCCCTGCGCCTGCCAGCCCACGGGGACCGGGGCGGGCAGGGCGCCGTCGGCCAGGTGCCAGCTCGCCTTGCCGCGGCGGCGCCACAGCTCCCGCTCGCACACCCACCCGCCCTGGCCGGGGACGGGCTCGCGGGCTAGCCGCACCAGCGCGGCGGTGTGGTGATGGGCAAGGCGTGACTCGGCCGGCTCCCACGGGTCGAACGCCAACCCGGCCAGGCGCAGCCCGGCGCGGGTGGGCAGCACCCAGGTCCGGCCGAGGAGCCGGCGGCGCTCGACCCAGCCGGCCTCCTCCCAGCGGCCAAGCCGCTGCCGGAGGGTCCGCGCGCCGAGCGTCCCAGGCGCCTGTGGCGCCCCGGGTGACAGCCGCCCGAGCACGACCGCGAGCACGTCATCGCGTACGGCGTACTGCTCACCGACGAAGCGGAGCGCCGCCGCGTCCCTGGCGGTGACCGCCGGGCCGGCATCCCGCCGCCGGGCGCGACCGAGCTGCCGGCTGCGCCGATGGACCTGCGGACGCACAGGTCCGGCGACGGCGGTGCCGGACGACATGACGGTTAGCTCAGGCATCCAGGCCACCCCCCTCGTGGACGGGAGGAGGCTGTTGCTGGCGGCGCTCGGCCTTCCAGCGGTGCCAGGCCGCGTGCAGGCAGGTGCGGCAGCGGCGCTCGCCGTTCGGCCGGTAGTAGGTGTTCTCCGGGGTGAACGGGTGACCATGCTTGCAGCGCGCCTTGCCCGCGTTGTGGTGGTGCTCCAAGGCTGCCGCGCGGCGAGCGTGGCCCTTGAGGTCGGCAGCGATCAGCCGTTGCACCACGGCGCGGGGCCTGCCGCCCCACACCCCGTACGGCTGGGCGGTGCGGACCGCGTAGGCGAGGCACTCGCCAACCACCCGGCAGCTGGCACAGATCACGGCGGCTTCGGCGTCGGCGGCGGGGGTGTCGGCAAAGAATGGGTCGTAGTCGGCGCTCGCCAGCTCGCGACAGGCGGCGAGCGTCCACCAACAGCGCGTCTGGGTCATGCCGCCCCACCCCCCGCTGGGCCGCGGGTGGCGCGTTTCGCCTGCTTGCCCTTCACGCCTGCCAGGGACAGACGGGCGAAGTAGGCGCTGCGGGCGTGCTCGGCACGGCGGCGGCGCTCCTGCGGGTCGAGGGTCCCGTCCGGGTCCACCTCGGCCTCGAAACGGGCCAGGAACGCCGCACGACCAGGCGCGGAGGTCACACGCGAGTCATGCTGCGCGTGCATGAGGTAGGCGGCCAGCCGTGCCCGCAGGCTCCGCTCCGCCGCGGTGGATGGGTCGTCCTGCCTGGGTGTCGTGGCAGGCAACGCTGAAGAGGTACGCTCATCGCGCATCTCGGGTCTCCTTGCGAGAGGTCTCTCGGGGTGCCAGGCCCCGGGCAGTTCGCGCTGCGCCGGGGCCGCTTCCTACCGGGCTGACTCGGCCGTTCTCCTCACCTCCCTCCTGCGTGTTCCATGCGCTGATTCTAAAGAATCTGCTTTGTGCTGAATAGATAATCCTTCAGATAGGATCGTCTGGACACCGCTTAGCTGATCCGGCATCCTCGCGGCGTGAACAGTCGCCGTGAGCAGCGCGAGAGGTTCCGCCGAGCGCTGCGCCATGCCCGCGAGACGGCCGGGTTGTCGCAACGTGCCGTCGCGCAGGCGGTCGGGCGGACGCCAAGCGCCGTGTGGCAGTGGGAGGAAGGACGCGGCGCTCCGGACACGGCCACCGTTGCCAAGCTCGAAGAGCTGTTCGACCTCGATAAGGGGACGCTCGCACGGCTCCTTGGCTACCAGCCACCGGACGGGGAGCCACCCATCAGTGTGCTGGAAGCTGTGAGCGCCGATCCTCACCTGGACGACAGCGGGCGTGACTTGCTCACCAGCGTCTACCGCTGGCTCATCCACAATCGGCAGGTCAAGCGGTAGAGAATCGGCAAGGACAGCGATCACGGTGTCATGTCCTCCATGCTCCGAGGCCGGCTACCCGCACCAGCGGCACCATCCGCCGCAGCCGAGGCCGTGGCAGTGCGGGCAACGGCAGACTCGTGACCCCACCGCGTCCGAGCAGAGCAGGACGCCAATCACAACGATCAAGAGCAGGAGTAGGAGCATCGGGTCACCCCTTAGGTCGTGCGATCACGGCTTCCGCCAATCACTGCGGCTCCGTCGTTGGTGCCATGGCGTAAGCAGACGACTCGGAGGGGGTGGCTGAGAGCGCCGTTCCATACTGAATGGTGCGAAATGGTGCGGTACGATGCGGCCGAGGCCGTCACTGTGGAGAGATCAGCCGATGGCGACGCCCAACCTCGGAGAGTCGATTCATAAGGAGCGCCGCCGCCGCGGCTGGTCGAAGATCCGGCTGTGCGACGAGATTCAGGGCTGGGAGTATCGGCACGGCAACGGGGACATCCTTGGCCTCAACCCGAACTACATTCGCGAGTGGGAGACCGGCAAGCGCTCGGTCAGCGACTACTACGCGCAGAAGCTGGCTGCCGTACTCGGCATCCCGATCGAGGTATTCGTGGATCGCCGTACCCGCAGGGGGCGAGCGGCGGCGGGTACTGCGGACGAAGCGCGGGGACCAGCAGCTCCCATCCCTGCTGGGAGCAACGCCGCGGTTGTTGGGCTGTCGGCGATCACGCTGGGAACACGAGATCGACTGCTCCAGCAGTGGGGTGACCTGGTTCTCCTCGGCAACGTCGGACAGCGGCTTCTTGCCAAGATCCTTGAGCCTCGAAGGAGTCTGATCGTGGACCGGCGAACCATGCTCAAGCTGTTCGGTACGACCTCAGCCGCAGTCTCGCTGGAGCTGTTGGGAGGCGACGCCGTGGTTGCGATGCAGCCAATCAGCCTGGAACCGACGACGGCCAACGTGCTGGAGTCACTCGCGCTGCGGTACCAGGCGATGTATCACTCCGCGCCGCCAGCGGAGCTGATGATCCCGCTGACCGCGCACTTGGAAATCGTTGACGACCTTGCCAAAGGTGCTTCGGGAGAGTCCAGGCGGCGGCTGCTGCGCAATCACAGCCAGGTGGCGCTGCTTGCCGGCCGCGTGGCCTTCTTCGACCTCCGTGACCCAATGGCCGCTCGCGGGTACTACAGCATGGCGATGGACGCATCCCGCGAGGCGGGCGACCCGCACCTGTCAGCCGCCACGCTCGGGCACATGAGCTTCATTCCCGCCACCCGCGGCGGGTTCACTGCGGCGATCGACCTCCTTGAGGGGGCACGCAAGCATGCGGCCAAGACCACGGTCCTACCGTCTTGGCTCGCTGCGGTGGAGGCGGAGATCCGCGCCACGGCGGGGGAGACCCGGGCATCGCTGGAAGCGATCGAGCGCGCGGAGGCCGCGCTGGTCGTTGCTCATGAGGTTCCTGTCTGGGTGGACTACTACGACGCAACCCGGCTCAAGGGCTTTAAGGGGTTCGCCTACCTTGCCGCTGGGAATCCGGAGGAGGCTCGTGCCGCCCTGGGTGAGGCTCTCTCGGCCCTTGATGCTGGCGCGGTGAAGCAGCGCGCGGTGTTTCTAGCTGATCTTGCAACTACCCATGTGTATGAGGGTGAGATCGACAAGGGTTGTGAGCTGGCGGGGGAGGCCGCCGTTGCGCTCACCACGGCCGGATATGCGACCAGCGCGGAGCGGTTGCGCGAGTTCCGCGAGCTGGTCCTGCCGTGGCAGGATCGGGCGTCGGTCAAGGAGCTGGACGAACGCTTGGCGCTCGTCTGAGCAGGAGGAAGCCGTTTGTCAGCACAACCCGCGGTGCCGAGCGTGCGTGCGGTCGTCTTCGATGTCGGCGAGACGCTGATCAACGAGACCACCGAGTACGGCACTTGGGCGGATTGGCTCGGGGTCCCCCGGCATACCTTCTCTGCCATGTTCGGTGCGGTGATCGCCCGAGGTGACGACTACCGGGAGACCTTCCAGCACTTCCGCCCTGGGTTCGATCTGGCTGTCGAGCGGCTCCGCCGCGAGCGAGCCAGCTTCCCCGAGCACTTCGACGAGCGGGACCTCTACCCCGACGCCCGGCCCTGCCTGGAGAAGCTGAAGCAGCTTGGCCTCGTAGTAGGGGTCGCGGGCAATCAGACGATCCGGGCAGAGCGGCTACTTCGTGCGCTCCATCTTCCAACCGATTTCATCGGTACCTCGGCTGGGTGGGGGGTCGAGAAGCCATCTCCTGAGTTCTTTGCCCGGATCATCGCCGAGTGTGGCTGCGCGCCTGACGAGATCGCCTACGTCGGCGATCGGCTCGACAACGACATCCGCCCCGCCCTCGCCGCTGGCATGGTCGCCGTGTTCGTGCAACGCGGCCCCTGGGGCTACATCTACGAGGCACAGCCTGATGCGGCAGCAGCGCATCTCCGCATCAGCTCCCTCGACCAACTACCTGAGCAGCTCGCCCTCAGACGCGAGCCCTGAAGCGGCGAACCCTGCGCTGGCATGGCAGGAGAGTGGTCAGGTCAAAGCCGGTCGCCGGGGGAGAGGCGGCGGTGGGCGTCGCGGGCGCGGGCGTCGGCGGCGCTGGCACCGTAGCGGGCCACCATCGCCCGCGACCGCCACCCGGCCAGGCGCATCAGGTCGACCTCGGCGCCACCCTCGGCAAGCCACTGGTGGGCGAACGTGTGGCGGAACTGGTGGGGGTGCAGGCCAGGCAGCCCGGCCTCCCGCCCGCGGCGGCGAAGCATCTGCACCAGCCCCCAGTCGGTGAGCTGCCCGCGCAGCCCGAGCCACAACCAGGGCAGGTCGGCGTCCTTGTGCCGCTGCCGGGCACGCAGGTAGCGGTCCAGGGCAAGCGCGGACTTGCGGCCGAACGGCAGGGCGCGCTCCCGGCGGCCCTTGCCGAGGACCAACAAGACATCGAGGTCGAGGTCCAGGTCGGCGAGCGTGCGGCTCATCAGCTCGTCACGGCGGGCGCCGGTGTCCAGCAGCAGCATGACCAGGGCGGTGTCCCGGCGGGCCTCGAAGCCTTTGCCCTCGCACGCCTTGAGCAGCCGCTTCAGCCCGTCATCGGGAATGACGGGGACGGGCTGGTCGGGGACGATGGGTGGCCTCATCCGGGCCATCGGGTTGGCAACGTCCTCTTCCTCCGCAAGCCACGCATACAGGAGGCGCAGCACCCGGTAGTACTTGGCGGCGGTCCCGGCGCTGCGGCGGGCCAGCAGGTCACCCATGAACGCCTCAAGGTCCGCACGGGTGGCCCCCACGAGGTCGGTGTCGTGCGCCGCCAGGAAGGTCTCGGCCTGGCGGACGGCGACCAGGTAGGTGGTGACGGTCGCCTTCGAGCGGTTCATCGCCTTCAGGTACCGCTCGAACGAGCGGGCCAGGGGGCTGGGCGGCAGCAGGTCCATGCTCGCGACCGTAGCCCAGGAAAGAGGTGTCCATCCGTTATGCAACCGCCACGAGCCCGCCGGCAAATGAAACGGACCAGCGTTTCCGCTGGTCAGGTGGGGTGTGGTGGGCGCGACAGGGTTTGAACCTGTGACCTCTTCCGTGTCAGGGAAGCGCTCTCCCACTGAGCTACGCGCCCGTGCTGCCTGCCCGATCATACCGTTCCCGGGGGGTGCCGGTACGAACCGGGTGGAGGCGGTGCCCGGAATTGAACCGGGGTGGAGGGTTTTGCAGACCCTTGCCTAACCACTCGGCCACACCGCCGTGCC
>Ga0184623_10001363_pt1 | contig 10604 bp, 8 predicted proteins | sample PLM1_100_b1_FD_133138 | JGI IMG/M metagenome (GOLD analysis project Ga0184623, IMG submission 133138) | Groundwater sediment microbial communities from an aquifer in East River, Colorado, USA - PLM1_100_b1 | ecosystem: Environmental > Terrestrial > Soil > Riparian zone | place: USA: East River...
AAAGGACGTTGACCGTCTTCCGCGCGGCCGGCGACGACTGGGGTACGGCGGCCGCGCTCGCCACGCGCGCCAAGCTCGCCCAGGTCCGCAACGACCCGAACGCCCTCGAGCGCGACGCGGGACGCAGCGACGCGCTCTTCCATACAGTCGGCGACCGGTGGGGACGGCTCCAGGCCACAATCTGGCTCGTCGCGTTGGCCGAGATGACCGGCGACTACGTCCGCGCCGACCGGCTGAATGGCCAGGGGTTGCGGATGGCTCAGGAGCTCGAGCTGTGGCCTGAGGTAACGCTGCGGACCGCGTGGGCCGGCTGGCTCGCGGTGCAGCAGAAAGAGTACGCGCGGGCGCGCTCCCTCTCCGGTCACGCGATGGAGCTGGCGTCCGCGCAAGGCTTCCGGGTCGGTTTGACGATGGCCGCCCTCGTGACCGGGTTCGCGGCCCGGCGGCAGGGCGACCTGGACGAGGCCGAGACGCAGCTCCGCGAGCTGGTGTCGTGGGACGGCGACGGGTCGCCTCCATTGCACCTGCCGATGGTGCTCTCCGAGCTGGGTACGCTGCTTTCGCGGCGCGATCGCCCGGCCGAGGCCCGCGCCTTGCACCTACGCGCTTACGACACGGCCCGCATACTCGGCAATCCCCGGACGACCGCGACCGCTTTGGAAGGCCTGGCCGGACTATGCGATCCCGGCACGGCGGCCCGACTACTCGGCGCCGCCGACGCCATCCGGCGGGCCGCCTCGACGCCGTTGTCGCCCTCTGACCGCCACGACGTGGCCGCCGTCGCCTCGGCGGCCCGGGCCGCCCTCGGCGCCGACGCGTTCACGGTGCTCTTTAAGGACGGCAGCGCGCTGACCCCCGAAGCGGCCCGCGCCCTGCTCGACTGACCCATCGTTCGCCGAGGCGGCGGGCCAGCTCGTCGCGGCCCAGGTCAATCAAAACGACGTCCGGTACGACGAGGGCTAGCTGAACGGGCCGGTGACCGACTCCGCGGCGAAGACCGCGGCTCCGTCGGCGACGAACTGCATGGCGATCTCGATTCGGGCGCGAGGAACCGGTCGCCGCCGGGACCGGGCGTCACCTCCCGCCTTGAGCAGGTCGCGCAGGTCGGTGATCGCCAGCAGCAGCATGCCAAGCATTCCGTCGGTACCGTTGATCAGCGCGAGGCCCTCCTTCTCGGTCAGGGCGACCGGTACGGCCGGTCGCCAGCGTCGACAGGCGCAGCAGCATGAGGGCGCGGACCACCTCCCGCTCCACCTCGGGCCCGGACCCGGCCGCGTGGCTGCGTACCAGGTTGGATTGGAGCTGGGCGCGCAACTCGACCGGGATGTGCCGGTTGGCCAGCGCGCCGAATCCGGTGGAGGTCCGCTCGTTGGGTAGGGCGAGGGCCACCAGTCCGCGTCAGGTCAACGTCCGCCGATTAGCGCCAGGGCATTGGCGAGCACTTCGATGTCGGATGAGTCGTTGTAGACGTGCAGGGAGACCCGGATGGCGCCGAGTCGAGCGCTGGTGATGACGCCGTGTTCGTCGTGGAGCCGCTGCCGCACCGTGGCCGCGTCCAGCGTCGGGTGGCGGAGCGCTACGATGTGCGCGCTGGCCGACGGGTCATCCAGAGGCCGGTGCGGGCGCCAGCCCAACGGCTCAACTGTGTCGATGAGTTCGTCGGCGAGGCTCCGCGCGTGAGCCTTGATCATATCATACCCGAGCGAGTTGAGGCGGGTTACGGACTGGGTGAGCCCGAGCGCGGACGCGTAGGCGATCGTGGACTGCTCGAACCGGCGCGCCCCGCGAGCGGGGCGCAAGTGCTGAGCATCGAAGGAGAACGGTCTCTCGGTGCCCATCCAGCCCGGCTGGGGCGGCAACACGTCGAGCAGGTTGGGTGCGACCGCCAGCAGCGCTGCGCCACCATGGCCCGATAGCCACTTGTATCCGCTCGTGACCACGACATCGGCTTCCCAGCCGGTCATGTCGACCGGGCCTGCGCCGGCGAGCTGGGTCGCATCGACGATGAGTCGGGCGCCGACCGCGTGCGCGTGCCTGGCGAGCCGGGCGCCTGCGATCTGCGAACCGGTCGCGTACATGACCGCGCTGACACATACGGCGGCGATGCCGGGGCGGATGGCCTCGACCAGCGCGTCCGTGAGGTCGCGATCCGGCGTGTCCTCGACCCACGTCACCGTCCGATCTGGCCAGTCACGCGCGGCCGGGACGAGCCAGGGATAGGTCACGCTGGGGAAGTCGGTCGGCACCAGCACGACGCCGTCGCCCCGGATGAGGCTCGCTGCGGTGGCCAGACCTGCGCTGGCGCCGCCGATGACGGCGACACACTCGAGTGGTGCTCCGAGCAAGGTCGCGCCGGCCCACCTCAGGTCGTCGAGGATGCGGATCTCCTGTTCGTCGGTGAGGTGGAGGTTGCCGTGCTGCGCTGTCTCGGTCAGGTGCCGCACCATGACCTCGACGGTGTCGGCGGGGATCAGACCCAGCGAGGCCTGGTTGAGATAGACCGCCTCGGCAAGCGTGGCGTAGTCGTGGCGAGGGAGCAGGGGATCCACGTCGTTACTCCGATGAGTAGCAGTCACGTCAGTGCCCGGCCGTGGCCGGCGGGTCTCACTACTGTCGCGCGAGCTCGCGGGCCCGCTCGTGCGCCCACGCGATTCTTGTTGTGCGGCAGCAGCGCGCACCTGATCCCATCGCTAAAGCTCGATCCAGTAACGACGGGCAGGGCCTAATTTGGTGTCCCGGATGCCGTCGAAGACGCCGCCGCACCGCTCGATCTCGTAGACCTCCGCATCGCCATCGTAAGTCACAACGTTCGCGAACCCGTCCGGACTGACACGGAGGTGCGGCTGTGAGCACCCGGTCCGCCTCGTCTTGCACGCCGGGCGCACCGCCGCGGCGCTCGAACCCATGCAGGAAGTTGTAGAAACTCACGGGCGCATTCTGACCGAGCGGCGGGCGCTAGAGAAAGATGTAGATCGACAATCTATGGACTATGACCCCTTGATGGCGAGTCAAGTTGTCCAACGTGCTATGCGGGTGAAGATCGTCGATCGGACGTTCGGAGGGGCAGGCTTTTGACCTGCAGAAACGCTCCCACTGTCGGGACGGCGGGATTTGAACCCACGACCCCTTGACCCCCAGTAGTCATGTGGGTCAGCGGCATGCTCAAGCATGTTTGCCCAGGTCACCGGAAGCATAACCCGGCCGAGTAAAGGAGTCGAAGCACCGGGCCGTCGTTCCGCCTCGTTCAGCTGCCTAAATCATCGCGGCCACAATAGGCGGATTCCTCATGCTCGCCGCAAGGCGAGTGTCTGGGACATCGACACCGGATGAGGCATCGTCGGGTCAGGACAACGCCGTTGTCACTCACCCGCTCACCTTCGTAAGGGAAGCGTCACGATCCAGCGGAACGAATCTGCTCGAGAGGTCTGGGGTATCGTCGCCGGGAGGGGCGGATGTCGATAGTTTCAGGGCCGGAGTTCCACGGCCGCGAGGCGGAGCTCGCGCTCGTTCGAGGTGAGCTCGAACGCGTCTCGGATGGCGCCGAGGCAGTGGTCGTGGTCGAGGGCGGCGCTGGCATGGGCAAGACTCGCCTGCTCGTCGAGGTCACGGCGATCGCCCGAAGCCTCGGCATCAAGGTCGGCGCCAGCGCAGCCGATCCGAGCGAGACCGTAGTCGAGCTTGCCGCACTACTCGCCGCGTTGTTCGACGGACCCGAGCCCCTGCTCGACCCGGGTAACCTTTCGACACTTCGTGCGCAAGCCGAGCAACGTTTCTGGCTGCTACGCGATCTGCAGCAGCTACTCGAGCGCGCAGCGCTCACAACGCCACTCCTGATCGCCATTGACGACGCCACTGGGGAGACGGCGGAACGATCGCTGCTCTACGGACGCTGCCGACGCGCCTGGTGGGATTGCCGATCGCCTGGGTGATAGCGCTACGCCCGCCACGCGAACCGACGTCCCTCGTCTTCGCGCTCGACCAGCTGAAGTACGAGGGTGCGCGCACTGTTTCCCTCGGCCCACTCAAGGAGAACGCGGTCGAACAGTTGGCGGCGGACGTGCTCGCCGGGCAGCCCGATCAGTCGATCCTGGAGCAGTTGGCGAAGGCCGGCGGCAGCCCGTTCCTCATTGTCGAGACGCTTATCGGACTGCAGGAGGAGGAGCGGATACGAGTGGTCGACGGCCGCGCCGAGCTGATCGATGGCGAGCCTCCGCGGCGTGTGCATGAGAAGATGCGGCAGCGGCTCGGGCGCCTCTCCGACCAGGCAAGCGACGCTGTGACCGTCGCCGCCTCGCTCGGCCGCACGTTTACGTTCGATGAGCTGGCGCGCACCCTCGGACGCCGGCCGTCGGACCTGCTGGCGCCGGTCGAGGAGCTCCTCGAGGCGAGTCTGCTCGTCGAACGCGACGAGAGGCTGGCCTTCTGGCACGACATCATCCGCGAGGCGGTCCGCGTGAGCGTGCCGGTCACCGTCCGCCGTGCACTCGACCGCCAGGCAGCAGGCGTCCTGCTCGAAGCAGGCAAGCTGCCGGTCGAAGTTGCCGGGCAGCTCGCCGCTAGCGCCGAGGTCGGTGATGAGGTCGCGATTGCGACGCTGCTCGATGCCGCGAAGACGCTGGTCACGACCGACCCGGCCACCGCGGCGCAGTTCGGTCAGCGCGCACTCGAGATTGCGCCGCTTCGCTATCCGCAGCGCGGAGACATCGTCGCCACGACGGCTATCGCGCTGCACATCGCTGGCGAGAGCGAGCAGGCAATCGCGTTCGCAGACCGCGCGCTTCGCGACACGCTGTCCACGCTTCAAGAGGCCGAGGTCCGTCTCAGCATCGCCGAGATGTTCGCGATCTCGCCCGAGATCAGGATCGGCGCTGGACGCCGTGCCCTGAACCTGCCGAACCTTCCGGTGACCCTTCGCGCCCGCCATCTCGCCTGCCTCGTCCACAACCTCGTCACCGCCGGTCGTGTCGACGACGCGCGCGCGGTCCTCGAGGAGACTCGCGCAACGGTCGAGTCCACCGAGGACGCTCGGGCGTCATTCATACTTCGCATCGCGGAGAGCTCGCTTGAGTACATCGACGGCCGGTTCGGCCCCGCGCTCGAGTTGATCGCATCTGCCGACCGCAACGGGTTTTTCGCAGGCGACGACCAGCGCTTGCGGCTGGCGCACGTGCACCACGGCGAGATGCTGAGCGCCGCCGACCGCTACGAGGAGGCGCTTGTGATCGCTACCGACGGTCTCGCCGCCGCGCAGCGCGATCAGCAGGGGTGGGCGTACCAGATGTTCGAGACCTGGTACGGGCGCATGCTGCTGCGCACCGGGCGGCTCTCCGAGGCGCTCGCTGTGCTCGAAGGACGCTTCGCAGCGGAGGACGGGTCTCGCGCGGCGGCGGTGCTCGACGCCGCCGGCATCGTCGCGCTCGGGCGGCTCGCGATCCATACCGGCGACGCGCGTCAGGCTCGCCGCCTCGGCGAGATCGCGCACGTCATGCTCGACCAGGGCACACCCGCTGTGCGACGCCACGCGCATTGGCTGCTCGCGCCTTTTGCCATGGCCGAAGGCGACGCCGAACGAGCGCGAGACTGGCTTCGCGCAGCCAACGATCTCGGGGGTCGGCCAATCCTGCCGCGCTACCCGCTCGACGTCGCCGACGAAGTGATGCTCGCGCGCATCGCACTGGCGACAAAGGACGATGATCTCGCTCAACTCTCGCTCGTCAACAGCCGTCGTCGAGCCGAGCTGAACCCCGGCGTCGCCTCGATCGCCGCGACCGCGGCGCAGGTTCGCGGGCTCCTCGAGCCAAGCCACGCGGATCTCCGTGCAGCGGTCGATCTCTTCGCGCGCACACCACGGCGACTCGAGCTCGCGGCGGCACTCGAAGACCTGGGCGGCGAACTGGTCGCAACCGACCGCGAAGCCGCGATCGAGATCCTCGGGCGTAGCTTGGTCCTCCTCACCGAACTCGGCGCGACCTGGGACGCCCGCCGCGTCCGCAGCCGCCTACAGGAACTCGGCGTTCGCCGTCGCATCGTCACCGCCGAGCCCGAAACACACGGCTGGACGGCGCTCACGACCTCCGAGCTCGAGGTCGCGCGGCTTGTTGCCGACGGTCTCACCAACCGCGAGGTTGCCGACCGCCTTTTCGTCTCGCCGCACACCGTGAACACCCATCTTCGCCACGTGTTCGCGAAGCTCGGCATCAACTCGCGCGTCGAGCTGGCACGACTCGCGCACAAGTACGACGTAGCGTGATCGTCGATGCCCCTAGCTCACCGGCAGTGGGTCAGCCCGCTGCGACGCGCCGATATCCGCCGCTGACCCAGTCGACGACCAGGCGGCCGTACTCGTCTGCGGCCTGTTCCCACGCGAAGTGACCCGCGTCGAGAGGATGGATCTCGCTGTTCGGAAGAAGGTCGTCGAGGTACTGATTGTTCGACCAGGGGACGAGGTCATCGTCACGCCCGGCGACGATCTGGGTCGGCGTGGTGATCTTCGGCAGAAGGTCACGCAACAGCGGGTTCTGCTCGGGGTAGTGCCGCACGAATCGGGCCGACTCCGCGAACCGACCGAGATCATAGGCGCTGACATAGTCTTCGTGGACTTCGGGCTCGCCGTCGCTCGCCGCGGCGGCCTCGACCGCGTAGCCGATGTTGGTTCTGGCATCCAGGTGGCGGACGGCGTCCAGACTGGGCGCCTCGATGATGTCCTTGAGCGCACCGCCCGCGTCGATCGGGAAGCGGACTGCTCCGCCGCCGATGGTCAAGCTCGTCACGCGCTCTGGCGACCGTGCGGCAAGCATGAGCGCCGCGGCCGTGCCGACATCGGGGCCAACGACATGCGGCGCCCCGAGGCCCCACTCGTCGATGATGCGGGCCAGGAACGCTCCGGAGGCGTCGGGAGCGATGAGTTCCGGGCGGCCGTCGGAGTGTCCGAATCCCGGCATGTCGACGGCGATCACCCGCCCCACAGCCGAGACGCGGTCCCAGATGCGACGGAAAGCCCACAGGCTCTCGGGCCACGGTGCCAGCAGCAGCACGGTGGTACCCGAGTCCGCCTTGGTATCGGCGAACCTCACGCGCACCCCGTCGCAGACCCGGAAGTAGGTAGTGATCGGCGAAACTGTGCCCACTGGGTGTCTCCTTCTTCAGTCGATGATCGGCCCGGTCGTCACGTCTCGCCGGTGCTTCGGCCAAAGTGACTCCGCGGCTGTCCCTACCAAACTTCCGGGGCGAGTGCCGTCACGACATCGCACGAATCTGCGATCTCAAACGCGGACCACGACGATCACGCGGCCGACCGTCCAGTGGGGTTGATGTGCGGATGGTCGAACCTGGTGTTGTCCGCCACCATGCGGTAGTTAACTCTATTTACAGAGCAATTCAGCCATGAATGAATGACCGACCGTCGGCAGCTAGCGACGCCCACGAGGCTGAGCTGACAACGAGCGCCCGCGCCTCCTCAGCATCTGGCCCATCTCCAGACAGCGTTAGGGCCCCTGCTGCATCCGGGCGCGAACGTCTGATAGGAGCAGGTCGCCGACTGGCTGACCGCTGCCGGCAACCCGGACCCGGATCGCGGCGTCGATTCCGGAGATGACCAGGTCTGGCCACCGACCCGGCTCAACGCCGTCGCACCCCTGGCCTGATCAACTATCCGGTCGTGGATGGACGTTACTCCGAATCAAGGCGTCCAGCAGCGTGCTCGCAGCGGCGTGCTCACGTCCCGATCGAAACAAACGTTGGTTGACCTGGTGCAACAGTGATCCACAACGCATCGGCTATGACCACTTGACGGGTCCACGAGGCCAACATACCCATGAACATCGATGGTTTATCGATCGCTCAAATGGGCTCTGACCTGCGGAAACGCTTGGCTCTGTCGGGACGCCGGGATTTGAACCCACGACCCCTTGACCCCAGGACGGGGCGTTGCCATCGACCCAGGTCAAGGCGCTACGCGGCATGTGGTGCTCGTGCCGGTCCCCGCTTGGCAGTGTGGTGCGTGAGTGGCGTGTGGTCCCCGCGTGGTCCCCTTGACGGTGCGCCGCGCCGGTTGGCGATGCAGCCGTCGCGGAACCGGTTGGGGTCGGCGATGGCGCGTCATGGCTAAACGCCGAGACTGTCGCACGTGCTCCATTCTGGACGGTGCCGGGCATCTACCACTAGGGACCATCGCACATGGCGCACTCGCTGGGATCGGCCGGGTCGAACCATTTGGCGCCGGGACGGGTGCGGCCGGCGGCCGGGATCCTCGCGAGCCGGGGAAGACGGTCGAGGCGAGGTTCCTCGCCCACTGCGCACTGACGACCGAGATTTCGAGACGCTTCGACCTTAATCCGGGCGTCGGTGTGCCGCTTCGCACACCTCCGCGCGATGGGATGGCAAAGGGATCCCGCGCGGCATCTGCGCGGAGGGCGTGACCAGGTCGGACCACCCCCAGCTCGACGCCCGACGCGATCGACATCTCCGGTAGGCCAGCCACCTACACCAGCTGATACGGCAGTGGATCCCAGGCCAAGGATCCGCTCAGCCGGTTGGCTGTGAACCCGACCGGACAGAGCAGATCCTTGACCACCCGTGATCCGTCCGTGACGAACACGCCGACCACCCATCCACTAGCCATCGACTGTCGCTTGCCACCGTGATGGGACCGGGGCGTTGCCACGACCTAGGGACCACCTGGCCGCGTTGGTGAGCATGACGATCTGCTTGTGTCGTGTCAACGGACGCGGCCGCTTGGGTGGGCGTGGGTCAGTGGTGGAGTCGTCGGTGTTCGGCGATGCGGCAGGCGGGTGAACAGAAGCGGGGGGGTCGGCCGGGTTGGTTTTGGATGTGTACGTGGCGGTCGCAGAGGAACCGGTGGCAGCGCACGATGGCGCATCCGGGGTGGGTGGGGCAGGTCGGGCCGGCGACGAGTGTGACGTAACAATGTTCGTCGCCGTTCGGCTTCGGTTTGGCTGCGCGGGGGCCGGACGGGCTGTCGAGGCTGTCGGCGGTGTGCCGTTCCCGCCAGGCTCGGGTGCGGCAGGTGGGCGAGCACCAGCGGCTGGGCCGGCCGGTCGGTGCTGGCGTGGGGAGTGCACCGGCGCATTGGGCGCACCGGGTGGGCGGGTCGGCGGGCGGCGGGGTTTCGTCACCCAGTTTCGTTACGGCCGCGGCGATCAGGGCGGTTGCCATCTGCCGGGGGTCGCCGTTGCTGCGGTGGGCCAGGTCGGCGGCGGCGCGGAGGGTGCTGCTGGTCCAGCCGGCGGCGTCGGTGTCGTGCAGGTCGTGCTCGACGAGGCCGGCCGCCTCGGAGGCGGTGTCGGGCAGGGTGTTGGCGGCGCGGGTGAGCAGCGCGGCCGCCCACGCGCGGGGCGTGTACTGCCGCGACCAGCGCAGCGTGGTGATGTCCAGCGGGGCGACCCAGCGGGCGTGGGCGACGGCGATGCCGCGCATCGCGGCGGTGGTGGGGCCGTCGGTCCATTCGACCCGCCAGGCGCCGTGGCCGGGTCGGCCGGATGGGTTGTCCCAGGTGATGACGACCGGGGTGCCGGTGGCGTAGGCGAGGTGTTGGGTCAGGGCGTGGGCGGCGCGGCCGCGCCCGCTCACGCCGACCCGCCTGTGGTCGGGGTTTCGTTACCGGGTTTCGTTACGGTGGGGCGCTGGCGGCGCCGGTAGGACTCGCCCTCGACGACCAGCTCGTGGGCGGTGGAGACGAGCCGGTCCACGGCGGACTGGGCCAGCAGCGGGTCGGCCATCATGGCCAGCCACTCGTTCGGCTCCCGGTTGGAGGTCAGCACGGTGGCCGTCTTGTGGTGGCGTTCCACGACCGCCTCGTAGAAGTCGGCCGTCTCGGTCGCATCCAATGCCTGGAGGCAGAAGTCGTCGATGATGAGCAGCTGCACGTGGGCCAGGCGGCGCATCTCGGCCTCGACGCTGTTATCCAGGCGGGCGGCCTTGAGGCGTTTGAACAGTTTGTCGGCGCGGGTCATGTGCACGCTGACCCGGCGGCGCACGGCGATGTGTCCCAACGCGGACGCCAGGTGGGTCTTGCCCACGCCGACCGGGCCCAGGATTAAAGCCCCGTGTGGGCCGTCGAGGAACCGCAGGGAGGTGAGCTCGTTCCACAGCTGCTGGTCGAAGCGCACCGCCGCGGTGGTGTCCCAGGACTCCAGCCGCATGGCCGGGTCCAGGCCGGCGGCGCGGGCGCGTAGCGCGGCGGAGTTGGTGTCGCGGCGGGTGACCTCGTCGGCGAGGACGAGTTCGAGGAAGTCGGCGTGGGCCAGGTGCTGTTGTTTGGCCAGGGTGAGCCGTTCGGGCAGGGTGTCGAGCAGCCTGCCGAGTTTGAGTGTGCGCAGGATCTGCTTGAGATCCGGGCCGATCGGGTCGGTCAACGCCGGCGGGGTCGTCTTCGAGGTGGCCATCACCGCACCTCCTCACCGTCGACCGGCGCGGCCGTGGTGGGTACCTCACCCGTGGTCGTGGTCGTGGGCGTGGTCGAGCGCGTGGGCGCGGGCGTGGCGACGGCGAGCGCGCACGGCACGCGTCACCAGGCCGGCGCCGACGGCGGCGAGCAGGAGGCCGCTGGCGAGCCCGAGCCACGGGTACAGGCGCTCGGGCGCGAC
>Ga0184623_10001364_pt1 | contig 10590 bp, 9 predicted proteins | sample PLM1_100_b1_FD_133138 | JGI IMG/M metagenome (GOLD analysis project Ga0184623, IMG submission 133138) | Groundwater sediment microbial communities from an aquifer in East River, Colorado, USA - PLM1_100_b1 | ecosystem: Environmental > Terrestrial > Soil > Riparian zone | place: USA: East River...
CTCGCCGTGGAGTGGGCGCGCCACAAGATCCGTCTCAACGCCATCGCCCCAGGTCCCGTTCATACTCCCGGCGCCTCGGAGAGGCTCTTCCCCGATCCGAACGTCATGGAAGGCATCCGCAAGACCATTCCCCTCCGTCGCTTTGCCACGCTGGAGGAAGTCGCGAACGCGGCGTCGTATCTGCTGTCCGACTACGCGTCGTACGTCACCGGCGAGGCATTCGTCATCGACGGTGGCCAGTGGCTCTCAGGCGCGGATTACTGGGGGCGGATCAAACAGATGATGCCCAAATGAGTGCTGAGTGCTGAGTGCTACGTGCTAGCAGCGTTCTTCAGCACCCAGCACTCAGCACCCAGCACCTACTTCGCGCCTAGGTAATCCATGGCCACATTCGCCAGCGCGCGGACTCCCAGTTTCAAGCCGCTTTCATCGACGTAGAACAGAGGGGAGTGATTCGACGCGGCTTGTTCCGCGGTCTGGTTTTTCGGACGCGTTCCCACGAAGAAGAAGAGGCCCGGCACTTTCGTCTGATAGAACGAGAAGTCTTCAGCGCCGAGTACCGGGTTGACGACGGCGGATTCGAGAGCGACGCGCGCGAGAGTCGGGGCCATCTTCTCGGTCAGCTTGGGGTCGTTGTAGGTGATCGGATATCCGGTCTCGATCGTCACCGTCGCTGTTGCGCCGCCGCTCGACGCGATCTGTTCCGCGGTTCGCTTCACACGCTGGTGAATCTGGTCGCGCATGGTCTTGTCGAGCGAGCGAAGCGTCCCCACCATCGTCACTTCATCCGGAATGATGTTGTTGCGCACGCCGCCCTGGATCTTTCCGATCGTCACGATCGACGGTGCGACAGTCGAATCGAGCTGGCGGCTGGGAATGGTCTGAAGACCGAGGATGATCTGCGACGCCACGACGATCGGATCGACGCCCAGCCACGGATACGCGCCATGGGTCTGCTTTCCCCTAACGACGATCTTCAGCGAGTCGACCGCGGCCATCATGCCGCCTGGACGCCAGGCGATCATTCCGACCGGGAATCGCGATGTCACGTGAAGACCGAAAATTGCTTCCACCTTCGGATTCTCCAGCGCCCCTTCCTTCACCATCAGTTCCGCACCGCCCTCTTCACCCTCGGGCGCTCCTTCTTCGGCCGGCTGAAAGATGAACTTCACCGTTCCGGGGATCTCGTCGCGGATCGAGGCGAGCACTTCGGCGACGCCGAGGAGGATGGCCACGTGAGCGTCATGACCGCAGGCGTGCATGACGCCCACTTCCTGCCCGTTGTACGTGGTCTTCACCTTCGACGCGAACGGAATGTCGACCTGTTCGACGACGGGCAGCGCGTCCATGTCCGCGCGCAACGCGATCACGCGGCCGGGCTTCCCACCTTTCAGAATGCCGACGACGCCGGTATGAGCAACGCCGGTTTTCGTCTCGATGCCGAGCGATTGCAGTTTGTCGGCGACGAGCTTTGCGGTGCGGAATTCGCGGTTGCCCAGCTCCGGGTTCTGGTGGATGTCGCGGCGCGCGGCGATCACGGATTGTTCGACGCGATCGGCGCCGTCATCGATGCGCCGCTCCACTCGGGGCGTTGCCGCTTGGGCTGTCGTCATGAGTGCTCCTGTGAAGAGGATGGCGAGGGCCTTCTTCATCGCGCCATTATGAACTTCGCACGACAGACCGGATGGCCTCCGCCTTCTCGATCAGCTCGTTGAACCATTCCGCGAAGTTCGTCTCGTTCTTCTCCACGGCCATGTTCTTCACTCGCGTGGCCATCTCGATGAACTGATCGATGAATGTGCGCAGGTCGTCGGAGCCGCCGAGGACCATCAGGGTCGATGACTGGTTCTCGATGGCGCTGAGCGCCTGCAGAGCCTGAGCGTACTCGCTGCTGAAGTAGGCGAAGTTGTCGCGCGATTCGTCGCTCTGATCGGGCGTCATGTGATCCCTAATTCGTGCGGTTTTCGCGCCACTGTCATTCCGAGCCGCGTAGACGGCGAGGAATCCCCCGCCCGAAGGCTGGCGGGGAGGGGATTCCTCGCCGTCTGCGCGGCTCGGAATGACACTACTTCGCCATTGCCGAGAGCTCCTTGATTGATCTCACCACTCCGGCCCGGACGACATAGCGGATCTTCCGGAAGTTTGTCACGTTCGAGGCGGGGTCGGCGGCCAGAATGACCAGGTCTGCGTCGCGACCCTTTTCGATCGTTCCGGTCTGCTTGTCGATTCTCATCGCGCGCGCGGCGCCGGCTGTCGACGCCACGATCACCTGCATCGGCGTCATGCCGGATGCCTGCATCGCCTCCATCTCGGCGTAGATCGCGGGACCGTGGAGCGTCAGCGGATTTCCGGCGTCGGTGCCGGTCGCGATCGGGATGCCGGCTTCGACGAGTGCTTTCAGATTTGCGCGCGTGACTCGCGTGAATCGCTCCGCACGCTGCTGGCGCGCGGTGATGCGCGCCGGATCGACGAGCGATGGATCGATGGTTGCCGTTTCGGCGACCTTCGAGAGAGTCGCGCGATCCACGCAGCCGTTCGGATCGTCCACGACCGGCGGCGTGCGATCGACCGCGCTCCGGAACATTCGGACGTAGCCGTCAAGAACGGTCAAGGTGGGGATGACGATCGCGTTGTTCGTCTTTGCCAGCGCGATGAAGTCGGCATCGACCGGTTCGTCCTCCACGCTGTGCACCAGCACGTTCGCTCCCGAGCGCAACGCCGCTTTGGCTTCCGCAAGACCGGAGGCGTGAACGATCAGAGGAAGATGCCTCTTGCGGGCCTCGTCAGCGGCGGCTCCCACTGCGCCTGCTGACGCATCGACTGTGAGATCGGGCGACCGGACGATCCACCAGACCTTGACGGCATCCGCGCCCTGCGACGCGAGGTATCGGACGCCGTCGCGTCCCGAAGCCTCGTCCTTCAGGTGAATGAATTGCCGCTCGCCCGGAACGTTGACCCAGTGGTCGAGCGTGGAAAGAAGCGGGCCGGCCGCGGCGACGTGCGGAACGCTCGTGTCATGGGCGAACCGTTCCTTCAGCTGCAAGGTCCACGGATAACCGCCGACGTCGAACACCGATGTGACGCCTGAGCAGACATACGACCGTCCGAATCGCTCGGGATGTTTCTTCAGATCGGCTTGAACCTCGGTGTAGGGATGCGTCGCCCGGACGTCGAGCGCATCCGGCCGCCCATCCGCCCACCCGGTCTGCGAGAAGTGCATGTGCGCATCGATCAGACCCGGCGTGATCCACGTGCCCCGCGCGTCGACCGTGTCGATTCCATCCGGGACAGGACACTGCACCGCGTTCCCGGCGCAATCGATCTTGCCGCTTCGAAGAATGACGTTGGCGTTCGGAACCGGTGGACCGCCGAGGCCATCGATCAAGGTTCCTCCGACGAGGGCGCGCGGCGGGGCGGGGGTTCCGGGCGGCGCGTCGATCGCTCCCGTCACCGCGATCTTCCATCCCTGCGGAGTCTTCACGAAGAGGCGTTCGGAGATGCCGCTGTGCTCCTCCGCGCCGTACCGGACTCGGTAGCGATAGGTTCCGTACACGACCCCGGGCTGCACGGGCGTGAGGTGCATCTCCGTCGCTTCGATCGTGTCCGGCCATCTGTCGCCGGCCTGTTTCGCGAAGTCCTCGAAACCGGTGGTGAACCCTGTCGGACCGCCGCGAACGAGCCGATCACTCTTCAGGTAAACGGCGAGATAGGCCTCGCGATCTCGATTCCTTATGGCGTTGAGGTTGTGCTCGAATACCGCTTTCGCCGCAGCGACATCCGCGGTTTCGTCCGCGAGTGCTGTCGAGCAGAGAATCAGCGTGGCTCCGAGAACCCGGCAGAGTTGTCGCATGCACGCAGATTAGATAACGAGGAGGTTCCAATGGCTATCGAATGGCTCAAAGACGTCGACGCCTCGCTTGCAGAAGCGAAGCGGCAGGGCAAACCGGTTCTGCTCGACTACACCGCGGCACCAATGTGATCAGGATGCGCTCGGCTGGAAGCCGAGGTTTATCCCGAACCCCGCATCGCCGAATTCATCACGCGAAATTTCATTCCCCTTCGCATCCACGTGAAGGACAGCGTTGCCGCCGCTGCTGCGGAGCGCTTCCAACTGCAATGGACTCCGACGATCGTGTTTCTGGACCCTGGTGGCCGTGAGGTTCATCGGATCGAAGGCTTCCTTCCCAACGACGACTTTCTCGCTCAGCTTCACATCGGACTCGGTCAGCTGGCGATGTCGGCAAAGCGCTTTACGGATGCGGAACGCGAGTTCCATCAGGTCGTTGAGGAACTGCCCAACACCGACGCCGCTCCGGAGGCGCAGTACTGGAGAGGTGTATCGAAGTACAAAGGCTCGAATGACCCGGCCGCCTTGAAGGAAACGGCCGAGGCGTTCAGGAAACGCTACAGCGACTCCACCTGGGCCAAGAAGGCGAGCATCTGGAATTGAGAAGGAACGATGAACGATGATGGATGAACGCTGAACGGGGGGTGGGGTTCATCGTTCATCCTTCATCGTTCATCCTTGAAATGCGTATCGGAGTCATCGCCGACACTCACGGGATGCTGCATCCGGGCGTGGCCGACGCCTTTCATGGCGTCGACCATATCGTTCACGCCGGAGACATCGGTGGGCGGCATGTGATCGACGCGCTCCAGAAGATCGCGTCTGTGATCTCCGTGCGCGGCAACAACGACAACGACGACGCCGACGGCGAGGAGATCCGGCGCGCCACGATCGACGGATTGCGGATCCTTCTGACGCACATCCTCCCGAGGCCGCATCAGCCGGCTCAGCGCATCGTCGACTCGATGCGGAAATTGCCTGCTGACATCGTCATCTTCGGCCATAGCCATCTCCCGCACGACGAAGTCATCACCGGTGTCCGCTTTTTCAATCCCGCCAGCGCGGGGCCGCGGCGGTTCGACTATCCGGTTTCGGTCGGAATTCTCGAGAGAAAGGGTGGGGGGTGGACGTCGCGCCATGTTCCGCTCGACGAGCGGTCCGCCGATGCTCTCAGAAAGCGGATGAATCAGCTGTAAACTTCGTCTCCCATGCGCAAGAGCTTGCTCGTCTCTCTGTTCTTCTCATTGGCCGTCCAGGCCCAGCATCAGCACGATCATCCCGTCGAGCTCGGCAAACTCGGCACCGTCAATTTCAAGTCGACGTGCAGCCAGAAGGAGATCAGCCGCGCCGTGGCGATGATGCATTCGTTCTGGTACGGGCCAGCCGAGGAGGCTTTTCGCCGCGTTGCCGCATCTGATCCCGCCTGCGCCATGGCCCATTGGGGTGTGGCCATGGCGAACTACCACCCGATCTGGGCTCCGCCGACTCCTGACGAGATGCGGACGGGAAAGGCGGCGGCCGAGCAGGCGCGATCGATCAAAGCCGGCAGTGAGCGGGAGCGCGACTACATCGCCGCCATCAACGCGTTCTATGCCGAGTCCGACAAGTTGGACCACGCCACGCGCGCGAAGGCCTACGAGCAGGCGATGGAGAAACTGGCCGCGAAGTATCCGAAGGACGAGGAAGCCTCGATCTTCCACGCGCTGGCCATGCTCGGGACCGCCTCACCGAATGACAAGAGCTACGCCAATCAGAAGCGCGCCGCGGAGATTCTGAATCGCGTTCTGGACAAGCGCCCCGAGCATCCCGGTATCGCGCACTACATCATTCACAGCTACGACTACCCGGAGCTGGCGTCGCTGGCACTTGCCGCAGCGCGCGCGTACGCGAAGATCGCGCCGGGCTCGCCGCACGCATTGCACATGCCGTCGCACATCTTCACGCGCCTCGGGCTGTGGGACGAGTCCATCTCCTCGAATATCGCGTCGGCGGAGAAAGCGAAAACGTACGTAATCACGATCAAGCCGGGGCTGACGTCCTTCGATGAGCTCCACGCAATCGACTATCTGGTCTACGCGTATCTGCAACAGGGAGACGAAGAAAAGGCTCGTGCGCTCGTCGATCAAGTGCAGCGGGTCGGAGGAACCGCGATCTACAACCCCAACTTCGCCGCGGCATACGCGCTCGCGGCGGTACCGGCGCGTTATGCTCTCGAACGGAGGCGATGGGATGAGGCGGCGCGTCTCACGGTGAAGCCGGAGTCGTTCCCCTGGAAAAACTTCCCTTACGCCGAAGCGAACACCCATTTCGCGCGTGCCATCGGCGCAGCGCGATCAGGTGACCTCAACACCGCGAAGGCGGCTGTGGATCGACTGGCGGCGATCCGGCAGACACTCGTCGAACAGAAAAACAGCTATTGGGCCGAGCAGGTCGAGATTCAGCGTCTTTCAGGGCTGGCCTGGCTCGCACATTCAGCGGGACTCCGAGACGAGGCACAGCGTCTGATGCGCTCCGCCGCGGACCTCGAAGATCGAACGGAGAAACATCCCGTGACACCGGGCGCGATCATCCCCGCGCGCGAGCTGCTCGCCGAGATGCTTCTGGAGGACGGAAAGGCCAAAGAGGCGATGGCAGAAGCGGAGAGATCATTGAAAGTCTCTCCGAAGCGGAAAAACGCGGAAGGAATCGTGGCTCGAAAGTAGATCCGCCTTCATAATCCCCCCCCGCATGCCTTTTCTCGAAGCGCGGGCGTTGTCGAAGGTCTATCGCAACGCCGAAGTGCCGGTCGAGGTCTTCAAAGGATTGAATCTGGCAGTCGAGCGCGGCGAGATGCTGGCCATCGTCGGCCCTTCCGGCATCGGCAAATCGACGCTCCTTCACCTCCTCGGCGGACTGGACCGACCTGACTCCGGCACCATCAAGGTTCAGGATGAAGAAGTCACGAAGATGTCGAACGACGAACTGGCCCGTTTTCGCAACCGTAACGTTGGATTCGTGTTTCAGTTCCATCACCTGCTGCCGGAGTTCAGCGCGACGGAAAACGTGGCCATGCCCGGATGGATCGGAAGAATTCCCAAGTCCGAGGCGTTGCGCAAGGCGTCTGCACTGCTTGCGGAGCTCGGGCTGGAGGCGCGAGAGCGACACTTCCCCAATCAGCTCTCGGGTGGGGAACAGCAACGGGTCGCCATCGCACGTGCTTTACTGACCGATCCGCTCCTCTTCCTCGCCGACGAGCCGACCGGGAATCTGGACCTCGACACCAGCGAACGAGTCTTCGAGCTGATGCGGGCCTGCCACGCCAAAAGGGGCTTGACTTCCGTGCTCGTCACGCATAACCAGGAGCTCGCGGCACGATGCGACAGAGTGTTCGAAATGAAGCTGTACAATTGACCCGCGGACCATGTTCGAGAAATACAACGAGAAGGCACGGCGCGCACTTTTCTTCGCTCGCTACGAAGCATCGAAGCTGGGAAGTCGCGTCATCGAGTCGGAGCACATCCTGCTCGGGGTCCTTCGCGAGGGCGAAGAGATCATCAAGGAGATCTTCTCCCGCTTCAACGTCAAGCCCGAACAGATCCGCCGGGAAGTGGAAGGCGACCGTCTGTTCGTCGATCGCATTTCCTCATCGGCTGAGCTTCCTCTTTCAGAAGAATCGAAGAAGATCCTGGCCTACGCCGCGCACGAAGCGGAGTCGATGCTTCACCAGTACGTCGGCACCGAGCATCTTCTGATCGGAATCCTGCGGGTGGAGTCGTCGACCGCGGCGCGGATCCTCACCGCCAAGGGATTGAACGTGTACGGCGTGCGCGAGGAGACGATCTCGATCCTCAAAGAGCGCGAGGCGGACAAGCAGAAGAAAGAATTGCCTTTCCTGGCCGAGTACGCACGCGACCTCACGCAGATGGCGCATCAGGCGCAGTTCGATCCGCTGATTGGACGGGAGAAGGAAGTGGAGCGGATCATCCAGATCCTTTCCCGCCGCACGAAGAACAATCCCATCCTCCTCGGCGAGCCCGGTGTCGGCAAGACGGCCATCGTGGAAGGCCTGGCGCAGCGCATCGTCGACGGCAACGTGCCGCTGTTCATCGCCAACAAGCGCATCCTGTCGCTCGATCTCTCGCTCATCGTGGCCGGCACGAAGTACCGCGGGCAGTTCGAAGAGCGCCTCAAAGGGATCATCAAAGAGCTGAAAGAGAATCCCGACATCATCATCTTCATCGACGAGATCCACTCGCTCATCGGTGCGGGATCGGCGGAAGGCTCGCTCGACGCAGCGAACATCCTGAAGCCGGCGCTGTCGCGCGGCGAGATCTCCTGCATCGGTGCGACGACGATCCGCGAGTACCGCCGCTACATCGAGAAGGATCGCTCGCTGCTGCGACGCTTCCAGGCCATCAACGTGGCACCGCCGAGCGAAGACGAGACGCTGCAGATTCTCGAGGGCGTCAAAGAGCGCTACGAGGCATTCCACAAGGTCAAGTACAGCGACACCGCCATCCGTTCTGCGGTGTATCAATCGAACCGCTACATCACCGATCGCTTCTTCCCCGACAAGGCCATCGATATCCTCGATGAGGCCGGCGCGAAGGTGAAGCTGCGCCGCGTGGCCGACACGCAGAACCTGCGGCGCCTGGAGTCGGAGATCCGCTCCATCGTCAAGGAGATGAAGAAGGCCATCTCGGACAAAGACTTCGAGAAGGCCGTCTTCCTGCGCGAGCGCGAGATCGAATTGAAGGAAGAGATCGAGCGCTTCAAAGCCGAACGCGAGAGCGTCGGCGACGAGATGATGGAAGTGACCAAGAAGGACGTCGAGGAGATCATCAGCTCCTGGACCGACATTCCCGTCACGTCGATCGAAGCGGACGAAGCGGCGAAGCTCATCAACATGGAAGAGATCCTGATGCGGCGCATCGTCGGTCAGGACAAAGCGATCAAAGCGATCTCCCGCGCCATCCGCCGTTCACGCCTCGGCGTGGCGTCCCCGAATCGGCCCATGGGTTCGTTCGTCTTCCTCGGCTCCTCGGGCGTCGGTAAGACCGAAGTGGCGCGCCGTCTGGCCGAGTTCCTCTTCGGATCGCAGAAGCACCTCATCCGCTTCGACATGTCGGAGTACATGGAGAAGCACGCTGTATCGAAGCTCATCGGCTCGCCGCCCGGATACGTCGGACACGAGGAAGGCGGTCAGCTCACCGAGCGGGTGCGCCGCAATCCCTACGCGGTCGTGCTGCTCGACGAGATCGAGAAGGCCCACCCCGACATCGCCAACATCCTGCTGCAGATCCTGGAAGACGGAATCCTGACCGACTCGCTCGGCAACCAGGTCGACTTCCGCAACACGCTGATCATCATGACCTCCAACCTCGGCACGCGGTTCCTGTCCACGAAAGGTCACATGGGATTCCGCGAGAAGACTCCGGACGGCGATCAGAAGAGCGCCGAGCAGATGATCCATCAGGAGCTGAAGAAAGAGTTCTCGCCCGAGTTCATCAACCGCATCGACGACATCATCATCTTCAATCCGCTCACGCAGACTGAGCTGCGTCAGATCTGCCGCCTGCTGGTCGACGACGTGAACCTGGCGCTGATCCACAAGAACGTCCACATCGCCGTCGATGAGAGCGTCATCGACTGGCTGCTGAAGAAGGCGGAAGAGGAAGCGAACTCCGGGGCCCGTCCGCTGCGCCGCGCCATTCAACGCCACATCGAGGACGAGCTCTCCGAGTTCATGATCCGCAGCAAGGACGCCGTCCCCGAGCGGATCGACTTCACCATGAACGGCAACGAGATCGTCCTGATCGCTGTGCCGAAGGACGTCGACCTCATCGCGAACTGATTTTTCGGAGAGCGGGCGTCCCGCCCGCAGCGGCCGCGCGTCTCGCGCGGTTGCTGGTTTGTCGGCGAAATGGACTTGATCGTTTGTACGTGGGTGTCCGTGTCATACACCGAACGGCTCGGGGCGATCCTGCCGATACTCTTCCTCTTCTGTGGTGTCTGGCTGGCGCGACGGAACCGGTACCCTATCCTGGTCCTCGGATTGCCAATTGTGGTCAACACTGCGGCAGTCGCGTCAGGTTTGTATCAGGTCGCGCGAGCCATCGGGATGTCAGGCGGGGGACGTCACGCATCAGCTGCCGGAGTCGCCTCGACACTGTTCATATGGATCATCGCAGGCGCGGCCTCCTCGCTCCTCGCCCTCCTGTTTGCTCTGTTTTATCCAAAGGAGCGACAGCCTGACGTGCGTGACGAAAGCGTGAGTTGGCTGATTCTGTCCGCTGTTGCTGTCTTCGCCGGCGCGATGCTGTGGTTTGCTGGTGAGTTCACCACGCCGGAAGTGCGATTGTTCCCACAGCTTTTCATGTACGTTCAGGCCGCGTTGTCGCTCGCAGCGATTTACACGGCCATGGGTATCGTGGTGGTGATCAGTGGGTTCAGAAAACATCCGCCACTCGTACCGCCACGCGGATCATTCGTCATCCTCGCAGTCGCTTGCGGCGCGTTCGCATATCTGATGTACACCATTGTGCGCACGTACCAATTGATCGCCATGGGGGCCTGATGAAGATCGAGTGTCGCTGTCTCATTCTGATCGCGGCGACACTCGTTTCCGACACCGTCGCCGCGGCGCCGACGTGGCGGGTCATTCAACCGGGCGTCGAATACGCGGTGATCGCTGCGAATTCAGGTCCGCTGCACGTGGTGCGTGTCGATCCGCGACAGGCGAGAGTTCGAGCTGCGCTGGCGTC
>Ga0184623_10001365_pt1 | contig 10583 bp, 8 predicted proteins | sample PLM1_100_b1_FD_133138 | JGI IMG/M metagenome (GOLD analysis project Ga0184623, IMG submission 133138) | Groundwater sediment microbial communities from an aquifer in East River, Colorado, USA - PLM1_100_b1 | ecosystem: Environmental > Terrestrial > Soil > Riparian zone | place: USA: East River...
CAGGTGGCCGGGCTGACGGTGGCTGGGAGTTCGCCGTGGGCCGAGAGGCCCGGCGGTTTGCCCATGTCCAGACCCTAGCGGACTTCCTGGCGAGGCAATCAGCTTGGGACAAGGAGGCATCGGTGGAAAGCGGCGAGGAAGACGGAGGTCGGGACGGCAAACCGGCCGGCCGCCGTAGTCGATGGAATCGACAAGACAGGCTTGCTGCGCTCAGTATCGCTGTGGCGGTCCTGCTCGGGCTAGTAGCCCTCGTCGCGCAGGTCAATCCTGAGGAAGTAGGCTGCAAACTGCACCTGCGGCCCTGTTCGCCCGGCTCAGAATCAGCCCCTCCGCCGGAGTCCACCAAGTCACCGACCCGTCCGACCGGCGCAGCGGCTACGACGGTAATCGTACCGCAAGGAGAGGAGGTACCACTGGATCTGTCCTTGGGTGGAGCTCAATTCAGGGTGCCCGCCCGCTGGCGAATCTCCGCCTCAGGCGCAGGCCGGCTCTGTGCCTTTCAAGTCGTCGGAGTCGACTCCTCCTACAAACGCTACCTGTCCGGCCGGAGCCTCCTGGTCCACGGGCGCAAGGCGGGCGTGCACCAGATCAGGTCGCCCGACCATTGTCAGATAGCGGTCCGCGGAGACGACGAAGACTTTGCCTTTCTTCCCGTTGACGTAGAGCCGACGGGACAAAGTAGCGCCAGCGTCGTCTTCGAGTCGGACCGGGCCTTTGTTGTCTCCATGAGCGCCGGCACCAATTGCGGGGCTACCGTCTACCGCGATTGGGACGCAGCTCAAGTGGGCCAAGGGGTGGGTGCCGGGTCTATGCGAGCCTTCACTGGTCCGGGCCGATTCTGGGTGGAGACTCGGGCGCAAGGCTGCCGGCTCGAGGTCCGAGACCAGTAGCGTCGGCTTCATTCGGGGTGCGCCGGCTTCTTCCTCGCTAAGAGCCTGTTCCGGAACCCATCGTCGATCAGGGAGCGGCGCATCCGCGCCCGGCTGGCAAGGCGGAGGATGGAGTCGCACTGGTTTTTGTGCGGCGACTGACGACAACGCGGCCAGGCGGGATGCGGGGCGTCGCGAGCCGGCGAGGGGTTCCGGAACAGGCTCTAAGGACCACTAGGCTTGCCGGGTGGCAGACCCAGCCGTGACAGGCGACTCCGGACTGCAGAGCGGTGTGTTGGAGGACCTCCGAGAAGCGGAGAACTACCAGCGGTGGCTTGCCGGGTTGGCCGTGCCCTACCTCGGCACGGACCCGATCGAGATTGGGTCCGGGCTGGGCGACTACGCCGAACTCTGGGCACGGCGCCTGGGGCGGATGACCGCCACCGAAGCCGACCCGGTCCGGCTGGCTGCGCTGGAGGCGCGGTTCGGCGGGGACGATCGGCCGCCGGGCGACGGCAGGGTGAACGTGCGCCGCCTGACCGCGCCCGTCGACGAGGACGCCGAGCACACGGCGGTCGTCGCGTACAACGTCCTCGAGCACATACCCGACGACGTCGGCGCGCTGCGGGCGTTCCGCCGGCTGGTTCGGCCGGGTGGGGCGGTGGTGCTGCTCGTGCCCGCGTTCGGGTTCGCGATGAGCCGGTTCGACGTGCAGATAGGGCACCAGCGCCGTTACACCCGCCGCAGCTTGACCGCGGCCCTCGCCGCATCCGGGCTGCGCGCCGAGCGCGTCCAGTACGTCAACTCGGCCGGGCTGCTCGCCTGGCTGGTGATGATGAAGCTGCTGCGCCAGCGTCCCCGGGCCGGGTTGCCCCTGCGAGCCTACGACCGGCTCGTCGTGCCGGTCGTCCGCCGCCTCGAGGGTCGCGTCACGCCGCCGTTCGGGCAGTCGGTCTTCGCTGTGGCTCGCCCAGCCGAGAGCTGACCCGCGACCTCCCGACCGGCCAGGGCCGGTGGCCGGGCACGCCCCTACCGAAGGGGCGGGACGGGGCGGAATAGCAGGCAGGAGGAGCCGGTGGTGGGAAGCGCCACCTGGCCGGCGTCCCGGGGGCGCCGCGGCGTCAGCTCCACCAGCACGACCCGCGCCCGCCGCCAGCGCTCGGCCCTGGCGACCTGCCCGTTGCGACCAAGCACCGCCAAGATTGCCTGCTCGTGTCTCCAGAGGTGCCCGCCGATCAGCCAGACCCGACTGTGGTCGCGCAGCTGCCACGGCAGGACGTCCGGGTCACACCGTTCCCCCTTCGGGCGCGCGGTGAGCAACCCCGCGTCGGTCATTTGATAGCGGGGGCCGTAGACCCGGGCGAACTGACGGAGTGCCGACGACAGGACGACAGCATCGCCGGGGGCACGGGCTTCTGCCACGGCGGCGAACGCGCTGGCCAGTTCCTCCTGGTCGGCGCCACGCATCAGGGTCCCAGGCACCCGTCCGGCAGCCGGCCACGCCACCAGCAACGCGAGCGTCAGGGCTCCCAGTGGCAGAAGCGGGGCCGCCAGCCGCGCCGCCAGCCGCGCCGGGAGCGGGATCCTGCGGCCCGGGCCGGCTGACCCGCGCCCGAGTAGCCAACCGGCCAACCCGATCGCCCCATCGAGCGCGGCCGCGACGAGGACCAGCATCGCCGGCACGACGAACAGGACCAGGCGCCCCGAAGGCGGATACACCCGAAGCAGCCCACCCAGCACGGCGACCCCCGCGGGCGTCGCGAGAATGACCGCCGTCAGGAGGTCGCGGCGAACCGCCACAACGGCGAAGCCCGCCACAGCCATCCCGAGCACCAACTGCGCCGGGGCCATTGAGAGCGGGTTGCGCGAGAATGCCGTTCCGGTGCGACCCAGCCACTCAGCGAAGCCGTCCCAGCCGAGCGGGTCCGGGGGGTAGGCCCTCCTCCAGAACCTGTCCAGGCCGGGCGACGCGGCCGTGTTCGCCAGAAGGAGCCGGAGTTCGACGAGCAGGCTGATCGCAGCCGGCGTGGCCAGGGCGAGAAGGGTCAGCGCGGGTCGCCGGCCCCGGCGCGCGGCCGCCACGAGGAGCAGCGCTCCGAGCGCGGGCGCGACGATGACCGCCGCCTGGCTGATCCATACGCCAACGGCCACAGCTAACGCCCACAGCGCGAGGCGGCGCGCATGGTCCGGAGCTCGTGCCGCGAGCACCGTTGCCAGCAGGAGGGTCGTCACGGCGAACGTGTCGGCGGAGTACTGCTTGACATCGTTCGAGTAGCCAATGAGCCACGGCGAGATCGCCGCGAGCGCGACGGTCAGCAGGACCGCCAGGCGCGACCGGAGTACCACGGCGGCCAACCCGGCCAAGACGACCAGCGTCGCGAACCCAAGGACCAAGGGCACCGCGCGCAGCGCGCGCTCGTCGGCCAGGCCCGCGCGATCTGTCAGATCGACCAGCCACAACCAGCCGTGCGGCGCAATCTGGCCATTCTCCAGCGGGCGGGTCAGGTCCATGCCGTTGCGCGCGTCGAGGTTCTGGACGAGGGACGCTTCGTCCAGCCACAACGAGCGGCCGTGCACCCACTGGCGGATCCGCAGCGCCGCGCCGAAGCCCACGATCCCGCACAGAAGCGCGAGGTATGGGCCGCGCCACAGGTCGCGGCGCGGCCGTCTGCCGGCGGGGGATGGATGCCCCTCAACGGGCGCAGACTGCGCTCCGGCGCCAGGTGGGAGCGCGGCGCCGAGCGCAACGCCTGCCGAGGAGGTCAACGGCTTGGCCTCGGGGTGCTCTGCCCGCTGCCGCGCCGGCGACGGGCATGCGACCGGATGCTCGTTGCGCGTATTCGGCCGAGGATCCACAGCGCCTCTACCCCGTCTCGCCACGTGATCTTCTTGCCATCTTCCCGCCCGCGGGCCCGGTAGCTCACCGGGACCTCATACGGCCGCACGCCGCGGGCCAGCAGCTTGCCCGTGATCTCTGCCTCCATGCCGAACCCAGCGGACTTGATGTCCAGCTCACGGTAGAGCCGGAGGGGCATCAGCTTGAAGCATGTCTCGAGGTCGGCGATCCACGCGTCGAACAGCGCGTTCGCGGTGAGGGTGATGGCCTTGTTGCCCATGACATACCAAAACGAGTAGGCCGAGTGGCTCCCGAAGGTCCGACAGCCGAAGACGACCTCCGCGTCGCCCGCCAGCACAGGTTGGACCAGCCGCGGGATGTCCTCCGGGGCGTACTCCAGGTCGGCATCGCAGACGACCATGTGGTCGCCGGTGGCCAACCGGCTCGCGGTGCGAATCGCCGCGCCCTTGCCTTCGTTGACGGCATGGCGATGAACGATCAGCCGCTCGTCGGACAACCCGGCGAGGGCGTCGGCCGTGCCGTCACGGCTGCCGTCGTCCACGACAACCAATTCGAACGAGCAGGGGTAATCGACGCTGAGCACCCTTTTGACGGCCGCTCCGGCCGTGGCGACCTCGTTATAGACCGGCATGAGTATCGACAGATGCATTTTGATTCTCCCGGCGGGCGCGGGCGCCTCCGCACTGTGTAGGGGCGTCGGCGGCCTCAATTGTCGACGGCAAGTCGGTCGCGAAACCAGGCGATCGTGGTCTTGAGTCCATCGTGGAGAGATGTGACCGGCTCCCAGCCGAGCACTTCCCGGGCCAGCGTGACATCGGGACGGCGGACGCCCGGATCGTCGACCGGGCGCGGCACGAACCGAATCGGCAGGTCGATTGCGCCGACCAGGTCGCGTACCGTCTTGGCCAGCTCCAGCACCGACAACTCGTGCGGGTTACCCAGGTTCACCGGCCCGGGCGCCGCTGACCCGACCATGCGCACCACGCCTTCGACGAGGTCATCGACGTAGCACACGGACCGCGTCTGCGACCCGTCCCCGGACACCGTCAGCGGCTCGCCGCGCAGGGCTTGGGCAATGAACGTCGGGATCGCCCGCCCGTCGTCAGGGCGCATCCTCGGCCCGTAGGTGTTGAAGATCCGCACGATGCTGGTGTTGACCCCACGCGCGCGGCTGTAGGCCATTGTCAGCGCCTCGGCGTACCGTTTGGCCTCGTCGTAGACGCCCCGCGGCCCTACCGGGTTCACGTGCCCCCAGTACGACTCCGGCTGCGGGTGCACCTGCGGATCCCCATACACCTCGGAGGTCGAGGCCAAGACGAACCGCGCCCCCTTCTCCCGGGCCAACCCGAGCGCGTGGAGCGTGCCGACCGAGCCCACCTTCAGCGTTTGAATCGGGAGCCGGTGGTAATCCAAGGGCGAGGCCGGCGAGGCGAAGTGCAGCACCACCGCAACCGGACCGGGCACGTGCACGAAATCCGTCACGTCGGCCCGCACCAGTCGGAACGGTCCCACGCCGCCGAGGTGCGCTACGTTTTCCGGCTCCCCAGTCAGGAAATTGTCCAGGCACATCACCTCGAACCCGCCTATGAGCAGCCGCTCACACAAATGTGAGCCCAGGAAACCCGCCCCACCGGTCACTACGGCCGTGGGCCGCGAACTCGAATCCGACACCAGTTACTCCTTGCCGCAAACGGGAGCATGCGGAAGCCCGTCAGTGTACCGATCGACGGAAAATAGGCAACGTATAGCGGATTAGCCTAAATCGGTGGGAGGTGGTGGCGCAGATCGCCGCAGCCCTCACCGCCCGCGGCCTGGTCAGCGGCACCGGCCAAATCGGCGGCGGCCGACCCGCTACGGTGGCGGCGGAAGGTTTTCGGCAGGGACCGATACGGGCAGCGGGTTCAACCGCGGCGTGGTGCAGTCCTACCGTGGACACATCGACGAAGCCGAGTCCGATCTCGTGGCTGCCGACAGCCTCCTGACCGAACTGCGGCAGCCGCTGACCCGAGCGATCGCCCTCCACGACCTCGGATATGTGGCCGCACGGCGCGGCGACGTTCCGACCGCCCTGGCGCGGTACGAGGATGCGCTTCACCTGTACACCGAGCGCCGTCGTCCGCCCGTGACCCTGTTCCTGGATCAGTGCGAGTTGTTGCTGTCCACCGGTCTGCCGGGGGAGGCGCGGCTGGCCGCCGAAGCTGCCATCGAGGAGGCGCTGCGCTTCGGCCAGGTAGCCGAGCTCAGCGAGGCGCGGCTGCGGCTGGCGGAGGCCGCCCTCGCCTGTGGCGACCTGTCGGTCGCGCTGGATCAAGCGACCGAAGCGGCGCGCGCCTTCGTCCGGCAGCGGCGTCCAACCTGGACACCGGTTGGGCGGTGGGTTGTCATCCAGACATGCCTGCGCGGAGACCGGCCCGACGAGGTAACCGCGGGGGCGGTGCGCCGTGCGGCGGGCCAGCTGGAGAAGGCGGGCTGGATCGCCTACGCCTCGGAAGCCAGGATGACCGCTGCTCGGCTCGCTCTCGCCGAGGGTCAACGCGCTAGCGCCCGGCGGGACCTTCGCCGAGTGGCGGAGGCGCGGCGATCGGGCCCGGTCTGGTACCGAGAGCAGGCCTGGCACGCGGAGGCATTGCTTCGGCTGCTCTCCGGAGATCCGGTCGGAGCACGACGAGCGGCTGCGCGCGGGGTCCAGCTCGACGTTGATCCTGTCCTGGGCCGAACGCAGTCGCGCGGCCCACCTTCACCGACCGTCAGTCCAGCCGCCCGAGGACAACGAACTGGCCAAGCAGCTCGCCGAGCTACGCCGGGTCATGGCGATGCGCAAAGAAGACGTCGAGGCCGGTCGACCCGGCGGCTCCGAACTGGTGCGGCACCAGGTCGCGGTCGAGCGCTCGATCCGGGACCGTACGCGTCGGCTGCAGGGCCGGGGCGTCGCCTCGACGCTCCGGCCGGTGCCGCCGCGCGACCTGCGGCGCGCCCTCGGCCACACGGCGCTCGTCGAGTACGTTCTGTCCGATGGGCAGTTGTTCGCACTGACTTTGGTCGATAACCGCCTTGGCCTCAACGAGCTCGGTGCCGTGCTTCCGGTGCAACGTGAACTCCACCTCGTCCCCTCTGGCCTGCGGAAACTGGCGATGCGGCACAGGTCTGCGGCATCGGTGCAGGCTGCCCGCATGACCGTGGACCATGCCGGAACCCAGTCGGATGCCCGTCTCCTCCCCCCACTGGACCGGGTCATCGGTGACCGGCCGCTTGTCATCGTCCCGACGTCGCCAATGCAGGGGGTCCCGTGGATGTTGTTGCCCCGCTGTCGCGGCCGTGCGGTCACCGTTGCTCCGTCCCCAACGCTCTGGCACGTTGCCCGAGCAGCCGAACGTCCTCAAGCGTCAGCCCAAGCTGCGAGACCGCCATGAAGTGCGGTTAGAGCCTGGCGGTGTCAGCCGCCGTGGACCCGAAGTCCTCAGCAATCCTGATCATCGCGCGCTTGACGAGCGAGTCGATCTCTTGTTCGGGCAGGCCCAGCGGCGTCGTGACCGCCACGGCCAGCTCCCTGATCTGGCTGCGGCGGGTTGGCCCGAAGGCGGATAGGTCCACCATGTCTAGTGTCCGCAGGGTCCGGTGCCCGCCGCTCATCTCGGGGCGCTCGTTATGGACGTAAAGCTCCAGCCTCGGGGCCCCTGCAGGCGGGACGTCGAGGGGATCCTCGGTGGCCGCGAGCGGCAGGATCATCGTGGCGACGTGCCATGCTTGGGTGAAGAAGTCGATCAGCTCGGCGAGCGTGACCCGCAACTCGCCAGGGACATGCGCCGGTACGGTCAGCGTCGCGGTGGGGCGGATCGCGTCGAAATCGACGCTCAACAGCAGATCCACCACGCTCAGCAGCTCGGTGGTGTATCCGGCGGGTAGCGTCAACCATAGGCAGGCGCATATCGCTCGCCGGCCGTCAACGCCGGCAACTGGTAGCTGGTAGGCGGCGAAGCGGCTGTCGTTGTGCCCGTCCGGCTCCTCGGTCTCGCGCCAGGCCACGTCAGCGAGGGGGTCGATGGCGTACCGCTTCGCCAGGCTCCGCACGATGGCGGCTATCCCGGTGTGGGCGCTCGCGGCGAGCATGCTCGCGCGGCTGGCGCTGGTGATCCGTAGGCCGTCGGCGACGAGGGGAATCCGGGCGGCGATCCGCAGCCGAAGATCCATCTGGTTGGCATGTGAGGTCCACACGTCCCGATCCCTCGACGCCTCGTCGTCGAAGGCGATCTCCGGCTGCCATCCCCACCCACCTGGTGCCGCCCGCACGAGTCGGCCGCGTTTCGTGCGGCCCCAACACCGCCCGCCAAGTCGACTGCCTCGCTATCGGAGCCGACAAAAGTGCTCTGCCCGGCCGTCGGGAACCCAGCACCCGTGGTCCCGCCGTCCACGGTGCCGCCGCCAACGGGCCTTGTTGTTGCAGTCGCTCTGTCCCATGAGTTTGTGTTGCATTCTTGGCTGATGCGGCTGCGCGGTTGTGGCCTGGCGGGCTGGGTGGCTGTGTCTCTTTCCGCGTGGCGGTGTCGCCGCGTGTGGTGGCGCGCGCTTGAGCTGGGGAGCGGGCCGATGCGTGGGGCCGGTCGGGTCAGCATGGCCCGATGATGGGGGGGCGAGCGTTGGTGGGCAAGGAACGGACAGGGGCCGAGGGTGGTTCTGCCATGCGGCGGAGGTGTTCGATCTCGTCGTGTTGGGCGGCCAGACGGGAGATGGTCGCGGTTTTGAACGCGGTGAGTCCGTCGATGGCGGCGTCTCGTTCGGCGAGGCGTTCTTTGAGGCGAGCGTTCTCATGTTTTAGCCGGTCGATCTGGGTGGCTCGGGCGTCGGGGTTGTTCCCGGCCTGGTGGAGCGCGTTTCGTCGTCGTTCGAACTCTGTGGCCAGGTGCTGGTAGGGGCCGGGCCGATCGCCCTTGGGGTAGAAGCCGGTGCGGGGAACTCCTGCTTCGGCGGCCAGGGTGTGCAGGTCGCACCCGCCTCCTGGCGGGATCTGTCCTTGCAGCAACCGGTCCATCGCCGCGCGGATCGCTTCCTCGTTGCGCTGGCGGGCTTGCTGGCTGAGTCGCGTCATGTCAGTCCTGCGCTTGGCTGTTCGGGGCGGCGCTGGCGGCGTCGATTTCCGCGATGACCCGTTCGGCTCGTGCGAGCTCGGTTTCCAGGCGGGTTTTCTCGGCCGTCTGCCGGCGGGTGAGGTTGCTGAGGAATGCTTTGGTGTTGTTGGCGGTGTCGGCCCAGACGGGCCGGTGGCAGGGATGGTGGGTGGCTTGCGGGCAGCGGGCGGAGTCGCACATCCCGATCAATGGTTTGTCGGCGTTCGGTGTTCCGGCCAGCTTCAGGCACAGCGCCCGGGAGGGGTCAGTGAACCAGCAGTGGTTGGCTGTTCCCGGGTGGAGCGAGCCTGCGCGTTTGGCGAGCAGCCCGCGTAGCTCCTGGTCGCTGGCCGCCGCCTTCGGCGGGGTTTGGCCTGCCGGAGCCAGCGCGCGGTCCACGCTGGCGAAGTGATCCACGAGGTCTTTCGCTCCCGGTCCGGACGGCATGATCCCGTGCTGGTAGTTGCGGTATTCGGCGAGTACCAGTTCGAGGTTGCGTTCCTGTTCTTGTTCGCCGATCTCGGCTAGCAGTTTGCCCTGCGCGCCGCCGGGCCGGGCGGCGTAGCCTTCGCTGGTCACCACGGAGATGTGTTTGAGCTGGATCTTCGCCGCGAGCAGGCCGTGGGGCCGGTAGGCGAGCTCTTTGGACAGGGTCCTGCGGAGCATGCGGAGGTTCACGTCTTGTTCGGGGATGGCTGCCAGGCCCAGACGCTGGCCTTCGGGCCCGTTCACCCACGCCCGCAACGACGCGTAGCGTCGTGAGAAGGTGCTTCGGCTGAACAGCGGCGAGCCCGGTCGGCCGTCGGCGAGCAGTTGCTCGGCGAGCTCGGCCGCCCGGTAGGCCTCCTCGACGACGATCCACTCCTCCGCCGCGCCGCCGGTCGGGTGCCCTTTGGTGACCGTGCTGGTGAGCCGGTACCGCTTCAGGCCGGGCAGGACCTGTTGCGGCGGGGGTCGGCAACCGACCCGAAGTTCCATCAATTCGCTTGCCCGCATCCCGGAAACGACGGCGATCACCAGTTCGCACGCGGTCTGGGCGAAGCCGGTCAGGTGCCGGACCTGCGGCCAGAACGTGGGCAGAGACCAGGGCACCTCCCCGATGCCGTCGGCCCGTGTGATCAGTTCGGCCTGTCGCGCCCAGGGAGGGGCGACACCGACGAGCGCCACGGCGTCGGCTAGGCCGGTCCGCAGGCAAGGGATCCATGATGTGTTGAACTGGCCCAGGCCGGCGTCGTGGGCCAGCGCCGCGAAGTTGACCTTCAGCAGCGGGTCGTCGGCGTGCCACCCGGACCGTAGGCGTGCCCGGACGTCGGATGCTGGCGCCTCGACGAGGGGCTCGCGGCGTTCCACGTGACCGCGCAACGCCTGGCCGATCATCAGGCGCAGCTCGTCGGACATCACCTGCAGATGCGCCTCGGGCTGGGCCAGGCGGCGCGAGGCGACCTGCCGGCGCGCCTCGACCAGTCGCGGGCCGATGGTCTCGACGGTGAACAGGGCCGCGGCCAGCATCGGCTGCAGCACCGGTTGGGGAACGACAAGCGTCTTGTTCTCCTTGCTCCTGCGGTATCCGACGACGGTGGTGGCCGTCTTTCCGCCCCATGGCAGGAAGCCGGCGGCGTAACGGTCGGCGGTGAATAGCTCCCCATAGCAGGCAAGGTCGATCACGGGGGCCGCTATCTGCAGGTGGCGGCCGGTGGTCAACTCCCGGACCGGCTCGCCGGTCTCGTCTCGTTGGAACCGGCGGTGCTCCAGGTA
>Ga0184623_10001366_pt1 | contig 10579 bp, 9 predicted proteins | sample PLM1_100_b1_FD_133138 | JGI IMG/M metagenome (GOLD analysis project Ga0184623, IMG submission 133138) | Groundwater sediment microbial communities from an aquifer in East River, Colorado, USA - PLM1_100_b1 | ecosystem: Environmental > Terrestrial > Soil > Riparian zone | place: USA: East River...
CCCGTGGTCGGACGCCTGGAGGATCTGGTCGCCCCGGTTTGCACGAGGCTCGGGTGGAAGTCGAACCTCCCACTCGAGCCCCTGCTGCGTCAGGTGGGCCTCAGCCCCGAGATCACCACCAAGATCAATCTCTTCAACGGCTGGCGCCTCATCAAGTGCGTCAATCCTAGGTAGTCGCCCGCAGCCGTTTACCGCTCCGCGCCTTCCTCTTCCTACCGGCCGCTCCGCAGCACCACGATCCGCTGGATGCGTCCGTGCGGAGCCTCGACCCGGATGACGTCACCCGGCCGTAGCACCCCCAGACCCGCCGCTCGCTCGTTCCCGGTCTCCACCACCGTCGTCGTGCTCACCTCCGACTCCAGCACTTCGCCCGTTCCCGTCAGCGAGAGGAAGCGCCGGGCGGCCGGATCGACGTTCAAGACGGTCTGCCGCTGCATCCCAACGGCGGCGGTCATCTGTGCGGGGCTCGGGCCGGGCTCTTCCCAGACCTCCGTGTCCGCGAGGTACGCGGGCGACGCCACCGTGGTTACAGGTTCGACTCGAACCCGCTCGCTCACCACTTCCAGGACGGCAAGGCCCAGAAGACAGACGGCCACCACGATGCCCGCGAGAATCCTGCCCATTGCGTTCATGTCGCGTCCCTCCTCCGCCTTGCAACGAGAGCATCAGCGGTGCCAGACGATAACTAATCAGAATTATTGATAAATTATTGCCGAAGCCAGGCCGGATGGGCATCCTGCCTGAGCGTCCGGTGGAACAATGCCCGGTCGGAGAGTTGCGCTCGATCCCGTGAGTTCACATCATGGGCGCGTGGCGCAGGCAGCCGTGGTCGGCAAGCACGTGGGGCGATGGGGTGCCGCCGCCAGGCTCGCCCTCGCGGTTGTACTGTCGCTTCCCTTCTTCGCCACCGCGTGGACGCTGATCGTGTCCACGTCGTTCCTCGCTGAGTTCCTCGGGCAGGGACGCTGGCGACCGCTCTCGACGCTCACCGGTGAGCCCGTCGCGCGGGCGCTCCCCGCGGCGGCGGGAACACGTCCGGTGCCGCTGGATCTCTACGCAGGCAGAGCCCTGCGACGGCCACCCGGCCTCGTCCTGGTCCACGGCCTCTCGGCCGAGGGCAAGGACGACCCGCGACTGCGCGAGGCCGCCCGGCTGCTCGCGCGGGCGGGCTGGGCGGTGGCGGTGCCGACGGTGGAGGGCCTCACCGTCCTGCGGCTCCGGCCGGAAGACGCCGCGGCCGTGAGCGCGAGCGTGGAGGCGCTCCACGCCGCCGGCTACCAGCGCGTGGCCGTGCTCGGCATCAGCCTGGGCGCGGGGCCGGCGCTTCTGGCCGCGTCGGATCCGACGCTGGCCCCCCGCCTCTCCGCCGTCCTCGCGCTGGGCGGGTACGCCTCGGCGGTGGAGCTGCTGCGCTACACGCTCACCGGCGCCTATACCTTCGGCGGCGTGACCGGCCGGGCCGCGACCGTGCTGGAGTCCGCGATCGCCCAGTTCGCCCGCGCCAATGCCGAGCTGCTCGACGACGCGGGCCGGCGCCTCATGGACAATCGCGACCCGGCCGCGGTGGACGAGCGGGTGCGGGCGCTGCCGCGGAGCACGCGGGATCTGCTGGAGGCCCTCTCACCCGGCCGGACGATCGGAAGCCTGCGCGCCCCGCTCTTCCTGATCCACGGCCGGCAGGACCCGGCCGTGCCGTTCACGGAAAGTCTGCGGCTCGACGCGGCGGCGCGAGCGGCGGGACGGCCGGTGCGCACCGCGATCGTGGGGGCGGTCGGTCACGTCGAGGCCGACCTGCGCGCCGGGCTGTTGGACCTGCTGCGGCTCTGGACGACGTTCTACGCGTTCCGGCGCGCCGCCGAGGGCTAGGCCTACTTCGGCGGGTTCAGGTTCATGATCTGCATGGCGTCACGCACCGGCTGGTAGTCTCGGTCGTCCGCCTCGATGAACCCGTCGATGTCGTAGATCTGCTTGAGCAGCGCCGCGTGCTGGGGCGCCTTGATGGAGAGCAGCGCGCGCTTGAGCTTGGCCGCCGTCTCCTCGGGCACGCCCGGCCGCACGCAGATGCCCGCCTCCGGGATCTCGGGCGTCTCCCCCACGAAGCCGATCTGGGCGATCAGCGCGGGATCCTTCAGGTGCAGCTCGGGCGCCTTGTCGAACGAGGCCGCCGCGTCCACCCGCCCGTGGAGCACCGCCTGGAGCGCGGCCTCGTGCGTCCCGCTGAAGAGCGCGTCCTTGAAGAAGGTCTTCGGATCGCGCTCGCGCACCAGGCCCTGCTTGATCAGCAGCACCATCGGGTAGATATAGCCCGAGGACGACGCGGGATCCACGAAGGCCACCGTCTTGCCCCGCAGGTCCTCGACCCGCCGGATGCCGCGGTCCTTCCGCACGTAGAACCGGGCGGTATACGCGGTCTTGCCTCCCCAGATGTCGCGCACCAGGATCCGGCACCCCGCCTCGCGATTCGCCAGCACGTATCCCACCGGGTGCACGAAGGCCAAATCCACCCGCCGGCTGCGGAGCGCCTCGATCACACCCGCGTAGTCCGAGGCCACGAGGGCGCGCACCGGCACGCCCGAGATCTCGGCCAGCGTCTTGGCGAAGGCATCACCCGCCTCCTTGAGCGCGGTCGGATCGCGCGAGGGGGTGAAGACGAGGGTGAGCGGCGGGCCCTGGGCCCGCGCTGGGATGACATCGCCGGCGAGGCCTAGCAGCACCGCGACCCCGAGCGTCGAGATGGCGCGCGTGAGAGGGCGCATTCGCGGTCGAACGTAGCACGCACCGCGAGGCGGCCGCAACCGACGGGGAACAGCTAGGGCGCCGGGCACGAAAGCTGGGGCCACCCGAACGTCCGCGCGAACTCCGCGACCTCCTGGCACGACGCCTCGGGCCCGGGCACGAGCAACCCGGGGCGGAAGGCGCCGGCCATCGATTCGTACATGAGCCTAATCGCGTCCCCGCGCGCGGGCCCCCATCCGACCGTGAGAACGCGAACCGCCTCGGCGTTCGCCGCCCTCTCGCATTCAAACGCGCGGCGTTGGTGTGGCCCAGCAGCCAATGGGCGAGCTCGCGCGCCAGGGCCGACCGAGGCTCCGAAGGTCCGAATTTTTCCCCAAGCGGGTGCTCTCTGGTTAGAGTGGTGTCCTTACTCGGTAGAGCACTGAACAGCTCACAGGAGGGACTGCGATGCCCAGGACGACCCAGCTCACGCTCAGCCTCGTGTCACGACCTGGAACGCTCGCCACGCTGACCCGCACGCTCGCCGACGCGGGCGTCAACATCACGGCACTCAGCGCCGCCGAGGTGTCCGGCCGCGGGAAGATCCGGCTCCTGGTCAATGACGCGGTCCGGGCCAAGCGCGCGCTCCGCAAGGCCAAGTACCGGGCCACCGAGGAGCCCGCATTCGCGTTGCGGCTCCGGAACAAGCCGGGTGCGCTCGCCCGGGTCACGGCCCGTCTCGCGAAGGAACGGATCAACGTCCGATCGATCTACGCCACCACGGCGGGCCGTGGCTCCGCCGTGGTCGTCCTGACCGTGGGAGGCAACGCAAGCAAGGCGCGCCGGGTGCTGGGCCGCTGAGCCCGCCGGCTCAGGCGCTGCTCACACGAGTCCGATCGACGTGCACGTGCCCGGTCTAGAACCACGACGCGATGACGCTGCGTACGGTCATCAGCACGAGGACGACGATGTAGGCTACGACCAGGAATCCGAAGAATAGTCCGAGATGGTAAAGTGCTCGCGAGGAGAGTGGATGGCGAATACTGCGGACTCGGTGTCGTGCCAATGGATGGAGTACGACTGGTGTCTTCTCCTCAAGCCGCCGCCGTGATCGTCGTTTCCACAATGCTTCGATCACGCCCCCGAGAATGCTGAAGGCGAGTGCCGCAAGAACGAAGAGGGCGACCGTTTCCACGCTTCTTACCTTGGCTTCTGCCCGGACGCACGAGTAGCCTCGAAGGGAGCTGGCGGGTTAGCGGCGTCCCGCCCCCTTTCGTCCGTAGGTGGTCAGAGCCCAAGCTTGCTCATCCGTTCCAAAGTCAGCACGACATTGGGGATCTCATGTTCCGTGTCGCTACGGAGCGCGGCGACCGCTTCTTCAATACGTTCGGCCGGGATCGTCGCACCCGAGAGAAAGGCACGGAGACCGTCCTCGGTCTTAATGCGAAACTCGCCATTGCCGGTAGGGACGAACATGACGTCATATGCCATGCCCGTTCGTCGGATCCTAATGCGGCCCACTCGGTGAGTCACGGCACGTCTCCGCTCGCTATCCTGCCCGCCTCCTCGTACCACGCCTCACCGGAAGACCGGCGCACGGCGCGTAGGCGGAAGCGGAACATGCCGTCCTTGAACTGCGATTCAGTCCGGAGCACGACTTGGCGTGGGGGCGGGTCTCCGAGCATGCTATCGAACCGCAGGGAGCATCCGTCGGCGTAAATGAAGATCGCGGTGAGGCGTTTCTTCAACGGGAATCCCGCTTGCGCCGTGCGCGAGCGGCCCGCGCGAACCGCGCCCAGATAACGCCGACCACCAAGAGGACGCCTCCAAGCAGGACGAATGCGGCCGGGTCGTTCCAGGAGCCCGCGATCATAGAGGCACTTGGGTCAGACGGGCGACACGACGTTCCCGATCCGAGTTATCGCCACGCAATGCCCGTGCTGGGACCCATCGAATCATGCAGGCGCGCACGCTCCTCTGGGGTGGGGTGCGCCAAGATCGCCCACATGAAGAGGACGGTCGCCGCGAGCAACAGTGTCAATGTCTCAACGGCTCGCACGATCGACCCTCGCCAGATCGCGTCTCAGTGGCTTCCTCGCCACCCCCCGCGTTGGAGACGAACACGCTCGTGGCGCCCTGGTCCGAGGGCTTATCCGGTCGCGCCTGCCGTAGCGGTCGTAGCGCATCGTCAGCGCCCCCCGAAGAGCCACGCGACGACAAGCGGGCCCATCGGGATCACGAACCCCGACGTCGCGCCAGTTACGCCGTCAATGACATATCCGGCCGCGGCCCCGAGCAGCGGACTAACCATGAAGGCGACCAGTTGCACGATACCCATGACACCCAACACAGCAAGCCGCGTTCCAGGGGGCATCCGTGTGACTTCTCGCGGCCTTGCGCGTGGCGAGACGTACCGTGCACGGTAACCGATTACCCAGGTGCGGCTATGGCGTTAACTAGTCGCGGTGCCACCCGCACCTGAAAAACCTGCACGAGGCAAGCTGGCCTTGCCGGACGCGCGGGGAGCGGGGCCCTAGCTTCGCCCGGAGGGGAACGCGGTTCGGGAGCCGTCTGGCGAAGGAACGGATCAACGTCCGATCGATCTACGCCACCCCGCGGGCGGTGGCGCAGCCGTGGTCGTCCTGACCAAGCAACGCACCCAGGGTGCTGGCCCGCTGAGCCCGCCGGCTCAGGCGCTGCTCACGCGACCCCAAGGATGCCGCGTAGTGCACGTGCCCCGAGGACGTGGGAAGCCAGGAAGACGAGGGGGAGACGCCGACTCACGCACCGCGGAGACGGAAGCCCTTCTCCGTCACGCCGGGTCGCCACCCCCCGCCACCGGCCTTACGCTGATGCCCGGCTGGCCGCGGCGGAAGCCCCACGCGGCCAGCCGCGCAATCAGCGTATTGCGGTGCACGCCGAGCCCGCGCGCGGCGCGGCTCTGGTTCCAGTCCTCGCGCTCCAGCGCCCGCAGCACGTAGGCCTGCTCGAAGCGGTCGCGCGCCTCCTTCAGGGTGAGCGGGACCTCGCCCTCGCCGCGGCCCGGGGCCACCTCGTTCATGGCCAGGTCGAGCGGCAGGTCGTCGAGCCCGATGACCGGGCGGGTGGCGAGGGCCACGCTGCGCTCGATGATGTTCTCGAGCTCGCGCACGTTGCCCGGCCAGTCGTAGCCGTCCAGCGCCAGCAGCGCGCCTCGCGAGAGCCCGCGGACGTCCTTCTTGAAATCCTGCGAGTACTTCCGGACGAAGTGGGCGGCCAGGTCCGGGAGGTCGCTCTTGCGCTCGCGCAGCGGGGGGATGCCGATCGGCACCACGTGGAGGCGGTAGTAGAGATCCTCGCGGAAGGCGCGGGCCCGGATGGCCTGGCGCAGGTCGGTATTGGTGGCCGCAATGATGCGCACGTCCACCTGGATGGTGCGGGTGCCGCCGAGCCGCTCGATCTCACGCTGCTGGAGCGCGCGCAGCAGCTTGGCCTGGAGATCGACCCGCAGGCTGCCGACCTCGTCGAGGAAGAGCGTGCCTCCGTGGGCCAGCTCGAACTTGCCGAGCTTGCGCGAGTACGCGCCGGTGAAGGCGCCCTTCTCGTGGCCGAACAGCTCGGACTCGAGCAAGGTATCGGGAATCGCGGCCAGGTTCACGGCCACGAAGGGCTGGGCGCGCCGCGGGCTCTGGTTGTGGATGGCGCGGGCCACCAGCTCCTTGCCGGTGCCGCTCTCCGCGGAGACGAGCACGGTGGCGTGGGTCTGCGCCACCTGGGCGATCAGCTCGTAGAGCCGCACCATCTTCGGGTGCCGCCCCACGAGCTGGTCGAAGCCGTGGGTGCGATCGAACTCGGCGCGCAGGTAGCGCAGCTCCCGCTCCATCCCGCGCTGCCGGGCCGCCTCGCGCACCAGGCTCAGGATCTCGTCCACGTCCCAGGGCTTGGCCAGGTAGTCGTACGCGCCCGCCTTCATGGCGTCCACCGCCATGCGCAGGTGGGGATCGGCGGTGATCAGGATGACCGGGATGGACTCGTCGATCGCCAGGATCCGGGGCAGCACCTTCGACCCGGGCTCGCCGGGCATCCGCACGTCGAGCAGCGCCACGTCCACCCGGCGGGCGGCGAGGATCGCGAGGGCGGCGGCTCCGTCGGGCGCCTCCAGCACCTCGAACTCATCCTGCAAGATGAGCTGCAGCGACTCCCGCACACCCGGCTCGTCGTCGATGGCGAGCACGACGGGGCGGGGCCGATAGACCGCCGGGCCATCACCTGCCCCGTCGGTCTCCTTCCGGATACACTCCTGAGTCCTCACGCGCGCGTCCCTCCGTCCCGGGCGAAGTGAGCGGCACGTTAGGGATCGGCGCCCCAACTGTCAAGCGGATTCCTGCCCTTACTCGGTGAGGACGCGATCACGGCCGCGGCGCGGTGAGCATCACGTACTCGTTGGCCCCCCCGCCCCGCTGGAGATACACCGGCACCGACTCGCCCGGCTTGAGCCCGGCCACCGCCTGGCGGAAGGCGGCCGCGTCGCCGACGGGCCCCCGGTTCACCTCGAGGATGGCGTCGCCGGGCCGGATGCCGGCGGCCGCGCCCGCGCTGCCCGGGGCCACCTCGGTCACCAGCAACCCGCTGCGGGCCGCCAGACGGTTCTGCCGAGCCGTCTCGGGGGTGAGCGGTTCCACCGTGAGGCCCAGGATCTCGTCGCCGGCCTCGGCCGCCTCCATGGCGTCGTCGGTCGGCTGCTCGCTGATCTTGACGCTCAGGGTGACGCTCTTCTGCTCCCGCATCACCGTGACCGGCGCGGCGCGGCCGGGCTCCACCGCCGCCACGCGCTTCTGCAGATCGGGCACGTCCTTGATCGCCGCCCCGCCAAATTCCACGATGACGTCGCCGGGCCTGAGCCCGGCGGCGGCGGCGGGGCCGTCCTTCATCACGGCGGCCACCAGCGCGCCCGCATCCTCCTTCACCCCGAGGCTCGCGGCCAGCTCGGGGCTCAGATCCTGGATGGCCACGCCGAGCCAGCCGCGCACCACCTTCCCGCGGTTGATGAGCTGGGTCATGATGTCGCGCGCCATGTTGATCGGGATCGCGAAGCCGATGCCCTGCCCGCTGGAGACGATGGCGGTGTTGATCCCCACCACGCGGCCGTCCAGGTTCAGCAATGGGCCACCGGAGTTGCCAGGATTGATGGACGCGTCGGTCTGGATGAAGGCCTCGTAGGTGGCCACGCCCACGTGGGTGCGGCCGGTCGCCGAGATGATCCCGACGGTCACGGTGCGGTCGAGGCCGAAGGGATTGCCGATGGCGATGGCCCACTGCCCCACCCGCAGCCGGTCCGAGTCGCCCAGGTCGGCCACCGGCAGTGGCCCCGCCGGGTTCTCGATCTTGAGCACCGCCAGGTCCGTGCGCCCGTCGCGGCCCACGAGCGCCGCTTTGAACTTGCGGTCGTCGGAGAGGCGCACCTCGATCTCGGTCGCGTTCTCCACCACGTGGTTGTTGGTCAGGATGTAGCCGCGTGGATCCACCATGACGCCCGAGCCCGCGGCCCGGCCTTCGTCCCGCGGCGCCTGTCGGCGGAAGAAGCGCTCGAAGAGCTCGGGGCCGAAGAACTCGCGGAAGCGCTCCTCCATCTCGGGCGACGCGCCGCTCTCCGGCCTCGCCTCGCGCTTGACCTTGACGCTCACGTTCACCACCGAGGGCGTGGCGCGATCCGCGACGGAGACGAACGCGTCCTCGAGGGCGCGCAGGAGCCGCTGCGAGTCGGGCGCGGGCGCCGCCGGGCGCGGCGGCTGGGGCGCGCGGGACTGGGCCAGGGCCGGCGGCGCGAGCGCGCCCAGGACCACGAGGAGGAGCGGGGCGGCGAGAGCGCGAAACGGGATCGTCATGGGCGGGCCTCCGCGAAACATCTTACCGCCCGCTATGAGGGACGGCTACTCCGGGAGCGCGAGGGAATCGAGCGCCAGCTCGAGGATCCGCGTGGTGGCGGCGGTCACCGGCGCGATGGAGCCGCGGCGGATGCCCGCGACCCAGATGATCTCGCCCCCCGCCTCGACGAGCGGGGTCCGCGCGCGCTGCCACCGCGGGACGCCCGCGTCGATCAGGAACGATTTGAGCCTCCGCAGCGCGGGCGCGCCGAACGGCGAGAAGAGGTCGCCGCGGCGGCGGGCGCGCACCGCCAGGGCGGACGGGAGCGCGTCGGCGTCGAAGGCGGCGCGGCCGGGCTCGCGCGGGACCGCGTAGTCGCCGGCGCGCGCGACGATATGCGCGCCGAGCCACGCGCCGATCTCGGGCAGCTCGAGCGCGCCCGGTACGGGCCACGCGCGCGTCACGAGCGCGGGCAGCGCCACCGGCCCCACGCGCAGCCGGCGGCCGCTGCGCTCCACGGCCAGGCGTCCCAGCCGGGCCGCGCGGCGGCGCGGGGCCTCCGCGAGCAGCCGCCGGAGCGCCCGCTGGGCGGGCCCCCGCAGCGGGCGCGTCTCGCCCAGGAGGGCGGCGGCCTGGCGGAGCATCTCCGCGGCCAGCTCGAGCGGCCGCTCGGCCAGCGCGCCGACGTCGAGGCTGATCCCGGCCCCGTCCCGGGTGGCCAGGCGCGCGAGGTCGGCCCGCGCCCGCTCTTCCAGGTCGGCCACCACCGCGCGGGCCGCCGCCGCCGAGCGGCCGAGGGCCTCCACCACCGAAGCGCCGGTGAGCTCCGCCATGAAGGGCAGCAGGTCGTGGCGGATGCGGGTGCGAAGGAAACGCGGGTCGCGATTGCTCGGGTCCTCTGCCCAGGCGAGACCGCGCTCGCGCAGGTACTCCTCGATCGCGCTCCGCCGCGTCTCGATCAGCGGGCGGATCAGGAGCCCGCGCGCCGGCGCGATGCCGCCCAGCCCGCGCGGGCCCGCGCCCTGCAGGAGCCGCATCAGCACGGTCTCGGCCTGGTCGTCGGCGGTGTGGCCGGTGGCGATGCGCCCGGCCCCGACCACGCGCGCCACGCGCTCGAGCGCGGCGTGGCGGGCGCGACGGCTCTCCGCCTCGAGCCCATCCCAGGGCGGCTCCCGGCGCACCGTGACCCGCTCGACATGGCACGACACGTCCAGGTGTTCGCAGAGGCGACGGACCCCGTCGGCCTCTGCGTCGGCCTCGGGACGCAGGCCGTGATGGACGTGGACGGCGGTCAGCGTGAGGCCGAGGGACTCCCGAAGCGCGTAGAGGACGTCGAGGAGAGCGACCGAGTCGGGGCCGCCCGAGACGGCCACCAAGACGGCTTCGCCGCCACGGAGCATCCCGTGACGGCGAATGGTGTCCTGGACGCGGACGACAAGGCTATCCAGATTGCAGCCCTACCCAGACCTCGCCGTCCTCGAAGTGCTCCTTCTTCCAGATCGGCACCGTCTCCTTCAGCGTGTCGATGGCGAAGCGGCAGGCCTCGAAAGCCTGGGCGCGATGGGGCGACGACACCGCGATCATCACGCTCGACTCGCCGATCTCCAGGCGGCCGATGCGGTGCACGAGCGCGATCCGCGTGATGGTGGGCCAGCGGCTCCGGATGGCCGCGCCGATCTCGCGCATCTTGGAGAGAGCCATGGGACCATGGGCCTCGTACTCGAGGAACTTCACCCGGCGCCCGCCGGTCTGGTCACGCACCACGCCCGAGAACAGAGCTAGCGCCCCCGCCCCCGGATGCTCCACCGCCTGGGCCACCGCGCGCTCCGACAGGAGCTCGGTGGTGACCTCGATCCAGTCCTGTCCGGGCTCGGCCGCGCCGCCGCTCACCGGGGGGAACAGGCAGAGCTCGTCGCCGTCGCCGAGGGGGTGATCGGCTCCCACGTAGTCGTTGCGCAGGGCGAAGAGGGTGTAGGGGCGATACGGAACGAGGACGGGATACTGGCGGGTGACCGCTTCC
>Ga0184623_10001367_pt1 | contig 10579 bp, 8 predicted proteins | sample PLM1_100_b1_FD_133138 | JGI IMG/M metagenome (GOLD analysis project Ga0184623, IMG submission 133138) | Groundwater sediment microbial communities from an aquifer in East River, Colorado, USA - PLM1_100_b1 | ecosystem: Environmental > Terrestrial > Soil > Riparian zone | place: USA: East River...
CCGCGGAGGACGTTCCATGCCGCTCTCAGCGCGGCGACGTTGACGAAGCAGAAGAAGGCGGGGAGCACGAAGGGTTTGCGGCGCCCAAGCGGCTTGCCCGCGAACACGATCCCGACGACACCGAGCCCGTAAAGCGTCGCCTGGAGAACGGTGGCCAGTCGGTAGATGCGCCCCTGTCGCCAGAGCAGGGGGCTCGTGACACCGGCGACCGCGAGCGGGAACACCATCATGCGGCGCAGAAGCTTGTGCGCAAAGAGCTGAACGGCATAGAAGCCGTGACTGCGAGGGTCGAGGAGCTCGCGCCTGAGCAGGACGCCGCGCAGCCCGCGGGTGATCACGCGCACCTTCCGGCCGAACTCGAGCTGCGCAGTCGCTGCCACAGGCTCGAATGCTACGGCGTCGGGCGCAAAGACCAACCGGTACCCCTGTGCGATCACGCCCGTCGAGGTGAAAAAGTCGTCGGTCACGCCGTCGGGGACAGGGCGGAAGAGCGAGCTGCGGACGGCATAGATCGCTCCGGTCGCCGAGATGACGTTTCCCGCTCGACTCTCCGCCGTCTTCAGCAGGCGATCGAGGTTCCAATAGCTCTGCTCACCGGAGGCGATCGCATCCCCGCCGCCCGCGGGCATGTACCGCTGGTCGCCTGCGACGCCGCCCACCAGCGGATCGGCGAAGGGGCGGACCAGGGCGCTAAGCGCATCCCGCGCGTAGAGACTGTTCGCGTCCGAGAACACGAGGATCTCCCCGCGGGCAGCACCCACCGCGTCGTTGAGCGCGGGCGCTTTCCCCCGGCGGGGAAGCGACAGAAGCCGGACGCCGCGATCCGCATAGCGGCGGACGATCTCGTCAGTGCCATCATCCGACCCGTCCGAGGCGATCACGACCTCCAGCCGGTCGGGCGGGTAGTCGAGTGAGAGGACGTTGTCGAGCTTCGTTTGGATGCTCGCCGCCTCGTTGTGCGCGGCGATGACCATTGAGACCGAGGGGCTGATGTCGGCCGAGGCGTGCGGGCGCACCCGAATCAGCGCTCGCACAAGGACGATCAGCGGAAAGAGAAGATACGTGTAGAGGACCGTCAGCGCGGCCGCCCAGAAGAGGACCCGTCTCATGCCGCGGACCTGGCGCCCTCGAAGCGGCGCACGAGCTCGGCCGCGTTCTTGCAGACGTCGAATTCTCGGACGACCGTCTCGCGTCCCTTCCTGCCGAATGCCCGGCGCAGAGAGGGGTCGTCGTGCAGCCGTCGAAGCGCGCCCGCAAGCCCAGCGGCGTCCCGCGGAGGAACGAGGAGCCCGCTGACACCGTCCTCGACGAGCTCGGGAATGCCGGATAGCCGGCTCGCGACGACCGGGAGGCCGGCGCTCATCGCTTCCATCAGCACGACGGGGATTCCCTCGCGCTTCCCGCTCCGGGTGGGCACGCTGGGAGCTGCGAGCACCTGGGCCGTGCTCAGGAGCGCGGCGATCTGGAGCCTGTCTCGCTCGCCGAGGATCGTCACGCGCCCGTCAAGCCCGCTGTCGGCGATCTGCTGTGTCAGCGCCCTTCGGTCGGGGCCGTCGCCTACCAGCGTGCAGATCAGTTCGACGCCCGCCTCCGCGAGCAGGCGGCAGGCCTCGACCAAGTACGTCTGACCCTTGACCTCGTGGAGCTTCCCGACGCACACGATCGAGAAAGGACCCACGTCCTCGGTCTCGGCCGGGCGGAAGAATTGCGTATCCACGCCGCAATGAATGACGGCGAGCTTCCCGCGGGCGCCCTGCCCGCACTCCTCGATGATCAGCTCCCTGTTGTAGTCGGAAACCGGCACGACGAACGCCGCCTCGGCGACCTTGGCGCAGAGCATGCGCCGATCGACGTGGAGGTCGGAGCCGTGCGCCGTGAAGCTGAAGGGGATACCGGTGAGGCGGTGGATGACGAAGCCCGCCACAGCGGGGTGATTCGAGAAGTGGCAGTGGACGTGGTCGACTCGGTCGGCAGCCATCAGCCGGGCGGCATGCGCGACCTTGGGGAAGATCGCGAGCGCGCCGGCGAAGAAGTTGAGACTTCCCCAGGTCCCGCGTACGAGCCCCCAGAGAGTGGCGAGATACGTGCGCGGGCTGCGGCGGAGATAGACGAGCTGGCTCCGAAGGATCGACCCGTTGAGGAACGGCTGAAAGTGGGCGCGCTCGCAGAGCGGAATCGCGTCCGGGTGGAGGATCCGCTCTCGCTCGCGGAGCAGCGGGTAGAGCTCGATGTCGACGCCCCGCTCCTCGACGGCGAGCATCTCGTACAGCACGAACGTCTCCGTCAGCTTCGGGAAGCGTGACATCACGTAGGCGACCTTCAAGCGGCGCTTCTGCGGCGCCCGGGCACCCGTTCGTGAGTCTGGATGCTTCTCTACCTGCGCTTCCATGCGCGCAGATACCCCCTTGTCGTCTGCCCCGGCCGCATCCGAGAGTCATATTAGTCTGCGGAAGGCGCGTGCACCTCGTTTCGCTCGGAGCCGTGCGAGCCTCTACTCTGCCCGGGGGTTGGTGCACCGCAGCCACAACATCGACGCGGTGCAGCAGCTGACGAACCTCGTCTACCTGGCAGCGGGCCTGTACGGCTCGATCGTCACGTGGGTTGTTCGCTGGCGCCGACGGAATCGCCCGAGCGAGCTGATCGATCTGCTGCTGCCTCCGCTGTTCCTCACAGGCGCCTTCTTCGTGATGTTCACTTACAAGTTCCTCCGTTTAGCCCTCTTTCCCAATTCCGGCTTCACGTCACGAGGATCGGAGAGTGGCCCGAGCTTTGCCTCGCTTTTGGGTTCTTCGCTTTCGCCAGGCTGCAGTGGTTGCGCCTGCGAAAGCCCGGGAGCGCGGAGACGCGCTCCGCATGCCCCGGCCCGGCGGATCAGACAGGCGCGTGGGCGTCTTCCGCCAGCACTTCCCCGTACACGTCTGCGTAGGCCCGCGCGACCGCCCCCCAGTCGTGCTCACGACGGACGTATTCGCGTGCGGCGCGCCCGAGCCGCGCGCGGCACTCATCGTCCTCGAGCAAGCGAAGAAGTTCGTCCGCCAGCTCCTTCGCAGTCACGCCGACGAGCAGCTCTTGCCCAGGCGTGACCCGAAGCCCCTGGAGCGCGAGCGGCGTCGCAACGCACGCGGCGGAGCACGCCATAGCCTCGAGGAGCTTGTTCTTGATCCCCGTTCCACTGATCATGGGGCAGACGTACGCACCGCTTCCGACGAGCCACGGGCGCAAGTCCTCGACCTCGCCGGTGACTTCGACGCCATCGAGCTCAGCTAGTGCGCGCACACGCGCGGCCGGGGCCCTTCCGACGATTGCGAGCCGCGCGTCGGGCCGTGCGGTGCGGACGAGCGGAAAGACTTCGCGGGCGAGAAAGTCGGCGGCGAGCACGTTCGGCGCATAGCTCATGACGCCAGTGAAGACCAGGCGGCTCGATTCGCGCGCAGCGGTCGGATCGGGCGCGAAGAACCTGGCATCGACGCCGTTTGGGATGACAGAGACAGCAAGCGTCGGGTCGACTTCGCGAAGCGCGTCGCGGTCTGCGTCGCTGACAACAACGACTCGGCCGAATCGCCGATACTCGGAGGCCTCGAACCTCCGCACCCGGACGGCCTCACCCTGGAGGAGCCGGCTGCGTGCGCCAGCGGCGACGGCCGCCCGCGCCTCGACATTCAGGTGCCAGGCGTCGAGCGCCCCCAGCACCGACTTCCGTCCCGCAAGCGCAGCTCCAATCGCGGCGAGACGCCCGGATGTGACGTGGACCAGGTCTGGGTTGAATTCCTCAAGCTCTTTGCGTAGGGGGCGGGCAAGTAATGCGGCAACCGCATCTGCCCGCAGCGGGCGCCGGCGAAGGAGCGCCTGCACGAGGGCTGCCGCATCGCCGACGCGGTGTGCCTCCGGCCGCGGAACGAGGCGCAGATGATTCTCGTCTACAGAGGCCGCATCCTGGTCGGCTGCACGCAGGGCGAGCACGCGGACCTCATGCTCGCGGCGGAGCTCCTCTGTGAGGGCGCGCAGCATGAGGCGGAAGCCGTTGATGGGAGGGAGGGGAGCCTCGGCTGCACAGATGAGGATTCGCACCCGTTCCTCAGCCGGGCGTGGGAAGCGCGAAAAGGCGTCGGAGCCCCGAGGAGTCCCGACGCTCGATGGCGAGCTGCAGGAGATTCACGTAGCGGCCGCGCTCGAGGCGGTTTTGCGGCAAGCGCGAGGCTTCCTTTAGGGCTCGGTGCATCCATGAGAGATAGAAGAGCGGTCCCACGAGGCTCGAGTCGAGGCCTGTCTCGGTGCAGAATTGGCTCGCCGTCTCCACCAGAAGTCGGTTGAGCGCGGAGTCGCCGAGAATCTGGTCGGCGAAGCTCTCCAGGGCATCATGCTTTCCCGTTGCCCGGGAGACGAGGAGGCCGAAGCTGCGGAGGAAGTGAAAGAGGTCCCAGAGCGGCATGCCGTGGGGGTCCGCCGCTTCCCAATCGAGAAACGCCGGACGGCCGTCGGCCGTCACGACGAGGTTCCACGGCCCCGGATCTCCGTGCTGGAACACGAATTGAAGGTCGGATTCGGCTTTCACGAGAGTGCTCGCCTGCGCGGCCAAGAAAGCCACGTGATCCGGATCGACTCGGTAGACGTCGTTGAAACGCTCTACGAGCGCGGCGAGCATTTCGGTCACACGCGGCGCCTCGTCCGGCGCCCGGTGAGCCGTCCGGATGCCGAGCTCGAGCAGCCAGCCAACTGCCGCCCGCGCGTAGGGACACTCGGCCGTCGCTTGAGTCTGCTGGAGAAAGGGCGCACCGTCGATCGCCGTTTCGCCGAGGATCGCAAGGGTGCCGTGCGAGTCGAGGAAGAGCGGCTTCGGGAGCGTGCCGTCGTCGCCGATTCCGTGCTCCCGAAGGAGGTTCAAAGCCCGCCACTCGTTCTCGAGGCGTGGATTGTGCCTTGGGTCGCGCGTTATCTTCGCCACGTGGACCGGCGCTTCGTGAACGCGGTCGAAGAGGAAGAGGAGGAGTTTCTGGGAGCTGTACACGCCCGGGGCAGCGAGGCCCCATGTGAACCCGGCGAGGTCGAGGTCTGCTCGCGCGGCGATCGTCTGCAGGTACTTCGGGGGGCCCACGTGCGAACCAGAGGTCGCCCGCTGGACGAGCAGGCCGCGCCGCCGCACAAAACTGCTCACGACAGGCTCTCGTCCCAGCACGCGCATCGGTTCGCGGAGGATTCGCCGTCGAAGCAGCCGCCCGGCGCGAAAGCGGCTCTCGAGATACGAGATCGTCCGCTCGTCGGCGAAGGGGGCCGCGGCGCGGATCTCTCCGGCGGCCGGAGCAAGCCATAGAAGTTGGGCAGGTCCGAGCTGCGCGAGACTCCGGGTGGGGTCGCCCGGCCGCCGGCGTGTGAACGCGCGATATTCGACGTAAACAAGGCCGGTGGGCGTGAGCAGGCGCTCGATCTCTCTCTGCGCTCCGCCGTTCGGACGTGGCAGGAAGACGAGGTCCGTGCTCTCCGGCGGCAGCGGCAGCGGTTTGCCCCGCGAGGTCTCGAGCAGTGAGACATTGGAAAGACCCTTGACTGCTTGGCGCAGGCCTCGAAGCCGTCGTCGAGGAGCGCACACGATGACCTCGGTTGCCAGACGAGCGAGTGTGATGAGTGCGGCCTGGGACGGAGACCCAAGACAGACCACTCGGCCGAGCTCGAGGCTGGGGAGAAGGAAGCACCAGCTGGCGCCGCCTCCGCCGCCAGGCAGGTTGGTGCCCGGAGCTAAACTCGCGTCTGCCGCGCCATCGAGCCTGTTCACCGTGTCGACGGGCTCGCTCAGAGGAGGCTGTCTCGACTCAACACCGCGCCGATGACGTTCGCCTTCACGATCCGGAGGGTCTCGAGCGTGGACGGAATCTGCTCTCGCCTCGTGTGACCGCTCTCGGCGACGACGAGCGTCGCCTGCGCCGCCCGAGACCAGACGAGGCCGTTTGGCGAACGATCGAGCGAGGACGCGGTCAGGACGACCAAATCTGCCTCGCCGAGCAGCGAGTCAATCGTCTCCGTCGCCTGGGCCAGGTCGAGCGGCTCCAGACGTGGTCGCGGACGAACGATCAGGAGATCGGAGCCCCGCACGCGGAAACGGTCGAGCGTGAGCTGCCCGATCCGAACCGGGCGCGCCCTGCGGGCGAAAGCCGTCCGCCGGTCGGCTTGGCCATCGAGGCCGAAGAGTGCCGTCAACTCATCCCCCGGGCCCCCGTCGAGGAGGACAACCCGCTTGCCTGTGTTTGTGAGCACGGCAGCAAGATTGGCCGCAAGCCGTCCGCCCGAGCGTCCACCGGGCGCCTCGAGGACGAGGAGGCTTCGAGGCAGACCGTTGCGCCCCCCCATCTCGATCTTGGCCACGAGCAGGCGGTAAGTGGCCGCTGCCTTCGAGTTCGGACGGGCGTCGACCACGAGGGGTCGACTGGATCGAGGCAGCGACCGACCGTCCACCGCTCCGAGAACGTCGACCGGTGCCACGGAGGCGAGATCCTCCTCGCTTCGCACAACCTTGATGAGCGAATCGACGAGCGCCGCCAACCCAAACGCTCCTAGGAGCCCGGCGAGGGCGGCCAGAGGGACGATGAGGAGCGTCGAAGGGCCGGTTGAGTGAGTGGGCGGGCTTGCGGACTCGACCACCGTGAGCCTGCCTTCCGGCGAGGTGACGCCCCTCTGGGAAGCCCACTCGACGAGCTCGCTGCCGACTGCGTTCGCGATTGCGGCCGCCTGCTGGGGATTCCGATCGTGGGCTCGGATGGCGAGCAGACGGGTGACGTCGCTCGCCGTCACGTCGACCTTGCTCTTCAGCTGGCGCCCGGAGCCCTGAAGGCCTATACGAGTGGCGGCTCCTTGCAGAATCGGAGCGGCGGTTGCGACTTCGGCATAGGTTCGCGTCTGGTCACCGGCGGCGCGCTGCGTGTCGAGGTCGGTACTCAGGGGTCCGACCAGCAGCCGGGCTTGGGCTTCGTACGTTGGCGGCACGCGGGAGGCGACGAGAAAGCCGACGAATCCGGCGGCCAGGGTCCCGACAGCGAGCAGCCACCACCAGCGTCGAACGAGAGGAAGAACCGCGCTCACTCAAGAAGCCCCTTTTGCTCGCTTCGATCGGGCCCTATCCCGATCCCGCGCCTAAGCTTAGTCTCCATAAGCTGTCGTTTCGTCGGGAAGGCGCGGCACGCCCTTATCGCGGAAGCCGGGGTTTGACTGAAATCGATGTTCATCCTTGATGGCGGGTATTACGGAGAACTGAAGGAGGCGTTGGGTGCGGGGCTCCCCGCCGTCTTCGCCGCCGTCGGCGTTTCGCTTCTCCTGGTCATCCTGGCAGCGATCCCGCCTTCGGCGCTCCCAGTCCCGATGCTCTCGGACTTTCTCGCTTCACGCCGTCGGCAGGTCGCTGTGGCCGCCGCTTCCGTCTGCCTCAGCGCAGGCATAGCACTCGCGATTGTCTTCTGGGTCCTCTGAGCTTGGCTGCTATCAGGAGCCAGCAAGGCTCTCCAGTTCCGGGCGCGCGGAGGCCAGCTGCTGTCCCAGGCCGTCCGCAAGCGAGTTTTTGGGACGCCAGCCGAGCTCTTCGCGGATCAGGGAGGTGTCCGCGGCTGTTCGCCGCACGTCCCCGACCGCAGTGCGTTCGTAGCGGACGTCGAGGCGCTTTTCGGCCAGGCGCTCGCAGAGAGCCATCACGTCCCGAAGCGTCGTCTCGCTCCCCCCTCCGACGTTGTAGACCCGACCCGCGTGTCCGCCCGCCATTGCGGAGATGGTCGCCTCGACCGCGTCGGCCACGTAGGTGAAGTCCCGCGACTGCTCCCCGTTTCCATAGACGTGGAACGGCGTCTCGCCGAGGAGGGCCGCGATGATTCGGGCGAATGCCATGTCGGGCCGCTGCCGGGGGCCGTACACGGTGAAGTAGCGAAGGACGACCGCCTCGAGGCCGAAGCACTCGGCATAGGTCCGGGCGAGCGATTCGCAGGCGAGCTTGGTCACACCGTACGGGGAGACGGGGCGGGGCAGCGTGTCTTCCCGCGTCGGATACGACTCGGCGTTCCCGTAGATCGAGGAGGTCGACGCGAGCACGATGCGCACGCCCGAACGCGAAGCAGCCTCGAGGAGCCGCTGGGTCGCCAGGATGTTGTCGCGCAGGTAAACCGAGAACGTGTCGCCCCAGCTTCCGCGTACCCCGGGCTGGGCGGCGAGGTGGAAGACCCCGTCGACGCGGGAGAGGAGCGGTGCGATCGGATCTCCGACGAGGTCGGCTTCGACGAGGGAGAAGGCGGACTCCCCCCGAGCGCTCTCGATGTTCGACTCCTTGACCTCGCGCCGATAGTAGTCGGTGAAGGCGTCGAGACCGACGACCTCGTGACCGCGCTCGAGGAGAGTCTGGACTACGTGCGATCCGATGAAGCCCGCACAACCTGTGACGAGGTAGCGGCTCATGCTAGTGGCAAGTCCCGGAGCCGGAATCTGAGAAGCTGCCGCCGGCGACGGGCAGGAACTTCCAGTCGTAGGCCGTCAGCTTCAGGGTCAGCTTCAGCACCCCCCAGGTGTCATGCTGCCGCACCTCCGTGGTGGCAAGCGGGTCGTGCTCGAAGTCTCGGAGGTTGCCGCCTCCCGTGCCGACGACGAACAGGCGTACGCCCTGGGCGTCGTCGCGCTCTCCCGCCGTGTTCAAGGGCGCGAACCGTTCGTAGCTGTGTTCGTGCCCGGTGAGAAGCACGTCTACACCTTCGTCGTAGAGCACGGCCCAGAGGGGGCGAACCCTCTCCGTGTCCTTCGGCGCCCCGTACCGCCCCGAGCTGAAAGGCGGACGGTGCCAGTACGCAAGCGTGCAGAGCGAAGGGTGGCGCTCGAGATCTCGCCGCAGCCATTCTGTCTGGGGGTCGCTCGGGTCACAGCCGCCGACCCGCCAGCAATCGCTGTTGAGGACGACTACGTGCCAGGCGCCGATGTCGTAGCTGTAGTAGTAGCGGTCGTAGGGGCCGCCTCTTTCGCCGAAGAAATCCCAGTAGCCCTGCGCGTTCTTCGTCGAGTGGTCGTGGTTTCCGGTCGCGGGCCGCGTCCGGTCCTTGAACCGTCCCCACGAGGGGGCGTAACACCGCTGGTACTCCTCGGGCGTGCCCTGCTGGTAGGCGATGTCCCCGAGAGCAGCGATCGTTGCGTCCGGATACTGGGCGAGAATGCGCGCGGTCTCCTCGTCGCCTTGATGGTCGCACTCGGCGATGTCGCCCGCCGCGAGCAATACCCGCGACCCGGTCGCGTCGGTCGCTCCGGTGCCTCCAGGGAGAGCCGCCCACACGACCACGCCCGCCGCGACGGCGAGGCCGATGAGACAGACGGAAAAGAGGATGATCCTGGACCGCATCCCGAACCCGTCGATGTTAGTTGGGTGGCAGCCAGGGCCGCTCGCCACAACGCGGCCGATCGCCACGCGACGTCGTCGAACGACGAGCGCCCCGCGCGTAGCGCGCTGCAAGTGCTCTCGCTGCTGGGGCCTCCGGCTGCCCTCGTAGTCGCGCCTTTGCCGGCGAGCCCTCGGCTGTCACCGAGCGAAGCGACCCTTCCCCCGGGGCTACGTCGTCAACCGGTGTACGGGGGAGGTTTTCTCATTCGTCATCGCCGATGTGATCCGGGAGCGGAGATGAGCGGCGTCCTCCCCCCGCTGGTGCGCCAGTTTGTGCGCCAGCCAGCGGACATGACTGCGCTGCCCTTCTCTTGTAAAGCTGTCCCTCGCCTTCTACTGGTCCCGCCGGCTACGGACTCGTCTCGGTATGGCTGCCTACCACTCGTGACGCCCTCGTATCGTCGAGAGATCACCGTCAAGGTGTCCGAGCAGGTTCCCTGCCGCGCAAACGGTCACAATAGAAATGGCCCCGTTTCCGAGGCTTTTTCGTTAGCAGGCCTGTAAGCCGGTTCTTCGCCTCGCCCGCCACGAGTGGCTCAACCGTGTGCTTCTGCTCAACCGCTCGGGTCGTAGAACGCCGCCAAATCATGTCCTCGTGATGCACCGGTGATGCACCGCCGTTGTTGTCGTTGGCAGCAACGCTAGCGCCGCGTTCTCGGACGGGAGAACGCGAACCTGAGGCGCTGCGCTAGGAACGTCGCGGTGGCCGATGAGGCGCGAGATCGGCACGAGATCAGGCGGGCTCGAGCCGCGGCGAGGGATGCGGTCCTCGGCTCCGACGCCGCCAAACGCCTGATCGTCGCGGGTCCCGGTACCGGGAAGTCCTTCGTCGAGTGACGTACGCAGTCTCCTCGAGGCACCGCAGCCGGAAACGCGTAGGCTCGCCGCGTGACCCAGTCACCAGTTGAGCGCTACCTCCGGTTGGGGCTGCAGCTCGGCCGCCACGTCGAGGGGATCGTCGACGCCTACTACGGCCCTCCAGAGCTGGCGGCCGCCGTCGACGCGGAGCCGCCGGTAGATCCGCGGACACTCGTCGCCGAGGCAGAGACGCTGCTCGACGAGCTCGAGGACGGCTGGCTGCGCGACCAGGTGGTCGGCCTGCGCACCTACGCTGGCGTGCTGGCGGGCGAGTCCGGCTCGTACGCCGACGAGGTGGAGGGGTGCTACGGCGTGCGGCCGACCTACACCGACGAA
>Ga0184623_10001369_pt1 | contig 10572 bp, 8 predicted proteins | sample PLM1_100_b1_FD_133138 | JGI IMG/M metagenome (GOLD analysis project Ga0184623, IMG submission 133138) | Groundwater sediment microbial communities from an aquifer in East River, Colorado, USA - PLM1_100_b1 | ecosystem: Environmental > Terrestrial > Soil > Riparian zone | place: USA: East River...
AAAGGGCCAGAAAGCGGGTGTAGTTGTTGATGTTGTCCTCGATGCGTGTCTTCAAGGCCTTCAAGCCGTACAGCTGCCCCGCTAATTCGGACGCGATGGCCGCGCTCGTCGGATCGTCCGCGCAGATCTCGGCGGCGCGGGCTGTGCTGTGGACTTCCGACACCGGCACACCCGGCAGGTTCGTTTCCAGCCAATTGCGGCACTGGGCGATCGCATGGGGGTGCGAATAGATTTTCTTGATGGCGCTCAAGGACTCCGCTCTCGAGAGCAGGTTGTGGGAGACTTCCTGGAGCACCTCGCCGTAAATCTGGAGATTGGAATCGATGAACATGTCCAGGGTATGGTTGACCACCCCTTCCGTGGAGTTCTCGATCGGCACCACCCCGAAATCGGCCCGGCCCCGCTCGACCTCGTTGAAGACCTCCTTGATGGACGTCATCGGCACGTACTGGGCCGACGACCCGAACTTCCGGATGCAGGCCAGGTGCGTGAACGTGGCGGAAGGGCCCAGATAGGCCACTTTCAACGGCCCTTCCAGCGACAGCGAACCCGACATGATTTCTCGGTAGACCGCCCGCAGGGCCTCGCCTGGAAAGGGGCCAGGGTTGTTTTTGCAAATCCGGTCGAGGATTTCGGCCTCTCGGGCCGGGGTGTGCAGGTTGGCTTGGGAGTCTTTGGCCTTCTTCAGCTTGCCGATCTCAATGACGTGACGGGCCCGTGTATTCAACAGGCGGATGATCTCATCATCGATCTTGTCGATTTCTTTGCGATATGTCTGTAGCGGCTTAGGATCTTTCATCAAAGTTTTCGCCAAAAAGGAAACGTTACTATAACCGAACGTCGGCGAAATTTGCAAGGAATTTCAATGAGGTGAGTGAAACTAGGCCAAGAGGTCTTTTTGCTTTCCGAAGTGCTGGAACGCGAGACGGGTGGCGACTCGACCACGGGAAGTCCGCTCCAGATAGCCGGCCTGGATCAGGTAAGGTTCGTACACGTCCTCCACGGTGTCACGCTCCTCACCGAGGGTCATGGCCAGGGACTCAATGCCCACCGGCCCCCCGCTGAATTTCTCGATGAGCGCCAGGAGCAACTTGCGGTCCATGTCGTCGAAGCCGGCGCTGTCCACGCCGATCCAGGCGAGGGCCGCATCGGCGATCTCGCGGGTGACGCGCCCGTCGGACTTGACCTGGGCGAAGTCCCGCACGCGCCGCAGCAGCCGGTTGGCGATGCGCGGGGTTCCGCGGGAGCGACGGGCCACTTCGGCCGCGCCCGATTCGTCGATCACCATCTTCAGAATGCGGGCCGAACGCTTGACAATGGCCTCCAGCTCTTCGGGCGTGTAGAAGTCCAGCCGCTGGACCAGGCCGAACCGGTCCCGCAGGGGCGAGGTGAGCGATCCGGCGCGCGTGGTCGCTCCGACCAGCGTGAACTTCGGCAAGTCGAGTTTGATCGTCCGCGATGACGGGCCCTGGCCGATGATGAGGTCGAGCTGGTAATCCTCCATGGCCGGATAGAGGGCTTCCTCGACGGGGGCCGGCAGGCGATGGATCTCGTCGATGAACAGCACGTCGCCCTGCTGGAGGTTCGTCAGGATGGCGGCCAGGTCGCCGGCGTGGTTCAGCACGATGCCGGAGGTGGATTGAATGGCCACGCCCATCTCCCGGGCGATGATGTTGGCGATGGTCGTCTTGCCGACGCCGGGGGGGCCGTAGAAGATGCAGTGATCGAGGGCGTCGCCGCGCTGCTTCGCCGCGTCCATGCAGATCCGCAGCGACTCCTTCATCCGCGCCTGGCCGACGTACTCGTCGAGCGTTTGCGGCCGCAGCGTGGCCTCGAAGCTCTTTTCGTCGTCCGCCGGCTGCGTTGTGGTAATCCGATCGGGGTGCTCAGGCATGGTCCGCTATTTCGCCAATTCTTTCAGGGCCGCGCGGATAAGGTCCTGGAGGGGCGTCTCACCGTTGCGACCGTCCAGCACCTGTTTGACCACGTCCTTCACGTCGGAAGCTTTGTAGCCGAGGTTGGTGAGGGCCGAGAGGGCGTCGTTCATGAGTTTGCTGGACGGTTCGGCGGCCTTGGCCGCGCGGTGATCGGCGGCCACGCCGAGTTTTTCGACTTTGTCCTTGAGCTCCAGCGCCAGGCGGCCTGCCGATTTTTTGCCGATCCCCGGAACGGAAGCCAGCACCTTCTGATCGTCGTTGCGGATCGCCGCCGCGAGGTCGTCCACGCTCAGCGAGGAGATGACGCTCAAGGCCAGCTTGGGCCCGATGCCGGACACGCCGAGCAGCATCAGGAACGCCTCCTTCTCGCGCGGCGTGCTGAAGCCGAACAACTGAATGGCATCCTCGCGGACGTGGGTATAGATGGTGAGGGTGACGGCCTGATTGGAATCGGGGAGCTGGTAGTAGGTGCTGAGCGGAATCAGGACATCGTAGCCGACGCCCTGCACGTCAATGATAACTCCTCCCGGATGCTTTGACGCGAGGCGGCCGGTGAGTGAGGCAATCATCCCGCCGCTGCGACCTTCTCCATGATCTCTTCCGGAATGTCGAAGTTGGCGTGGACCTTCTGCACGTCGTCGTGGTCCTCCAGCGCGTCGATCAGCTTCAGCACCTGCTCCGCGTTCTTCTCGTCCAGCTTGATGTAATTCTCCGGGATGAAGGTGATCTCGGCCAGCGCCGTCTCGATTTTGGCATCGGCCAGCGCCTTCTTCACCGCTTCGAACTCGTGCGTGCCGGTGATGACCTCGTAGGTCTTCTCGTCCACCTTGATGTCCTCGGCGCCGGCGTCCAGCGCCAGGGTCATGAGCTTGTCCTCGTCTACTTTGCCCTTTTCCACCACCAGCAGGCCTTTTTTATGGAATTGCCAGGAAACCGAACCGGCCTCAGCCATATTGCAGTTCTGTTTGGTGAAGATGTTGCGGATCTCCGCCACGGTCCGGTTCCGGTTATCGCTGGTGAGATCAATCAGCAGGGCGCAGCCGCCCGGCCCGTAGCCTTCCAACTGGAATTCGTCGAAGTGGATGCCGGGAAGCTCGCCGGTGCCGCGCTGGATCGCCTTCTTGAGGTTATCCGAAGGCATGTTGGCATCTTTGGCTTTGAGGATCGCGAGTCGGAGGCGGGGGTTACCGTCCGGATCGCCGCCTCCGAGACGGGCGGCGATGGTGATTTCACGGATGATCTTGGTGAAGACCTTGCCGCGCTTGGCGTCTACGGACGCTTTGTGCCGCTTCGTGGTTGCCCAGTGACTATGGCCCCCCATGACCTCGCTCCTTCGTGCTTGGAATGGTAGTGCATGATGATGACCTGCGAATTGTGACACAGCCTTGCGAAGGGTGTCAATTCAATGGAGTAGGGGCGGTTCGCGAACCGCCCCTACTTATCGGCCAGTGCTTTGCGGATCTCCTTGGCGGTGCGCGGGCCGACGCCGCCGACGCGCTGGAGGTCGGCTTCGCTCGCGGCCGTCAGGGCCTCGAGCGAGCCGAAGTAGCGCAACAAATCGCGCCGCTTGGCCGGCCCGACGCCGGCGATGTCATCCAGCTTGGACGAGAGCAGCGCCCGGCTCCGCAGCTTGCGATGGTACGTGATGGCGAACCGGTGCGACTCGTCGCGAATCCGTTGCAGGAGATGCGTGGCGGGCGAAGACGGCTTCAGAATGACCGGATTCTTTCGCCCGGGCAGGAAGACCCGCTCCTCCTTCTCGCCCTTCGCCTTGGCCAGCGCGACGATATCGATGCGCGAGAGGCCCAGCTCCCGCAAGGCGTCCATCGCGGCGCCCAACTGCGCGATGCCGCCGTCAATGAGGATCAAATCGGGCAGCGGCCGTTGGTCTTCCTTGACGCCGCTGTAATGGCGCCAGACGACTTCCTGCATGCTGGCGAAGTCGTTGGCCCCTTCGACGGTCTTGATGCGGAACTTGCGGTATTCCGAGCGCTTCGCCCCTCCGGCCTCCCACACCACCATGGAGGCGGCGCCCTGGTTCCCCTGGATATTGGAGATATCGAACCCTTCGATGCGGGCCGGCGTTTTTTTCAGATGCAGCAGCTTCTGCAAGTCTTCCGTGGCCGCGCGCTCCGTGGCTTCGTCACGCAAGTGGTTGTTCAAGGCGGCGGCGGCGTTTTCTTCCGCCAGCTGCACAAGGTGATGCTTCTTCCCGCGCTCCGGCGCCAGGACCTGCACCTTTTCCCTCTTTTTCTCCGACAGCCACTGGCTGATCAACTCGGCTTCCGGTAGCGCGATCGGCAGCAGCACTTGTTTGGGCGGGAGGACTTCTTTGTTGTAGAACTGCTCGATGACGGACCGGATGAGTTCCTCGTCGGGTGTATCCTGAACGTTCCCCCAGTGGAAGTCCTTGCGCCCCACCAACAGGCCACCGCGGACGAACAGCATCTGGATATCCGCGGCCGCGCCGTGCCGGGCCAGGCCGACGACGTCCTGATCCACCATCTCGGTCTGGGCCACCCGCTGGCGCTCGAGCGTGCGCTCGATCTTGAAGATGCGGTCCCGGATGCGGGCGGCTTCCTCGAAGTCTTCCCGTTCGGCGGCCGCGTCCATCTGCGCATGGTAATTCTCCAGGAGCTCCGTGTCGCGGCCTTCGAGGAACATCCGCGCCTGCTTGACGATCTCGTGGTACTCCTTGGATGTTTGATAGCCGACGCAGGGGGCCATGCAGCGCTTGATCTCATACTCGATGCAGGGGCGCTCGGCCTTGCCGTCGATCTCGATCTCGCACGTGGCCAGCGGGAAGACCCTCTTGATGACGCGCAGGGTCTCCCGGAGCGCCCCGGCCGGGACGTACGGGCCGTAATAGAGCGCCCCGTCGTTCTGCACTTTGCGGACGATCGTGAATCGCGGAAACGCCTCCTTGATCGGGAGACGCAGATAGGGGTAGTTCTTGTCGTCCCGCAGGATGACGTTGAACCGGGGCCGGTGCCGTTTGATGAGGTTGTTCTCGAGGATGAGGGCCTCCAGCTCTGACCGTGTGACCATCGTCTCGATGTCCGTCACGTGCGAGATCAGCAGGCGGTTCTTGGGGGTGAGGTCAGCGCCCTTCTGAAAGTAGGAGCGGACCCGGTCCGCCAGGACGTTGGCCTTCCCGATATACAGGACCTCTCCGCCCTTGCCCTTCATGAGATAGACGCCGGGCGCGCCGGGGAGGTGTTCGAACCTTGCGGCGAGCGAAGTGGGTGCGGGAGGGGCGCTCTGCATGAATTCTAGTGTAGACTAGAGATAGCGGCTCGACAAGGGAGGCTGGAGGGAGTGGTGCTGAAACAATCCTGGCAGATCGGGCGCGTCTTCGGCATCCCGCTGAGGGTGCATGTCTCCTGGTTTCTGGTCTTTGCCCTGGTGACGTGGTCGCTCGCCCGCTACTACTTTCCCGCTGTCCTTCCCCATCAGCCGTCGTGGCAATACTGGGGCCTGGGGGTCGTCGCGGCGCTCCTGTTGTTCGCCTCGGTGCTGGTGCACGAACTCGGCCACTGCCTCGTCGCCATGCAGTACCGGATTCCGATCGCCCAGATCACGCTGTTTATTTTCGGCGGCATGGCGCAGATCAAGCGCGAGGCGCCGTCGCCGAAGGCGGAGTTCCTGATCGCCATCGCGGGCCCGATCGTGTCGGTCGCGGTCGGTCTCGGCTTCTGGATTTTCGCCGCTCTTCCCGGATCGCCCCCCACGCTGATCGCCGTCTCGGAGCACCTTCGGAACATCAACTTGATACTGGCGATCTTCAATCTCGTGCCGGGATATCCGTTGGACGGGGGGCGCGTACTTCGGGCCGGGCTTTGGGCCTGGTCCAAAAACTTTCACCAGGCCACGCGTTACTCGGCCCGCGCCGGTCAAGGATTCGCGGCGCTGCTCATGCTCTTCGGCATCTATGACGTGTTCGCAGGTCTGGAGATCGGCGGCGTGTGGTTTCTTCTGATCGGCGCGTTCCTCTATACAGCCGCCCACAGTACCCATCGCCAGGTGTCGTTTCAGGAGTCTCTGCTGGGGCTCCGGGTGGGCGACGTCATGACCACGGACGTCGTCGCGCTGGAAGCGGCCCTGACCTTGGACGAAGCAGTCGACAATTACTTCCTGCGATTCGGCTACGGGGGATTTCCGGTCATGCGTGGCGGGCGGCTGGTGGGGATGCTCTCGCTCAAGGAGCTCAAAGCGATCCCGCGAGAGCGGTGGAGCACCCTGACGGTCGGAGAGGTGATGGTGCCACACGGGTTCCAGGCGGAGGTTCATCCGGACGAGCCGATCACCGCCGCCATGGAGCGCATGTTTCACGACGACCGCAGTCGGTTGGTGGTGATGGACGGTGACAAGGTGATCGGTCTCGTCACGCGCTCCGGCATCGCGCGCTTCCTCGACCTCAGACAATGATTAACTGACGGGTCCTTGCCGTCGACGGCTGCGGGGTCCTGTCAGCGATCGGCACGTTTATTTCTTCGTAGGGGCAACCCTATGTGGTTGCCCTCTCCTGGGCGGACACGCAGGTCCGCCCCTACCCATCCGGCCTCGATCGGCGTCACCCGTCAGTTCCCGCTATGCTCCTTCGTCTAAGGAGAGCACGCGGCGGTTGCCGTCGGCATCCATCTGGACGGTCATGTGGAGCGACGTGCCGGGTGTGAGCTTCCGGAAGAAACCCATCATGCCTTCATCGCGCGGCAGCACCTTGAACATCATGTCCTGCATAACCGATCGCCACCGGCTTCCGTCGTGCACGTGGGTCCAGACGATCCAGATGGCGTCCTCATAGCCGTCGAAGGACTGGAGCCGCCCAACGATGCGGGTGGGCTGCTCGAACTTCATCTGCTGGATGATGCGCTCGAACTCTTCCGGCTGCTGGCCCGGCGGGAACGCCGGCCCTCCTCCCTCCTGCGCGAGCGCAAGTGAGACAGCAAGAAAGAATGAAAAGACGCAAACGATGAGGAGCTTCATGGATTCATTATACGACGATGACTACCGCAGCGGAAGGATGGCGCTCTGGGCGGCCTTGACGAGCTGGTCGGGGAACACGCCGAGGACGATGACGCCGATGGCCGCGACGAGGAGCACCACGATGGTGGCGGGCGAGGCGACGACCCGCACGTTATACCCCGGCGTGCCGGCCGTTTCGCCCGGCTCCCGCATGTACATCACCATGACCACGCGCAGGTAGAAGTACGCCGAGACGGCGGCGAAGACGACGGCCAGCACCGCGAGCGCCGGCATATGCGCCCCCACGGCCGCCATGAAGACGTAGAACTTGGCGATGAAGCCGCCCGTCGGCGGGATGCCGGCCAGCGAGAACATGAAGAGCAGCATGACCAGGGCCGCCCACTTGTTGCGCTTGGCCAGCCCGGTGAAATCGTCGATCTCGTCTCCCTCCACCCCGCCCCGCCGCAGCATCGTCACCACCGTGAAAGCGCCGAGGTTCATGAACGCATAGATAGCCAGGTAGAGCATCACGCTGGCCATGCCGAAGGCGTCGGCGGCGACCACGCCGATCAGCGCATAGCCCGCGTGCGCGATGCTCGAGTAAGCCAGCATGCGTTTGATGTTGGTCTGGACGATCGCGACGACGTTGCCCAGGATCATGGTCGCCACGCAGACGGCGACGAGCAGCATCCGCCACTCTTCCTTGAGCCCGCCCAGCGCTTCCATGAAGACCCGCATGAAGGCCGCGAAGCTGGCGGCCTTGGAGGCCACAGCCATGTAGGCCGTCACCGAGGTGGGCGAGCCCTCGTACACGTCCGGCGTCCACATGTGAAACGGCACCGCCGCGACCTTGAAACCGAACCCGACGATGAGGAGACTCATCGCGAGGAGCAGGATCGGATCGCCGGAGGGGAGGGCTGCGATGCCCTCGCGGACGCCCGCCAGCGTGGTGCTCCCGGTGCGGCCGAAGAGCAGCGAGATGCCGTAGAGGAGAATGCCGGAGGAGAACGAGCCCAGGATGAAGTATTTGGCCGCGGCTTCCAGTGGGCGGAGCTCGTACCGCTTGAAGCCGGCCATCACATACAGCGAGAGCGACATCAGCTCGAGGCCGAGATAGATGACGAGCAGGTCGGCGCCCGACACCATCACCATCATCCCGGAGAGCGAGAGCAGGATGAAGGCATAGAACTCCGGCAGGTCGATCTCTTCCAGCTTCAGGTAAGCTTTGGCCATCAGGATGACGAGCGCGGACGCGACGATCAGCAGCAGCTTCCAGAAGATCCCGTAGGCGTCCAGGACATACAATCCGCTGAACGCGCGGCGCGGGAATCCGGTGAGCGGCCCCATGAGCATATAGCTCACCACGAAGGCGGCAGCCAAGGCGGCCAGGCTCAAGTAGGTCAGCCAGTCCTTGCGGTCCTTGGGAGTCAAGGGATCCAGGACCAGCACAAGACAACCGGCCGTCATGACCAGCAGCTCAGGGAGGATCGCGAGGAGGTCGGCCGTCGACACGAAGGTCATGGCAAACCACTCCCTCGATCCATCAGGACAAAGACGTGCTCAATGCTGGCGTGCATGGGTGTCAGGAAAGGGTTCGGGAAGACGCCGATCCAGAAGATGAGGATGATCAGGGGAACCAGCGTCGCCATCTCGCACCAGTTCAGGTCGGGCAGCCGCGCCGTCTTCTCGCTCGGCACGCCGAAGGCGACTCGCTGGACCATCCAGAGGAGGTACACCGCCGCGAGAATGATGCCGAGCGTTGCCACCGCCGCGATGGCTTTGTTGTAAATGAAGCTGCCCACCAGCACGAGGAACTCGCTGATGAAGTTGTTGGTGCCCGGCAGGCCGAGCGAAGACAGGGCGAAGATCACGAGGCACGCGGCGTAGCGGGGCATCGGCTTGGACAGCCCGCCGTTGTCGGCGATCAGCCGGCTGTGCGTCCGCTCGTAAATCAGGCCCACACAGAGGAACAGCCCGCCGGTCGTGATGCCGTGGTTGAGCATCTGGAGGAGCGCGCCCTCCGCTCCCTGCGTATTGAAGACAAAGATGCCGAGGGTCACGAAGCCCATGTGGCTCACACTGGAATAGGCGATGAGCTTTTTGAGATCGCTTTGGGCCAGCGCCATGTAGGCGCCATAGAGGATGGCGATGACGGAGAGCGCCAGCACCACCGGCGCGAACCGCACGGACGCGTCGGGGAGCATCGGCAGGCTGAACCGCAGAAACCCATAGGCTCCCATCTTCAAGAGGATGCTGGCCAGGATCACGCTGCCCGCGGTGGGCGCTTCGACGTGCGCATCCGGCAGCCAGGTATGGAACGGGAACATGGGGACCTTCACGGCAAAGGCGACGAAGAAGGCCCAGAAGAGCCAGGCCTGCATGTGATCGCTGTAATGCGCGCGGCTCAACGCGAGGATGTCGAACGTGTGGCCACCCTGGAAGTACAGCACGATGATGGCCACCAGCAGCAAGAGGCTGCCGGCCAGGGTGTAGAGAAAGAACTTGATCGCGGCGTAGATCCGGTTGGGTCCGCCCCAGACACCGATGAGGAGGTACATGGGAATCAGCATGGCCTCCCAGAAGACGTAGAAGAGCACGAAGTTCAGCGCGCAGAAGACTCCCACCAGCGCGGTCTCCATGACCAGCAGGGTGATCATGAACTCCCGCATCCGGGACGTGATCGCGGTCCAGGAACAGACCACGCAGATCGGCGTGAGCAGCGTCGTCAGCAGCACCAGCCACAGGCTGATCCCGTCGATCCCCACGGCATAGCTGATCGAGGGCGTTGTGATCCACGGGACGACCTCGCCGAACTGCATCTGATGCCTGGAAGGATCAAACCAGAAATAGAGCGGGAGGGACAGGACGAACTCGAGGCCGGCCGTCCAGAAAGCGACATGCTTGACGGACGCCTCATCCTTGAAGAACGCCATCACCGCCACGCCGATCAGCGGCAGGGCGATCAGGAGCGTGAGCAGGTGCGGCAGCGCCGTCGTATTGAGAATAACGTCTGGCATGTGTTCCGTGTAGGGGCGGTTCGCGAACCGCCCCTACCCATCAAAACAATAAATACACTCCCAGAATCACGACCGCTCCGAGGGCCATGGCCAGCGCGTAGTGCTGGACCTCGCCGCTCTGGACCAGCCGCATGCTTCGTGCCCACAGCAGGGTGGCGGATGCCACGCCGTTCACCAGGGCGTCGATCACCGCCACATCCACCTTGCGCCACAACCCGTTCGCGAGGTCCACGGTCGGCTTGACGATTGCCCGGTCATAGAGTTCGTCCACATACCACTTGTTGAAAGAGAGGGCATAGGCCTGCTTCCATTTCTCGGCGAGCCGCTGGGGCATCATCGGAGAGCGGACATAGACGACATAGGCGGCCACGATGCCCCCGATCCCCATCGCGCTGGCGAAAAGCATGATGATGGTCGCCGGACCGCCGTGATGGACCTCGCCCCCGCCTGGGCTCGGCAGGACCGGGGAGATGAAGCCGGGAATGCCGAAGTAGCCGGTGGCGATGGAGAGGATCGCCAGCATCACCAGGGGCACGGTCATCGTCGGGGACGGTTCATGAATATGGTCGGCATGGGTCGCCATCTTAGCGGGAGGGGGCCCCGCGGACGCCCCTCCCGAACCCACTCGCGAGTCACCCCAGAAGACGACGAAC
>Ga0184623_10001370_pt1 | contig 10571 bp, 11 predicted proteins | sample PLM1_100_b1_FD_133138 | JGI IMG/M metagenome (GOLD analysis project Ga0184623, IMG submission 133138) | Groundwater sediment microbial communities from an aquifer in East River, Colorado, USA - PLM1_100_b1 | ecosystem: Environmental > Terrestrial > Soil > Riparian zone | place: USA: East River...
ACGGGCTGTTCAGCGTGATCGTCCTCGTGATGATCGTCGTGAGCATCGTCCCCGTCCCGTTCTTCCGGAGGGCCCTCGAGGCGGTCCGACGCGACCGGGGGGCCGTCGGCACGGTCCCGGAGCCCGGCTCCTAGGCGCGCTCGACAAGCGTGCCGTCCCGCACCTCGACCTTGAGCAGGGTCTTGATCGTGAGCCCGAGCTCCTTCTCCATGCGGGCCTTCTCCTTCGTCTTCTCGAAGACGATCAGGACGTCGACGACCTCCGCCCGCATCGCGCGGAGGGCCCTCACGATCGCGTACAGGGTGCCCCCCGTGGAGACTACGTCGTCGACGAAGACGAGCCGGTCCCCCGGGCGGATGAAGTTGATGAACATGTCCGTCTTCGAATAGCCCGTGAGCTGGCTCAGGGAGACCTCCCCCGGCAGGCCGTACCGCCGCTTGCGGATGAACACGTACGGCTTCCCGGTCTTGATCGAGAGGACCGCCGCGAGGGGGAACCCCATCGACTCCGCGGTCACGATCTTGTCGCACCGGGACCAGTCCCCGAGGCGCGCGAGGGCGTCCGCCGCCTCCTCGAGGACCTTCGGGTCCCCGAGCGGGATCCCGTCCGTGATCGGGTGGACGAAGTAGTCGTAGTCCCCGAACTTCACGACGGGGCTCCCCGCGAGGCTCGCCCGGAGCCGCTCCAGCGCCATCCGCCTCACTCCCGGGACGCGAGGTCCCGCCCCGCCTCCGCCGCCTTCCGGACGATCTCCGCCTCGCCCGGGACCTTCCGCGCCTTCATCAGCACCTGCCCGTCGCACACGACCGTGTCCACGACGTTCCCGTGCGCGGAGTACACGAGGATCGACTTCAGGTCGTGGAGCGGGTTCAGCTCGGGGCGGCGGAGGTCGATCAGGATCAGGTCCGCGAGCCGCCCCTCCTCGATCAGGCCGCAGTCGAGGCCGAGGGCCCGCGCGCCCGCGAGGGTCGCCATCTCGAACACCTCCGCGGCGGGGGCGACCGTCGGGTCCGCGTTCGCAAACTTCTGGAGGAGGGCCGCGAACTTCATCGACTCGAGCATGTCGAGGTTGTTGTTCGACGCGGGGCCGTCCGTCCCCAGGGAGATCAGGACCCCCGCCTCCCGGAGGGCCCGATATGGCATCGCCCCGGACCCGAGCTTCATGTTCGACACGGGGCAGTGGGACACCCGCACGCCGTCCCGCGCGAGGAGGTCGATCTCCTCGGGCTCGAGCCAGCAGCAGTGCGCGGCGACGAGCTGGCGGGAGAGGAGGCCGAGGGACTCCAGGTACTTCACGGGCCGCATCCCCTGCTGCGTCACGCAGTCCTCGACCTCCCGCTTCGTCTCCGCGAGGTGGAGGTGGACGGGGTACCCCTTGTCGTCCGAGAGCTCCTTGATCGCCTGGAGGGACTCCCGGCTCACGGTGTAGATCGCGTGGGGCCCGAGGGCGGCCTTGATCCGGTCCGTCCCCGTCCCCTCGATCTTCCGGATCGTCGCCGTCTGCTTCTTCAGGAGCTGCTCCCCCATGTCCGGGTCCCGCAGGTCGATGAACCCCTCGCTCAGGACCGCGCGGAGCCCCATCTCCTTCACCGCGCGAGCGGCGTGGTCCATGTGGAAGTACATGTCGTTGAACGTCGTCGTGCCGCCCTTGATCATCTCGAGGCATGCGAGCTTCGTCCCCCAGTAGATGTCCTGCGGCTCGATCTTCGCCTCCCGGGGCCAGATCGCCTTCTCGAGCCACTCCTGGAGCGGGAGGTCGTCCGCGTAGCTCCGGAGGAGGGTCATCGCGGCGTGCGTGTGCGTGTTCACGAACCCGGGGACCGCGGCCTTCCCCTTCCCGTCGATCACGGTGTCCGCCTCGACGCGGGCCTTCCCGCCGATCGCCGCGATCCGGTTCCCCTCGACGTAGATCGAGGTGACGTTGCCGTCCAGGAGGACGTCCTTGATCAGGAGGCTCACCGGAGCGCCTCCAGGGCCGCGGCGAGGACCGCCTCGGAGGCGGACGACGTCCGCTTCTGCATCGTCCGGATCTCGGGGAACGTCAGGGGCTTCGGGGTGAGGCCGTGGCAGTAGTTGTCCACGGAGCACAGGGCCGCGTACGGGATCCCGAGCTCCGCGGCGAGGGTCGCCTCGGACGCGACCGTCATCCCGACGACGTCCCCGAGGGTCTTGAAGAACGCGATCTCCGCCTTCGTCTCGAGGCGGGCCCCCGTCGCCTGGACGTACACGCCCTTCGCCGCCGCGCGCGCCTTCGCCGTGCGCGCGGCCTCGAGGAGGACCTTGCGGAGGCCCTCGTCCATCGTGGGGGTCACATGCCGCACCTCCTCGTCGAAGAACGTCGGGATGTCCCAGAACGCGACGTAGTCGTGCGGGACGACGAACGTGCCCGGGCGGATCGGGACCTTCAGGGACCCGACGGAAGAGGTCGCGAGGATCCGGTCCGCGCCCGCCTCCTTCAGGGCCCACAGGTTCGCGCGGTGATTCACGCGATGGGGCGGCACGCGGTGCGCGGGCCCGTGGCGGGCGACGAACGCGACCCGGACGCCCTCGTGGCGGGCGAGGACGACGGGACCGGAGGGGGCGCCATACGGGGTCACTGTGAACGTGTCCCGCAGCTCCGAGAGGAGGGTGGGGGACGCGAGCCCCGAGCCTCCGATGACACCGATCATGGCCCCGCCGGGGCGGCGCAAGCGGATGGGCGGCGATAAACGTTTGGCCCCGCCATCGGGAGGCGGTTGAATTTCACCCCTGATTCTGGCGGGGTTATGTATAAACCGGACGGTCCCGCCTATTTAAGCGGCGGGGTCTCCGATGTCCGACGAGGACGAACTCTTCACCAGCCTGCTCTTCGGCGGGCGGAAGGAGCTCGAGGACGGGCGCTCGTACGTTGTCAAGGAGAAGAAGCCGGAGCGCGGGCTCGCCTTCTTCTTGGACCTCGTCGAGAAGGGGTACCGGCCCCTCCTGATCACCCGCCAGCACCCGAACCACGTGCGGAAGGCCCACCTCGGCGTGGACATCCCCGCGATCTGGCTCTCGACGACCCTCGGGAAGGACTACATCGACCCGCACAACCTGAACTCCCTGACGAACGTGATCCTCACGCACATCGGAGGCGGCGGGAAGTCCGCGATCCTCCTCGACGGCCTCGAGTACCTGATGATCAACAACGACCCGCCCCGGCTGTGGAAATTCGTGGAGTACGTGAACGAGGTCGTCGCGCAGACCGCGGCGATCCTCCTGATCTCCGTGGACGAGCGGACGTTCGAGCCCCGGGACCTCGCCCTCCTCGAACGGAACGCGGACGTCCTCGAGCGGTCGTGAAGGCCTTAAGAGGCGGACCGCCGTTCGGCGCGGCGTGTTCGAGGTCGTGAAGCGGTGCGCGATGGGCCGCCTCGGGCGGTGGACGCCGGGGGGCCGCGAGATCACGACACCGAACGTCGCGTTCGTCGACGCGGAGGGGTTCCCCGCCCCGCGGTGGGCGGAGGTCGTCGCATCGCGGCAGGCAAGCGGGATCCCGCGGAACCTCTCCCTCGGGGTGGCGGGGAGCTTCTTCGCCCCCCGTCCCGCCCACGGCGATCTTCCTCTCCCGGATCGCTCCGGGCTCCCGCCCGGCCTCGACGTCGAACTCCCGCGGGAGGCGACCATGGGGTCCGCGGCGGTCGTCTCCGCGATCGGGCAGGTGCCCTCGGACGCGGAGGTCGAGCTCGTCGTGCTCGAGGGCGGCCCCTCCCACCTCGACCGACCGAAGGAGTTCGCGCGAACGATCGTGGAGGCCCGCACGAGGTTCGGCGCGGGCCGGATTCTTGCCGTCCCGGGAATCGCGGCCCCACACAACCTCGGGGTCCTCGTGTACTGCGGGATCGACCTCCTCGATTCCTCCCGCGTCGCGTACGACTCCGCGCGGGGCCTGTTCCACACCGCGGACGGCGCGGTCTCCCGGGACTCCCTGGAGGAGATGCCGTGCGTCTGCGCCTCGTGCGCCTCCGGCGGTCCCCTCCTCGACCACAACGACTTCGTCCTCCATCAGGAGCTCGCGGTCGCCCGCACCGCGATCCGCCACGGGACCCTGCGGGAGCTCGCGGAGCGCCGGGCCCTGAACGACCCGTGGTCCATCGCGGTCCTCCGGGAGCTCGACCTCCGGCACTACGAGTTCCAGGAGCTCCACTTCCCCGTCGCGGACGGCGTCGTGAAGGCGTACAGCCCCCTCGCCCTCACCCGCCCGGACGTCGTGCGGTTCCAGCGGTTCGTCTCCGGCGCGTACCGGAAGCCGCCCTCCCCGCGGGTCCTGCTGCTCCTCCCCTGCTCCGCGCGGAAGCCGTACGCGGAGAGCCGCACCCACCGCCGGTTCCGGGAGGCGATCGACGCGTGCGGGAACCCCGCCGCGGTCCACGAGGTGATCGTCACCTCCCCGCTCGGCCTCGTGCCCCGGGAGCTCGAGCGGACGTACCCGGCGGCGCACTACGACGTGCCCGTGACGGGGGACTGGTCCCGCGACGAGATCGGGATGCTCACGGGGATGTTGCGGGCGTTCCTGGAGAGGAACCGCTACGATGCGGTGATCGCCCACGTCACGACGGAGGCGCCCTTCGTGCGGGAGGCTCTCCCGGACGCGACGTTCACTGCCGAGGGCCGCACCGCCTCCGAGGAGGCGCTCACTCGCCTCACCTCGGCGCTCCGTGATGCGGTGGCGGGGATCCCCGCCGTCGGGGGGATGCAGCGGCGCATCGAGGACATGGCCTCCCTCGCCCAGGCCCAGTTCGGGGATGCCGGGGACGCGCTCGTCGCCGGCGCGACCCTGAAGGGACGATGGCCTTTCACGCGGATCTTCCGCGGGGGCGAGCAGCTGGGGATGGTCACGGACCGCGGGCCGATCTCCCTCACGCTGTCGGGCGCCGCCGTGCTCGCAGAGAAGCGGGTTGCGTCCGTGGAGATCGAAGACTTCCATCCGAAGGGGAACATCTTCGCGGTCGGAGTCACGGGGGCGACACCGGACGTGCGAGTGGGGTCGGAGGTCGCGGTCGTCCACGCGGGGGACGTGCGGGCCGTCGGGGTCGCGCGGATGCACCATCGGGAGATGGTGGCGCTCCGCCGGGGCGAGGCGGTGCGCGTCCGTCACCGGGCGGTCCCGCCGAACTCTTAAGAGGACCCCGCTCCTACCAAGCCTGCGAGAGTCCCATGGCGCTGCTCCCCGACCTCGGCATCGCCGCCGCGATCGCGATGGTCGTGTTCTTCCTCCTCCTCGGCCTGCTCGTGATCTTCGTGGAGAACCTGGACCTGAAGGTCGTCCTCGGGCTCCTGTTCATCCTCCTCGGGTTCACGATCGGCCTCGCCGCCCTGGGGGAGCCGGGGCTCTCCCTCGTCGCGATGGCGGTGGTCGCGGCCCTCGTGCTGGACCAGCTGCTCGAGCACTTCGCAGGGGCCTGAGCCCCTCGCGCCCCTCCGGAGAGTACTTTCGGCCATCTCCCCCCACCTCAGCCCTATATCCCCCCTCGCCCTCCGCAGGCTTAATGATCGACGCGGACACCGCGATGAACCTCCAGAGCACGAGTCTCGGCGACCCGTGCAGCTGGGAGGAGGTCTACGCCAGCTTCGGCTGCTCCGTGGGCCTCGACCCCGAGGGCGAGGACGACCCCGGGTAACGCTTGCATCCCATCCCGTTCAGGCTCGGCGAGGGCGATCGGCTTCCCCGCCCTTGTCGACCTCTATTTTTTCCTCGATACAATTAAGGCGGGCATCCGACATCGAGCGGCCCGCGCGGGCGTCATCTAGCTGGTTAGGATACAAGCCTTCCAAGCTTGACACGTGGGTTCAACTCCCACCGCCCGCACCCTTCGGGCGAAGATATTTCCGGGGGAATCCCCTAGGTCCCGGCGGCCCATGGACATCCGGAAGGTGTACAGCGCGGAGGGGGCGTTCTGCCTCGGGGGGATCGCGTTCATCGCGATGGGGTTCTTCGCGGACCTCGCGCAGCACCTCGCCGCCGTCGGACACGAGACGGGCCACGCCCAAGGCGGGGACTTCTTCCTCCGCGTGAACATCCCCGTCATGGGGATCGCGTGCATCGCGTTCGGGCTCGGGATGCACATCGTGAACGAACACCGGGACCGCGCCCACGTCCTCGCGTACCTGGCGGGGCTGTTCATCCTCACGGACGGGATCGCGCACCTGTTCGCGATCACCGATCACATCGAGGTCCCGCTCCACACGGCGGTATTCTCCGTCGTCGCTCCCATCCAGATTGGCGCCGGGATCGTGTTCCCCTTCCTCCCGCGGAAGTGGGACCGCTACTGGATCGCATTCACGGTCGGCCTCATCGCGCTCTACGCGGTAAGCCGGGGCGTCGCGTTCCCGCCGTTCTGGGACCTGGAGGAGATCGAGCCCGTCGGCGTGTTCTCGAAGGCGATCGAAATCGTCTCCTTGTTCCCGCTCGTCTCCTTGGTTCAGAGAGAACGACCGATACCCGCTACGACGCCCGCCTCCGGAGCGGCAGAGCCTTAATATCGCGCGGCTCTTCGGCGGCTGGACCCGTGGCCTAGTCTGGATAAGGCACCGGCTTTCTAAGCCGAGGATCGGGGGTTCGAATCCCTCCGGGTCCGTCCGTTTCGTTGCGTTACTGCTAAGAACGGTGCTCTCTTCCCCGAGGGAGAGGTGTCTTAGGCTTGTTGTCGACGCGATTCACGAAGTTGGTCGGTTGCACAGTGCCATTGCAGATCGCAGGGATGGGCCAGCTCGGCACCCCGCGTCTCGCGGCCGCGGTGTCGGAGGCCGGAGGCCTGGGGATGATCGGCCTCTCGGGATGGCCGATGCCCGCCACTGGTAAGATTCTCGATGAAGTCGAGCGCCTCACCTCCCGCCCCGTTGGGGCGAACTTCCTCATCCCGTCCCTTGTGGACGAGGTCACGCAGAAGGTGGATCCTTCCGTCGAGGGCAGCCTGGAGGAGGCCGCGTCGAGATCCCGCGTCGTCGAGTTCTTCTACGGGGATCCGAACGCGACCCTCGTCGACACGGCCCATGACGGAGGTGCTCTCGTGGCGTGGCAGGTCGGGTCCCACGAGGAAGGGGTTGCGGCGGAGCGCGCGGGGTGCGACATCGTCGTTGCGCAAGGGATCGAGGCCGGCGGGCACGTCCGCGGGAAGATCGGTCTCCTCGCCCTCCTCGGGCAGGTGCTCCCCGCGGTCCGCGTCCCTGTCGTCGCGGCGGGAGGGATCGGCACGGGGCGGGCGATGGCGGCGGCCCTTGCGGCGGGAGCCTCCGCCGTGCGCGTGGGCACGCGGTTCGTCGCGGCAAAGGAGTCCGACGCGCACCCCTCCTACGTGCAGAAGCTCATCGCCGCCGAGGCCAAGGACACGATCCTCACGGAGGCGTTTTCGGCGAACTGGCCGAACGCGCCCCACCGGGTCCTCCGGTCCTCCGTCGAGGCGGCAGAGAAGTTCCCGGGCGAGGTCGTCGGCGAGAGAGTGTATCCATGGGACCCGGACGTGCGTGTCCCCGCCGCTCGTTTCGCCTCGCTCGTCCCCATGAAGTCCAGCACGGGGGAGATCGACGCGATGCCTCACTGGGCGGGCGAATCGGTCTCGGCCGTGACGAAGATCCAGTCCGCGAGGGACATCGTCCGGGAGCTCGCCACGGAGGCCGAGCGGCTCCTCCGGCGGGCGGCCCCCACACGCGAGAGGGAGAAGGGAGCGCGACGGACGCGAAGGAAATGATTCCGCGGGCCTTGTTTCAACCTTAATACCCGGATGCGATTTCGGGACCGCCATGAACTCGCGATTCACGTACACGGGGATCCGCGTGCGGGACATGGACCGGGCGATCCGATTCTACACGGAACGCCTCGGGATGGAACTCCTGGGCCGCCGGAAGATCCCGCGCACGGGAGGGGAGAACGTGGACCTCAGGAGCCCCGGCTCGGACCGCGTCCTCGAGCTCAACTGGTATCCCCGCCAGGGGATGCTGAAGGAGTTCCGGAAAGGGGATGAGCTGGACCACATGGCCTTCAGCGTGGAGTCCGTGAAGGAGGCCATCCGACACCTCACCCGCCACGGTGCACGGCTGACCGTGGAGCCCTTTCAGGAAGGAGGATCGTGGGTCGCGTTCGTGTCGGACCCCGACGGGATCTGGATCGAGCTGCTCTCCAAGGAGCCCTAGGGGTCGAGCCTCTGGCCAGAACCCAAACTAGTCCCCAGCACTCGTGGCCGCGTCCGCACGCTATACCGTCGTCGTCTTCCAGGCCCCGCCGTTGAACCGCTGCACGATGATTACGGACCTGAGATAGTACTCGACGGGAAGGGCGATCCAGACGCCGACGACCCCGAGGCCGACCACGTATCCCAGAATCGCCGACAGCGGGATGCGGATCAGGTACGTCCCCGCGAGGGACGCATAGAGAGGCCACTTCGTGTCCCCGGCCCCTCGCAAGGAGCCGGAGAGGGTGAAGAAGAGGCCGATCGCGGGGATTGACGTTGCGTGAATCCGGATGAACGTCACGGCGAGGTCATGGGCTTGTCCGGGTCCGACGAACGCGTACGCGATCCAGGGTGCGAAGATGAAGTTGAACAGGGCGAGGGCCCCCATGATTAGGATCGACATCTTCGTCGCCTCCCAGGCGCTGCGCTCCGCTAATCCGGGGTTCCGGGCGCCGAGGTTCTGCCCCACGATTGCCGTCGACGCGATGCTCATCCCGAGGCCCGGCATGAACACGAAGGCCTGGATCTGGAGGCCGATCTGGTGCGCGGCAAGGGCGGCCTCGCCGAACCCCACAACCATCACGAGCCAGAAGATCAAGCCGAGCTGGAACGCGAGCTGCTCCGTCGCAGCGGGGACGCCGACCCGCAGGATTCGGCGCATCGTGGTGAGGTTCACGAACGGCGTCTCCCTCGAGATCCCGATTGCGACGCGACGGTCGACGAACAGGGCGAGGAACATCACGGCGCCGGTGAAGTACGCGATCGAGGTCCCGATCGCCGCCCCGCGGACCCCGAGGGCGGGGAAGCCGAAGTTCCCGAAGATCAGGGTGTAGTTGATCCCGAAGTTGATTACGTTCTCGATCACGCCGATGATCAGCGGGGTCTTCGTGTCCCCCGCGGCTCGGAGCGCCGCGGTCGAGATGAAGATGATGAAGAGGAACGGGGTCGAGAGGAAGATCGTCGAGACGAAGCTCGCGGCGAGGGCCTGCACTTCCGGCGTCGGCGAGAACGGGGAGACGATTGCGGGGGCGAAGAGGACGCCGACGACGGCGACAGGGAGGGAGAGGAGGACCCCTGCGATCAGGCTCTGGAGGAGGAAGTGATCCCCCTCCTTCCGGTTCTTCGCCCCGAACGCGCGGGCGACGAGGGCGATCGTCCCAGAGGAGATCCCGATCATCACCGTCGTTGTGAAGAAGACGAGGGTCGCCCCGATCCCGAGGGCGGCGATCTCCGCGACCCCGATGCGGCCGACCATGATCAGGTCGACCGTCGTCGCGAGGGTCTGCAGGAAGTTCGCGACGATCACGGGCCATGCGAGGCTGAGGATCGAGCGGCGGACCGCGCCCGTCTCGCCGGAGAGGTACCCCACGCGCGCGGTCTAAGTCGGGGTCCCGCCATCAACCTTTCCTCGTTAAGGTTCAAGTATGGGTTCCTCTTACGACGGCCCCGAGGCCCTGGTTGAAGCGGAGCTCGCGGGCGTGGAAGAAGCGCGGGAAGATGCGCTGGAAGTGGCGCAAGAAGCGGATGCGCCGGCGCAAGCGCGAGCAGAAGTTGCGGAAGCAGTGAGGGCCCGGCCGCCCTGTGGCGAGCGGGAGAAAACTACATAGCCGGCTGGCGATTCCGCAGGTTCACGGGGACGTAGGCTAACCCGGTAGACTGGTGGGCTCCAGTTATGGGCGTGACTTGCACAGGGTTCGCTGACTCCATGATGAATGACTGGAGCGAGGACCCGTCGTTCCGTGAAACGGGCGGGGTCGCACCCCGCCTGGTGGAAACCCGCTGATCTGGGTTCAAATCCCAGCGTCCCCACTGTTTCTTCCCGCGGGATCCACGCTAGAACTCCAGCGTGGTACCCGGCGGAACGATGTGGACGCGGTCCTCCATTCCCGCCTCCTTCGCGACCTTCGCCATCCGCAGGGGCGGCTCCTCGAACGGCTCCCACGAAAGGTCGAACGCGCCGTAGTGGACGGGCAGGAGGTGCTTCGCCTTCAGCCGCCGCATCGCTTCGAGCGCGTCCTCGGGGCTCACGTGGTGGTACCGGAACGAGGGCGGGTGGTACGCGCCAATCGGGAGCACTGCGACATCGATGTCGAACCGCTCCCCGATCTCGCGGAACTGGTTGTTCAGCCCCGTGTCCCCCGCGAAGTACACGGTCTTGCTCCCCTGGAGCACGTACCCCTGGTACGCGTTCCGGACGAAGAACCACGGCGGGCGGCCGGAGAAATGGAACGCGGGGACCGCGGTGACGTCGAAGTGCTTCATCCGCTCCCCCTGCCACCACTCCAGGGGGCGGACCTCCCGCCGCCCCATGAGGTTCACGACCCGCCGCAGGTTCCGTGGGACGAACACGGGAGTGTGCTTGTCGTACCGCTTGATCGAGGGCCC
>Ga0184623_10001371_pt1 | contig 10565 bp, 2 predicted proteins | sample PLM1_100_b1_FD_133138 | JGI IMG/M metagenome (GOLD analysis project Ga0184623, IMG submission 133138) | Groundwater sediment microbial communities from an aquifer in East River, Colorado, USA - PLM1_100_b1 | ecosystem: Environmental > Terrestrial > Soil > Riparian zone | place: USA: East River...
ACGCCGAGAATGCGCTCGAAATTCTGCTCGTATTACTGGAAGAAGCCAGCCGAGCTATTGAGTATGTTGATGACTCGAACGGTGAGCTAGGCGGCTACGTGGGCGAACTGGGCACGCTGTTGGCTGAAGCTATATTGAGCATGGAACTTAGCCAGGTCGAACGGGCGAAACTGACCGGCAGACTCGAGAAATTGATCAAGTATGCCGGCGATTATGGAATGGAAGGCAACCTGCACATTGCCGTTCAGGCCGCGAAGTTTGGCTGGGATGATATCCCTGAGGAGACGGCGCCCCTTCGGAGGACAGTGTCTACAGTCGACGAGAATGATGAGTGGGATGAAGACGATGACTGGGACGAGGAAGTTGCATACGAGCTTCATGAATGGGATTGGCCGGCCGTAGCTGGCTTCGGTGATCTCACCGAAGCCAAGTTGAATGTGCTCGACCGGCAAGGCCGCACCGAGGATTATCTCGCCCTATGCAAGAAAGAAAAGCGTCATCTGCGTTACGCCCTTAAGTTGTGCGATCTCAGGCAGGTGACGGTTGCTGTGAAATATGCCAAGAAGCATCTCGCCTCTGTTGAAGAGATTTGGCAAGTGGCGCGGCGGTTGCGGGAGTCACGCCTAGTGGCAGAAGCCATTGAAATTGGTGAACTCGGCCTAAAATTGAAGGGGCCAAAGGCAGGACTAGGCGAATGGTTAGGGTCGGTGGAAGAGGCTCAGGGACGGACAAAACAAGCGCTGGCGGCCTGGCTGGCCGCCTTATCGGAGCAGCCATCGCTGGAAACCTATAAAACAATCAAGCGATTGGCCGAATCGGGTTGGGGACGCTTGCGCCCGGAGGTGATGGCAAAACTTCGCAGATCGTATGACAAACAAGTTTTGGCCGAAGTGCTATTGCTGGAAGAGGAATGGGATGAGGCCATCAAAGTGGCCGAGGGCCGTGAGGTGTGGTATCCCATTGTCGAAACAGTGGCCGACGGCGTCATGCCTCACCGGCCGGAATGGGTCGTCCAAATCAGTTTGAAGCACGCAGAACGTTTAATGAATGAGGTCAAAAGCAAGAATTATCCGATTGCTGCCACCTGGCTCAAACGCGCGAAACAAGCCTATAAGTTGCTGGGAAAAACGGATGAATGGAGGAAGTATTTGGGGGAGACTAAGGAGAAATATAAGCGGAGGCCAGCGTTGCAAAACCAACTCGCCCGCCTGTAGGCCAAACAGGAATCTTTTTTATGGCCAGTAGATTGTGCCACAGGATATTGAACATACTGAAACTGCGCAGGCCACCTTCGATGACACGGCTTCCAGCTGTAGATCAAATCTCCAGCGAAATAAGTAGCCCCAACCTGTTCAGGAAATTTACACTTTGTTGGGGCTTTGTTGCAATAACGGTTTGACCAAAGCGACGCTACTGTGTATGTTTGGTTCATGCCTCAAAAAAAGAAACACAGCCACGACAAAACGAAGAACGCAATCTGATGATCATTGACGACGTATTTGCTTTTTAGCGGCAAAGCGAAATTTGTGTGGGCATAAGTATAAAGATTTTGAAGCCTCAACGAAAATATCAGGGCAAACATAATGTGTTTGTAGAAGCTGTGATGTGCTTATGGTTGATATTGCCTGTACTTTCGATAAAGTAAGCCATTCAAATCTCCTCTGCTTATATTGATTCCATAATCATTATTTCATTCCCGCTTCACCCATACAACTCATAAACAAGATTATCAATTTCGCGTACTAATTTCTATTTTCAAGCATACAGGAAAACCCCTGGGCGCGCAAGACTCTGCAGAGCACAAGGCTGGCGAAAAGAGGAAATGATTTACTATTGAAATCTATTGTGTTTTGCCATTATTTCAAGGTAGGGAATCCCCCCATGTGCAATATGATTAAGAAATAAGAAAATATTTTTAGAAAAAAATATTTATTAGATCAATATCCCTAGAGGTAGAGCCCATATGGACAATTATTCATCCTCAACCCTATCTTCAAAAGAGAACTGGGTTCCTTTCAAAATTGCCGGGCTATACTTATTGATTGGGGGATTATGGATATTATTCTCTGACCAACTAGCCACGCAGATCACATCAGATCCAGCATTGCTTACCAGGATTAGTTTATATAAAGGCTGGGTATATGTCTTGGTTACTGCATTGTTGCTTTATTGGCTCATTCGGCGCGAAATTACGGCATTGCGGGGAGGTAACGGACAATTGGGCCTTATCATCGATGCGCTCCCGGCACTCATTTCGTATGTGGATGCTGATAAGCGTTACCAGTTCAGCAATAAGGCTTATGAGGATTGGTTCTGTCACGAAGCATCTGGAAAACATCTGGAAGAAGTCCTAGGCACAGCAGCTTACAAGACAATTTCTGGGTACGTTGGCCAGGTACTGAAAGGGGAAACTGTGACTTACGAAACTGAAATACCGTATAAGGACGGTGGAACGCGTTTTGTATATGCCACGTACGTGCCTGATAGAGGCACAAATGGAAAAGTTAAAGGTTTCTTTGCATTTGTACAGGATGTTACCGAAAGCAAACAGGCTGAGGAAGAGCTCCGTCAATGGGCAGACGCTTTTGACGGCTGTGCACATGGTATTGCGATAGATGACCCATCGACCAACCGTATTACGGTTTGCAATTCCGCTTTTGCGCGCATGCACAAATCTAGGGTGGAGGATATAGTTGGCACAGCCATCCTGAGCTTGTACTCTCCGCCCGACCACGAGCAGGTGCGGCGTTCCATTGAAAAGGCGGACCAGATAGGGCTTTCCCGCTTCGAGGCCCACATGATTCGCAGGGATGGATCTGCCTTCCCCGTTCAAATGGATGTGGTGAGTGTATGGGGGGATGATGGAGATTTGCTACACCGGGTTGCCACTGCAGTAGATGTTACCGAGCGCAAGGGGGCGGAAGAGGCATTACGCGAGAGCGAGAGGAATGCTCGTTCTTTGCTCAGGCTATCAAAAAGGTTGGAGCAGGCTCAAGCATATTCCGAAGCTCTTGATGCAGCCCTTGAGGAGGTGAAGACCGTCCTAGGATATCAGAATGTTTGGATATACCTGCTATCCGAAGATAAGCAATATCTCCGCTTGCTGACGATAACGGGGGGAAAATCACAAATCGTTACTGAAGACTTTCCCACCTTGACTATCAAAGGGGATCATTTTCTGGAGGAGATTGCTTATGGAAAGGACATTGTGTTGGTCGAGGATGCCCGAATTGACCCGCGCACCAATAAGGATATCGTGGCACAGTTGGGAAATCGCAGTATTGTAAATATTCCCATCATACTGATGGACACTCATTTGGGGGCCTTTGGCACAGGAAGCTTTGGTGAGGAGGGCGTCAGAATACCGACTCCAGCGCAACTGGACTATTTGCGGGCATTGGCAAGCCACATGGCGGTGACACTTGATCGCATCCATTTGCTTGCCAGACGCAAACAGGCGGAAGAAAAGATTGGCTATCAGGCTTATCTTCTTGAAAACGTCAACGATGCCGTAATTGGCAGTGACGAGAACTCCGTGCTGACTTTCTGGAATCATGCGGCAGAAAAAATGTTTGGATGGAGTGCCGAGGAAGTGTTGGGTCTCTCTGCCCGGGAAATTCTACGGTCAGAATTCATCAACACAGATCGAGAAACTACATTAAGAACACTGGCGACGGCCCGGAACTGGCAAGGCGAAGCGCTCCAATATCGCAGAGATGGGACTCAGGTAATTAGTGAGATCCATTCCATCGCGCTCCACGATCCAAACGGATCGGTTACAGGTTATGTCAGTGTTATCCGCGACATTACTGCGCGCAAGCAGGTTGAGGAAGCGCTGCGCGCCAGCGAGGCGAAGTTCAAAACCCTGTTTGAAACGATGAGTGAAGGGTTTGCGATCGACGAAATCATCTGCGATGAAGCAGGCAAACCACGCGACTTGCGCTACCTTGAGCTCAACCCGGCATTCGAGGACCACACTGGCCTGAAGGGCGCGGACATCGTGGGACATACCACGCTTGAGTTGTTCCCCGATGCCGAGCCGATGTGGTTCGAGCGGTACGGGAAGGTAGCTCTCACCGGCGAGCCTGCGCATTTCGAGGCGCAGTTCGGGCCGCTTGGACGGTGGTTCAAAGTCAGCGCCTACCAGACGGAACCCGGCCGCTTCGCCACGGTGTTCTTCGACATCACCGAACTCAAGCAGGCAGAGGAGGCCTTGCAAAGGGCGCATGATGAACTAGAATTCAAGGTCCAAGAACGGACTGCCGCGCTGTCACAGGCCAATACCTTGCTCCAAGCTCTAATGGATCACATGCCTGATCATATTTACTTTAAAGATATTCAGAGTCGCTTTATCAGAGATAGTAAGTCTCAGGCCAACATGCTTGGGTTAAGCGATCCTGCTCAAGTAGTAGGAAAAACCGATTTCGACTTTTTCCCACATGCCCAACAGGCCTATGAAGAGGAACAAGAAGTGATGAGATCTGGCCAGCCTCTAATAGACTTCGAAGAATACGTGGTTTGGCCGGACGGTCGAGAGACCTGGGTTTCGACGACGAAACTACCTCTCCGCAATTCGGAAGGACAAACCATTGGGATTTTCGGCATTTCCCGAGATATCACCGAGCGTAAGCAAGCAGAGCAAGCGATCCGACAACTCAATGCCAGTTTAGAAAAAAAAACCACCCAACTGGAAGCCGCGAACCAGGAATTGGAAGCATTTTCCTATTCCGTTTCACATGATTTGCGTGCGCCGCTTCGGGCAATTGATGGTTTCTCACGTATCTTGTTGGAAGACTATGAGCCAATTCTGGATGAAGAAGGCAAACGTGTGTGTAGGGTCATCAGCAAGGAAGCGCAACACATGGGCCAACTGATTGATGACCTGCTCGCCTTCTCGCGCCTGGGCCGCAAGGAAATGCATTCCAGCAAGGTTGACATGAAGGCTATGGCAAGTTCGGTATTCAACGATTTGATGACGACGGAAGATGCAGGACGTATTGACTTCCATATTCATAAGCTTCCCCCAACCACCGGAGATCCGACGTTAATCCGTCAGGCGTGGGTAAATCTTCTTTCCAACGCGATCAAGTTTTCTTCCAAGAAGGAGCGAGCTGTCATCGAAGTGGGCAGCGCTGGAGGCAAAGACGAAAATATTTATTACATTCGTGATAATGGTGCAGGCTTCGAAAGGGAGTACGTGGACAAGTTGTTCGGTGTCTTCCAACGATTGCATGGAGAGAAAGAATTCGAAGGGACAGGTGTGGGACTGGCAATTGTGAAACGGGTAATTAACCGTCACGGCGGGCGCGTTTGGGCTGAAGGCGATGTCGATAAGGGCGCGACCTTCTATTTTGCTCTCCCCAGAAAAAGAGCATAAACATGAACAATATACACGTTGTGGAAGTTTTACTGGTGGAAGATAACCCCCGAGATGCTGAGTTGACCATCCGGGCCTTGAAAAAACATAATCTTGCCAACCAGCTTTTTCATGTGGAAGATGGTGCCGAGGCCTTGGATTTCCTGTTTGCACGCGGCAAATATGAAGGGCTTGAGATTGACAGTCCACCCAAGATAGTGCTTTTGGATCTAAAATTGCCCAAAGTGAATGGGTTGGAAGTGCTCCGCATCATGAAAACCAATGAACGGACACGTTCGATTCCTGTAGTAGTTGTAACCTCTTCCGCCGAAGACCCTGATATGAGGACAGCATATCAGCTCGGTGCGAATAGCTATGTTATCAAACCCGTGAAATTCGAGGCATTTATGGAAGCCATGAGCAAAGTGGGCATTTACTGGCTGATGGTAAATCATCCAATGAAATAAAATTGTGGAAGAGCTTTTCCGCCCTTTGTTGACACGAAACTTTAGCATGCAATCGCCCAGAGGAAAAAAAGATGATGAGTAAGCCTGTTCGTATCCTGATCGTGGAAGACCTGACAACAGATGCCGATCTGGCAAAACGTGAGATCCGCAAAGTAGTAAGAGATTGCGATTTTCAACTTGTGGAGACTCGTGAAGAATATTTGGCGGCGCTCGAAACGTTTCAACCCGATCTCATCCTGTCGGATTACCACCTGCCTCACTTTGATGGCATGAGGGCCTTGAGCCTGGCTTTGGAACATTCCCCAATGACACCGCTGATCATCTGGACCGGCTCATTGAGTGAAGATATTGCTGTTGATTGTATGAAAGCAGGCGCGAATAATTACATCATCAAAGAGAATATCAAGCGACTGGGGCCTGCAGTGATCCATGCGCTGGAAGAAAGGCGTTTATTGCTGGAGCGCACGCAGGCAGAGGAGAAATATCAGGCTATCTTTGAAAATTCGCCAGAAGGCATCTTCCAGTCCACGCCAGAAGGACGATTTATCAGCATCAACCCGGCTATGGCGCGTATCTTTGGATATGACTCGCCGCAGGAAATGATTGAAAGTGTTACGGATATTTCACGTCAGCTATATCTTGATCCCACCGAGCGCGAGTTGTTCACCAAGCCTTTGCAAACGCGCGGTGTGATAGAAAATTTTGAATGGAAAAATCAACGCAAGGACGGGAGTATCATCTGGACCTCCATATCTGCGCGAGTCGTACGCAATGATAGTGGAAATGTACTTTACTATGAGGGTTTTCTGCAGGATATCACCGAGCGCAAGCAGGCAGAAGAGGCATTGGAAAATAATGAGAAGCGTTTTCGTGCGTTAATTGAGAATGGATTGGATAACATTTCACTTCTGGCGGCGGATGGCACATTGATATGGGAAAGTCCAGCCGTTTTCCGTACTCTCGACTATGCGCCAGATGAGTTCCTGGGACAGAACATTTTCAAACTGATGCACCCGGATGATCTGGAGTGGACTCGCAACCTGTATACCAACATTATTCAAGAATCGGGAAGCCGTCAGCATGGTTCATTCCGCCTTAGGCATTCCAACAATACTTGGCGTTGGGTAGAGGCTATAGTTACCAATATGCTGGATGAACCGAGCGTGAACGCAATTGTCGTTAATTATCGCGATATTACTGAGCGCAAACAGGCCGAAGAGGCATTACACGAGAGTCGGGGCAAATATCAAAGCTTAGTTGAAACCTCACACGATTTAATCTGGTCAGTCGATGCTGAAGGGCGGTTCACTTTCGTAAATCGCGCTGCCAAGGAGATTTATGGCTATACGCCAGAAGAATTGCTCGGACGTTCCTTTTTCGAAGTCATGGATCCGCAACACTATGATCAGGATGGTTTGGAAAAGTTCAAGGAAACGATCACCCATGTAGATGAATTCAGAGATGTGGAGAGCTATGTCCGGCACCGCGATGGAAGACAGATCATCTTGAGTGCAAATAGTATCGTACTTCGTGACGCGGAAGGCAATGTAGCGAGCGTGACGGGAACTTCACGTGACATCACCGAGCGCAAGCAGGCTGAGATGGAACGTCAGGCACTTTTGGAAATCATGCAGGGACTAGCCAATACAAATGACCTGCAGGAGTTCCTGAAGCTCATTCACCATTCGATTGATAGAGTGATCTACGCGGAGAATTTCTTCGTAGTTCTTTATAATGAAAATAGCGGTTTATTCGAAGAAATCTATTCTGTGGATCAATACGATCAGCCGGAGCCGCCATCCAAGCTCGAAAAAAGCATCACATCTTATGTCTTTCGTACCAGCGAACCGCTCTTGTTAACACAAGCGCGCTTCGACGAACTAGTCACACAGGGTAAAGTTGAGCTTGTCGGAACCAATTCGGAATCCTGGATGGGGGTGCCGCTCAAAACGCAGAGTGGAACGATTGGTGTGCTTGCCGTACAAGATTATGAGAATCCAAATCGTTACACAGAGCGTGATAAGGATTTCCTCGCATCCATTGCCACGCAGGTTGCGCTAGCCATTGAGCGTAAACGAGCTGAAGAATTGTTGCGGGAAAGCGAAGAACGATTCAGCAGTGCATTTGAGCATGCACCCATTGGTATGGCGCTGGTAGCAGTTGATGGTCGCTGGCTTAGAGTCAATCAAGCGTTATGTGAGCTGGTAGGATATTCAGAAGAAGAATTATTAGAAAAAACTTTTCAGGATATTACGCACCCCGAGGATCTGGAAGCTGATCTTAAGAATGTGCGCCAAATACTCGCAGGAGAGATACGTTCTTTTCAGATGGAAAAACGCTATTTCCACAAATTAGGGCATGTGATATGGATTCTATTGAGCGTTTCTTTAGTTCGAGATAATCAAGGAAAGCCGCGGCATTTCATTTCTCAAATTCAGGATATCACCGAGCGCAAGAGGACAGAGGATGAACTGCGCGCCTCTGAAGAGCGCTTCATTCAACTGGCGAATAATATTCAGGAAGTATTTTGGATGACCGATGCTGAGAGCGGCAAAGAAATATACATGAGTCCAGCTGCTGAAGAGGTATGGGGACGCTCCCTTGAATATCTGATGGATAAACCAAATGCATTCATGAATAGTGTCCTGCCAGAAGACTTGCCTCTTATATCACATGCCCTCGAAACAGAAAGAAAGGGAGAAAAAGCGGAAATAGAATATCGCATCACGCGGCCCGATGGGACTGTGCGCTGGATCTGGGACCGCGCCTTCCCTATCCTTGATGATACAGGCAGAGTAAAAAGAATAGCAGGTGTTTCTGCAGACATTACAGAGCGCAAGCAAGCCGAAACAAGAACCCGCCGCCACTTGGCGGAATTGGAGGCCCTGTACGAAAACGGTCTGGCAGTCGGCCGTCTGCTGAAGCCCAGCGAAATTGGCGACCGGATCATAGAAACGTTTGCGCGTTACCTCTCCTGGCACCATGTGGCAATTCGTTTGAAACGTCCTGAAAGTGATGATTTGGAATTGATAGCCCTGAACCAACCAGGGCTGAATGAGCAGGAAAGAGCTGAGATGGAACGTCACTTCAGTTCCATGATCAGCAAAGTAGACCGGGGATTAAGTGGCTGGGTTATTCAAACCGGGCAGGCGATCCGCACCGGCAATGTACACACTCATCCACAATATGTAGGTACCCAGGAAGGCATCCAGTCAGGGCTGTATATGCCATTAAAAATTGGCGAGCGCATCATCGGCTCCATCAGTGTGGAAAGTGAAGCAGCTGATGCCTTTACCGTGCAGGATGAGCGTCTACTGGCGACACTATCGAACCAGGCTGCGATCGCGTTTGAGAACGCACGTCTGTATCAATCCGCTCAACAGGAACTGGCCGAACGCAAACGCTTGCAGGAGCAGTTGGATCGCGAGCATGCTCAACTGAAAGCGCTCTTTGAAACCATTCCAGATCCTGTTTGGTTGAAGGATCCTCAGGGCAAATACCTCGCCTGCAACCCGGTCCTGGAGGAATTGATAGATATACCCGAAGCGCAGATTCTTGGCAAAACAGATTATGATCTGTTGGAGGAAAAATTAGCAGAGGATTTCAAGCGAAAAGACCAGGAAGCGATTAATAGAAATGTTCCAATGACTTATCAGGAATGGGTGACTTATCCCAACAAACAGGCCCGACTGATGGAAACCGTTAAAACACCTATGCATGATGACAAAGGCAATTTAATCGGCGTACTGGGTATTTCTCATGATATCACCGCTATGTACAACGCCCAGCAAGAATTGCGTGAGAGTCAGGAACTCTACCGCCTGCTGGTCGAAACATCCCCGGATGGGATTAGCATACTCGGTCTCGATGGCACGATCATTTTTGCCAATCAACAACTGGCCGATTTGTTTGGGATGAAAAGCCCGTTTGATTGCATTGGGATAAACTTCATCTCTCTTATTGCCCCTGAGGAACATCCACGCATAACAGACCTTGTGGAAGAAGCAATGCCTGACAGGGTATCGCTGGATGAATACTGGATGATGCGCAAAGATGGCTCACGTTTCTTTGGCGAAGCAAGATCTTCCTTGTCGCTGGATAAAGCGGGCCAGCCGCGCTGGATCATCGGGCAGGTACGCGACATCACCGAAAGCAAAACTGCTCGGGAAACCATTCAGGAGGAACGGCAGCGCTTCGTTGACCTGTTTGAAAATACTCCAGTGGCCATCTGGCTGGAGGATTTCTCTGCTGTGGTCGCCTGGATGGAACAATTGCGGATACGGGGCGTGACAGACCTGAAGGAGTACCTCACCAGCAATCCCGATCAGCTCAAGTATGGTCTTGAATTGATCCGTATCTTGAGCGTGAATCAGACGGCAGTAGAGATGAACGGCGCGCACAGCAAAGCACATCTGCTTGAAAAATATCACCAGCTGGTTCGCGATGAAGCTCCATCAGGTGTAATGGTGGATGAGCTGGATATGCTTTGGAGAGGGAAAACATCTTTTGAGTTTGAGATGACCAGCCGCAGGTTGGATGGCACATTAACTACTGCAATCCTGCATGTCTATACCCCCATCAACAATGGAAAGCCCGATTATGGGAGGGTAATTATCGCCAGTACAGACATCAGCGAGCGCGTGAACACTGAGAAGGCTCTGCAAGCTAGTGAAACCCACTACCGCGAACTTGCCGACAGTATTACAGATGTCTTCTTCGAAATGGATAGTGATCTTCATTAT
>Ga0184623_10001372_pt1 | contig 10560 bp, 10 predicted proteins | sample PLM1_100_b1_FD_133138 | JGI IMG/M metagenome (GOLD analysis project Ga0184623, IMG submission 133138) | Groundwater sediment microbial communities from an aquifer in East River, Colorado, USA - PLM1_100_b1 | ecosystem: Environmental > Terrestrial > Soil > Riparian zone | place: USA: East River...
CAGCCGGCTCGCCGAGGGCGAACGCGAGAAGCTGCTGCGCCTGGACGAGATCCTGCACGAACGTGTGGTCGGCCAGGACCAGGCCGTCCAGCTCGTCTCCGACGCGATCATCCGGGCCCGCTCCGGCATCAAGGACCCGCGCCGCCCGATCGGGTCGTTCATCTTCCTCGGCCCCACCGGCGTCGGGAAGACCGAGCTGGCCCGCTCGCTCGCCGCCGCACTGTTCGACACCGAGGACAACATGGTCCGCATCGACATGAGCGAGTACCAGGAACGGCACACGGTCAGCCGCCTGGTCGGCGCCCCGCCCGGATACGTCGGCTACGAGGAGGGCGGCCAGCTCACCGAGGCCGTACGCCGCAAGCCGTACTCAGTCGTGCTGTTCGACGAGATCGAGAAGGCGCACGCGGACGTCTTCAACACGCTGCTCCAGGTGCTGGACGACGGGCGGCTCACCGACGCGCAGGGACGCACCGTCGACTTCCGCAACACTGTCGTCATCATGACCTCGAACATCGGGTCGGCGTACCTGCTCGAAGGAGTGACGGGCCACGGCGAGATCAAGGACGACGCCCGCACCGCCGTCATGGACGAGCTTCGCCGGCACTTCCGTCCCGAGTTCCTCAACCGCGTGGACGACATCGTGCTGTTCAAGCCGCTCACGCGCACCGAGATCCAGCGGATCGTCGACCTGATGTTCGACGACCTGCGCACCCGGCTCGCCGACCGTCAGATGACGCTCGAACTGTCCGACGAGGCCTGCCGGTTCATCGCCGAGCAGGGCTTCGACCCGGTTTACGGGGCACGGCCGCTGCGCCGGTTCATCGCTCGCGAGGTCGAGACCCGCATCGGCCGGGCACTGCTGCGCGGCGACATCGCCGACGGCGCCGTCATCCGCGTCGACGTCAGCAACGGCGAACTCGCCGTCAACTACGAGACCCGGGACGTGACCGATGGCTGAGCCGATCGTCGAGTGCCCGAACTGCGGGCGTAAGAACCGGGTGCCGGCAGCCGCGTCCGGCGTACCCCGGTGCGGCAACTGCAAGCAGCCGCTGCCGTGGGTCGCCGACGCCGGCGACGACACGTTCACCGAGGTGGCCGAGAAGTCGACGATCCCCGTCGTGGTCGATCTCTGGGCCACCTGGTGCGCGCCGTGCCGCATGGTCAGCCCCGCGCTCGAGCAGGTAGCCCGGGAACTGGCCGGCAGGGTGAAGCTGGTCAAGGTCGACGTGGACGCCGCCCCGGAACTCTCCCGCCGCTTCGAGGTTCAGGCGGTACCGACGCTGCTGGTCATGGACGGCGGGCGAGTCATCGCCCGCCAGGCCGGGGCAGCGTCGGCTGCAGCCCTACCTGGGTCGAGAAGTCCCTGACCGCCGCGGCGTGACCCACGACGCACACCACAAGATCGGAGGCCCGACATGCTCGAAGTTCTCACACGGTACTGGTGGGCACTGGCCCTCCGTGGCGTCGCCGCACTGGTCTTCGGGGTGCTAGCCGTCATCTGGCCAGAGGTCACGGTGATCGTCCTTCTGGTGATGTTCGGCGCCTACGCTCTCGTCGACGGCATCTTCGCTCTCGGCACGGCCATCGTCGGCCGCCGCGACACCGTCGCCGAGCGGGTCCTGCTCGTCGTCCAGGGGATCACCGGCATCCTCGCCGGCATCCTCACGTTCGTCTGGCCGGGCATGACGACGCTGGTCCTGCTCTGGCTGATCGCCGGCTGGGCGATCATCACCGGTGTGCTGGGGATCGCCGCGGCCATCCGACTGCGCCGCGAGATCGCCGGTGAATGGCTGCTCGCCACCGGGGGAGTCCTGTCGGTGCTCTTCGGGGTCCTGCTCATCGTGTGGCCCGCGGCTGGCGCTCTGGCCGTGGTCGTCCTCATCGGTTTCTACGCGATCGCGTACGGCATCGTTCTGCTCTTCCTCGGGCTGCGCCTACGCAAGCTCCGCCGGGAGGGCCAGGTGTCCGGCGCTCACCGGGCAGCCATCGCCTGAGGAACGTCCGTACCCGGTGACCTGAGGAGGTCGTCAACAGTGGACGCGGCATCGATCCCCGTAGTCCGGCCGCGGACAGCGCGACCGTGGCTACGCATATTCCTGGTTGGCGTTGTGGGTGGCGACCGTCATCGTCACCTTCCTCACCCGGAACCCGAATCTAGATCCTGACCCTGGTGCTCCTGGGCAGCTTCCTCGTGCCCGTGACGTTCGTGGCGTGGGCCTTCGGACGCCGCGACACCGGCGAACTCACCGCGAGCCTCGTGTTCAGCACGTTCCTCACCGGCGGAGTCCTCGGCGTGCTCGCCGCCTCGGTGCTGGAGTCCTATCCTGCTGCACCCGTCGCCATGGCTGTTCCTCGGCGTCGGTCTGATCGAGGAAGCGACCAAGCTCGGCGCGCTGATGCTGCTCACCCGCCACCTCACGGTCAAGTCGGTACGCGACGGGATGATCCTGGGCGCCGCTGTCGGCTTCGGCTTCGCCGCGTTCGAATCCGCCGGGTACGCGTTCACCGCACTATTCACCGTCGACGGCCTGTCACTCATGCAGCTCGTGCAGACCGAACTACTGCGCGGCCTGCTGGCCCCCGTCGGGCACGGCCTGTGGACTGCGATCGTCGGCGGCGTCCTGTTCTCCGCCTCCAGCCAGCGCCACTTCGCCATCACCGGCAAGCTGATCCTCGGCTACCTCGGGGTGTCGCTGCTGCACGCGCTGTGGGACTCCATGCACAACATCGCGCTCGCCCTGACCCTGCTGCTCACCGAGGGCGAGACGTACGTGCGCACCCCCAACGGCTGGCTGGTGCGGCCCAGCGCGGAACAGGTCAACCTGCTCCCCGCACTGGAGTGGGGCGGCCTGGCCATGATCTCGGTCGTGGGGATCGCCTGGCTGGTCATCGTGTGGCGGCGTGCGCCGCGTCCGTACCGGATCGGCTGGCGGATGCCCATCCGTCAACCGATCCCGTACTAGGGCCGGTGCCCTCCGCTTCAGACCACCACAAGACCGCTGTGTTCCTTGCCTCTCACATACTGTTAGACGCTATGTTAGACACCGTGTTAGCCTCGCCGAGGCCGCAGTCGTCGGCCCGGCGCCGTTGGCAAGAGCGCGCGCCGAGAGCGGGTGAGGAGGGTGGTCATGGCCCCGTTGCTGTACCGGCCGAGCGGCAGTGCCGACCGGCGGATCGAGCCTCAGGGCCGGCTGCTGGAGGCCACCGTGCGGCTGCTGGCCGACGGGCAAGCTTCACCGAGCTGGGGGTGCAGCGGATCACGGACACGGCCGGCATGAGTCGCTCCGCCTTCTACACGGTCTTCCCCGACAAGACGGCGTTGCCGCTGCGGCTCACCGAGGACTTCCAGAGCCAGTCGGCGAAACTAGTCGCGGCCTGGCAGTCCGACGACGTGGCCGGGTTGGCTGCTCTGGTGTCGCTGTACGAGCAGTTGCTGGCGCTGTTTCGCCAGCACGTGGTGGTGTGGGCGGCGCTGAGGGAGGTGGCGGCGTACGACCCGGCGGTCCGGCAGAGCCGCGCTGCCCATGTCGAGCGGCTGGCGGCCGGGGCGCGCGTCCGCTTGCTGTGTGATCAGCAAGCGGGGCTGGCGCCAGCATCGATGGACGCGGACGCGGCCATCACCATGGTCGTCTGGGGCGGCAGTGAGGCATGAGCCGGCATCTGGACACGCACGACGCAAGCAGGGACGCGGTGTTCGCCGGGGAGCTGGCATGCATCGTCTGGTACGGCGCGTTTCGGCGCCCGGCCGAGTAGGACCCCGGTGAGTCGGCCATCCGGGGGGCGCGGACAACGGCCGGGGTCACGGCTTTCGGCGCATCCGGCCGGCAGAGGACGTTGGAGAGGTCGAATGTTCCAGGGCAGATCGTGGCAGGCGCATGCCTTCGGTGAGCCGAAGGACGTGCTGCGGGCGATTCCGACCGAGTGGCCGGCGCCGGCACCGGGGCGGGTGCTGGTCCGGGTGCTGGCCTGCGGGGTGGGCCTGCCGGACCTGCTGATCACGACGGGCAGATATCCGCTGTTGCCGCAGCCACCGGTAGCGCCGGGGCAGGAGGTGGTGGGCGAAGTGGTTGCCGTGCCGGCAGGCTCGCGTTTCGCGGCCGGGGACCGGGTGATGGGAGCCACCGCCTTCCTCGACGGCTGGGGCGGCTACTCGGACTACGCATACGTCCGGGAGGAGAAGACCCAGCGGGTGCCGCCAACGATGACCGATGAGGAGGCCGCTGGTTTCATGATCGGATTCCGGACGGCGTACGCGGGCCTGCACGATCGGAGCCAGGTACGACCGGGTGAAGTAGTGCTGGTCCTGGGCGCGGCGGGCAACACCGGCGCGGCGGCGGTGCAGTTGGCCAAGGCGCTGAGGGCCACGGTGATCGCCGCCGCCGGTGACGAGGCAAAACTCGCCTTCTGCACCGGGATCGGCGCCGACCACGTGGTCAACTACCGTACGTCGGACGTGGTGGAGCAGGTCCGGCGGATCACCGACGGGCGCGGCGCCGATGTGGTGTTCGATCCAGTCGGCGGTGAACTGGGTACTCGGGCGGCCGGGGCCGTGGCGCGGCTGGGTCGGTTCGCGTTGATCGGTTACGCCAGCGGTTCGTGGGCCACGCTCGATCCGCTGGACATGGTGCTGCGTAACTATTCGGCGGTCGGAGTGTTCGCGTCCGGGACACCGGAAGAGGACCGGCAAGCCTACGACCACCTCGCCGATCTGGCGAGGCGGGGCGTCATCCGCACCCCGGTCAGCAGGGTGGTCCCGTTCGACGAGGTTCCCGACGCGGTCGACGCGATCCCCACCGCCCCGCCGGGTAAGGCCATCGTCCGCGTCCACTCAGGAGACGGGACCGCACAGAGCAGCTGACCCGCGGAGGACCGCCCGGCCGGGAAGCCAGGGGCTGATGCCACGCCACTGGCGAGTACGCACATGAGCCGAACGGCGCTGGAGCGAGGTTCACCCAAACCGTGACATTCCAGTAATATCCATGGAGATTGAGGAGACAAAGGTGGCGGACGATTCGGTACTTGTCGTGGGCGGCGGCATCGGGGGATTGGCGCTGTCGCGCGCCCTGCGGCAACGGGGTGTACCGGCCGCGGTCGCCGAGCGGAGCCCTATGCCTGCGAACGGCGGACTGGCGATCAACCTTCCGGGCAACGCTGTGTCGGCCCTCGCCGCGCTGGGACTTCGCGACGGTCTTGAGAGGCTGGGCAGGCCGATTGGGCGCCGAGAGTATCGCGGTGTCCGCGGACGCCTGTTGTTCGCGGTCGACGAGGACGCCTTCTGGGGCCCCGAGGCTCGCCCGCGATGCGTCCGCCGCTCTGACCTGCTGGCCCTGCTCGATGATGGCCCGCAAGCCGCGGCCCCCCGACGGCCCTCGACGGTGGAATCGGTACGGCTGACGCAGTCCGGCGCCGAGGTTGCTTTCGCCGACGGAAGAACGGAGCCGCATGGCTTCGTCGCGGGCGCTGACGGCGTGCACTCGGTCGTCCGCACCGAGGTGTTCGGCGATGAGGGCGTGCGGCCCGCGGTGCTGAGCGCCGCCAGTTGGCGGTTCATGGCGCCGAATCCGGGCGTCGATTGCTGGACCGTGTGGACTGGGCCGGCGGGGGTCATCCTGCTGATCCCCGTGGACGGTGACGAGGTGTACGGGTACGCGTCCGCCACCCGTGGCGGTCCGGCCGGCGCCGACCCGGACTGGCTGCACACGAACTTCCGCGGTTTCGCCGCGCCGGTCCGCGACGTGCTCGACAGCGCGCTGCGCCGGCCTGAATCGCTGTATCACTCGCCGGTCGAGGAGATACGTATCTCCGCGTGGGCCTGCGGCCGCTGCGTCCTGATCGGTGACGCGGCCCATGCGACAGCACCGGTGTGGGCGCAGGGTGCGGCCCTCGCGATCGAGGACGCGCTGGTGCTCGCGGACCTGCTCGCCGGCGGCAGCTGGGACTCCGTCGGCGCACAGTACGAAGACCACCGCCGGGATCGCATCACTCACGTCCAGGCGATGACCGACCGGTTCTCGCGAATCGCAGGCATGCCGACGTGGATCCGCGACCTAGTTACACCTGTGATGGGACCACGGTCGTACCGGGCGACCTACCGTCCGCTGCGGCAGCCGGTCAGCGTTGATCGTTGAGCCCTTTGATCCGCAACTCGGGAGAGCAGCTTCTCGGTCACCCCGGCCCCAGGCGGTGAAGTACGTGCTCCGTTAACAGGGCCGCCTCTGCAGGTACGAGCGTTCGGACCCCGCGGGCCGTTCCTGTCGGTGTGGGTCTGAACGCGGTCGCGGCCGAGTTGGTCCGCAGGGACGACGACTAGCGGTACGCGAAGGAGGATCCGGTGGCGGACCGGCGGGCCACGGGCGGGGACGTGCCGGCTCCTACGTGCCCGGATCGACGGCCTGCCGCTCGGCGACCACGTCGCGCATCGCCGTCAGAGATCTCTGAACCGCCACCAACTCGTACGCTGTGAATTCGTCTGCCGCCGCCAACATGTCCCCGATCAGCGGGCCGAAGAACGACCAGCCCAGCTCCATGGCCTGGTAGCCTGCCGACCGGCAACCCGGACGGGCTCAACCGAGAGCTGCTGCGGTTCCTGGCCCCAGCGTCGTAGCTCGGACCGCAGGCCTCGCTACGACCTCGTCCACTTCGGCAGAGTCGAACGTCGCGGTCTCAGCGCGCCGCAGAAGGCCCAGTCAGCTGTGGCGTCACGTCCTCGACAATCAGGGTGCGCAGGTCGTCGATGCTGGGCGCGTGCACCGACCGCAGCCGGCCGGCCTGCCGAGTCACCGCCTCGTCGAACACCTGCCGGGCGTAGCGGGCGTTGCCGAAGTCCTGGCCCTTCGGCACCGCCTCGAAGTGCTCGCGCAGGGCCACCAGTGTGCCGCCGGGGCAGTCGTAGCCGCTCGTCTGCGCGAACGCCTCGAAGATGGCGACTAGTTCGTCGGCGCTGTAGTTGGCGAAGTGGATCCGTCGGCTGAACCGCGAGCCGAGCCCCGGGTTGCTGGCCAGGAACGCGGCCATCTCGTGGTCGTACCCGGCGGCGATCACGACGACCTCGTCGCGGTGGTCCTCCATGAGCTTCACGAGCGTGTCGACGGCCTCCCGGCCGAAGTCCTGTACGCCGCCGTTGGCGAGGGTGTACGCCTCGTCGATGAACAGCACACCACCGCGCGCCCGCTCGAACGCATCCGTGGTCCGGTGGGCGGTCTGCCCGAGGTACTCGCCGACCAGGTCGGCCCGGGACACCTCAACGATCTGGCCCGACGAGAGCACGCCGAGCGCGGCCAGCAGTTCGCTGTAGAGCCGGGCCATCGTGGTCTTGCCGGTGCCGGGCGGGCCGGCGAAGACCAGGTGCCGCGACACCGGCGGGGCTGGCAGGCCGGCCTGCACCCGGGCCCGCGCCGAGGCGAGCAGGTCGATGAGTTCGGTGACCTCCCGCTTCGCCTCGGCAAGCCCGACCATCTGCTGCAGCCGGGCGAGCAACGCGTCGACCTCACGGCGCTGCCCGTCACCGACCACCGGTGCGGCCTCGCTCAAGTCCTGTGGGAGCAGCTGCGCCAGTTCGACGCCGGAGTCCTGGTCGTGCTGGGACAGCCGGAACGCCTGCCGCGCAATCATCTCCTCGAACACCTTGCGGGCCACCCGCGCGTTTCCGAACGACTCGGTACGCGGCATCCCGTCGAACATCCGCACCAGGGCGGCGCGCGTGTCGTACTCGAGCGCGTAGTGGTGCGTGCGGCACAGCGACTCCACGATGCTCACCAACTCGTGGGTGTTGTAGCTTTCGAACTCGATGGTCTTGGAGAACCGCGAAGCCAGCCCAGGGTTGGAGTCCAGGAACGCACGCATCTGCGCGGAGTAGCCGGCAACGATGACGACGACCTCGTCGCGGTGGTCCTCCATCAGCTTCACGATGGTGTCGATCGCCTCGCGGCCGAAGTCGTGCCCGGACCCGCCACCATCCACGGGGGACAACGCGTAGGCCTCATCGATGAACAGCACCCCTCCGAGTGCCTGGGTGAACCTCTCGCGGGTCTTCACCGCGGTGCCGCCGATGTGCTCGGCGACCAGGTCCGCCCGGGACACTTCGACGAGCTGGCCGGTCGGCAGCACGCCAAGGGTGGCGAGAATCCGGCCGTACAGCCGGGCCACGGTGGTCTTGCCGGTGCCGGGCGCGCCGGCGAACACCATGTGCCGAGACATCGGCGGCACCGGCAACCCGGCGGCTGCCCGCCGCCGGCTGACCCGGTGCAGCCCGACCAGCGTGGCCACCTCGTGCTTTACCCGCGCCAACCCGACCAGCGCGTCCAGCTCCGCGAGCATCGCCGCGGCCGGGTCGTCGCCACCGTCGACGGCCAGCATCGTCGAAGCCTTCCGCACAGGCGATCCGGGAACGTCCTGCGGTACGGCACCCGGGGCCGCCGGCCGGTCCACCGTGGCCAGCTGGGCGCCCTGGCGACGGTTGCCGGTCTGTGTCGTGCCGGTCACGTCGACATCGCCGGTCGTCTCCACCAGCAGCCCATCCCCGGCGTTGTCGACGAGTTCGCAGCTGTCGAGCTGGCCAGTCGACCCGGGCGCGAACCGTACCCCGGCCCCGCCGTTGCGGTGCACCCGGCTACGGCGGAGCGTGACCGTGGCGCCCTGATGCGCCTGCACGCCGTCGGTGCGGGCGTCGCACAGCTCGCAGGCGGTGGCGGTGGCCGACCCGTCCTCGCCCACCAGCAGGTTGACCGCGGCGCCGCGCAGCGAGGTGTCGTCGAGGCTGACCGTACCCCGTGTGCCGACCAGCACCCCGGCGACCTCGCCGCCTTCCACCCGGCTGTTCCGGACGTTCGCGGTGCCGCGGTCGGCGACCTGGATGCCCGACCGGGAGCATCCGGTCACCGTCACCCCGTCGAGCGTGCCGCGGGCGTCGCCGCCGACCGTCAGCCCGATCTGTCCACTATCGATGGTCAGGCGGCTGAACGTGCCGTGTGCCTGCTCGCGCAGCAGGACCGCGGTGGCGCTCCCGCCATGCGCCGAGCCGTGCTCGAACACCGGTGCCGCACTACCGGAGACGGCGACCGCGGCGGCGGCGCCGGCGGTGAACCCGCACCCGCTGTACTGCCCGGTCGCCCGCTCGACGAGCAGCAGCGCGTGCCCCTCGCCGCCGGTGAACCGGCACTCGCGCATGGTCGGACCAGCGTCGCCGGAGACCACGACCGCGTGGCTGCCGGTGGCCCGCACCGTGCATCCGTCGAACGCGGGCCGGCCATCGCTGACCTGGATACCGATGTTGGGTGTGTCGTGGACCACGGTGTCACGGACCCGGATCGCGCCGCCTTCCTCCACAGCGATGCCCGCGCCCTCGACTCCGCTGATGTCGCAGTCCTCCAGCACGCCGAGCCCGCCCTGGGTGGACAGCACCCCGGTGCCGCGGACGCCGGTGATCGTGCAGCGGCGGAACGTCGGGTCGGCGCCCTCGATCACGACGATCCCGGCGGTGCCGATCTCATTGAACGCCGTGGTCTCCAGCGTGCCGGCACCGGTCTTCTCCACCAGGATGCCGGCCCCCGACGGGTTAGTCACCGCGCAGGACCGGGTGGTGACCCGTCCGGACGGCACGTGCAACGCCACGATGCCGGTGCCTTCGACCGTGCAGTCATCCAGCTGCAGCGTGCCGTTGCCGACTTGGACCGCAGGGAACCCGGTGCCGCCGCCGCGCAGCACGATCCCGCGCAGCGTTGCCGTACCGGCGCCGGCGAACGCGGCCACCCCGTCGCCGCCGTCCACCACGACGCTGCCCCGGCCGTCCTCGGCGAGGAGCGTTACGTCCCGGACGAACTTCAGCCGTTCCCGGTACGTGCCGGGCTGCACAATGACGGTCGCGCCCCGGCCGGCCGCGTCGAGCGCGTCGCCGATCGTCGGCAGGCAATCCGGCTCGGTCTGGGAGACGGAGATCATCCCGTTGGTCACGCTCAACCACCTTCTCGCCGCGTGGTCCGGACAGGGTGCGCGGTCGCCGGCCGCGCGGTGGGAGTGGGGGCATACCGGCGGCCGGCCGCGTCGAGACCGACCGTGAAATCGAGGGTGACCGGGCCGGCGCCAGTGCGGGCAGCCGTGCGCAGCCGCGACAGCATCCGGTCCGATGGGTCGGCGCTGCTCCCGCGGCTGGCCCGCGCGACGATCAGCTCGCGCAGCAGTACGCGGGCCGGCTGGCCGTCGCCGTCCGGCGGGTCGACCGCGAGCACCGAGAACCTGGCGCCCGGCGGGAACAGCGCCGCGCCGGCGGTGCTTCCGAGCCCGCCGAGGCGCCGGGCGCTGACCGACCAGATGGCGTACTCCACGCCGGCCCGGCCGTCGAGCGGTCCAGGTGCCAGACCAGCGTCGACGAAGCCGGGCTCGGTCAGCTCGTCGCCGGGCCGATAACCAACCGGCGCCCGCGCGGCGTGTACCGCGAATACGGGGCCGATCGTTGCCGGCAGCCGGTGCAGGCCGAAGGCGACACTGCGGGCCAGCAGATCGCGGCTAGGCGAGTCGTCGCCCTCAGCCGTGCGCAGATACATGTTGACCGGGCGCCGGTCG
>Ga0184623_10001373_pt1 | contig 10556 bp, 7 predicted proteins | sample PLM1_100_b1_FD_133138 | JGI IMG/M metagenome (GOLD analysis project Ga0184623, IMG submission 133138) | Groundwater sediment microbial communities from an aquifer in East River, Colorado, USA - PLM1_100_b1 | ecosystem: Environmental > Terrestrial > Soil > Riparian zone | place: USA: East River...
ACGACCAGGCCCACCTCGACACGGTCGCCCGCGAGCTCAATGGCCGGCCTCGACAGACGCTCGGCTGGATGAAACCATCAGAGGCACTCGCCAAGGTCGTTGCGTCGACAGGTTGAGACCGCACTCCTAGCCCGAGCCGAGGCTCAGCTCGACGAGGCCGTCGCCGAGGCGGCGTCGGACCTCCGCGAGCAGCTCCGAGTCGTAGGCGACGCCGCGGCGGAGCTCCATCGGCAGGGAGGTCGCCCCGGTCTGAGCAGGCACGTGGAGGACGACACGGGTCGATCCCGGCCGCTCGACGAGCAGGCCCTTGAACGCCTCCATGGCGCCGACGACGCGATCCGTTCCCGCGCCACCCGCGAATCGGACGTGGAGGATCGCTCCGGGCGCCGCGTCCACCGGCGGAGTCCCCGCATCGGCCGCACCGGCGGCACGGTCCCGGGCCTCGTCGGGTAACGCGGGCTCGATGTCGCGATCGGGCGCAAGCCGCTCGACATCGGGCGGCTCGTGGTAGGTCGGGATGGGCTCGGCGGGTGCGACGGCCGGCAGCGACGCCTCGGGCCGCGGACCCGGCGGGGCTTGGGCGGGCCGGGCGTCGGCCCGGAGCGGCGACACGTACGGGATCTCGGTCGCCGCAGCCGCCGCGGCCGGACCTCCGACCCCGACCGGGACATCGGACCCGGACAAGGGGGCGCTCACCGGGCCGTGACCGTTGCCGCCGCCATGGCCATTGCCGTTTCCGTTGCCGGCTCCGTAGACCGCGGCACCGAAGGGCTCTGGCCTGGCCGCCGGCTGGCGCCGCGGAGGCCTGCCCCGGTCGCCCGCGGCGACCTCCCGGGCAAACGCCTCGGGTCCGCGGGACAGCGCGCCATCCCAATCGGTCACGAGGTCGGCCAGCAGCGAGACCTCCTCCCCGCGGTGGTCGACACGGCCGGCGACGAGCAGGATCGCTCCCTCCAGCCAGGTCCCAACGGTCTGCTCGTACAGCCTCGGGAAAACGACGATCTCGATCGTCCCCTGGAGGTCCTCGACGGTGGCGACGCCCATCGTCGACTTCGACTTCGTGATCACCGTGCGGAAGCCGGTGACTATGCCTGCGACCACGATCCGCTGGCCGTCGAGCGACTCGTCACGGAGGTCGCCGCTGTAGGCCGTCACGAACTGCCCGACCTGCCCGGCGATCTCGCCCATCGGGTGCTCTGAGAGGTAGAGCCCCAGGAGCTCCTTCTCCCAGCGGAGGCGCTCGCGAACCGGGACCTCGGTGGTCTGGGGCAGCGGCCGTTCGAAGGCCGCGGCGTCCTCCGCCCCCAGGTCGAACAGGGACGTCTGGCCGCTGACCCGGTCGCGCTGCGCCGACTGCCCGGCGGCCATCGCGTCGTCCAGGCCCAGGAGGATCTGGGACGGATGGCCGAAGGCATTGAGCGCGCCGACCCGGGCAAGGGACTCGAGGACCTTGCGGTTCGCGAGGCGAAGATCGACCCGCGAGCAGAAGTCGGTCAGCGACCGGAACGGGCCGCCCTCGGCTCGTGTCGCGATGATCGATTCAATCGCGCCCTGGCCGACGTTCTTGACTGCCAGCAGCCCGAAGCGGGTCGCATGGCCCTCGACGGTGAACTCGACGCCGGAGCTGTGGACGTCCGGTGGCAGGACCTCGATCCCCATCCGGCGGCACTCGGCGATCGCCGCGGCGACCTTCTCCTCGTTCGAACGGAACGCCGTGAGGACGCTCGTCATGTACTCGACCGTGTAGTTCGCCTTGAGGTACGCCGTCTGGTACGCGATCAGGCCGTAGCAGGTCGCATGGGCCTTGTTGAATCCGTAGCGCTCGAACGGCTGGAACGCGGCGAACACCTGGTCGATGACCTGCGGCGCGACGCCCCGCTCGGCGGCCTGGGTGACGAACCGCTCCTTCTGGGCGCGAAGCACGTTCGATTTCTTCTTCCGGATCGCGTAGCCGAGGGTGTCCGCCTCCGGGCCGGTGAAGCCGCCCAGCGCGATCGCGGCGGCCATGATGTCTTCCTGGTAGACGAAGATCCCATACGTCTTCTTCAGGTACGGCTCGAGCAAGGGGTGGAGATACGTCACCTTCTCTTGCCCGTGCTTGCGCCGGATGTACGCCGGGATGTTCTCCATCGGGCCCGGCCGGTAGAGGGCAACCATGGCCGCGAGGTCGAGGACAGAGGTCGGCCGCAGGTCGCGGATGTAGCGGCGCATCCCCGCCGACTCCAGCTGAAAGATGCCCGTCGTCTCGCCCGAGGCGAGGAGCTCGAACGTCCGCGCGTCATCGAGCGGGATCGTGTCGAGGTCGATCTCGATCGCCCGTTCCTGCTTCACGAGGTCGACGGCCTGGCGTAGGATCGTCAGGTTCGACAGGCCGAGGAAGTCGAACTTGAGGAGCCCGAGCGCCTCGATCCCATGCATCTCGTACTGGGTCATGAGCGCGTCGGAGTTCGTCGCTTTCTGGAGCGGCATGAGCTCCGTGAGCGGCTCGTCGCTGATGACGACGCCCGCGGCATGGGTCGACGCGTTCCGGGCCACGCCCTCGAGCTGCCGGGCGAAATCCGTGATCCGCTTGACGGCCGGGTCGCCCTCGACCATGCCGCGCAGCTCCGGCGAGGTCTCGATCGCCTCGTCGAGTCTGATTCCGAGCTGGTTCGGGACGGCCTTCGCGATCCGGTCGACCTCGCCATAGCTGTGGCCTAGGACGCGCCCGACATCGCGGATCGCCGCCCGGGCGAGCATCGTGCCGAACGTGATGATCTGGGCGACGTGGTCGGCGCCGTACTTGCGGGTGACGTAGGCGATCACCTCGTCGCGCCGGCCGTCCTCGAAGTCGACATCGATATCGGGCATCGTCACCCGGTCGGGGTTGAGGAAGCGCTCGAATGGCAGCTCGTAGGCGATCGGGTCGACCGGCGTGATCCCGAGGGTGTAGGTCACGATCGAGCCGGGCGCGCTGCCCCGACACGTGGTCTGGATCCGCTGCTCGCGGGCGAACCGGATGAAGTCCGCGACGATGAGGAAGTAGCCGGCATAGCCCATCGAGAGGATCACGCCGAGCTCGTAGTCGAGCCGGGCGTGGAGCTCCAGGGTCACCGTGCCGTATCGCCGCAGCAGCCCCGCTTCGCATTCCTTGCGGAGCCAGCTCTCCGGGGTCTCTCCGTCGGGCACCGGGAAATTCGGGATCCGGAGGTTCCCCAGCGGCAACTTGAGATCGGTCATCTCGGAGATCAGGCGGGAATTCCGGATCGCTTCGGGCTGATCGGGGAAGAGCGCGGCCATCTGGGCGGCCGACTTCAGCCAGAAGTCGCGCGTCTCGAACTTCATCCGGTTCGGCGTGTCGATGTTGTTGCCGGTCCCGACGCAGATTAGGACGTCGTGAGCGTCGGCCTGGACCTCGTGGACGTAGTGAAGATCGTTCGTCACGACCAGCGGCAGGCCCGTCTCCGGGGCGAGGCGGAGGAGCTTCTCGTTGAGCGCCTTCTGTTCGGCCATGCCGTGGTCCTGGAGCTCGAGGAAGAAGTTGCCCGGACCGAGGATCTCGCCGTACTGGCCGGCGACGTTGCGAGCGAGGTCCCAGTCGTCGACCTCGAGCGCACGCGCCACCTCCCCGCCGAGGCAAGCAGACAGCCCGACGAGGCCCTCGGCATAGCGGGCCAGGTGCTCGCGGTCGATGCGCGGCCGGTAGTAGTAGCCGTCGACATGGGCGTCTGTCACGAGCCGGCACAGGTTGCGGTACCCGACGTCGTCCTTCGCCAGGAGGATCAGGTGGTAGGGCTGGGCGTCGGCTTTGCCCTCCTTTTCGGTCATCGACCGGCGGGCGACGTACGTCTCGACGCCGATGATCGGCTTGATGCCCTTGTTGGCGCACGCCTGGTAGAAGCCGACGGCGCCGTAAAGAGCGCCGTGATCCGTGATGGCGAGGCTGTCGAAGCCCTGCTGGGCCGCCGAATCGACGAGGTCCGTGATCCGCCCGAGACCGTCGAGGAGGCTGAACTCGGAGTGGACGTGGAGGTGGGTGAAGTCGTTCGGGGCGATCGTCACGTGAGGTCAATGGTAGCCCGGACGGGGCTGCGGAGGATGGCCCGGGCCGGCGCGCTGGTACCGTTCGGCGATGACCCTCCCCGCCCTGATCGATCGAGATCGCTTCGACCTGCTGGAGGCTCGCGAGAACGCCCGCTTCGTTGCCGAGCGCCCGAAGTCGGTGGCGCTCCTCGAGCGATCGCGCCAGACGATGCCGCGGGGCGTGCCGATGTCGTGGATGGACGACCTCTACGAGCACCCGCCGGTCTTCGTGGCGGAAGGTCGGGGCGCCTACATCACTGATGTCGACGGGCACATATACCTCGATATGTATGTCGCGGACATGAGCGCGTTCTGCGGCCATGCCCCGGATCCCGTGGTCGAAGCTGTGAGCCGACCGATGGCGCTGGGCAACCAGTTCCTGATGCCGGGCGAGGACTCGATCTTCGTCGCGGAGCACCTGGCCGATCGGTATGGGCTGCCGAAGTGGCAATTCACGCTCTCGGCGACCCAGGCGATCACCGAGGTCATCCGGCTGGCCAGGGCGGCAACAGGTCGCGAGATCATCCTGATGTTCGACGCGAAGTACCACGGCCACGGGGACGCGACGCTCGTCGTCCTGGAGGACGGCCAGGTCGTGCCCGAGGAGGACGGACTCCCGCGCTGGATCACCGGTCAGGCCCGCATCATCGGGTTCAACGATGTCGCGGCCCTCGAAACGGCCCTCGCGCCGCGGGACGTGGCCCTCGTGCTCGCCGAACCGGCCATGACCAATGCCGGGTTCATCCTCCCGGAGCAGGGGTTCCACGACGCGCTTCGCCGGCTGACCCGCGAGACGGGCACGCTCCTGGCGATCGACGAGACGCACTCCCTCGTCACGGCCTACGGCGGCCTGACCCGGGAGTACGAGCTTGAGCCCGACATGCTGACGATCGGCAAGTCGATCGCCGCTGGCGTCCCGCTCGGCGCGTACGGCATGACCGACGACATCGCCGCTCACATCGCCCCTCCGGACGAGCACCACGTCGTCTCCGGCGTCTCGATCGGCCAGGTCTCGACCGGCGGCACCCTGTTCGCGAACGCCCTGTCGATGGCAGCGGGGCGGGCGGCCCTGCTCGAGGTGCTGACGGAGGACGCGTTCGCTCGCGCGGCCGAGCTCGGTGGGCGGATGGCCGACGGACTGCGCACCGCGATCCAGGTTGCCGGGCTGCCGTGGAGCCTCGTCCAGGTTGGTGGCCACGCCGCCTACTTCTTCGTGGAGACACCGCCTCGAAACGGGGCGGAGTCGCGGGCTGCGGACGACCCGCGGCTGCGGGCGCTGATGCGGGTCTGGCTCGCGAACCGCGGCGTTTGGGAGTCGGGCTGGTGGCTCGGCCCGACGGCATCCCTCGCCCACACGGCGGCTGATGTCGACCGCTACGTGGAGATGTTCGGGCGCTGCCTAACGGACCTCGTTGCGTCGCAACCGGCCGCGGCCGAGGCGCCCTGAGCCATGGAACCGTTGGTCCCCTCCCACGATGGTGGCGTCGACTTCGACGCGGTGATCGACGCTGCCCTCGAGGAGTTGCCGGCCGCGTTCTTCGATCAGCTCGCCTCGGTCGCGATCGTCGTCGAGGAGGAGCCGACGCCGGCCCAGCTCGCGTCCGTCCGTGCGCATGGGTTGTTCGGGCTGTACGAGGGCGTGCCACGGACCCGCTGGGGCGCCGACGGCGCGGCCGTCGCCAGCAAGATCACCCTGTTTCGCGGGCCGCTGTCTCGGGCGAACCGCGATCCGGAGCGCCTCACCGCGGCCATTCGGGACACGCTCCACCACGAGATCGCCCATCACTTCGGGATCGACGACGCCCGGCTGCGGGAGCTCAGCCGTGGGTGATACGACCGCGCCGACGCCCAGGCCGCCGTCCAACACGACTGGCGCGCCGAACCCGATCCTGCGCAGTGAGCGCGTCTATCTGCGTGCGCTCGAGCCATCTGATGCCGAGCACGTCCACCGCTGGTACGAGCACGCCGACACGGCGCGGCTCATGGGCGAGATGCCACGCAGCCTCGCCCGCCGCCGGGCCGACGCGGAGGCTTCAACCGGGGAGGCCGGGCGAGACTGGTTCGCGTTCGTCATCTGCCTGATCGCCGACGACCAGCCGATCGGGCGGGCCGACATCTTCGTGATCGACCGTGTGAACGGCTCCGCTGGGTTCGGGCTTGCGATCGGCGAGCACGATCTACGCGGCGGCGGCCTCGGAACGGAGGCCGTCAACGTCATCGTCGACTTCTGTTTCGGCCAGCTCCGCCTCGAGCGGGTCTGGCTGGTGACGGATTCGGTCAACCAGCGTGCCCAGCACGTGTACGGGAAGGCGGGGTTCGTGCACGAGGGTCGCCTGCGGAGGGCGTTCTACCAGGATGGCATCTTCCAGGACGACATCCGGATGGCGATGCTCCGCTCGGAGTGGGAGGCGCTCACGAGGAAGCGCATCTGGGACTTCACGGAGCGCTGATTTCGGGCGTCCTGTTACGGGAGGCGTACCAAGGGGCGGCCGAAGGACGCGCGGAGGGGCCGATGACCCGTTCGTTGGTTCCTTGTTGCTGGGGTCGTAACAACCGACGGCTGAGGAGCCCGGTCCCGGCCCAGGGCGGCCTCCCGATCGTCCGTTGGTACGGGACGCGTAACAGGTGGCCTACGACGCAAGTAGCTCCGCGACGACCGGGGCGATTCGATCAACCCAGAGCGCGTACTGGGCGCCCGATGGGTGGAGCCCGTCGTCGGCGACGAGCGAACGGTCCGCCGCTGCCCGAAGCGACAGGTCGTAGATGTCGACGAAGGCGATCCCCCGAGCGGCCGAAAGGTTCCGCAGGATCTCGTTGTTGCGCCGGATCGCGGCGGCCTGGAGCGCCGGGTCGCCGTACGCCGCGCCCTGCGGCGTGACGGTGTAATCGGGCGTCGCGACGGCAAGAATCCGGTATACGGGCAGCGCCGCGAGGAGCTCGTCGAGGATGTGGGCGGCATTCAGGGTGTAGGTCGCCTCCAGCACGCCCTGGACGACGTCGTTGACTCCGACGAGGAGCGTCGCGAACTCAGGCCGCAGGGCGCCTAGCCCCGGCAGCTCGGCCTCGATGACGTCGCGCGAGGTATACCCATTCACCCCGAGGTTCGCGATAAGGTCGAGAACCGGTCCGTCCGCACCGAGCCGGGCAACGAGCTGATCCGGCCAGCGCTCCTCGGCGTTCCGGGTCGCCGTCCCGATCGTGTATGAGTCGCCGAGCGCGACGTAGCGAAGGCTCACCGCGCCGCGGCAAGGAAGTCTAGGACGAGCCGTTCGAACTCGCGTGGCCGTTCGAGGGTCAGCAGGTGAGCGACGTCGGGCACGCTCACGAAGCCGGCTCCCGGGATCTCGCTCGCGAGCCGGCTCGCCGCGTCCCGTGTCGCGGCCTGATCGGCCTCGCCGACGACGATCAACGTGGGACAGGCGACCTCCGCCAGGCGGGCGTGGGCAGGAGGCTCCAGCTCGGTCTCGGGCGCGGCCTCGGGATCCCATTCGGGCAGTTCGAAGGCGTCCCGCTGCATCGTGCCGACGAACGCCCGGATCGCCGGATCGACCGCGTCCGCCGCTCGCGACGGCCCGTCGACCCAGGCCCGGAGGTTGACCTCGACGGCCGCGTCCAGATCGCCTCGGTCGAGCGCCTCGACCTCGTCATGCCAGACGGCCCGAAGGTCGTCCGTCGCGCCGCCATACAGCGCTCCTCCTGGCGCCGCCAGGACGAGGGAGGCGATCGCCTGCGGCTGGGCGAGGGCCGCCTCGACCGCGATCCCGGCTCCAACCGACGTCCCGACGACGTGGGCCCGGCCGATTCCGAGCTCGCTCAGGAGCCCGAGAAGATCGGCATGCTGGGACCACGGCCCGCTCGGCGGCAGGCTCTCGCCGTAGCCACGCAGGTCGTAGCGGATGACGCGGTGGGCCGACGCGAAGGCCTGCCACTGGGGATCCCACATCCGCCGATCCGCGACGCCGGCGTGAACGAGGAGGAGCGGCTCCCCGGACCCCGCGATCTCGAAGGCGAGGCCGGTTGCCGTCCGGCCGCTCACGGCTGAATCGAACATCGCGCCAGTATGCACAGTGATCGCGGAAAGCCCTATCCTTCAGCGGGCGCTTCGGCCACGGACCCGGGACGCGGACCTTCAAGGTTTACCCTTGCCCGGCCGCTCCCCCGTCGGTACGATGCGCGCCAATGGTCGCCCCGCGGGGCGAACGTTCTTCGAGACCGCGCCGGACCTACTGTCAAGACCATCGGCCGACGCGAACTGATCTCGATGTTGGAGGAGGACACATGCGCAACCGTTCCATTGGCCTGACGCTGTTCAGCGGCATGGCCATCCTCGTCGCCGCCTGTGGCGGCGGCGCCACGCCAAGCCCGTCGGCTTCGACGGCGCCCCCGGCGTCCGCACCGGCCTCGGTCGAGCCCGCATCGGCGCCGCCGTCCGTCGCCGCCCTCACGCCGATCAAGGTCGGTGTGGTCACCGACGTCGGCCAGCTCGAGGACAAGTCGTTCAACCAGTCCTCGAATGAGGGCGCCAAGGCTGCCGCCGACGAGTCCGGCGGCGAGCACGACGTCATCGTGACCCAGGCGATCTCGGACTATGCCGGGAACATCCAGACCCTGATCGATGCCGACTTCGACGTGATCGTCACCGTCGGCTTCCTCATCGGGACCGACACCGCCAAGGCGGCCAAGGCCAACCCCGACACCAAGTTCGTCGGAGTCGACCAGGGCGTCTGTGTCGATGCGAACGGTGATCCCGATCCCACGTTCGCGTGCGCCGGCGATGCGGCCACGCTCCTGCCGAACTACCAGGGCATCGTCTTCGCCGAGGCCCAGCCGGGCTATCTCGCCGGCATCGTCGCGGCCAGCATCTCCACGTCGGGCACGATCGCCGCTGTTGGCGGCACCAACGTCCCGGCCGTCCTGAACTACTGGCGCGGCTATGAGAACGGCGCCAAGTCGGTCAAGTCGGACATCAAGGTCCTCTACCAGGAGACCGATCCGAACCCGGCAGTCGGGTTCAACGATCCGGCCAAGGGCAAGACCATCGCCGGCACGTTCATCAGCGGTGGCGCCGATGTGATCTTCCAGATCGCCGGCCTGACCGGCCAGGGCGCCCTCGAGGCGGTCTGCGCCGCGGATGGCGTCTGGGGCATTGGTGTCGACGTCGACCAGGCCGTCAGCCTCCCGAACCTCGCCGAATGCATCGTTACGAGCGCCGAGAAGAAGCTGGTCGACACGGTCAAGGCCGTCGTCCTCAGCGTCGCCTCGGATACGTTCAAGGCGGGCACCGTGGCCTACAACGCGGCATCCGATCCGCCGGCTATTGGCCTGTCCGGCTATCACGACAACGCGTCGCTGATCACGCCGGACATCCAGGCCAAGATCGACGCCGCCATCGATGGTTTCGTGGACGGCTCGCTCGACCCGTGCGCGCCGGTCAAGTGCACAGTGGCGGGTACCTGACCCGACCACGACACTTCGCAACAGTCCGACCGAGGGGTGGTGGCAACGCCGCCCCTCGGTTGATTCATGCCCCTATGATGTCGCCAACCCGCGCGAACCCCGTCAACGCGAACCCCGTCAACTGATCGCGATCCGCCCGAGGCCGCCGTGACCGAGTCCGTGCCCGAGTCAGTGACCGCCCCCGCGCTCGAGATGCGGGGGATCACGAAGTCCTATCCGGGCGTCGTCGCGAACAACGGGATCGACCTGCAGGTCCGGCCGGGCGAGATTCACGCCCTGCTCGGGGAGAACGGCGCGGGGAAGTCGACCCTGATGAACATCCTGTACGGGTTGGCGACGCCCGACAGCGGCGAGATCCTCTTGGACGGGACGGCCGTCGACATCAAGGGGCCGTCTGATGCGATTGCCCGCGGCATCAGCATGGTTCACCAGCACTTCATGCTGGTCCCGGTGCTAAGCGTGGCCGAGAACATCCTGCTCGGTGCCGAGACGATGGCCAATCCGATCTTCCTCGATCGCGCGGAGGCGCACCGCCGGATCGTCGAGCTCGGCACGCGATTCGGCTTCGATATCGACCCCGACGTCAAGGTTGGCTCGCTGTCGGTCGGCTGGCAGCAGCGGGTCGAGATTCTCAAAGCGCTCTATCGGCAGGCTCGGATCCTCGTCCTCGACGAACCGACAGCCGTCCTGACGCCCCAGGAGACGAAGGAGATCTTCGCCGTCCTGCGGCGTCTCGCGGACGAAGGTCACAGCATCATCTTCATCAGCCACAAGCTGTATGAGGTCCTCGAGATCGCCGACCGGATCACCGTCATCCGCCGCGGCAAGGTCGTCGGGTCGCGGATACCGTCCGAAACGGACGAGGACGACCTCGCGGCGCTGATGGTCGGGCGCAACGTCCAGCTCGTCGTCGATCGCGGCGAGTCGCACCCCGGCGAACCGGCGCTCGTCGTATCTGACCTGCGAGTCGCCGACGACCGCGCCCACGAAGCGGTCAAGGGGGTCAGCTTCGAAGTCCGGAAAGGCGAAATCCTCGG
>Ga0184623_10001374_pt1 | contig 10545 bp, 10 predicted proteins | sample PLM1_100_b1_FD_133138 | JGI IMG/M metagenome (GOLD analysis project Ga0184623, IMG submission 133138) | Groundwater sediment microbial communities from an aquifer in East River, Colorado, USA - PLM1_100_b1 | ecosystem: Environmental > Terrestrial > Soil > Riparian zone | place: USA: East River...
GCTTCACCATGTCCACCAGGCGCTCCCCGAGCAGCAGGTGCAGCGTTGCCCGGACGCCTTCCACCGACACCTCCGGCATCAGCTCAGCCATCCGCCGCACCGTCCAGTCCCCGCGTGGCTCCGGCAGCAGCGCGGCGTAGATGCGTTGCCGCGTACCGCTTTGCACGGTCAGCACCGGCGACGACAACGCCCTCACTGCGGCTCACCCGCCTCAACGGCGGCGAGCATCGCCAGGCCCCACACCGCTTGCGGGCACGGCGACCAGGCCAGCCGCGCCACCTCCAGACAGCCACGGCAGAAACCCGCGCCATCCGGCACATGCACCGCCACCACAGCGCGGGCCTGCTCGACCTCGCCCCTGTCGCGCGTCACCATCGTGATCATCATGACCATGGCCCCGTCCTGAGATCCAAAGCTTCAATCTGGTGTTCGTTCCAACCCGTCTGCGAAAGCACCGCGTACGCCCATTCGTAGGACCGGAGCAGTGAAACCCCTGGTGGCACTTGAGGCAGCGCTCGCCTTCCGGCCAAGCGATGGGGCAAGGCGCCCGCGCAACGTGCTCGGCATAGAGCAAGCGGGCATCGATCAGCTCCATCCCGCGCTTTGCAATATCCACCTCCTGCTCCTTCCCTTCGTCACACCGCGCGCCCAGCCGGACGGCCCATCCGTCAATGTCCGGCCGGGGCACTTCGGCACCACCCGATGGAGCAGGCAGTGCCTATATACCGTTACGGATCGTGCGCGCCGCCGGAACCCTGACCTAGGGGGCGATCTAGGGGGCGACATAACAGGATGCAAGCCCTCTAGCAGCGGGACTGTGACCGAGCCATCCGATGCTGAGCTGGGGAGACGCTCGCGGAACGGCCAGATCGCGGCAGAACGATTCACGTTTAAGTCCCGATTGGACGGCACCGGCGTTGCTTGTACGTGGCGGTGAGCACTGCGATCCTGATGATGACTGGTGACCGATCCGGCGTGACGGGGCGCAGGCAAAGAGGGAGGTGAAGCATCGATGCAAGACGATGTACGCTTAGCAAGGCAGCCAAATCACCTGTTGCGTCATGCACGCAGGAGGCTGCTATCGCCGTCTGGATCAGGCCGCCCCATGTCGCGCCAGGAACTCGCCGACGCCACCAACTCGCATCTCTACGGCGCACAGCCTGATCGGCCACGAATCGGCGGCATCGACGCCAAATACATCGGCAAGCTGGAGCGCGGCATCTACCGATGGCCCAACGAGCTCTACCGCCGCGCTTTCCGCAGCGTCCTGAACGTCGACAGCGACGCCGAGTTGGGCTTCTACATCACCAGAACGTCTCGGCAAGCGCTGGTCATCTTCGAGCCCGCCCGATTGCTGACAGCCCGCGGATCAAGTGCATCCGGAACACCCTCGCCACACATAGACTCGTCGGGATGGGTTGGCCCTGACCAAGGTGTGGACTGGCCGGTGTGGTTTGGAACGAGGCTCGCTCATGCCACATCGATGATCCACAACTGGACCGGCGAACAGGCGGACACCCTGCAAACCCTGCTCCATCAGGAGATAATGATGTTCGACGCGTCCGCGCCCAACGGCGGGCCGGCTGCTTTCGAGATGTCGCGCCGTCAAGCGCTGGTCACACTGGCGGCACTGCCGCTAACACTCGGCGCTCCCCGCGGCTTTGGCAACAGCGACGCGGCGATCGAGTTCTTCCTGTCCCATTGCGGGGCAAGTCTGACGGCCTGCTGGCATCTGCTCAAAGGAAGCGATCTTGATACGGTCGATCGGCTCCTGAACGGTTACCTGATGGAGCTGGAGACGGTTGCCCGACGTCCCTCGAACTACCAGGGCCCGGCAGCACGCCTGGCTTCGCAGGGCCACCGAATCAGCGGGATTATTGCGTTGCACCGCGACCACATTCGGGCTCGGGAGCACCACTGCAAACAAGCGCTTGAGTATGCCCGCATTGCCGAGGACGTGGGCAGCCGTGTCTCTGCCCTGATATCCCTTGCTAGCACCTACTTTTACGAGTCCGACCCTGTGCGTGCCGCCGAGACTTACGAGAACGCTCTAGCGTTTGACGCTGGCATGTCACCACTTCAGCGGTCACGCACGCGCGCCGAGCTATCGGTCGTCTACGGCCAGCTGGGGCGTGAACGAGAGACGCTTGAATCAGCCGAACTCGCCGAGCAGCTTTACCCCCAGCAGCCCGAACAGGACCCCAGCTATCTCTATGCCGAGTTCACACGAGCCTCGCTGACGCTGGAGCAGGGCCTCGCGTATGCGGCATTGGCTGAAAGGCGCCCTGAACGCGGATACCAGCAAATCGCGGCCAACGTGTTCGCACGGGTCGAGCACGCCGTCCAGAACTCCGTGCCTGACCGGATCAGGTACGAGATCACCAACCATCAGGCCGCAACAGCGGTCCTACTCGACGACATGGAGGCGTTCGAGGTCTACATGGTCCGAGGCGTTGAAGGAGCGTTGCTGCTGGGCAGCAAGCAACGGCGGAAGGAAGTCCGTGCTGCGTGGCGCCTGGCCAACGAGACATGGCCGGCCGAACCGCGACTCAGAAACCTGGGCCGCGACCTCATACCCGCGCTGACCGTGAACTGACACGAGGAAGAGATCGATGAACGATGTAGTGCGTTCAGCAGTTGTCACCGGAAGCACCACCGGTATTGGAAAAGCAATCGCCATGCGCCTCCTTACCGCAGAATACCGGGTGCTCCTGAACTACGCCCACGACCATGAACGCGCCCAACGAGCACTTGCCGAGTGCCAGCGCATCAGCCCCAACGTTGCCCTGGAACAAGCCGACATCGCCAACCCTGCCGATGCAGCCCGCCTCATCAGCCATGCCGTCAACCACTTTGGCCGCATCGATGTTCTCGTTAACAACGCCGCCCGAGTCATCGACAAACCCGCCCTCGACCTCACCGAAGACGACTGGGATTCGGTGCTCAACGTCAACCTCAAAGGCGCGTTCATGTGCTCCCAGCACGCCGCACGCCAGATGCTCCATCAAGAGACCGGCGGAACGATCCTGAACATCGGCGCATCCACCGGAGTCAGAGGCCGCCGCAACGGGGTCAACACCTGCGCATCCAAAGCAGGCTTGATGCTGATGACCCAATGCCTCGCCCTCGAACTAGGGCCAAAGATCCGCGTCAACACCATCATCCCCGGCCTCGTCCAGACCGAGGAAACCGAGCAACGCTTCAACCTCACCGATCCCAACGTGCGTCAAGCCCGCGTCGACGCCATACCCATGAACCGGATCGGAGAGACCAGCGACGTAGCAAACGCGGTCATGCTCCTACTCTCGGATGAATCCAGCTTCATCACCGGCCAAAAGCTGATCGTCGACGGCGGCCAGAACATGTGGTGAACCAACGCGACCACGTCACCCGTAGTACGCGGGCAGCCGAGCGTCGCGGAGGGGGGTGCATCCTCATGCCGCACGCCCGTCCTGCGGCGCTGCGCCGTCCGGTCGGCCCGAGAGGTCGCTGGCCCGGCGAGCCTTGAACTCGGCGATCATTCGATCGGCCCGGTCGGCCCGCCCGTCCTCGTCGTCGCGGATCTCGCCGACCAGCGCGGCGCGTACCCGGTAGAGTTCGCGCGTCGCGGCGTCGACGAGACGGATCGCCTCGTGCCCGTCCCCGACGTAGGTGTGTCCCTCGATGGTCTGCCGGGCGTACCAGCCGTCGAGGGCGTCGTCGGCTGCTGCCAGGTGCGACCGAGCCTCATCAAGGCACAACCGTCGGGGTGCGGGGACGGACCCGGAGGTCGCGGCGGGCAGGTTGGGTGTGTCAACATCGGTGGTGGGCACCGGCGCGATGCGGAATCCGTTTGTGGCGCAACGGTTTCCGGTGCGGTCAGGGTTGCTGATGTGTCGTTGTTGATCATGAGGTCCGCCCTCCAGAAATACTGGAAACTGTCGTGACCACGGATCTGAGGATTGCGCGCAGGAGGCCTTGGCCCTCGCGCTGGAGCGCTGGCCTGCGGACGGTGTGCCGGACAAGCCGGGCGCGTGGCTGATGACGGTCGCCCGCAACCGTGCCCTCGACGTGCTGCGCCGCGCGTCGGTCGAACGGCGCAAGCTGCGAGAACTGGCGGTGCTCGCGCTGACCGCAGCCACCGAGCCCGAGCCGCCCTCGACAAGCAGGACCGGTCACTCTGGGACCACGCCGCGATCGCCGAAGCCCTGAAGATTCTGGCGGAACTTCCCGACAGCGGGCCCTACGCCCTGCAAGCGCGCGTCGCCGCCTGCCACGCGAGTGCGACATCGCCGGAGGCCACCGACTGGCCGCGGATCGCCGACCGCTACGACCAGCTTGTACGCGTCCAGCCCAGCCCCGTGATCGAGCTGAACCGCGCCGTGGCACACGGGTACGCGTACGGCCCTGCCGCCGGACTGGCCCTGCTCGCGCAGGCGCGCCGGTGGGGCGCTCGACGACTACCCGCTGGCCATTGCCGCGGAGGCGCAACTCACTGCTCGCGACGATGACCGCGAGCGCGCCGCGGAGCTGTTCCGGCTGGCGGCCGAGCAGACGCACAGCGAATCTGAACGACGGGCGCTCCTCGATCGAGCTGCCGAAAACCGTTAGCCCTGATCAGCCGTGCTGTGCCGGCTTCGCTAGCCCGCGGCGGTTCCTGCACCTGGATACCGCGCGGGCTTGACAGCGAAGGGGATAACCGTTAGACACTGTAGCTAACGGTTATATGGGAGGACCCATGCAGCAGGAAGTGGTGCTGGCGATGCTGGCCAAGGAGCCCTCGCACGGCTACCAGCTGCGCGCACGGCTGCGCGACGCGCTCGGCCCACTCGGTGACGCGATGAACGCTGGGCACGTCTACGTCACGCTGACTCGACTGGAAAGGGCCGGCCTGTTAGCGGTCGAGAGGCCTGCCGATGGCACCGATCGGCCGGATCGCAAGGTGTACGCGCTCACCCCCAGCGGCCAACAGCGAGTCGCCGAGTGGATCGCCGAGGTGGGCTGGCCAAAACCCGACCTGGCGGAGTTCCATCTCAAGCTGATCGCGGCCGCATCGGCCGGGCTGGCCGACCCTCTCACCATCGTCGACACTCAGCGCCGCGAGCTGCTGCGTCGGCTGCGGGACGCCCAGCGCGCCGCCATGGCCGAGCCGGACCGCTCGAACGCCGCGCTGTTGCTGGAGGGCATCGTGCTTCGGCTTCAGGCGGACCTGCGCTGGCTCGAGGCATGTGAGAAGAACTGGACCCACCGAAGGAGTGTTTCGTGAGCGAGGCCGCCGACATGCCCGTGCTACGCGCCCGCGGGTTGCGCAAGGAGTACGGCAAGGGGGAAGGGCTGGTGCGCGCCGTCGACGGGGTCGATCTCGACGTCAGCGCTGGAGAGACGGTGGCGATCATGGGCCCCAGCGGCTGCGGGAAGTCCACGCTGCTGCATCTGCTCGGCGGGCTGGACCGGCCCTCGGGCGGCGAGGTGCTGCTGAACAACCGTCGCACCGACAACCTCAGCGAGAAGGCCCTGGCCCGGATGCGACGGACTGACATCAGCTACGTCTTCCAGTCCTTCCACCTGATGGAGGAGCTCACCGCCGTCGAGAACGTCGAGCTGTCGGCGCTGCTGGCCGGACGCCCGCCGCGGGCCGCCAGACGGCGTGCGGAGCAGCTGCTGGATCAGCTCGGACTCGCCGGCCGGTCCCGCTTCCTGCCCTCCGCGCTCTCTGGCGGCCAGCGGCAGCGGGTCGCGGTCGCCCGGGCGTTGAGCAACGAACCGTTGATCGTTCTCGCCGACGAACCGACCGGAAACCTGGACAGCGCCGCCACCCTGGACGTCCTGCGGCTCTTCGAGGAACTGCACGAGTCCGGGCAGACGCTGGTCATCGTCACCCACGACGCACGGATCGCGGCCACCGCAGACCGGATGTTCTCCATGCGCGACGGCGCGTTCGTGGACGAGACCAGGTTGACCGGTGGCACCACCGGGCAGCTCGGCGCCCTCGTCGGACTGGAGGACTGACCGCAATGGGCCGCATCCTGCTCGTGGGCCGCCTCGCCGTGCGTGACCTCCGCCGGCGCCGCACCGAGGCCGCGCTTCTGCTGATCGCCATCATGGCGGCCACCATGACGTTGACGCTCGGGCTCGTCGTTCGCGACGCGGCCAGCGACCCGTACCAGAGCACCCGGGAGGCGACCAACGGACCCGACGTGGTCGCCAGCACCGGCCAGTTCGCCGACCTCGCCGACCTTGAGAAGCTGGCCACCGCCTCCGGCGTCACCGAGCACAGCGGACCGTACCCCGTCATCGCGGGGAAGCTAGAGACATCCGGCCGGACGTCGGACGTGCAGGTCGAGGGGCGGGACGCCCCGATCGCCACGGTCGACCAGCCCGAGGTGACGCAGGGCAACTGGGTCAGCGACGGCGGCGTGGTGCTCGAAGCGGCCTTCGCCAACTCGCTCGATGTGCACGTCAGTGACTCGGTCACCCTGGGCGGCAAGTCGTTCAAGGTCGTCGGCCTGGCGGTCACCGCCGCCATGGCTCCCTATCCGGGGTCGTCCTGCATTGTCTCCGTCGGTTGCATCAACGGAGCTATCCCGAAGGACGGCAATCTGCCCCCGGGGTTGTTGCACAACCCCGGGCTGGTCTGGCTCACCCAGGCGGACGTACGCAGCCTCGCCCCGGCACAGGACTCCATGTCCTACGTGATGAACCTCAAGCTCGCCGACCCGGACGAGGCCGAGGCGTTCGTCGACGCGAACAGCGGTGACCGCGGCGGCGCCATGATGCCGATGCAGACCTGGACGAGCATCCTCGCCGACGCCACCGAGGTTGCCAGAGACTCCCAGATCCTGCTGCTGATCGGCGCCTGGCTGCTCGGCCTGCTCGCAGTGGCCAGCCTGTCGGTGCTGGTCGGCGGCCGGATGGCCGATCAGACCCGACGCGTCGGACTCCTCAAAGCGGTCGGCGGCACACCGAGCCTGGTCGCTGCCGTACTGCTCGCGGAATATCTCCTCGTGGCCGTCGTCGCGGCGGCAGCCGGGATGGCGATCGGCGCGCTGACCGCTCCGTTACTCACCGAGTCGAGCGCAGGCCTCATCGGCAGCGCGGGGACGCCGTCGTTGACATGGTCCACGGTCGGGTTGGTGACCGCCGTCGCCCTCGGAGTCGCGGTCGTGGCGACCGCTGTTCCGGCCGTGCGCGGCGCCCGCTCCAGCACCGTCAACGCGCTGGCCGACGCGGCACGCCCACCGCGCCGCACCGGTTGGCTGATCGCGATCTCGGCGCGACTGCCCGTCCCGCTGCTTCTCGCCTCGCGGATCGCCGCCCGCCGGCCGCGACGGGTCGTGCTGGGCGTCGTCAGCATCGCGGTCACGATCAGCGGGATCTACGTCCTCCTGGTCCTCAACACCTTCCTCAGCGAACAGCCAGCCATCCGCGCATACAGCGAGGCTCAGGTGACGGTGCTGCGGCACGTGCTTCTCGTCTGGACGGTCATCCTGCTCTCCCTGGCGGCGGTCAACGCCATTGTCATCACCTGGGCGACGGTGCTCGACAACCGGCATTCCTCCGCGCTGGCGCGCGCCCTCGGCGCAACCCCGCAGGAAGTGACCGTCGCCCTGGCGACCGCGCAGGTGCTGCCCGCGCTCCTCGGCGCCGTCCTAGGCGTCTTCCCGGGCGGCTACCTTCTGTTCGCCGCCATCATCACGATCACCGACGGCGACAGCAACAAGGCCACGCTTCCCGGGCCCTGGCAGCTGACCACCCTGATACTGGCCACCGTGCTGGCAGTGGCGACGCTCACCGCTGTTCCCGCCCACCTTGGCGGCCGCCGTCCCGTGACCGAAACTCTTTAAGCCGAGCTCGCATGATTCGAGTAGGTCTGCCGGGCAGTTAATTAGCCAGCCCTCTTGTCGGTGGCCCGTGGTAGGAAGGCACCCGTGATGGCAACGGGGCAGGGTCGACTAGTCCGAGTCATAGATGCCTTGGGCTGGGATATCGACGCAGGGGGCAGCGAACTGACCGGCTCCGCCTCAGGGTCCGGGGTGTTTCGCGTGCGGGTCGATGGGACAGACGCGGTTCTGAAGGTGACCACCGTCGGCCGGGGTCAGCTGAATGCCAGGCGAGAGCTCACTTTCTACCAGAGCATGGCGGGCCAGGTTCCTGTCACGACACCCAGGTTGCTGCGGCACGCCGACAACGATGAGCTCACCGCGCTGCTTCTGTCGGCCCACACACCTTCCCGTCCCGCCCGAGAGTGGGACGAGGCCGAGTGGTTGGAGCTGGCCCGGCAACTTGCAGCATTGCACTCGACGGCCCTGCCCGACGAGCCGTCGTGGCTGGAGACGCCGTGGCTCCAACAGGTTCTTGACCGGCCACCCATCGGCCTGGCCGAGGATTACTGGTCCAAGACTGGCGCAGCGGACCGCATCAGCCTCGTGCTCGACGCGCCTGACACTCTTGCCGCAGCACTGGTAGCGACTCCTGGCTGCTTCCTGCACGGCGACTGCCACGTCGACAACCTGCTGTATGAAGGCGAGAGCCTGGTGTGGGCGGACTGGCAGGTGACCGGAGTCGGAAGTCCTGCCATCGACCTGTCTTTCCTGTGGAGCCGCGCCAACGCTGACGGCGCAGACCTGCCGTACGCCGCGATGGTGCACGAGTATGCCGCCCAGCGCGGAATCGATGCCGCCGCGTTGCAGCAGTCGTTGATCGCGCGATCCGGGATACGGTTCCTTCTCGCGCGCGGGAGGCCACGATGTCCCGGATCGCGCGACGATCAACTTCGCTCCGACGGAACTTTCAGCTGAAGGTTCTAGTCTCGAAGGATGCGGAGGCGCCGCGGAACCGTCGAGCAAGGTGCTGGAGGCTGCTGATGGCCGAGCCCGAGGACGACATCACGGTCGAGCCGGCCAGCCGGTGGCGACTCTGGAGTTCTGGCCGCGGCCGGGTGCTGCTGGCCGCGATCTTGGTAGTGGCCTTGGTGGGCATCGGGTTCGGCGTCTACCGCTGGGGCTGGGCGACATCGGGTGATGCCGTCACCGTGCAGCCGACCGCTTCGCCGAAGGCGTCCGAGCCGCCGACCGTAGCCGAGATCTATGCGGCTTTGGCCCCTTCGGTGGTCTCGATCAAGGCGACGACCAAGTCATCGGCCGCGACCGGCACGGGCGTGATCGTCAACGCCGACGGGGCGGTGCTGACGGCGTTGCATGTCGTGCAGGGTGCCACGGCCGTCGAGCTGATCTACGCCGACGGGACGCGCTCGGCGGCGAAGGTTGCGGCGGCGGACAAGACGAGCGACATCGCCCTCCTCGCCCCGGCCACTTTGCCGTCCGTGGTGGTGCCTGCCGTGCTGGGCGGCTCCGGGTTGAATGTCGGCGACGACGTCGTCGCGATCGGCAACCCGCTGGGCCTGACGGGCAGCACCACGACCGGCGTCGTCTCGGGCCTGAACCGCTCCATCTCGGCCCGCGACGGCGGCGGCGCCCTCAAGGGGCTCATCCAGTTCGACGCGGCGGTCAATCCCGGCAGTTCCGGGGGACCGCTGGTGAACGCCGAAGGCGCGACGATCGGGATCGTGGTCGCCTTGGCGAATCCGACGGACGCGGGCACCTTTATCGGTATCGGCTTCGCCGTTCCGATCGGCACCGCCGTGCGGGCCGGCGCGGACCGGCCTCCGCAGTTGTGACCACGATCGGCCACCGAGCGACACCACCCCAGGAGGAGAACGCACGTGCAGCCCAACGGTTCCGCAGCACCCGGCTCGACCCTCGTGGAGCAGGTCTACTACGAGGTGAAGAAGACCATCGTCGGGCAGGATGTGCTCCTCGAACGGCTGGTGGTCGCCCTGCTCGCCCGGGGGCACATCCTTGTGGAGGGCGTTCCCGGGCTGGCGAAGACCTTGGCCGTGAAGTCTCTCGCCGAGGCGATCGGCGGGCAGTTCCACCGGGTTCAGTTCACCCCTGACCTGGTCCCGGCCGACATCGTCGGGACGAGGATCTATCACCAGCACAGCGGCGAGTTCCAGGTGTCGCTCGGGCCGGTCTTCACGAATCTGCTGCTCGCCGATGAGATCAACCGGGCGCCGGCCAAGGTGCAGAGCGCGCTGCTGGAGGTGATGCAGGAACACCAGGTCACCATCGGCCGCGAGACTCATCGCGTACCAGAGCCGTTCCTGGTGATGGCCACGCAGAACCCGATCGAGTCCGACGGCACCTATCCGCTGCCCGAGGCGCAGGTGGACCGGTTCATGATGAAGGTCCTCGTCGGTTACCCCAGCGCCGCCGAGGAGTTCGTCGTCGTCGAGCGAGCCATCAACCCGGCGTCCGCGTTCCAGCGCATCATCGCCCCCGGCCAGCTGATCGAGTTGCAGCAGCAGGTTGATCGGGTCTACGTCGACCCGTCGCTCATCCAGTACGCCGTTCGTCTGACCACCGCGACCCGCCACCCGGACATGGTCGGGCTGGGCAAGCTGTCCAGGTATGTCACCTACGGAGCCAGCCCGCGGGCCTCGATCAACCTGGTCCTGGCCGGCCGCGCGCTGGCCTACCTGCGAGGCCGGGAGTACGCCTTGGCGCA
>Ga0184623_10001375_pt1 | contig 10538 bp, 7 predicted proteins | sample PLM1_100_b1_FD_133138 | JGI IMG/M metagenome (GOLD analysis project Ga0184623, IMG submission 133138) | Groundwater sediment microbial communities from an aquifer in East River, Colorado, USA - PLM1_100_b1 | ecosystem: Environmental > Terrestrial > Soil > Riparian zone | place: USA: East River...
CGATTCTCACACTGCTTTTCCTGCGGGGGCCGCAAACATCCGGCGAGGTGCGGGGGCGAAGCGACCGCCTGCACCAGTTCGACAGTATCGCCCAGGTCGAAGACGTGCTCCGCGACATGGCGGCGCACAGCGAGCCGCTCGTTCGCCAGCTTCCTCGCCGCCCAGGACAGAAGGAAGAACGATGGGTCCATACGGTCGGCGCTGAAGTTCTGGAGGTGGCACCGGCGGCCGCGGTTGAAGCGGGCCCTCCAGCGATTCCGAACGAGCCTCTCTCCTCGCGCGTGGCCCATCTCGAAGAGCGTGTCGCTGCTCTGGAGCAGGCGCTCATCGCGCTCAAGCTACAGCTTGGCGGCTGAGCAGTCATGGAGAGCCGGGCGTCTCGCCCGCAGTTCGGAGAATGACGACGCGGTTCGCGTCCGGTCGAGCGCGCAGAGTTGGGCGGCGTTACGACGGCCACGCCTCCGGATCTCGACTCGCGTGCAAGCATGCAAGCACGACAATGCGGTCAGAATCGGCGACGTAGAAAACCAGATACGGGAAACGACGTAACACGGCGCGACGAATGGAATGGCGCACGACCGGATACGACTCAGGGCTGGCGCGAATCATCTCGACGGTATTGTTCAGAGATGTCAGAAACTGATTGCCCAACCCAACTTGCTGCCTCTCGTACCAGGAGAACGCGCTATCGATGTCTCGATCAGCAGCGGGCCTGAAGATGACGCGCGGCCTCACCGTTTGGTTCGAGAACGATCGCGGACTTCCTCCCAGGCGACGCCTTGCTTGGGGTTCTGCTGGTACTCCTCGAAGCGCCGATCGAGCTCCGCCATCTGGGCTCCGGTCAGTGTGAGCTGCTCGGAATCCTTAGCAATGCTGTCCCACAAATCTCCAACGAGATCCAGGCGCTCAGCGAGCGGAAGCTTTCGGAGTTCCTCCCGAGAGATGCTCATTTCAGTAGTGTAGTCCGAATCGTGCTTGCTGCAGCCGAAGCCGCCCAACGGGACGTTCGTGGCAGTAGGGACATTCGTACATTTGTCGAGGACATGATGAGCGTAGGGGCCGCAAGCAACCGAGCGACCGCTCCAATATCAGCGAGTAGGGGAGCCACATCGCTGAAAGGACCGCTGGGCCGAGACAGGAAGCTCGAGCAGGATACGGAACGATCCCTCGCGCCGGACCGCCGCTGCGTACCGCACGATCGTCAGTGCAATTGCTGCAACCACGACGTAGACCACGATCAGTGGTACGTGAGATGGTGCTGCGAAGTTCTACACTCGTCGCCGGGCGGGACGCTCGCTCTCCGCTACCGCGCTTTGCTCTCCGTGCGCAATCGGAAGAAGACGTAGATTGCCTGCGGCTTGTGACCGTAGCGGGCCGGGAGCTCGTGGCTCTGAGTGTGGTAGTCGAGGTTGACCCCGATTCCGCCGCGGTAGCCGCGCGTGAAGAGGTCGAAGATGTATCCGACCGTGAAGTGCGTCGTACGTTCGACGTCGGTTCCGCCGAGGAACCCGAGTGGGCGGTCGACGGTCTCGAGGCGAGCCGAGAACGTGTTTCGCGCGGCGCGCAACGTCGCTTCCAGAGAGAGGGACGCCAGTTCCTCCCGGCTCGTCCACAGCGCGGTCGCGGCGACTCTCTCGCTGCCGAAGGACAGCGATGCCGTGGTGATTTCGCGCTTCTCGTCTCCCAGCTCGCCGCGCGACGCCTGCAGTGCCAGATTCCGCAAAGGCGTCAGGACGATGCGTGCCGATCGCGAGTCGATGCTGCCGTTGTCCATCGTCGTATGCCGGCCTGTCGTCGCGGCGTCGTGGAACACGCTCGCCTCGACCGTGACGAATCGCGAGCCGAATCCAGCGGTGACGACGCTCGTCGAGTCGTGCATCGTCTCCTGCATGTCATAGTTGAACGGCGCCTCAGCGAACTCTTCCGACGACGCGCGTTGCGCGTAGGGAACGGTCCCAAGAGCGGGATCGCCGACGGGCGCGGCGTAGAGGTGGATGAACGAGGTCGTCGTTGTGCGCCAGGCCACGTCGACGGCTGCTTCGCCGAGCAGATCGTGCGCGCGCATGGTGTCGAGCAGCGGACCGCCGCCTTCCGGAGTCACCAGTTGCAGCATCTGCGGATAGCCATCCTTCGGAACCGTGAGTGGCTCGAGCGACACGCGTCCACGGAACAGCACCAGGCCGCGGCTGCCGAACCTCCGCTGCGCACCGGCCGCCAGCCAGTTCGTGGCGAAGATCTCGTTTCGCTGCTCCGCCGGCCCGGTCTCGCTGCTGAACGTGGCGAAGGCCGCACCGCTGAAGAACGTCGTCCACGTCCCGCGCGTGATGATGTGCGGATGATGCGGCGTCGGTCCCGGGTTGAACGCCGTTCCCGAGATATTTCGCAGGAGAAACGTGCGCTGAAACGAGATCTCGTCGGAAGTCTGGGCGACGAGAGGGATGGCGAAAAGAAAAAGGGCGGCGACTGCGTTCTTCATAGTCGCCCCCACTTTGCAACAGATCTGCCCGGTTGAGCTACTTCGCGAAGACTTCCTCCACCGTGGTGATGCGGACCTTCGCCGGCGCGATGTTCATCTTGTAGCTGCCGATGACCTTGTCCTCGTCCGCGAGTTGAGGCTTCGGCTCCGAGTAGTCGATCGACGAGAAGCCGTCGGCGACCAGCTGGTCGCGCAGGTCCTCAGCGTCCTTCGTGACGATCACCACCTGGAGATTCTTCGCGGACAGGTACTTCCTGATGGCGCGATTCACGTCGTCCCGCGTCAGCTTCGCGTAGCGGGCCCGCATGGACTCGGTGTACTCCGGCGTTCCGTACCACCACGAGTCGAGCGCATATCCGAGGCGCTGATTCTGATTGGCGGTCATGAGGTAAACGTTCTTCATCAGGTAATCGCGCGTGTTCTCGAACTGCTCCTGAGTCAGGCCTTTGTCGATCAGCTGCTGCAGCTCGTAAAGGGCGATGCGCATCGCCATCTGCGCGTTGACCGGCACGACCGGGCGGATCCAGATCTCGACGAGCTGCGACCGCCGGCCGATGTTGGGGCTGGGGAAGAACTGAAACCCCGGCCGATTGAAGCTCTCGATGTACGCGTAGTTGCCGTAGTTCAGTCCGCGGATCTCGCGGATGCGGTTGTAGAGCTGGCCGGAAGAGGCGCGGTGCTCGCCCAGCCACGAGCGCGCGATGTTGAGCGCAGCGAAATCGGGATCTTCGCGCGTGAGCGGGAGGGGATGGCCGAGCGAAATCGCTGTCGCGCGGGTCTCCTTCTTCACGATCTCGACGTCCAGCCCCTCAGGGTGACGAGGTGTGATCGGTGCGAGCCCGGCGACCGTCCGCGGCGTCCCTTCGCCGGCGGGCAGATTGGCGAGGTCGGTCTTCAGCCGCTGCTCGAGCTCGGGGGGATAGTCGCCTGAGAGGCCGACGACGACGTTCGCGCGCGTGTAGTTCTCCGCGACGAAGCGCTTCACATCATCGATCGTGATGGAGTCGAGTCCGGCGATTGTCCCCAGCACCGTGTGACCGTAGGGCGTGCCGGCGAAGAGGACGTTCTGCAGTTCCTCTTTTCCGAGCTCTTCTTCGTTGTTGCTGCGCAGGTCCTGCTTCAGCGAGTTGAGTTGCAGATCCTTGAGTCGCTGGAAGTCGTCGTCGCGAAACCCGGGGGTCAGCAGCTGTTCCAGCGCAACGTCGACGAACTTCTTCCAGTTGTCGCGATGGATGACGCCTGTGAAGGTCGTCATGTCCTTGTCGACCTGGCGATTGAACGAGCCGGCGATCGGATAGAGGACCTTGTTGATCTCGTCGATCGCCATCTGCTGAGAGCCTCCGGCGGTGATCATCGCGGCGGAGAGGGCGGCCAGACCTTCCTTTCCTTTCGGATCGTTCGCGGAGCCGGTGGTGAAAAGGAGCTTCACCATCACGTTCGGGAGCAGGGATTTCTGAGTGATGAATTGAATTGGGCTCGCGCTTGCGCTGCCGGAGACAGCGGCGTTCCACGATGCGAGAGACGGCAGCTTCGAAACCTGTTCGGCCATCGGCTCACGCGAGAGCGTGGCCACCGTCAGGTTTGCGTCTGTGAAGTACTTGCCGGCGCTTTTCTGGATGTCGGCGGGGGTGATCGCTGCGACCTGGCCATAGAACCTGTTCAGCGTGTCGTAGGACCGCTCGAAGATCGTGTAGCGGGCGATCCGGCTGGCGATCGTGTCCGTGTTGTCGAGCGCGCGGAGGAACGAGTATCGGAGATTCGACTTCGCTTCGCCGACCCGATCGGCGGGTAGTGGCTTCGCCTTCAATGCGGCGAACGTCTTCATGACCTCGTCGCGAACGTACTGTGCGTCCTTTCCTTTCTTCAGTCGCGCGAAGACGCGGACGAGCGAGGGGTCGAAGTTCTCGCCGGTATCGACCAGCAGCCGGTCGACCTTCTGCTCGTCCTGAACGAGCCGCTTGTAGATGTCCGAGGTTTCGCCGAAGGCGACGTCGAACATGACGTCCATCGCCGCCTGCTCCTTCATGTCCAGGAACGACGGGCCATGGAAGCCGATCGAGATCCACGGCAGCGTCTCCGTCGGCCATGGCACGTGGGCGTAGACCGGGCCCGCTGCGGGAGGCTCCTGCGGAACTTTCACCGGCTCGGTCGTACCGCGCTTCCAGGAGCCGAAGTACTTCTCGACCAGCGGAAGGACCTGCTCGGCCTTGACATCGCCGGCCACGACTATCGTCGCGTACTGGGGGCGGTACCAGCGGCTGAAGAAGGTCTTCGAGTACTCGTACTGGTTCGGCATGTCCTCGATGTCTTTGATGAAACCCATCGTGGTGTGCTTGTAGGTGTGCTCATTGAAGGCGCTCTCGCGCTGCACTTCGTCGAGCTTGTTGAGCGGGTTCGCGCTGTTCTTGTTGTATTCGCCGAGGACGGCGTTCGCCTCGGTCTTGAAGGCCTCGACCGAGTACGAGAGATTCTGGAAGCGATCAGCCTCGATCTCCAGGATCCTGGGGAGATCTTCACGCGCGAACGTCGTGTAGTACATCGTCCAGTCGTCAGACGTGCTCGCGTTCTGCCGGGCGCCGGCCTTCGTGATGATCGCGTTGTAAGCGTCCGGCGAGTACGTCGGCGTGCCGCGGAACATCATGTGCTCGAAGAAATGGGCGAAGCCGGACTTGCCGGGCTCGACCTCGTTCCGCGAGCCCGTCTGCATGGCGATGTAGAAGGAGACGATGTTCGGGAATCCGGTCGGGACGACGACGACCTTCAGCCCGTTGGGAAGCGTCTTTTCAGTTGCTTTGAAAGGCAGGATGTTGACGGCTGTGTCTTTCTCCGTCGCAGCCGATGAGAGGGCCGGGAGAAGGAGAGCGCACACCGTCGTGATTGCGATCGAGCGGACCATTAAGCACCTCGGGATTCGGGATTGGGGATTCGGGATTGGGGATCAGGCGCAATTCGAGTACGTACAAACGCCGAATCCCCAATCCCGAATCCCGAATCCCGGGGGTGTCACGCGCTCGTAACAGCCTGTTCGTCCTTTTCTTCGTCGACCTTCTGGTCGATGTTCTCGTCGGGGATCTCGATCGGACCTTCCTTCAGATCCTCGCGGATGATCAGGTCGAGAAACATCTCCCGGACGCCGTTTCGCCCCTTGGCGTCGAACACTTTGCGCACGTCGGCGGGCTTGAGCCGCACTCCTGTCATCGCTTCCAGATACTGGCAGAACACGACCGCGCGCGAGCGAAACGAGATGATCAGAATGACCAGAAGAATGAGCGCGAAGATCAGGGGCATCGCCGCAGCGAGACTGTTGAGCTGGAACAGCGAAGTGATGCTCATGGAAGGGGGAAATCTTAGCACCGGCCCAAGGCGAAAGGCGAAGGGCGAAAGGCGAAAGGCGAAAGGCGAAAGGCGAGAGGCGGAGAGTGAGAGCGGAAAGCCAAGGCCAAGAGCCAAGAGTAGTAAGTAGAGGCAGGTTCTTCCTTTCGCCTTTCGCCCTTCGCCTTTCGCCTTCCAGCGCTGTAACATTGAGCCAGCGCGATGCCGAAAATCCTCTTCTACGCCGGTACGGCGTTCTGCTTTTTCCTGGCGCTCTCCAGCGCAGCGGAGATGGCGCGTGAGATTCAAGCCGGAACGGTTGCTTTCGGCGCCCTCGCTGCGGCCGGCGAGATCTCGACGCGCGCTCCGTGGGCCATCCTGGTCGGTCTGCTCGCCGGCGTGGCCACGGGAGCGATCTTTCTGAGAATGGCGGCGCTGCTGGCCCCGCGAAATCTATTCGGCGCGTTTCTGGCGATTTTCGCGGTTGTCGGATCCTGCGGATCGCTTGCGGCCGTGCTGCTTCTGCAGGCTCGGATCATGACACTGGCTCGCGGTCAGGCCGCCGCGGTGTCGTCTCTCAACGAGATCCATTTTGTCGCTTGCATGATGCTCGGCTACTTCGTCTCGCTGGCCCTGATCGCGCTCCGTCCGTACTTCCGGATTCAGGCCAGCCGTTTCATCTCGGCTCTGGTTTCGTTCCCGCTGCCGATCTTCACGCTGATCCTGATGCAGGAACTATTCGTGGCCGGCTCCCGCGGGCCGCTTCCGGCAGCGACTCCGGCGTCACAGGTGTTCTTCGCCACGGTGTCGCTGCTTTTCTTCGCGATCGCTCTCCACTGCATCCGGCATCGTCATCTCTTCATCGAGCTGACGAACCTGCGGGAGTTGATCGAAGGGCGCGTCGATCCTCGCACGCAGCCCGGTCGCCCCATCCGCCTTGGCGGCGCGGCCTTCGACTCCTAGGCCTGAGGCCTGGTCAGTGGGTGAGGAGCTCGAAGTCGCTGGCGTCGCTGGTGGCCGTCTCGTGCGCGAGCATGTCGACAGCCAGGAAGCCCATGATGCCCCACAGATGATCGATCATCGACTCTTCCAGCTCAGAGAACCGGATGCCGGTGGTGTAGATCGTCCGATGTGATGGATTCATCTCCATGCGCGAGCGGGCCACTGTGCACGGGAGGCGGAAATGCTCGCCCTCACAGTTGAATTCGAGGATGAATCGCTTGCTTGGCTGGAAGGTGAGCGGTGCGTCGTGCTGAATGCGGGCGCCCGAGGAGCTGAGGTCGACGATGGAGACTGGAAAGTGGGAGAGACTGCCGGCGACCGCCGGCTCGAGGCGGATTCGACGTGCGTTTCGCTTCTCGTCGTTGTTTCGCATAGCTACTCGCTTTGTGAGTAGCAATATGCCTGTGCCGAGGCCGCGGGAACATCGGCCAAGGGTAAGAAACCGGGGTACAACTTTCGATAGATGGATTCCGGCGAAGGTTTACGTCTCGTAGAAGAACTCTTCGCGGACGATCTTTCCATCTTTGACGGTATAGATGCCGACCTCATCCATCTTTTGTCTCTTCCCTTTCATCGGGCCGGCTTTCGGGGTCATCTCGTAATGGAACTTGACCGCAAACCTGTCGTTGTGAGGGAAGGGACCTTCGCAAGAGGCGGCGTGCACTTCGTTGTTCTGGAACCACCACTCGTTCTTGCCCCGGATGGCGTCGATTCCTCGCATCTCGGCTGGCATGTCCGGGCTGCTCATCGCTTCGACGCTCACGGCGTCCTTGCTGTAGAGCTTGGAGACTGCCTCCAGGTTTTTTCCCTTCTTGCAGTAGTCAACGAGTTTCTGTCCGACTTGTTTTGCGCTCATGGCTTCTCCTTTTCTGTGCCCGACATTCTGAACTGGCGAATATGACGGGTACGGTCATGTATCCCGGGAGGGGGAGGCTTGTCCAGTCTTCTACACCTGGTGGAGCCGTCGCCAATCGTGGCGGGAGTGCACAAGAGCATGTGCCTTCGGGACCGTCTTAGTCTGTAAACTTCGAACAGAATTCATGTCCTTCGTTCACCTCCACCTGCACACCGAATACTCACTCCTCGACGGCGCCACCCGTCCCGAACAACTCGCAGCCAAAGTTGCCGAGCTGGGGATGCCGGCATGCGCGATCACCGACCACGGCAACATGTTCGGCGCGGTCGAGTTCTACAACGCCATGAAGTCGAAGGGCGTGAAGCCGATCATCGGCTGCGAGATGTACGTGGCCTACGGCTCGCGCTTCGACAAAGCGGGAGTCGAGGATCAGCAGGCGGACGCGGGCTCCAACAACCATCTCATCGTCCTGGCGGCCACGGACGAGGGGTATCGCAATCTCGTAAAACTCGTCAGCGCCGGCTACACCGAAGGCTTCTATTACAAGCCGCGCATCGACAAGGAACTGCTCAAGGCGCACCGCGAGGGGCTCATCGTCCTGTCGTCATGCCTGAAGGGCGAGGTATCGCAGAGTCTCGCCGGCGGCAACTATCAGAAGGCCAGAGAGGTGGCGCTTCAATACCGCGAGATCCTCGGGCCTGAGAACTTCTTCCTCGAGATCCAGGATCACGGCATCCCCGATCAGCAGAAGATCATTCCGATGATGGCCAGGCTGGGAGAGGAAGTCGGTCTCCAGCTCGTCGGAACGAACGATTCTCACTACCTCAACAAAGAAGACTCCTTCGCTCACGAGGTGCTGCTCTGCATCGGTACCGGCAAGACCTTGAGCGACGAGCGGCGGTTAAAGTTCTACTCCGACGATTTCTACGTGAAGGGTCCTGAAGAGATGCAGCGGGTCTTCGCGAAATACCCGCAGGCGGCCGCGAACACTCTGAAGATCGCCGAGCGCGTGAACATGAAACTCGACGTCTCCGGTCTTCACCTGCCGAACTTCCCGGTGCCGCAAGGCCTCGATGCGCCCGCGTACTTCGACCAGGTGGCGCGCGCCGGCCTCGAGAAGCGACTGGAGAGCAGGAAGCCGCGGAAACACGAGCCGCAGGAGTATTGGGATCGTCTCGAGCGCGAGCTCGAGATCGTGAAGTCGATGGGGTTCCCTGGCTACTTCCTCGTGGTATGGGACTTCATCAAGTACGCCAAGGACAACGGAATCCCGGTTGGCCCGGGGCGCGGATCGGCAGCGGGCTCGGTCGTGGCCTGGTCAATGAACATCACCGACATCGATCCGCTGGAGTACGACCTTCTGTTCGAACGCTTCCTGAATCCCGAGCGCATCTCCATGCCCGACATCGACGTCGACTTCTGCATGAATCGGCGCGGGCGGGTCATCGAATACGTACGCAACAAGTACGGCAAGGAAAACGTCGCCCAGATCATCACGTTCGGGACGATGGCGGCGAAATCAGTCGTACGCGACGTCGGCCGCGTTCTGGGGCTTCCGTACGGGCTCGTTGACAAAGTAGCGAAGACGATTCCCGTCGGACCGGAGGTGACGCTTCCCACTGCGGCCAGGGACTCGCCGCCGCTGGCTGAGTTCATCCGCAATGACAAGGAAGTGGCGCAGATCATCGATATCGGCTCGCGCCTGGAAGGCCTGTCGCGGCATGCCGGCATGCACGCCGCCGGGGTGGTGATCACCCCGGAGCCGGTGACGAATTACGTTCCGCTCTATCTGACGAACCGGGACGAAATCGTGACGCAGTACGACATGCGCGTCGTGGAGAAGATGGGTCTTCTCAAGATGGACTTCCTCGGTCTCCGCACGCTGACGGTCATCGACGACGCGATGAAGTCCGCCGAGGCCCAGGACGGGAAGAAGGTCGACATCGACGGCATGCCGCTCGATGACCCCGACGTGTTCCGATTGTTTCAGGAGGGACGCACCAAGGGTGTGTTCCAGTTCGAGTCCGGCGGCATGGTGGACCTTCTGCGCAAGGCCCGGCCCACCAGGTTCGAGGATCTCGCTGCCTTGAACGCGCTCTATCGTCCGGGTGCGCTGGACGCGGGAATGGTCGACGAGTACGTCAAGCGCAAGAACGGCGTCTCGAAGGCGAAGTTCCTCGTGCCGGCGATGAAGGAAATCCTGGAGGAGACGTACGGCGTCATCGTCTACCAGGAGCAGGTCATGCAGATCGCGCAGGCGGTGGCCGGCTACTCGCTGGGACAGGCTGACCTCCTGCGCAAGGCCATGGGCAAGAAAGACAAGGTCATCATGGAGGCCGAACGCGACAAGTTCGTCTCCGGCGCCATGGTCAACGGTTACGAGAAGAGAAAAGCGAACGAGATCTTCGACTACATCGAGCCGTTCGCCCGATACGGGTTCAACAAGTCGCACTCCGTGGCGTACGCGCTCGTCGCGTATCAGACCGCATGGCTGAAGGTTCACCACCCGCGGCATTTCATGGCCGCGTTGATGAGCTCCGAAATGGACAGGACCGACGCCGTCGTGAAGTTCATGCACGAAACAGGTCAGATGGGGATCAAGGTTCTCCCGCCGGACGTGAACGAGTCGAACATGTTCTTCACCGTCGTCGGCCCCGACATCCGCTTCGGACTGGGCGCGGTGAAGGGTGTCGGCGAGAGCGCCATCGAGTCAGTGCTCGAGGCCCGGCGGCGCATCGGACGATTCACTTCGCTCCTGCAGTTCTGCGAGGAAGTCGACCTTCGCGCGTGCAACAAGAAGGTTCTCGAGGCCCTGATCAAATCGGGTTCGTTCGACTTCATGAAGCTGCCGCGCAAAGCGCTCTACGAGCAGCTCGAGTCGACGGCCGATAG
>Ga0184623_10001376_pt1 | contig 10536 bp, 13 predicted proteins | sample PLM1_100_b1_FD_133138 | JGI IMG/M metagenome (GOLD analysis project Ga0184623, IMG submission 133138) | Groundwater sediment microbial communities from an aquifer in East River, Colorado, USA - PLM1_100_b1 | ecosystem: Environmental > Terrestrial > Soil > Riparian zone | place: USA: East River...
CCGGAGAAGTCGAACGCGATCGAGCGCGATCGCGCCCGCACGTACCACCAGGCGTACTCCGCGTTGATCGCGCTGCACAACCTGGAGCGGGCGATGAAGGAGGTCCAGGCCGGCCGCACCAAGAGCTGGAACGACTTCAAGGTTCCGGATCACGCGGTGAGCGTGGGCTTCCACGAGGCCGCCCGCGGCGTGCTCTCCCACCACATGGTGATCAGGGACGGCAAGATCGCGAACTACCACCCGTACCCGCCGACGCCGTGGAACGGGAGCGTGCGTGACGTCTACGGCACGCCGGGCCCTTACGAGGACGCCGTCCAGAACACCCCGATCTTCGAGGAGAACCCGCCCGACAAGTTCAAAGGCATCGACATCATGCGGGCTGTCCGCAGCTTCGACCCGTGCCTGCCCTGTGGCGTGCACATGTACGTCGGACGAGGCGCGGTGAAGAGGCAGCTGCATTCGCCCGCCGTCGCCGTCCAGCCCTACTGAGGCGGGGGCGACCAGATGACGCAGCAAGACGTGCGCGACCTCGGCGCCCGGATCGACGCGCTGCTCGACGAGCTGGAAGGCAGCGCTCCGCCCGCCATCATCGCGCGCGTGGAGGAGCTCCTGCGCGCGGTCATCGGGCTGTACGGCGCTGGCCTCGAGCGGGTCGTCGCCCTGCTGCGGGACGATGAACACGGGGAAAGCCGGGTCCGGCGGCTCGCCGCCGACGACCTCGTGGCCAGTCTGCTGTTGCTGCACGACCTGCACCCCGACGACGTCCGGACGCGCATCCAGCAGGCGCTCGACCGGGTCCGGCCTTACCTGGGCTCCCACGCCGGCGGCGTCGAGTTTCTCGGAGTCGACGCCGACGGTGTTGCCCGCCTCCAGCTCGAGGGCAGCTGCGACGGGTGCCCGTCGTCGGCCGTCACCGTGCAGCTGGCGATCGAGCAGGCCGTCCTCGACGCCGCGCCCGAGGTCGTGCGGGTCGAGGTCGAGGGCATGGTCTCGACGGGGCCGAAGTTGTTGCAGATCCAGCCGCTGCACCGGACCGCCGGGGCCGGGGCCGGGTCGGCAGCAGCGACCGGGGCGGGAGACGGCGACGGCTGGCATCCATTGCGAGTCGGCGCCGCACCCGGCCACGTGGAGCAGCTCACCGTCGCCGACGTTGCGGTGCTGGTCTGCAACCTGGGCGGCGCGCCGTACGCCTACCGCGACACCTGCCCGACCTGCGGCGTTGATCTCAGCGGCGGCGCGCTCTTCGCCGACGTGCTGCGTTGTGCCGGCTGCGCGGGGGAGTACGACGTGCGGCTGGCCGGCCGGGCGCTGGCCGGCGCGGTGGCGAACCTCGAGCCGTTGCCGCTGCTGCCCGACGGTGACGGGTGGCGGGTGGCCCTTCCGCAGCGGGTCATGACATGAGTTCGCAGCCGTTGGCGGGGCTGCGCCGGTTGCAGACGCGAGCCCAGCCGACCCGCGAGCCCTTGCCGCGCGCCGGGGAACGCTGCGAGATGTGCGGCGAGGTGGTGGCCGACGAGCACAGCCATGTCGCCAAGCTGGACGACCGGCGGCTGCTGTGCGTGTGCCGGGCGTGCTATCTGCTGTTCACCCACGAGGGCGCGGCCGGGGGCCGCTATCGCGCCGTGCCCGACCGATACGCGCGCATTCCAGGTTTCGTGCTCGCCAGCGCCCAGTGGGAACGCCTGCAGATTCCGGTGGACCTCGCGTTCTTCTTCCGGCAGTCCGACCTCGACGGCTTCGTCGCCTGCTATCCGAGCCCGGGCGGCGCGACCGAGTCGCTCCTGGACCTCGACACCTGGACTGATGTGGTCGCTTCGAACCCGACGCTCGCCGATCTTGCACCCGACGTTGAGGCGGTGCTGGTCCGCCGCAACGGCGCCGACTTCGAGTGCTTCCGCACGCCTATCGACGCCTGTTACCAACTCGTCGGGATCGTCCGGACGCACTGGCTCGGGTTCCACGGTGGCGAGGAGGTGTGGCGCCGGATCGACGGATTCTTCGACGAGTTGCGGCGCCGGAGCGGCCGCGGCAAGGCGGGCGGCTGACGTGGCAAACCTCGAGTTCTCGTGTCGGGCCGCCCGGCCTGACGCGCTCGCCGCCGTGCCGACCATGCTGCTCGAGCTGGAAATCACCGAGACCACGGAGGAGCCGGTCCACGCTGTCGCGCTGCGGTGCCAGATCCGCATCGAGCCAATCCGGCGCAAGTACACCGACCATGAGGCCGACGGCGTCGTCGACCTGTTCGGCGAGCGGGCCCGATGGGGCACAACGCTGAAGCCGCTGCAGTTGGCGTACGTGACCCAGATGGTCCCGAGCTTTCGCGGCAGCGTTCAGGTCGACCTGCCCGTGCCGTGCAGTTACGACTTCGAGGTCGCAGCGAACAAGTACCTCTACGCGCTCGACGACGGCGAGGTGCCGCTGCTCCTGCTTTTCAGTGGAACGGTATTCACCGCCGGATTCGACGGAAGCGGCCGTGGCATCTCCGTCCAGCCAGTCCCGTGGCACAAGGAGACCACCTTCCGGCTTCCTGTTGAGGTGTGGCGGCAGGCGATGGACCAGCACTTCCCGGGCACGGCGTGGCTGCGGCTGCACCGCGAGACCTTCGACGCGTTGCATCGCTACCGCGCCCGCAACGCGCTGCCCACATGGGAGGACGCGATCGAGCGGTTGCTGAAGGAGGACAAGGGGTGACGGTGTTCGATGCGGCGCGCGAGGTGGCCGACGCGGTCCTTTACGAAGGCTACGTTCTCTACCCATACCGCGCGTCCGACCCAAAGAACCGGGTGCGGTGGCAGTTCGGCGTGCTCGTTCCCCCTGCCCATTTGGCCAGCGACCCGTCGGAACGGTCGTGGTCGCAGACAGAGTGCTTGGTCGAAGGGCCGGACCCGCAGTTGTCCATCAGGTTGCGCTTCCTCCAGGTTCAGCGTCGCGAGGTCGAAACCGCAACCGACCGGGCGTTTCGGCCGACGGCTGCGCTCGACGCCGGTGACGCGGTATACGTGCCTTGGGACGAAGCCGTCGAGCGGGAGATCGACGCCACCGTGGCGGTGGCGGAACTGCTCCAGAAACCGTGCGGCGTTCCCTTCACCCTGCCCGGCGGTCAAGAGACAGAGCTGGTCCGATCGCCGGACGGATCCGTGGCCGGCCGGCTCGTGCGAGCGACCCAGCCGTTGAGCGGGCTCCTGACCATCGAGGCCGAGCAACTCCCCGGCCCGTACGGCGTCGTCCGCCTGCGGGTGCGGGTCGAGAATCGCACGCAGTGGTCAACAGTGCGGACGGACCGCATCGAAGCGCTGCCACGGTCGCTCGTCGCGGCCCACACGCTGCTGTCGGTGGCCAGCGGACGGTTCCTCTCGCTGCTCGACCCCCCGGAATGGGCGCGGGGATTCATCGCCGAGTGCCAGAACGTCGGCACGTACCCGGTGCTCGCGGGCGAGCCCGGGCGGGCCGACCTCATCCTGTCTGCGCCGATCATCCTGTATGACCATCCGCGCGTGGCGCCGGAGAGCCAGACGGACTTCTTCGACGCGACGGAGATCGACGAGCTGCTGAGCCTGCGCACCATGACCCTGACCGACGCCGAGAAGCGCGAGGCTCGGGGCACCGACCGGCGGAGCGCCGCGCTCATCGATCACGTTGCCGCGCTGCCGGCCGACGCGCTCGACCGCCTGCACGGCGCGATTCGGTACCTCAGAAAGACGACCGAGCCGGCCGCCCCGCCGGAGACACCGTGGTGGGAACCGGGCGCGGACGCCGGCGTCTCTCCCGAGACGGACACGCTCGTCGTCGACGGCGTCACGGTCGGCAGCGGCAGTCGGGTCCGGCTGCGGCCCGGCGCTCGCCGCACCGACGCGCAGGACATGTTCCTGGCCGGGCGGACGGCGACCGTGACCGCTGTGTTCTTCAACGTCGACGGCGGCAGCCACTTGGCGGTGACGGTGGACGACGACGAGCTGGCGCAGCTCCAGCAGACCCACGGGCGCTTCCTCTATTTCGCCCCGGACGAAGTCGAGCCGGTGGAGGTCGCGCGATGAGTCCGCGCATCCTGGTGGCCGGAGTCGGCAACATCTTCTGCGGTGACGACGGCTTCGGGTCGACGGTCGCCCAGCGGTTGGCCACGGAGTCGCTGCCGCCCGGCGTCGAGCTGCGGGACTACGGCATCCGCGGCGTGCACCTCGCGTACCAGCTGCTCGACGGCTACGACGTGCTGGTCCTCGTCGACGCCGTCGAGCGCGGCGGGCCGCCGGGGACCGTCTACGTCGTCGAGCCCGAACTGGCAGCGGCGCCACGGCCTGGCGAGCCGGGGCACGCGCCGGAGCTGATGGTGGACGCCCACGACATGGCCCCTGATGCGGTCCTGGCGATGGTGCCCATCCTCGGGGGAACGCTCGGCAATGTCCTGCTCGTGGGATGCGAGCCGGAGCAACTTGCCCCGGGCATGGGGCTTTCACCGGCGGTAGAGCGAGCTGTCGAGGAGGCCGCATGGCTGGTCATGGAGATCGTGCGGACGGCGGCGACCACCGCGCCTGCCGGACAACCCGAGGTCGTGGCCACAGAGACTGGAGGGACGTAGGGATGCTCCGTTGGTTGGTCGTTGTTGTGCTGTGCGCGCTGGTCCTGGGCATCGTGATTTTCGCGGTGCCGGACATCAAGCGGTACCTCAAGATCCGGTCGATGTGACTAGAACCCGAGGCAGCGCCATGCATGAAGTCGGGATCTGTGAAGGCATCGTCGCTGCCGTGCTGGCGCGCGCCGCAGGGCGCGAGGTGTCGCGGGTACGGGTGCGTGCCGGAGTTCAGCAGCGCATCGTGCCGGAGTCAATGCAGCAGGCGTTCCGTATGGTCGCGGCAGGGACCGTCGCGGCGGATGCCGCCGTCGACCTCGAGATCGTGCCAGTGACCCTCACGTGCATAGCGTGCGGATTCGCCGGAGACGCCAATGACCCCTACGCAACCTGCTCGCGCTGTGGGAGTGTCGATGTCGAGGCATGGGGAGGCGACGAGCTCATCCTGGTTTCGGTCAGCCTGAGATCGACGGCCAGCCCGCCGCGCTGAGGACCTGGAGGACGTGCATGTGCCTGGGTATCCCGGGACGGGTGGTCGCGGCGTCGGCCGACTCCGACCTCGCGCAGGTCGACGTCGTCGGGGTCGTGCGCGACATCAACATCGGCCTGCTGGACGGACCGCTCGCACCAGGTGACTTCATCCTCATTCACAGCGGGTTCGCGCTCGAGCGCATGACGCCCGACGAGGCGCGTGACGCGCTCTCCCTATTCGATGGCGGCATCACGTGATCGACAACCGGCCGGCCGCTCCGACGCCCGGCCCGATTCTGTTCGTGCGGTACGCATTTGCGCCGAACCGGCACGGCTATTGCGGCCCGAACGACAATGCCAGCTTCTTCGAGTACGGCGTCACCGGCACGGTCGACAGTGGGCTGCGCGCGCTGAGCCAGGAGTTCGCCGGGGCGTGGCCCTACCTGGAGCTCATAGCCGGGGCCACCGGCGTCCCTGATCCCCTGGACCGGCGCGTGGTCGAGGCCTACTGGGTGGGCAACGCGCTGCTCGACCGCGTCGGCACGACAGCGCTCGGCGGGTCGATGGAGGACCGCTTCCGGCGGCGGACCGGCCGGCAGTTCGCCAGCCTCGCGGAGGGCGTGGTCGCGGGCGCCGTGCCGCACCACAGCTTCCACGTCTTCTGCATCTACCCCTGGGTGGGGCTCCTCGGCGACGACCGGCGCGGCGCGCAGGCGCTGACCGTGCTGGACCGGTGCCGCATCCGGTGGGGGCGCGTGCTCAGCGCCAGCGGCGACCAGGTGGTGGTCGAGTCAGAGCCGCTGACATGGGACGGTCAGCGTCTTCAACTGGGCCCGCCCGCTTCCGAGGTGGCTGTCAGGGCGGTTGACGGGATCGGTCTCCTTCCTGATCTCGCCCCGGGCGACTGGGTGTCGCTGCACTGGGAGTGGGTCTGCGACCGGCTCGGACCGCACCAACTCGCCGCGCTGCGCCGCTACACCCGACGCCACCTGTCGATCGTCAACGACCGGGTGGAGCATCCGGGAGCGGCGATCGCGCTCCGCTAGCCCTCCACCCACCCGACGGGCTGGGCGGCAGCACCCAGGCGCGGCTGATCCCCCATGGGAGCTCGTCGCCGACGGCGTGCTGCGGAGATCCATCCGAACGAACCAGGACCCGCCCGCCAGGGGCGTCCAAGAGGTAGTCGGTGTGCGGCCCGCGAAACAACGCCGCCGTGACGCGACCGGCGAACCGGCCGCCCACATGTGTCCAGTCGGGCCGGAGCAGCAGCGGACGGAAGCCGGGTTCGGCGGGCGGCGCGCCACCGCCGGCCACCGTCACGCACGTCTGGCCCACGTCAACGGCCAGCGTCCCATCGCCGGCCGCTGCGACGTGCGCCTCCAGCAACGACGCGGGACCCGTCAGCCGGGCCGCCCACAGGTTGACCGGCTCGGCGTACACCTGCGTCGGTGTGCCGATTTGGACGATGTGGCCGCCGTCGAGCAGCGCGACCTGGTCGGCCACGGAGAGCGCCTCGGCCGCGTCATGCGTCGCGTAGATCGCAGCCGCGCCGCTGACCCGCTGACGGATCAGCACCTCCTCCTGGAACGCCGCCCGCAGGTGCGTGTCGAGATGGGCGGTCGGCTCGTCCAGCAGGTAGAGCGCCGCCTCGCGGGCGAGCGCCCGCGCCAGCCCGACCCGCTGCTGCTCACCGCCGGAAAGCTGGGCGGGCAGCCGGTCGGCCAGGTGCGCGATGTGCAGCCGGGCCAGCAATTCGTGCGACTGCGCGCGTGCCGCCCGACGGTTCGTTCCGCGTCGCCTCATCGGATAGGCGACAGTGTCGACAACGGACAGGTGCGGCCACAAGGCGTAGCTCTGGAACACCACGCCGACGTTGCGCTGCTCAGGAGGCAGCATGACGCGGGGTGCGGCGACGCGCCGTCCGGTCAGCCAGATCTCGCCGCCGGCCGGCGGCAGGAATCCGGCGACGGCGTGCAGCAAGGTGGACTTTCCGGAGCCCGACGGCCCGAGCAGCGCGACAATCTCGCCCTGATGCACGGTCAGGTCGATATCGCGCAGGGCCGTTGTGCCCCGGTAAGCGACGCTCAGGTCGCGGCACTCGAGCACGGGATCGCCGCGGCGGGCGGCCCGGTCAACGGACACCGGCCGGCTCCGATCCGACGGCCGAGCCCACGCCGGCGGCGTGTCGAACCTGGAGGCGCCGGATCAGCCACCACACGGGCAGAGCCGGCAGGAGCAGCACCGTCAGGATGACGGCCAGCGCCGCGGTGCTGCCCACCTGCCCGAGCTCCTGGCTGTTCAGCACGACGACGGCCAGGGTCTGACTGCGGGATCCGTAGAGGAGGCTGGACATCGTCACCTCGTGCAGCGCAGTGAGAAACACCAGCAGCCAGGCCCCGAGCAAGGCCGGGGCGAGCGGGCGCAGCACGACGGTGCGCACGGCGGCGGCGAGTGCGGCGCCGCTCGCCCTCGCGGCCTGCAACTCCGCGGGCGGCAATCGGTCGAGCGCCCCGGCGAGCGGACGGTGGGCGAGCGCCCAGAGCTTGGCGAGATAGGCGAGCAGGATGAGGGCGAGCGTCCCGCCGATCCACCTGCCGTAGGCGATCAGCAGCGCCACGGCGAGCGTCGAGCCTGGGAGCGCGAAGGTGAGCGTGATGAGAGTGCCGATGCCGCGGCCGCCGGGCCGGCGTTCGATCGCCGCGACCAGCCCGCCGAGCCCGGCAAGCAGAGTCGCGGCGGCGGCCGAAAGGATCAGGCTGTGCCCAAGGGCTGCGCGCATCGTTGGGTTCAGCACTTCGCGGAAGTTGTCGAGACTCCAGTTCCCGGGGGTGGGCGGCAATCCGACGGCCCGCGTCAGAGCCGCGGCGACGAGCGCCAGCAACGGCAGTGCCACGGTCAGCACCAGGTAGCCGGCCAATCCCGCCGCCACCAGCCGGCCGGCCCATGTGGTGGGCCCGACCGTCGTCCCGCCGGCAGCCTGCGCCGTGCGGGTGGCGCGCAGCCGCGGGGCGAGCACGAGGTCGGCCGGGGTGAGGACGAACGCCGCGAGCGCGACCAACCCGAGCGCGAGCGTGACGGCCTCGACGAACGCGGCCGGTTCGCTCGCAAGAGCCAGGTCGGAGTAGATGCGTGTGGTGATTGTCGTGAAGCCGGCCGGCGCGCCCATGACCTGGGGGACCGCGAAGCTCTCCAGCGTCGCCACGAACGTGAGCAGGCCTGCCGCCGCAAGCGCCGGACGCAGCAGCGGCAGGGTCACTGTGCGAAGGGACGCGAGACTGCTCGCTCCCGAGGCACGCGCGGCCCGCTCGAGGTCAGGCTCGGCGCGAGTCGCCAGCCCGACGGCGGTGAGCAGGTAGGCGATCGGCGCCGCGTTGGCGACGAGGACGACGACGACGCCCAACGGGCCGAGCACCCCTGGCCAATGGATGTCGAGGACGGCGTCGGTGAATCCGGCCCTGCCGTAGGCCTGGGTCCAGCTGTAGCCGAGAACGAACGGCGGCACGAGAACCGGCAGCAGCACAGCAACGCGCAGGAAGCCGCGGCAAGGGACGTCGGCGCGCCGCAGGCACAGCGCCATGGCGGCGCCAGCGGGCACCGCCACGACGGTCACGACGACCGCCAGCACCAGCGTGTTCCGGAGCGCCGTGCCGATGCCCGGCGCGCTGAGCGTACGGACCGCCGCGCCGGCGCCGGCTTCGGCAGCGGTCTGAACCAGGCGGGCGATCGGAAGGCCGACCAGTGCCGCCGCGAGCAACAGGACGACTCCTGCTGCAAGAGGCTCGACCGGCGCGCCACGGACGCGCCGCGCCATCCGGTCAGCCGCCGTAGATCGCGCGATACTGCTGGAGGAGCGAGCTGGTGTCCGCGGAGAGCGCCGGCCAGTCAGGCGACACGATCGGGGCGCCGTCGGGGATCGGTGGGCCGGCCACGCCCTCCATCGTCACGTACACGCCGGTCTCCGCGATCGCGGCCTGGCCCTCGCGGCTGCTCACGTAGGTCACGAAGTCCTCGGAGATCGGCGACACGTCCTTTTTCGTCGTCACCGCGATCGGTCCGTAGACCGCCACTGCGCCTGGCTGCGGCCAGGCGATCTCGATGGGCGAGCCCTTCTTCTGGGCAGCATAGGCGGAGTTGGCCAGCGTGATGCCGGCCTTGTAGGTGCCGCTCGCGACTCCGGTAAGCACCTCGTCGGGAGTGTTGACCTGCACGGCGCCGTTGGCCTTCAAGGCCTTGTAGTAGTCCAGGCCGTAGCCGGGCGTTGCCGCGAAGTAGCCGAGCAGGCCGAGCGCTGACGCGGCGAAGCCCGGGCTGGGCAGCGCTACGGCATCCTCGTACTCAGGCTTGGTGAGGTCTGCCCACGAGCTTGGCGGCGGGACACCTTTGTGCACAACGGCGACCACATAGAGCAGGTGCGCGCCGACGTAGTCCGCTGTTTGATACCGGGTGGGGATGGCGCCGGCGTTGGTCGGCTTCCAACTGTTGATCAGGCCCTGGCCGGCGTAGCTGCTCATGGTGAGCGGGTCGCACGCCCAGATGACATCGGCGGTCAGCCCGCCGGCCCGCACGTCGCCGGCGATCCGGGCGTTCAGCTGGCCGGTCGGTGCGCGGAACACGTCGATCTTGCTGCCTGGATGGCTCTGCGTGAAGTTGGCGACGAGGGCCTGCTCGGTCTTCTCGTTGGCGCAGGTGAACAGCGTCATCGCCGCCGCCGGCGCGGCAGCCTGATCGGGGTTCTGGCGGGAGCTCTCGTTGGAGCCACAGCCGGATGACACCGCAGCGCCTAGCAGCAGCAGTCCGACAATGCTGCATTTTGCCTTGCTGGTCATGTCATCCTCGGGCGCGGTTTCGGTCGGCCCTGAACGCGCCGGGGCTGACGATGGGGACGTTGGGGCCGAGGATCCACGAGCCGTGGTCGCTGCGGTGGTCCTGGTCGTTCTGGTCGTTCTGGTGGTCCTGGTCGCCTTGGCTGCCGCTCTGGCCGTGGCGCGCCGGCGTCGGCGACTCCGGGTGGTTCGGGTGGTTCGGGTGGCGGCCCGGTTCGGCGCGGGCAGCGTCGGGATCCCACTGCTGCGGGTCGGCAGTGAGGCCGAGCAGGTACGTGACCGTGCAGTCCAAGGCAAGGGCGAGCTCGGGGAGCTTTGCCACGTCGAGGCCGGCGCCGTGCTCCAAGCTGCTCAGCGCCTTGTTCGTCGTGCCGAGGCCCAGTCGCGCCAGCCGCGACACGACTTGCTTCTGGGTGAGTCCGAGAGCTCGGCGACGTTCCCGCAGTCGTTGCGCGAGCAGCAGTTGACGGTTTGCGCTCAGGTCACCGGATTCCGCGTGCATCGTCGCCTCCGGAGCAGGAGGCCGCCCAGTCTTTCCTCAGTCGCGGAATCCGTCAATGGCCGTGCTTCCGATTCGAGGAATCAGGTCTCGGTGCGATTCATGTCGGCCAGCGGGTAGACGGTGTAGTGCGAGAAGTTGAAGACCGGCGCCCGCCCCAACAGCCGCTCGAACTCCTC
>Ga0184623_10001377_pt1 | contig 10535 bp, 10 predicted proteins | sample PLM1_100_b1_FD_133138 | JGI IMG/M metagenome (GOLD analysis project Ga0184623, IMG submission 133138) | Groundwater sediment microbial communities from an aquifer in East River, Colorado, USA - PLM1_100_b1 | ecosystem: Environmental > Terrestrial > Soil > Riparian zone | place: USA: East River...
GCGTCGCCGGGTACGATCCTCCGCGAGATCGAGGTGCCGCGGCCAGACCGGCCGCCGAAAGAGATGCAGCGCGAGAAGCAGTTCGTCGACCTGGTGTTCGAGATCCGTGACATGCTCGAGAAGATCGCAGCATCGCCACGTGCTGGCGACGACCCTTCGATCCTTCGAGAGCCTGAGGGTCGGCCCGAGCCGAGTCGAGAGGCGACCGGCTCAGGGTCGTCCTAGCTGCTCGGCGCTGTCGAGGGACGACTGACGCCCATGCCCACTCCGATCCGCGACGGTGCCTCCGCGCGCGCGCAGCAGGGCGCCAGCCTGAAGGACTATCTCAAGGAAGCGTTTCTCTTCCGCTGGAACCTGCTCTTCTTCCTGGGCGGCGTGGCCGGCGCGGCCCTGGCTCCGATGTCAGCCGTACTCCTGCCGCTCGTGGCCGCGGGCGAGCTGACCTATCTCGCCGGCCTCGTCACCGTTCCGCGCTTTCGGGCGGCCATCGACGCGAAGGTTCATTCGGCGCGCGCGAAGGGGCCTGCCGGTGTTGCGGCGCCGCCAACGCAGTCGCTCGTGGACATGCTCGCCGGCCTGCCGGCGGAGGCCCGCAGGCGATTCGAGCGGCTTCATGGGCGTTGCGTGGAGATGCGCGCGATCGCCGTCGGCGTCCGCGGCGCGGCCGGCGACCAGGGCGGCACGGCAGAAGAGATCCGCACGCCAGGCCTCGACCGTTTGTTGTGGCTCTTTCTGCGTCTGCTTCTCTCGAAGGCCGCGCTCGATCGATTCCTCGACACCATGAGCAACGAAGAGATAGCCCCGCGGCTCGAACAATTTCGAAAGGATCTCGCCGCCGCCCAGACGGCCGGCGACGATCGCATTGTCAGGTCGCTGCAGGACAGCATCGCCATGGCCGAGCTGCGACTCGACAACCACGAGCGTGCGCGGAAGAACGCGCAGTTCGTGTCCATCGAGCTCGATCGGATCGAGGGAAAGATCCAGGCGCTGGCCGAGATGGCGGTCAACCGGCAGGATCCCGACCTGCTGAGCAGCCAGGTCGATTCGGCGGCGGAGAGCATGCGGCAAACCGAGAAGGCGGTCAGCGAGCTGCAGCATCTGACCGGTCTCGCCGACGAGTTGCAGGAGCCGCCGCCGATTCTCGAGTCCGACCTGCGGGAGGTGTTACGGTATGACGCCTGATCAGCCGTCCGGCGCCGACGTGATGACCAAGCCCAGGGCTGGAGGGGCGCTGGCGGACCTGCCGCGATGGTTCCCGCCGTGGGCCGCCCAGCTCGCCGAGCTCTATTTTTCCGGGACGACGGCGGCGTTCGTCCTCCACGGCAATACGTACGACTACGCGCGCATCGGCGACGGGGTGGACGCGCGGTACGGCGTGCTCACGGAGTTTCTCGCCGAGCAGCTCTTCGGCCGCTGGTCGCTGGTGCTGCACTACAACCTGGGTAGCGGGTTGCGCGTGCTGGCCGGGCGCGACGAGCAGCGGCTGAAGGACATGGTCACGCTCGCCAACCGGAAGGTAGGCGATATGAACGCGCTGCCCAAGGATCCCGCCGCAACGTTCGCGCTGCTCGATCGATTCGTGCGCAACAACATCATGGCCGCGGACGCGGACCGTCTGAGTCTGGCGTTCATTCTGGATCAGGCGTCGTACGTGTTCCCATCTGGCGAGCCGGGTCGCCTGAGCGCGCAAGCTGCGTCCCAGCTCGTGACGTTGTTCAACTGGGCGATGAGCCCGCACGTGAAGCGGTTGAACCTCGCCTTCGTGCTCCTGGACGAGAAGCTGTCAGATCTCAGCGAGCGGCTTATCAGCAACCCTCATGTGGCAACCATCGAGGTGCCGCTGCCTGACGAAGCGGAACGCGAGCGATTCATTCAGACGGGACTGGACGCCGCCGCGCTGGCCTTCTTTTCGGATTTCGACGCGGCGAATCTTGCCAGGCTGACCGCGGGCATCTCGCTCACCGATCTCAACGTCCTCATTCAGTCGGCGCGCGAAAGCGGGCGCCGGCTCGACACCGCCGTCTTTCGCACGTTGAAAAAGCGGCTGATCGAGCGGCAGTGCCGCGGCCTGCTCGAGTTCATCGAGCCGAGATGGACGCTCGACACGGTCGTCGGCCATGAGGCGGCCAAGGCGCGGCTGCGTGAGGATGCCGCGCTCCTGAAACGCGGCGCGCTCGACAGCCTTCCGATGGGCTATCTCATCTGCGGCCCGGTTGGGACGGGGAAGTCGTTTCTCGCACAGTGTGTCAGCGGCGAGATCGGAGCGCCGTGCGTGATGCTCAAGAACTTCCGCTCGAAGTACGTTGGCGAGACGGAAGGCAACCTCGAGCGCGTCCTGTCAGTGCTGCGCGCCATGGGCCCCGTGGTCGTCGTGGTGGACGAAGCCGACGCGGCACTCGGCAGCCGCGAGCAGGACGGCGATTCCGGCACCTCCAGCCGCGTGTTCGCGATGATCGCGTCGCAGATGGGCGACACCCGGTACCGCGGTCGCATCATCTGGATGCTGCTGACCGCGCGCCCCGATCTGCTGCCGATCGACCTGAAGCGCCAGGGGCGCGCTGAAGTGCACATTCCCCTCTTCTACCCGACTGACGAGAACGAGATCCGCCAGATGTTTCTCATCCTGACGCAGAAGCTCGGGTCGCGCCTGTCGCCTGACGACATCCCGCTCATTCCGCAGCGCGGTCACCTGTCCGGAGCCGATATCGAAGGGATGGTGGGCCGGGCATTGCGGAAGTCGCTCCTGGCCGGGCACGATCATGTGACGCGCGATGCGCTCGCCGAGGTGGTGTCGCAGTTCATGCCGTCCACGCAAGGGATCGAGCGAGAGTTGCAGGAGACAGCGGCGATGATCGAATGCACGGATCGACAGTTTCTGCCCGCGGCGATTCTCGAAAAGATGGAAAGTGGTGGCGGCCGCGAGAAGATCCAGGCACGGCTCGCCGCCTTGAAGCAGATTGTGAAGGAACTGTAGGAGGGAATCATGGATCGCACGAGCTGGTTCGATGAAGATGCGGAACATCCCACGGTGCACGAACAGGTTCAGAAGCTGGACTCGTTCACCAGCGCGCTCGCCGATGGCGTTGTCCAGAAGAACGAGCTCGACGCGCAGGAGCAGCGTCTGACTGCCGCGATGAAACGGCTCGAATCCGAGTTGAGCGACGAGCTGCACGCGAAGGTGACGAACGTGCTGGTGGAGCTCACGGCGTACAACGTGATGCGGCTGCTGCACGAACTGCACACCGAGCGGGCGCGAATAGCGTTTGGCAAGGCTTGATCTTCAAAACGCCGCCAAGGTCCGGCTGGAGCCAGGACACTACCGGGTTGTCCCTTGACACTGACGTGATTCTGGGTGCTAAATGAGCATCTCTTGCCATCAGCCGGGCCGGGTAACAGGAGGTATGAGATGAGAAAAGGATTTCTCGCGGTAATCGGTGTGGCCGCGATAATCATGGCCGTGATCGGGTTGCTGAAGCTGGCGCCCGATCTTGCCGCGGGCCAGGCCTCGAGGGCGACTGGCACGGCAGGGACTGCGGCCACCTCGGGCCCGGCGCCCAAGACCGCGTGGGGCGAACCGGACCTGCAGGGCATCTGGACCGACGATTTTGCGACGCCCTTGCAACGGCCCGCGCGCTATGCGAACAAAGAGTTCTTCACCGACGCCGAGCGGGCTGAGCTCGACAGGCAACGAGCCGGCATCCTTCGTCGAGACCAGCGCGTTGAGCGCGGGAGCGAGCGCGATGTCGCCGGCGCGTACAACGCAGTCTTCCAGTCGATTAAGCACACGGGCAAGCGCACGTCGCTCGTCGTGGATCCGCCGGATGGCAGAATCCCTGCCTTGACCGCAGAGGCGAAAAAGAGGAACGAGACAGAACGGGATTTTCGGATCGCGCTCCTGCAGGCAACCGAGACCTGCAAGAAGCAGGATGCCGCCTGCATGGGCGGCAAGTACGGGCCGCCCTCAACGAGGAGAGCAGAGCTCGCTCCCTTCTACAACACCGGACGCATGAATCGCAACAACGATCCAGAAGACCGCAGCATGAACGAGCGGTGCATGGCCGCGGTGCTGCCCGATTTCGTCGGGTACCGACGGATCGTGCAGTCTCCGGGTTCCGTATCGATGTTCTACGACACGGGTCAGGGACAAGGCTGGCAGCGTAATATTCCCATGAACGCGGGCCCGCACCTTCCGAGCCAGATCCGTCAACGGTTTGGTGACTCACGTGGTCGCTGGGAAGGGAATACGCTGGTCGTCGATGTCACCAATTTCTCCCCGAAGTTCAGTTTCCAGGGTGCCCGCGAGAACCTGCATCTCGTCGAACGCTGGACACGGCTGGACGCGGACACGCTCGAGTACGCGGTCACGATCGAAGATCCGACCACGTGGACGAGACCCTGGACCATCAAGCAGGAGTTGACCAGACAGCCGGAGGAGGCGAATCGGATTTACTACGAACCTCGGTGTCACGAGGGGAATTACGGCTTGCCGGCCATGCTCCTGGGAGCGCGCGCCGAGGACAAGGCGTTCAAAGAGGGAAAGGGCCCCGATCCCGCCACAAAGGACACCGCGACTGATTTTGGGAATGAAGGCGGTACGGATGCATTGACGGGAGGGGGCTAGATTAGAACTCGTTTCAATACCTGTAGAGGCGGGTCTTCAGGCGGGGTCCCCAGCGCGGCAACCGCGCTGGGGAGCGAGACCCGCCGTTCCTGCGGCGGATCTAAAGATCCGCCGCTACAAGATGAGGAAATTCGAAGGCGGCGCACCGAGCAGGAAAGCTAAAGGAGACTCCATCATGCGAATCCGGTTGAGCGCCTCGATAATTGCAACAGCACTTGCGGCCGCCGTCGTCAGTGCTGTCATCTCCGTGTCGGTCACGCGCACCGCCGGTCAGGCAGCACGACCCGCGCGCACGGCGGACGGCAAGCCCAACTTCAGCGGCGTCTGGCAGGCCAACAACGAAGCCCATTGGGACCTCCAGGCCCACGAGGCGCGGGCGGGAGCGGTGATGCAGCAGGGGGTCTATCCGTATCAGTACGCGCAGGTGCCCGCCGCGCCGGTGCTCGCTCTCGGCGCCGCCGCCGGAGTTCCCGGATCGCTCGGTGTGGTGCAGGGCGACAGCGAGATTCCTTACACACCGGCCGCCGCGGTTATCAGGAAGGAAAACGGCGAACATTGGATCGACCGCGACCCGGAGCTCAAGTGCTACCTGCCGGGAATCCCACGGGCAATGTACATGCCCTATCCATTTCAGGTTACCCAAAGTACGAACAAGATCCACATGGCGTACGCGTTTGCGACGACAGCTCGCACCATCCATCTGGATAAAGTCGAGGGACCGCCCGACGATACCTACATGGGGCATTCGGTCGGCCGCTGGGAGGGGGACACGCTGGTTGTCGACGTAAGGAATTTCAATGGCAAGAACTGGTTCGACAGAGCTGGAAATTTTCACAGCGACGCGTTGCATCTCGTGGAACGCTTTACCCCCATCACACCCGACGCCATTCGTTACGAAGTGACGATCGAAGATCCGAAGACCTTTGCGCGCCCCTGGCGAATCGCGATGCCGCTCTATCGCCGGTTGGAACCCAACATTCAGATCCTCGAGTACCCCTGCATCGAGTTTGCGGAAGAGTTCCTGTATGGACATGTTCGCAAGCAGCAGTTGGTCAAGCGCTGGGAGGGGGAGACCATCATTGTTGACATCACGCGCAAGGTTCCGCCTGGTGATCGCTTCTACGAGTGGTACAGAAAGTGAGAAACAGGATAGACTGTGGACACGGGAAGCAGCAGTAGAAGGAGGTTGAATCCAATGCGAACTAAGCTAGCCGTTGCGGTCGCCGGGTTGGGTCTGTTTCTGGCTGGGACGGCGGTGTCGCTGTCGGCGCATCACGCATTTGCGGCCGAATTCGACGCGAACAAGCCGGTCAACTTCAAGGGCACGGTCACGAAGATGGAGTGGACCAATCCCCACGTCTGGCTCCACGTCGACGTGAAAACGCCGGATGGGAAGACTGAGAATTGGGCGTTCGAAGCCGGTACGCCAAACGTGCTGTTCAGGCGCGGCTTTACGAAGAATTCCTTAGTGGCTGGCACCGAGGTCGTCGTCGACGGGTATCGGGCCAAGGACGGGTCGAGGCGGGCAAACGGCAGGGATCTCACCTTCGCCGATGGAAAAAAGATGTTTCTCGGCTCGTCAGGCACCGGCGCTCCATACGAACTGACACCTGACAACCAGAAGGCGCCGGCCGGGCGATAGCTGATCCTTCATCATTAGTCTCCGCCGCGCAGAGCCCTGGATGTCCCCACCCGGGACATCCAGTGGCTGGAATCGTCCCCATTACGATGCAACCCTCGCCGGGTGCCAGCACCTCGGTGCATCGAGGTGCCCGCTATGACCGCGCGCTCACTCAAGCCTTACCTCAGAGGTCACCCGTCTCCGCTAAAGCTTCGGCGAAGTCTCGCCGAAGTTCGCTGCATCAGGGCGAACGAAGGCGCACGGTAAAGCCTCACTAGAGAGACGCCTCGCCGATGCCTGATATCCCGCTTTCATTGGCAATCAGCCACTATGACCACGTGTGCGATCTGGTGCGCGGGCGGGTTCGGGCGGAGGGAATCACCCTGACGCCGGTTCAGCTCCCCGTCGAAGAGATCTTCTTCCGGATGACGGCGTTCGCGGAGTGGGACGTCGCCGAGGTACGGCTCGAGGAGCTTTTTCTCCGTGAAGTCACTGCGTTCTTCAGGACCTGAGGAGAGTGTGGATGGCCGGCGAGCCCCTTCAACCTTCATTCAAGCCCGGCGCCGGTGTGATCACGCGCGCTGTGATACTGCGCGTGAATGGCGAGACCGTCCCACTCGATCTTGACACTCGCGCGACGCTTCTCGACACGCTGCGAGAACATCTCCAGCTCTTTGGCACGAAAAAGGGCTGCGATCACGGGCAGTGCGGCGCCTGTACCGTCCACGTGAATGGCCGCCGAATCAACTCGTGTCTCACGCTCGCGATCATGCTTGAAGGGGACGAGATCACCACAATCGAAGGGCTCGAGCAGAACGGCGCTCTGCATCCTGTCCAGGAGGCTTTCATCGAGGATGATGCGTTCCAATGCGGCTACTGCACCGCGGGCCAGATTATGTCGGCGGCGGCGCTGCTCCATGAACCCTGCGGGCCGACAGATGATGACGTAAGAGAGTCCATGAGCGGCAATCTGTGCCGGTGCGGCGCGTACCCGAACATCGTGGCCGCCGTCCAATCAGTCCGTAAGCGGACGTGACGGAGGCAGGCGATGCGTCCCTTCTCTTACGGAAAACCCGGCAGCGAACAGGACGCCCTGGACTGCGCGCGCAGCGGCGACGCCATGTTCATCGCCGGTGGAACCACGATCATCGATCTGATGAAGCTGAACGTGCTGGTGCCGTCTGCGCTCGTGGACATCAACGGTCTGCCGCTGAATAAAATCGAGGATCAGCCGGACGGATCGATGCGTGTCGGTGCGCTGGCTCGCAACAGCGATCTCGCGCATGATCCGCGGATCGCGTCTCGGTACCCGGCACTGTCCCAGGCAATTCTCTCCGGAGCTTCCGCCCAGCTGCGCAACATGGCGACGACCGGCGGCAATCTCATGCAGCGCACCCGCTGTTATTACTTCCGCGATCCCACCTGTCCCTGCAACAAACGTCACCCAGGCTCCGGCTGTTCTGCGATCGATGGCTACCACCGCATTCACGCTGTCCTTGGCGGCAGCGACACATGCATCGCCACCCATCCATCGGACATGGCAGTGGCGCTGGTCGCGCTGGACGCGGAAGTGCACATCACAGGAAGCGGCGGCGAACGGAGAGTCCCGATCACAGAGTTTCATCTCCTGCCTGGGAATACCCCGGAGAAGGAAACGGTAGTGGCGCCAGGCGAGCTCATCACGCATGTCACACTGCCGCGGCGCCCGTTCGCGTCGCGCTCGGTGTACGTCAAGCTGCGCGATCGCGCCTCATACGAATTCGCGCTCGCGTCTGCGGCGACGGCGTTGGAGCTCGAAGGCGAGACGATCCGTGCTGCGCGTGTCGCGCTGGGCGGCGTGGCAACGAAGCCCTGGCGTGCCGTCGAAGCTGAAGAGATCCTGACTGGGGCAGCCGTGAGTGAGGCAACGTTCCGCCGCGTCGCGGAGACAGCTCTGCAAGGAGCCGTGCCGCGCCGCCACAACGCGTACAAGATTGAGCTCGCCAAACGAGCCGTCATGCGCGCACTCCGTGAGGCCGTGGAGATGAGCCCGGAAGGGTCGTCATGAGCAGTGCCGTCGGCGCGTCAGTCAGGAGAACGGACGGACGAATCAAGGTCACGGGAAAGGCGCGCTATGCCGCTGACCATCCCGTCGAAGGGGTCGTCCACGCTGTCGCGATACAGAGCACGATTGCCAGGGGTCGCATCACGGCTGTCGACAGCTCCCTGGCCGAGAACGCTCCAGGATTTCTCGCCATCATCCATCACGGCAACGCACCGAAGCTCTATCGGCCGGAGAATGACTTCGGGTCGGCAACGAAACCTGGTGAGAATCGCGTCGTGTTCGAGGATGACCTCGTGCATTACGGGGGGCAATATGTCGCCCTCGTGATTGCGGAAACGCTGGAGCAGGCGAGATACGCAGCCGACCTCATCAACGTGTCGTATGCGGTTGAAAGCCCGGTCCTCGAGACGGATGCGGCAACCGGTACGGCGTACTCGCCAGAAGAGTTCTTCGGCGAAAAGCTGACGATGCGACGCGGCGACCCGGTGGCCGCGTTCTCCAGGGCCGCCGTCACGCACGAGGCGACCTACTCGACGCCCACTGAGCACCACAATCCCATCGAACCGTCGGCGTCAATTGCCGAGTGGAAGGAAGACGAGCTTACACTGTATGAGACCACCCAGTGGGTGGCAGGCGCCCGGAAGACGATCGCTCAAACGCTTGGAATGCTCGAGGAGAAAATCCACATCATCTCTCCATTCATCGGCGGCGGCTTCGGATGCAAGGGCTTCGTCTGGCCGCACTCGATTCTCAGTGCCATTGCCGCGAAGAAAGTGGGCCGCCCCGTGAAGTTGAACTTGACGCGCAGGGACATGTTCAGCGCCTGCGGCCATCGTTCAGAGACCACGCAGCAGCTGCGCCTTGGTGCCGGCACGGACGGCAGGCTCGTCACCATCATCCATGACACCACCGTGCAGACATCGACGGTCGACGAATTCATCGAGCCTTGTGGGGCGACGACGCGGTTTCTCTACAGCTGTGCGAATGTTCGCGTGACGCATCGCGCCGTCAGGGTCAATATCGCGACGCCCACGCCGATGCGCGCACCCGGCGAGACCCCGGGGTTGTTTGCGCTCGAATCGGCGATGGACGAGCTGGCGTCCATGCTGAAGATGGATCCGGTGCAGCTGCGGGTCGTCAATCACGCCGACATCAACGAGCACACGGGAAAGCGCTGGTCGAGCAAGTATCTGAAGGAGTGCTATCAGCTCGCCGCGGACCGGTTTGGATGGGCGAGCCGCGACCCGCAGCCCGGTTCGTTGCGGGATGGCAGGCTCCTCGTCGGGTGGGGCATGGCAACGGCGACCTATCCTGGCTTTTGCAGTAAGGCGGCGGCCAAAGTACGGATCCGTCAGGACGGAAGTGTTGACGTCTTCTGCGGGACGCAAGACATGGGCGGAGGCACCTACACGACGATGGCGCAGATGGTCTCGGACGTCATCGGCGTACCGGTCGATCGTATTCGCACCGAGCTCGGCGACAGTCACTTGCCGGCGGCGCCCGTGTCGGGCGGCTCGATGACGACGGCGAGCATCCTCCCGGCGGCCAGGATGGCCGCGCGGCAGGCGTTGAAGGAGATCGTGCAGTGTGCCGCCACCTTGGAAGGCTCATCTTTTGCCGGCCGGAAGGACAAAGACATCCTTGCGGCGAATGGCCGCGTCTTCCTGAAGGGGTCGGCGCCGGAGTCTGGGATGACGTACGAGGATGTGCTGAAACGCAGGAATCAGGCAGCGGTCGAAGGCGAGGGGTCCACAGAGCCGGGATCCGAACAGGACAAGTACGCCTTTCAGTCCTTCGGCGCGCAGTTCGTCGAAGTGAAAGTCGACCCGGAAATCGCGAAGGTCACCGTGTCGCGCGTGGTCAGTGCGTTCGACGTCGGCAAGATCATCAATACGAAGACCGCTCGCAGTCAGGGATACAGCGGCGTCATCATGGGCATCGGGATGGCGCTGATGGAGCACACCGTCTACGATCCGCGCGACGGCAGCATCGTCACGAGTAATCTGGCTGACTACGCAATCCCGGTAAACGCCGACGTGCACGCGATCGAAATTCATTTCATCGACAAACCGGATCCGTTTATCGATGCTGATGGGCTTGGGGCGCGCGGCTGCGGCGAGATCACCGTGACCGGAGTCGCGCCGGCGATCGCCAACGCGATCTATCACGCGACGGGCAAGCGTATCCGCGAACTGCCCATCACGCCGGACAAGCTGATTTGAGGGACCCTGAACAGTTTTCCGTTGTCC
>Ga0184623_10001378_pt1 | contig 10528 bp, 10 predicted proteins | sample PLM1_100_b1_FD_133138 | JGI IMG/M metagenome (GOLD analysis project Ga0184623, IMG submission 133138) | Groundwater sediment microbial communities from an aquifer in East River, Colorado, USA - PLM1_100_b1 | ecosystem: Environmental > Terrestrial > Soil > Riparian zone | place: USA: East River...
GACGAGCACCAGGCAAACTTTGACCGAGGTCTGGCTCACCCATATCGCGGCCCACATCCATCCTTGGGCTCCGGACTGTCGGAAGATGATGTCGACGGGGACTGAGGAGAGGGCGAAGACCCCAGGAAACGCAATGGCAGCCAGTGCCAATAGCTCGCCGATGGGGTGCCCGGGACGCTTGAGGAGCAGGAACCCGCCGCCGGCGAGCATCGGCGGGGCCATGAGGAGCATCGCGGCCACGGTGCTGACGTTCACCGGCCCGGCGCTCAACCGCCAGACGGCGACGGCGAGATAAGCGGTCGCTACGACCGCAAGCAGCGACAAGATCCGGCGGCGCTTCACACGCCGATACTGGCCGTAACCCGCCAGCGCGTCCATAGCGTGAGCCGGAGTTCGAAGGGGCGGACTATTGAGGCCCACCCCACCCGCTTCTTGAGGCAGCCAGGGTTCCCGCCGCGGCCTTTGATCCCTACCTTCGCGTCGACCGACCGGAGATGGTCGACAAGCGTGGGGATCGACATGACCGTGATCGCACAGCAAGAGAACACGACCCTTCAGGCCGATCGTCCGCCGCTTGGGCGCACCTTTGCCATGACCGTCGTGACTGCGGGGCACGTGGCCATCGTGGCCGTCCTGGTGTTCTTCCTGGTGGCCCTGGTCATGCCGCTCGCGGACGAGCCCATCGCGGCCGCCATCATCCCGATCTTTGGAGCCTTCGTGGCGGCCTCCGCCGTCATTGGAGCCGTGTCCCTGCTATGGACCGGTGCGCGGCGCCGTGCCTGGTTCTGGCTTGTAGCAGCCGTGCCGGCTCTGCTCCTGCTGCTCCTCAACGCTCGCCGGATTCCCTACGACATCTCGCAACCGGCCAGCACAAACGGGTTCCTCGTGACGATCGTCGTGCTCACCGCAGCCGTGGCCGTCATCGCTGGCGGCATCGCTGCCTTCCTCGACGTGCGTCGCGGCCGGGCCACCTGGACACGCGCCGGTCGCGCCGGCTGGGCGATCACCGGGATCATCGGCGTCGTCGTAGGTGCTGCCGCGACGTCCTTGCTGGCCGGTATGGCGTCCGCCGGCGGGGGCGGGGTCGCGGAAGCACCGACCAGAACCGGGACGATCACCGCCGCCAACAGCGAGTTCGTCGAGGCCGGCCTCCAGATGAAGAATGGCGAGGTCCTCGGCCTGTTCGTCGTCAACCGGGACGGCATCGGGCATGCGTTCGATGTCGACAGTCTCGGGATCCACGTGCAGCTGCCGCCCAATTCGACGACTGCGCTCGCCATCAAGCCGACCGGACCCGGCAGTCTCCAGTTCTACTGCAGCGTCCCCGGCCATCGGGACGCAGGCATGGTTGGCACGATTGGCGTGGAGTAGTCGGTAGCGTGCTGCAGGATTCCGGGCTGCGCAGCGGAGCACAGTAACGTGAGTTCGACCTCTTGGAACGAGCGCCGCATCGCCGGGTCCCTGCTCCTCCTTGGCTTTGGGCTGCTCCTGGTCACCGCGCTCCTGTACCAGCCCTCACTCGATGACCCGGCGATGGGGCTGTGGAAGCGCGATGCACTCGCGGGCGGCCTCATCGTCACCATGCTCGGCCTGGCCACGCTCGAGCTCGCGTTGAGCGGGGCCGGCCAACAGGTCCTTGGCCGGCTTGGCGCCGTCGCTTACCTGCTCGGGGCGGTGCCGTGGCTGGTCGCTGAGTCGATGGGGACGTACACCTCCGACGTCGAGCGCAACTACGTCGTGTTGGCTTGCCTGTCGGTGGCGGCGATCGGGTGGGCGACGCTGAGGGCCAGGCTGCTTCCGGTCGTGGCTGGGTGGACGACCATTGCCTGGGCTGTCACCTGGGCCGTCCTCTACCTCGGCCGCGTCGGCGTCTTCCAGGCCCCACTCGGCCCGAACCTCGCGATCCTGGTGATTGCCTTGTTCCTCCTGTTTCCAAGAGCCACATTGGGAGCGGGCCGGGGAGTCTAGGTCGGGTGGGTGCGCGTGGGCCAGACCTCCGCCAACCTCAGTCGAGGTAACCGCGCCGCAAATCTCGTGTGGCTATCCGCGGAGACGGGACGTGTTTCGTTCACGCCCGCCGGCGATCAGACCAAACTCGCGGGCCATACGTGCCACGACGAGACCGCTGGATGCTCAGGCGGCGACGACGAACAGCCCCCGAGCAACACGACGACGGGACCAGCTGGGGCTCGTTCTCCAGGCTAACTTGTCGGTTCGAGGACAACTTGCTGGCGCTGCCCTGCGTCCACGGCGTCGGCGTCGAGTACAAGCGGCGAGCGGCAAGCCGACGCGCCGCCCATCGCCAAGGCCCGCACGGACCCTACATGGTTGGGCTGGGGCTACCTCGAGGGCAACCCCAGCCCAGTTACGCGGGCCGCACCGAGCGACTGGCTAGTAGTTGATGACCACCGGACCGAAGATCAGGTTGCCGGCCTGCGTGATGGTAAGGGTGGCCGTCCTTGGCCCCTCAAAGACCGGGTTGATCCCCTGCCAGTTGCCGTTCGGGCAACCAGCCACTTTGCCGCCAACCGTCGGAGCCGCGACGATGGGTCCGACTGTCAAGTTCAGAACGCCACGACCGTTGTGGTCGGCGTTGCCGAGATCCTGTGATCCAGTGGTCGTTGCCGGCACTGGATTCTGGCCCTGGGCCGCATTACCGCCCTTGTTGACGCAGGTATAGCGAACGGATCCGCTGAGAACGATGGTCGCCACGGCCGGTTTGTTGCCGAAGCCGCTACCGTCGCCGGTCACCGTGAACGTGCTGCTTGCGCCGGAGCCGTTCTGGGTGAACGTTGGCCCTGAATGCCACGTTACCGCCGCCATGACGACCGTTGTCGATAGGGCGAGCGCCATTCCGACGGCCGCCATAAGAAATACGATTCGACGCACGATTGGACTCCTTAGGAATTTCAGTGGCCCGCTCTGCGGGCGAATGGCTACGAGGAGGTGGCGAACGACCCGAGGGTCGCCTCGGGCGGTTGATGTGATGGCGCCCGCACACGTAGGCCGGGTGCCAGCCCGCGACTCATGAACGCGGCGGGATACGCATACGCATCCTCCCTGGGGAGCGGTACCCTCAATCCCCGGCAAGACAGAATCCCCGGACGACATGGCCCGCGCACGGACCCGGTCACGCCACCTGGGCCGCGACCGACTACAGGCGTCCCTCTGAACTTTGGATGCAGTCGTGGCCCCCCTCCGGCGCATCCGAGGATCGCGAGTCTGCTAGTACTTTGGTCCTACGTCAAGGGGGTACTTTCGTGCCCTGTGCGTGGGCGCACCGGCGTTGTCCGATGGTTGACACGTGGCGGAGTTCGCCCGGCGAGGGGCCCGTCTCAGACCCGAGCGACGGTCCCGCGAGACGATCGCCAGCAGGGTCGATCGGCGTGGCCTACGCGGACTGGCGCTTGACGTCGTGGGCATCGAGTTGACGCGTACGTCGGACCGGCCCAACTGCGAGGCCGTAGTCTCATCAGCAACGTCTCGTGTGGTTCGCGCCACGGGCCGGCAGGCCGAAGGCGCGGGCCGTCGGCCAGACGCCGATGACCTTGGCGCCGACCTTGACCGCCAGGAAGGGCCCGTCAGCCCGGCCCCGGCGACGATCGCCGGGAGCGACACCAGCGGCGGTATGGCAGAGGGATGACGGTCCGATGACCCGCGTCGAGGACCGACGACGTCTGTAGCGCCGTGGCCCAGAGCGCGACCAGCCTCGAATGCCTGGCCCGGACTGCCCCCAGGTACGAACGTTCGGATTCCAGACACAGCGCGTTCATGAATAGGTGGGACGCTTGCCGCAGCCACTCCGGCCATCGGTGCGACAATGCACCGGCACATGGAGAACAAGCCACAGGGAGGCGCGACATGGCACAAGCGATGACGACGATCGCCAACAAGCCGGCCTGGGTCGATCTCGCTAGCTCCGACGCCGAGGCGTCGCGGAGCTTCTACTCGAAGCTCTTCGACTGGCAGGTCGAGGTCAATCCCGATCCACAGTACGGCGGCTACGGACTCGCGAAGACCGGCGGCAAGGATGCCGCTGGAATCGGCCCCAAGATGGACCCGAATGGCCCGACGGCATGGAACCTGTACATCGGAACGGATGACATCGAGGAGCTGACCCGAAAGGTTCAGGCCGCCGGTGGGACCGTCGCCATGGCACCGTTCGACGTCGGTGACCAGGGCCGGATGGCCGTGTATCAGGATCCAGCCGGCGCCTTCATCTCTGCCTGGCAGGGGACGCGCATGGGTGGCTTCCAGACGAACGCACCAAACTCGTTCGGCTGGGCCGAGCTCAACGCCCGCGGCGTCGAAAAGGCGTTGCCGTTCTACCAGCAGGTCTTCGGCTGGGCCACCCGTCGAAGCGAGATGGGTGAAGGACAGCCGGACTACACCGAATTTCTGCTCGGCGAGGAAAGCATCGCCGGCGCCTGGGAGATGAATCCGATGGTGCCCGTCGAGGTGCCAAGTTACTGGCAGATCTACTTCACGGTCGAGGACGTCGACGCAGCCTTTCGGAAGGCGATCGACCTGGGCGCGAAGGAGATGCTTTCGCCCCAGGAGTTCCCAGGCGGACGTTTCGCGATCGTGAGCGACCCGGAGGGCGCGAGCTTCGGTTTGCTCAAGACGGCGCCGCGCTGATCGCTCGACCGGGCTGACCGCCTGGCGGCATGCCTTGGCCCTTCACCGTGGTTGGTTCGGCATGGAGCTTGGACAACAGGTCGGGCGCGCATCTACCTGGTTGCTACCCGTGCCCTACCGCTGGTAGCATTGCGGTATGAAGGTCAGTGTCAGCCTACCCGGCGAAGACGTCCAGTTCTTGGACGCATACGCGAAGGAACAGGGGCTCGAATCTCGGTCGGCGGCCCTCCATCGGGCCGTTCGCCTCCTACGCACCGCGGAATTAGGGGGAACCTACGAAGCGGCGTGGGATGAATGGACGGCTGAGGGCGATGCCGAGCTCTGGGAATCGACCGTTGGCGACGGAGTCGTGTCGTGATGCGACGCGGTGACATCCGTATCGTCGATCTCGATCCTGCCCGCGGCTCCGAGGCTACCAAGCGCCGGCCAGCAGTCATCGTCAGCAACGACGCCGCCAACGCGACAGCCGGGCGACTGGGTCGCGGCGTCATCACGGTCGTTCCCGTGACATCGAACGTCGAACGCGTGTATCCCTTCCAGGTGCTGCTTCGGGCCGATGAGACAGGGCTCGATCGCGACTCCAAGGCGCAGGCGGAGCAGATCCGGTCGCTAGCCGTCGAGCGGGTGGGTGACCGGCTGGGCGTCGTACCAAACGCGACCATGCTCGAAATCGACGAGGCCCTCCGGCTGCATCTGAGCCTCTAGCCGAGGCGCGACGGGGACGGGACCGAAGGCGTGGATCAGCACGATCGACTCTTCCAAATGGGCTCGGCGGCTCCGCTACCCTGAGTTGGGCGAAGCGCTGCGGCGGGCGGGCCCGCCCGTAGATCCGCTTGCCATTCCGTCGCGTTGCCGCGATCAGGAGGTCCGATCCGCTCTCTCGCGAGGGTTCGCGCGCCCGCTCTCGGAATTCAAAGTTTCGGCATCGCCTGGCTCGTGCTCCCCCAATCTCACGAGCGCGCGAAAAAGGTCAGCCGGACCGACACGATCGCAACATGGATCGTGTCGGTCCTTGTTTTGATTTCCTCACCGACGCTTGGATCCGATCGATCCCTGCCGGAGGGCACTGGCGTGACTCGCCGAGTGGTCATCGTTGGTGTCAGGGACGCGTCCACACGATGCCGAACGAGTCCGTCAATGTCCTAGACGATGGATCGGCCGTGAATTCGAGTACGTCCTCTCCGATCGGGTTTCCGGCGTTGCCGCAATACAGCTCGAAGATGACAAAGATCGTGTTCCCGTCAACGAAGCCGACGCCCTCACCGAAGAACCGCTCGCCCCCGCAAACGGTCCCCAGGTCGTCGAGCCAGATGACCCGACGGATCCCGTCAGGTCCGAGAGGGGCGTTGGGAGGCCGATTGGGCCCACCGAATGTGAGGAGCATGTTGCTGTCGTCGAAGGCGGTGTCGATCGCCCGGTAAGACCCGACGAACGGGTCGGTCGGGCCGGCTGTCATAGCGGCCGCAGGCATTGCGGCGAGCATGGTCACCGTCAGACCGACGACGATCAGCTCTCGGCGAACCAAGGCACGGAGGCTGGAACGACGGGGATTCTTGAACACTTCGATCTCCCTTCGCAAGCCCGCGGTCACTCGCCGGGGTCAGCCGGCAGCCTGGGCTGGATGACAGCGGATGTCAGCCGTGAATGCCCGCGCAAATGGCCGTTCGATCCGAGGGCGTGCACCGTGTTCGCGGCTTGCGAGCAGGTGGGAGCATCAGGTCATGCACCACGCCCCCAAGGCTCCGAAGGCAGAACGAAGATGACTGTTCAGGCGGCGTTCGCGAAGGTCGAGGCAATAGGCCCGGGGCACTCCACCGGGCGCACGACCCTCGTCGTCCTCGCCTACCTATCGGTGATCGCCGCCGGTGCGTTGGTCCCGATCGCGAATCCCCTGTCAGCGGCGCAACCCGCCCCCAACATCACGCCGGCTCGTCAGGTCGCGCTGTTCATCCAGTTTCTCGTCTGGCTCGTCCCGCTCCTGGTGGCGATGGAACGGGATCCTAAGGGCCGCTTCTGGAAGCTAATCTTCACCTTCGCCGTCATGGCGCAGGTGAACGCTCTGGCGCAGGTCAATGCTCTTGCACTCGTAGGGATCCCGCTGCTATGGAGCCTCGTCGCACTGCTCGCTAACCTGGCCATCGGCGTGCTGCTGCATCTGCTCCTGGCGTTCCCCTCCGGGCACCTCCGCGACCGATTCGATCGGGTGGTCATCGGCGCGATCTATGGGTACATCGTCGTGTTCCAGGCGCTGGAGATGACGACGCGCGACGTGGATCAGCTCAACCTGCTGGCGCGTGGCCCAGACGCCGCCGGATTGATCCCGATCCTTCCGTTCGTCCAGTGGTGCGTGCCGATTCTCGCCGTTCTGTTCGGAGTCGCGATGTGGCGGCACTGGCGCGACACGAGCCCGGCGGCGAGACGGGGACTCCTTCCGATCGTCCTGGCGCTCCCGCTCTTCCTCGTGGGAGTGACGGTCAACGTTCTTGGCCGCGCGTACGGGATCGAGCCGGTTGCCGACTTCTTCGAGTACGGAGGACTCGTTGCACTTGGCTTCCTCTTTCCGGTCGGATTCGGTCTGGGCGTCGTCCGCTTGCGGTTCAGAAGGGGTCGGGTGGCCGACCTCGTCGTCAACCTGGGTCGGGGAGTTCCGCTCGGAGGCCTTCGCGAGGTCCTTGCTCGCGCACTCGACGACCCGACCATGGAGCTTGTGTTCGCCGCGCCGTCGGGATACGGGTTCGTGGACGCGGAGGGCATGCCGATCACGCTTCCCGCGCCCGGTGATTCGCGTTCTGTTTCACGCGTCGAACGCGACGGCAAGCTGCTTGCCGTCCTCGTGCACGATCCCGCGATCGAGGCCGAGGATCCGGGCCTAGTGGAAGCCGTGGGCAATGCTGCCGCACTCGCCCTCGAGAACGAATCGCTGGCCGCCCAAGTTCGGGCGCAGCTCGAGGACGTCCGAGCCTCCCGGGCGCGCATCGTCGACGCGGCCGATGCGGAGCGACGACGCGTAGAGCGTGACCTTCATGACGGCGCCCAGCAGCGGCTCGTCGCCCTGGCGCTCCGGCTCCAGCTCGCCAAGGAGACGACGGTGGGTGCTTCAAGCCTCCTCGACGAGGCGACCGCCGAGCTCCAGGTCGCGATCGGTGAGGTGCGAGGTCTGGCTCGAGGTCTGCATCCCACGATCCTTACGGAGGCCGGTCTCGCGGCCGCCTTGGAGGCACTTGCAGAACGAGCGCCACTGCCAGTAACGGTCCAGGCCCCCGACCGGCGCTACGAGCCGGTCGTGGAGGCCACCGCTTACTTCGTCGCTGCCGAGGCATTGACGAACGTCGCTCGACACGCGGCGGCAACCCAGGTGCAAATGACGGTGGTGGATGACGGCGACCGCCTCGTGCTCACCGTAACGGATGACGGTCGGGGAGGCGCTGACCCGGCGACGGGCACGGGCCTGCGCGGACTGGCCGACCGTCTCGCGGCCGTGGACGGTCGACTGACGGTCTCGAGCCCGCCTGGCGGCGGAACGATCGCCCAGGCCGAGCTGCCGTTGCAGCCGCACGCAGCGACCGAGGCGACCAAGTCCGGCGCGACCGTACCGACCCGATCGCCCGCTCGCCTGATGGCGAGTCCTGGTCGACAGCGATGGCAATCGATCCCCAAGCAGGACGCGCGCGGCCGGTACCCCGAACCTGTTGCCTTGACGCTGTTGGTCGCCTTCGCCCTAGCGGTGGTTGCCGTCGGCGCCATGACCCTTGGACCGCGACCGGCAGAGCCGTCGACGCTTCACCGTGACGGGTCGTTCGCGCGGCCGTTCGACTACCTCGTCCCGCCTGGCACGAGTCTCGCGCTCGCTTCGAAGTCGGACAGTCTCCATGTGCTCGCGACCCGACGCGGCGATGTGGCAGAGGGCATGTCCTTCTGGCTGGTCGTGGACGTACTTGCCGACCCATGCCGGCCCGGCGGCGGGCTGACTACGCGGCAGCCCGGCCCCGATGGCGTGCTCACCTATCTCCGTGGCGTTGACGGTCTGGAGCTCGATCGTGAGATGGACGTCACGATCGACGGCCGCCCGGCGACGCGCCTCGACGTGACCGTCGCGGCCGGACACTACGCGTGCAGGTTCGAGGAGATGGGTTTTGTAGGAATGAGCCTTTGGCGTGATGCCGGATCGCCGAACAGGGACTGGATCTTCATCCCGCAGGGGCGTTCCGTCCCACTGACCGTCCTCGATGTGGACGGCGCGACAATCGTCATCGAGACGTGGAGCTACGCGGACATCGATGCCTGGCGGCCGACGGCGGAGGGCATTATCGCGTCGCTCCGGTTCCACCATCCTGCACGTCCCCACCTCACCGAACCCGGGGCTTCGCCAGAGTGATCGACGATGATCCTGGCCTCCGCATCGTGTTGGCCGATGACGCCGTCCTCCTTCGCGAGGCATTGTCCGCTGCCCTCGAGGCTGCCGGCTTCGCTGTTGTCGGACAAGCCGCTGACGTGCCAGGCTTGCTGGCCCTCGTCGAGCGAGAGAAGCCAGACGTTGTGGTTGTCGATGTACGGATGCCGCCAACCCACACGACGGAGGGACTCGAAGCAGCACGTGAGATCAGGGCGCGCCTTCCCGCGACCGCGATCCTCGTCCTGTCACAGTACGTCGAAACGCGCTACGCGATAGACCTCCTGCGCGATGATCCCACGGGCGTCGGCTACCTGCTCAAGGATCGCGTCATGCGAGTAGCCGATCTAGCGGAGGCCGTTCGTCGCGTAGCAGCCGGCGGCTCGGTCATCGACCCGGAAGTGGTCGCCAGGCTCCTGGGGCGTCCGCGGCGCCACTCGTCGCTGGACGAGTTGACGAGGCGCGAATCGGAGATCCTCGGCCTGATGGCAGAAGGGCGCACGAACCAGGCCATCGCCGGGCGGCTGGGCCTCGAGCTGAAGACCGTCGAGGGCCACGTCAGAGCAATCTTCTCGAAGCTCGGACTTGAGCCCGCAGTCGAGGACCATCGGCGCGTCCTCGCCGTCATTGCCTACCTGCGCAAATGACCATAGGCAAGCGTTCAAGATTGGCCCGGGTCGTCCGCTTCCGATCGTCCCGGCGCGCAGCGCGGCCGACGTAACCAAGCGGCAGGGCCGCCGAGGCCGAGCGGGTCCAACGCGTCCCGATCCACGACCCGGGATAATCGGATGTGCCCAGACATCCTGTTGACATTTGGAGACCCCCTGAGAGTGACCCGCGATGACCACCTGCCGACCGACGCGACACGAACGTCTGGGCGTCCCGCAGTACGTGAGCTCCTGACCCCGGCGTTGCCCGGGTGCCGGCCGGAGACCATCGAACGCCTGATCCAGACCGTCCAGGCGCGAACGGTCCAGCCGGGCGAGCAGATATATCGCCAAGGCGATCCCGTGCCTCTGACGCTCATCCTCTCGGGGTACGGCGCCGCGCGGCGAACGACGGTGAACGGGAAGGAGCTCGTGAGCGGGGTCGCCCCAGCCGGCGTGCTGTTCGGTTGGTCCGGCCTCGCATCCGTTCCGTCGAGCGTTGAGCTCGTCGCATTGACCGAATGCGAGGTTGCTCAATGGCGAGGACCCGAGGTTCGGGCGCTCGCGGCGGCCGATCCAGGGCTGGCGCTCGTAGCCATTGACTCGATGGCGTACTCGCTGCACCAGACAGTCGAGCGGATTGAAGGCTTCCTGCACCAGGATGCGCGGCTTCGCGTGCTTCGGATCCTGGCGCGGCATCGGGACCTGTTCTTCGGCGAGCCCGCGATCCTGACGCGGGCCCACCTTCCCGGCCTCGTCGGTACGAGCCGAGAAATGACGGGGCAGGTCTTGCGGCAATTGGAGCGCGAAGGGACGATATTGCGAGTCGGCCGCGCCGGCCTGAAGCTGCTCC
>Ga0184623_10001379_pt1 | contig 10520 bp, 12 predicted proteins | sample PLM1_100_b1_FD_133138 | JGI IMG/M metagenome (GOLD analysis project Ga0184623, IMG submission 133138) | Groundwater sediment microbial communities from an aquifer in East River, Colorado, USA - PLM1_100_b1 | ecosystem: Environmental > Terrestrial > Soil > Riparian zone | place: USA: East River...
ACCAGCGCGGCGCCGGGCGCTCCACGCCGCTGGGCGAGCTTCGCGACAACACCACGCTGCATCTCATCGCCGACCTCGAGACCTTGCGCAGGCACCTGGGCGTCGAACGCTGGATCGCGTTCGGGGGCTCCTGGGGCAGCACTTTGGCGATCGCTTACGGGGAGGCGCACCCCGAGCGCTGCCTCGGGCTGATCCTGCGCGGGATTTTCCTGTGCCGCAAAAGCGAGATCGAATGGTTTCTCTACGGGTTGCGCGGCATTTTCCCCGAGTCTTGGGAGAAATTCTCCGGATTCCTCCCGCGGGAGGAGCGCGGTGACTTGCTGCTCAACTATCACCGCCGGCTGATCGACCCCGATCCCGAGGTGCACATGCCGGCGGCCCGGGCCTGGAGCATCTACGAGGGATCCTGTTCAACCTTGCTCCCCAGCCCCGAGACCGTTGCGTACTTTGCCGGCGACGTCGTGGCCCTGGGGCTTGCACGGATCGAGGCGCACTATTTCGTGAATAACATTTTCCTTCCCGAAAACTCCCTGCTCGCAAATGCGCACCGGCTACGCGATATCCCGGGAGCGATCGTGCAGGGTCGCTACGACATGATTTGCCCGCTCGTGTCCGCGCACGAGCTGCATCTCGCCTGGCCGCGGGCCGAGTACCGGATCGTACCCGGCGGGCATTCCGTGTGGGAGCCTGGGATTCTCGGTGCGCTGGTCGAGGCGACCGAGCGCTTCAAGCGCATGCTCTCGCTCGCGCGCTGATTCGCCGACAGCGCGAACAAAAAAACGCCGCGGCTGGCCGCGGCGTTATCACGTTCCTGGAGTGCGGGTCAGAGTCCCAGGATTTTCATCGCTTTGGCCAGCGTGTCGACCGATTCCTGGCGCTTGCCGGCCTTGTGCAGCGCCTCACCGTCGGCGCGGAACTTCTTGACATCGGCGATCGTGGACCGCAAGCCGCTCATCGCCGCGGTCGCGAAGTTCTACCAGGACGGCAAGCCGCCCGACGGCTCGGCGCTTCTCTGGCCGAAGGACGTATTCGACAGGGCTGCAGGCGATCAAGTAGCCGCCTGCAGGGAAACAAACGCCGCCCGCGGGCGGCGTTTGTTCTTCCGGGTCGAGGCGCGGCTACTTGATGCCGAGGATCTCCTTGGCCTTGTTGAGCGAGGCCACGGAATCGGCGTGCTTGGCGTCCTTGTGCTGAGCCTCCCCGTCGGCGCGGAGCTTCTTCACTTCCGTCATCTGCGCGGCGCTGATCTTTGCCGACGGCAGAGCGGCGTCGATCTCTTTCATCAGCTTCGGGCAGCTGCCCGCTAGAGCGATGCTGCTGGCGAAGGTCAGGGCAACAAATAATGCGGTGCGTATCACGGTTGGTTCTCCTTGATCGGGTTGTGGTAAATGGCCGCTGTCAGAATAACATGCAGCCCAGCAGGATAACACCTGGCTAGCGGCAAGTATTCCTTTCCTGCGTCCGCTGTGATCGTAGCGGAGGTCCCGCGTAGAATAGGGACCAGCCCGAGAAATCCGATGGTTTCGCATGAATTCGCCGGTCTCCTTGCCTGAAGAAGTCTGGTTGCGCTCGCGCTTCACCGAGCCCCGGACCGTCGAGCCGCTCGCTACGGGCGACGGCCACCTTTGGCGCGATGCGGAGGAAATCCGGCCCGCTGCGGTGCTCGTACCCATAGTACGGCACGAGAACGGGCTTACCGTCCTGCTGACCCGCCGCACTGCGCACCTTAACGACCACGCGGGACAAATCAGCTTCCCCGGCGGCCGTGCCGAGCCCGCAGATGCGTGCGCCGCAGAGACCGCACTGCGCGAAGCCGCGGAAGAAATCGGGCTGGCGGCCGCTCGAGTAGAGGTGCTCGGTGAGCTGTCCCAGTACGTCACGGTAACCGGATATCGCGTGACCCCCGTGGTCGGCCTCGTGACTCCGCCGCTTGATCTGCGGCCGGACGATTTTGAGGTGGCCGAAGTATTCGAAGTGCCCCTGACATTCCTGCTCGATCCGGCGAACCACCAGCGCAACAGCGTCTTCTACGAAGGCCGTGAGCGCCATTACTACGCCATGCCGTATCGGCAGTACTACATCTGGGGGGCTACGGCGGGAATGCTGATGAACTTCTATGCGTTCCTGAGCGGCTGAATGCCCGCTCCATTGCGAATCGAACCATGAGCCTCCTTGCCCTCGTCGCGGCGCTCCTGCTCGAGCAGTGGCGTCCGCTTGCGGACCAGCGCTATCTGCTTTCGCCCGTGGCGCGCTATGCAACGTTCCTCGAGCGGCAGTTCAACGCCGGCGAGACACGGCAGGGCGCCATTGCCTGGCTGCTCGCGGTGCTGCCGCTCGTGCTGGGTGCCTGGCTTCTCCATGCGGCCGCATACAGCGCGAGTCCCCTTCTCGCGCTCCTCGTAAACATCGTGGCGCTCTATCTCACGATGGGGTTCCGTCAGCGCAGCCATTATTTCACCGACATCCACCTCGCCCTCAAAGAGAACGATGTCGCCCGCGCGCGCGAAATCCTGTCGGAGTGGCGCGGCGTGAGCTGCGCGAATCTGGACCGCGAGGCGGTGGTGCGCCTCGCCATCGAGGAAGCCCTGGTGGCCTCGCACCGCCACGTCTTTGCCGTGGTGTTCTGGTTCTTGCTCCTGCCGGGCCCGACCGGGGCCATCCTGTACCGCCTGGCGATGTTTCTCGACCGCCGCTGGAGCGCGAACGGCGTATCGGAGCTGGAGCGCTTTGGCCATTTTGCGCGTCGCGCATTTGCCGCGCTGGATTGGCTGCCGGTGCGCTTCACCGCCGCCGCTTTCGCGGTCGTGGGCGACTTCGAAGACGCGGTGTACTGCTGGCGCACCCAGGCCGCGACCTGGTCCGATCCCTCACTCGGCATCGTGCTCGCGAGCGGCGCGGGCGCGATCGGCGTCAAGCTCGGCATGCCGATCGGCGAGGGCGGCGAAGTCCTCGACCGGCCGGAGCTGGGCCTTGGCGAACCGGCCGATACGGGCCATCTTGACAGCACGGTCGGACTCGTTTGGCGCGCGTTGGTGATGTGGCTGCTCCTGCTGCTGCTAATCGCGCTTTCCGGCGCCGCGACCTAGGTTGTCCATCAGCTCGCTGAAACAGCGTCTTTAGCGAGCGCCGCCGCACTTCCAACAGGCCGTGAACTGCCCTTCGATCGTCTCGCCGCAGCCGGGGCAGCGCCAGGGCTTGATCGCCTGCAACGGCGGGCGGAGGAAATCGCGGAGCAGAGTCTCCGCGGCCGCATGATCCTCTTCGCGCTCGACCACGAGCTGCAAGGTGCACTCGGGAAAGGGAACCTCGCCGGCAAGGCGCACGAGGTCCTCGTTCCGGATTCGGCAGCGTATTCCCGCTGACTGAAGCAGGTTCTTCAGGTGGTGCACCTCGACCAGGTTGAGCGAGGAAAAAATCGTCTTCAATCGCGCTCCTTCGACTCAAGGCGCGCGCCGCAGGGTTGGGCTCAACCCGCCCCGAGCGCTTCGATCCTGGCGGCGCAGATGAAGTCGTTCTCCGAGATTCCGCCGATCGAATGCGTGCTGAACTCCACCCGGCAGCGGTTGTAGCCGACGCTCATGTCCGGGTGGTGATCCTCGCGATGCGCGACCCAGGCGACCGCATTCACGAACGCCATGGTCTCGTGGTAGTTCTTGAACGACCAGCTCTTCGCGATCACCTTCCCGTCATGCGCCCAGCCGGGCACCTCCGCGAGCAGCGCATCGATCCGCTCGCGCGTGAGGGCCGGAGTCCCGGCGGACAGCGGCCGACATTTCTTTCCCGCGAGCGTCGTCATGTTTCGCCTCCTAGGGCCGGTGGGCCTGCAGCCGCGCGATACGCGTCACTGCCGGCGGGTGCGAATCGTAGAAAGCCGAGTGCAGGGGGTCGGGGGTGAGCGTCGCCGCGTTGTCCTGGTAGAGCTTGACCAGGGCCCGGACCAGATCGCGGGCGTCGGCGTAGCGCGCCGCGTAGGCGTCCGCCTCGAATTCGTGTAGGCGCGAGTACAGGCTCGCGAGCGGCTGCAGCAGGAAAGTGAACACCGGCACCACCATGAAAAACAGCACCAGCGCCATGGCCGTGCCCTGTGAGCGCACGCCCAGCGCCGCGTAAAACCAATCCTGCCCGACCAGCCACCCCAGCAGCCACAAGAACGCGAGGCTCGCGCCGAACACGAGCGCCATGCGCTTCCAAACGTGATGGCGCGAGAAATGCCCCAGCTCGTGCGCGAGCACCGCCTCGATCTCGGGCGGGGCGAGGCGCGAGATCAGCGTGTCGAAGAGCACGATGCGCTTGGCCGCGCCGAAGCCGGTGAAATAGGCGTTGCCGTGGCTCGAGCGCTTCGAGCTGTCCATCACGAACAGGCCTCGCGCGCGAAATCCGCATTTGGCGAGCAGGGACTCGATCCGGCCGCGCAGATCCGCGTCCTCGAGCGGCGAGAACCGGTTGAAAAACGGGGCGATCAGCGTCGGGTAGATCGTGGCGAGGAGCAGGTTGAACGCGACCCAGGCAAGCCACACGTAGAGCCACCAGGCGCTGCCCATCCTCGCCATGAGCCAGAGCACGAGGAAGACGAGAGGGATCCCGAGGAGCGCCCCGAGCGCCGCGAGCTTGGCCAGATCGGCGAGGAACAGCGCGAGGCTCATGCGATTGAACCCGAAGCGCGCCTCGATCACGAAGGTGCGGTACAGGGCGAAGGGCAGATCGACGACGCTCGAGACCAGCGCGACCGAAACGATCAGCGCGATGCCGTGCGCGTAGCCGCCCGCCTCGAGGACCCGCTCCCACGCCTCGGAGAGGAGCTGAAGCCCGCCGCCCAGAGTGAAACCGAGCAGCAGCGCAGCCGCGGCGAACGTCTCGAATACGCCAAGGCGCGCCTTGGCGACGGTGTAGTCGGCCGCCTTCTGGTGCGCCGCGAGCGCAATGTGCTCCGAAAATTCCTCGGGCACGGCATCGCGGTGGGCGGCGACGTGCTCGATGTGCCGCCGCGAAAGCCACAGGCGCACCGCGGTCGCGAGCGCAAGCGCGATGAGAAAAGCAAAGGTGAGCCAATGCATTGGGCGAAGGTCGATTATGCGACAATGCCATTTTACACAGCAGTCCCGGAAAAAGCGGCATGGCGCAGGACCAGAACAACCTTATCTGGCTGGACATGGAGATGACCGGCCTCGACCCCGATAAGGACCGCATCATCGAAGTCGCGATCGTCGTTACCGATTCACAGTTGAACACCGTGGCCGAGGCGCCGGTCCTGGTCGTGCGCCAGCCCGACGAAGTGCTTGCGGCAATGGATGAGTGGAATAAAAGCACCCATGCGCGCACCGGGCTCATCGACAAGGTCAAGTCCTCGCCATTGGACGAGGCTGTGGTGGAGGAGCGGATGCTCGATTTTCTGGGGCGACAGGCGCCCAGGCAAACATCGCCGATGTGCGGCAACTCGATCTGCCAGGACCGTCGCTTTCTCGCCCGCCACATGCCGCGCCTCGAGGCCTACTTCCACTACCGCAACCTGGATGTGAGCACGCTCAAGGAGCTGGCGCGGCGCTGGAAGCCCGACATCGCGAAGGGCCTCGTCAAGCAGGGCAAGCACGAGGCGCTCGCCGACATCTACGAGTCGATCGAGGAGCTCAAGTATTACCGGGAGCACTTTCTGAAGCTCTAGTCCGAAAGCGAGACGACCTTTCCGGGATTCATCAGGTTTTCCGGGTCGATGGCGTGCTTCAACGTGGCCATGAGGTCGACCGCCTCACCCAATTCCTTGCGCAGGGATTCCATCTTGCCGAAGCCGATGCCGTGCTCGCCGGTGCAGGTGCCCTCCATGGCAAGCGCGCGGTTCACGACTCTCTCGTTGAACTCCTTGGCCTCGGCAAGCTCGGATTCGCTGTCGGGTCGGATGAGGATCTCGCAGTGGAAGTTGCCGTCCCCGACGTGGCCGAAGAGCGGGATCGGCATCGAGGCGCGCTCGATGTCCTTCGAGGTTTCGACGATGCACTCCGTCAGGCGCGAAATCGGGACGCACACGTCGGTGGACACGGCGCGTGAGCCGGGGCGCAGCTGCAGGCAGGCGAAATAGGCCTGGTGGCGCGCTGACCAGAGCCGGTTGCGGTCTTCGGGCTTGGTCGTCCATTCGAAATCCATTCCGCCGTTCTCGCGGGCAATGTCCTGCACCAGCTTGGCCTGCTCCTCGACGCCCGCCTGGGTGCCGTGGAACTCGAGGAACAGCGTCGGCTGCTCGCGCCAGCTCGTCTTCGAGTAAGCGTTGATCGCCTTCATGGTCGTCGCGCACAACGCCTCGCTGCGCGCGATCGGGATTCCGGCCTGCAAGGTCTGGATCACCGTGCTTACCGCGCCGGCGATGTCCGGAAAGGAGCAGATGGCGGCCGACATCGCCTCGGGCACGGCGTAGAGGCGCACCGTGAGCTCGGTGATGATTCCGAGCGTCCCTTCCGATCCCACGAAGAGGCGCGTCAGCTCGTAGCCCGCCGCGGACTTGCGCGAGCGGCGCGAAGTCGTGATGACGCGGCCGTCGGCGAGCACCACGGAGAGCGCGAGAACGTTCTCCCGCATCGTGCCGTAGCGAACGGCATTGGTCCCCGAAGCCCGCGTCGCGGCCATGCCGCCGAGCGTCGCGTCCGCCCCGGGATCGACGGGGAAAAAGAGACCCGTGTGGCGGATGTGCTCGTTCAATTGCTTCCTCGTCACGCCGGCCTGGACCGCCGCGTCCAAGTCGGCTTCGTGCACGGCGAGCACCTTGTTCATGCGTGAAAGATCGACGCACACCCCGCCGTGGATGGCGAGCACGTGGCCTTCGAGCGAAGTGCCCACGCCAAACGGGATCATCGGCGTCTTGTGGCGCCGGCAGAGGTTGACGATGTCCCGGACTTCCCCGGTCGATTCGGGAAACACCACCGCATCGGGCGGCGCGTGCGGGAAGTAGGATTCGTCCTTGCCGTGGTGCTCGCGCACGCCGCGCGAAGTACTGACCCGATCACCGAGCAGCGCTCGCAACTCGGCGAGCAGGCCGGCATCGAATTCGCGGGGCTTGTTCACGGCTCCCGCCTGCCGCCTACTCGAGTTCGATCTTGCCGTCGAATTTCACCGAGAGCTTTAAGCCCGGCACGTCGAGCGTGACCGAGGCGGGGAACTTCTCGCTGCCCTTGATCGCGCCGCCGGCGCGCGCTTTCGCCACCGCCTGCTCGATTTCGCGCTGGGAGTTTACACCGACCATTTTCAGGAACTTGCGGATGCTCAAGTTGAAAGTGTCTTCATTCATGGTGTTCTCCGTTTCCGTCAGCGTAAGTCCGGCCGCGGCCTGAGTCAATCGCGCTCGCGCATCCGTGCGAGCAGCAGCCCGGTGGAAGGATCGAGCTCGGCGGCCTTTCCGCCCTCGAGCAGCCCCGGTAGGAGCGCCCGCGCGAGGTTCTTGCTGTGCTCGACCCCCCACTGGTCGAAGCTGTTCAGGTTCCAGATCGCCCCCTCGACGAAAACCTTGTGCTCGTACAGCGCGATCAGCCCGCCGAGCGCGCGCGGGGTGAGGCGCTTCAGGAGCAGGGTGCTCGACGGGCGGTTGCCGGGCAGGGCCTTGTGGGGCGCACCCGGCGCGGGGTCGCCGAAGGCAAGGGCCGAGCTCTGGGCGAGCGCATTGGCCGCAAGGGCCTCGCGTGCGCCCGACGACTCCCCGTCGTGGCCGATCACGACGAAATCCACCGGGATCAGATGGGTCCCCTGGTGCAGAAGCTGATGGAAGGCGTGCTGGCTCGGCGTCCCGGCTGCGCCCCAGACGACCGGGGCCGTGTCGTAGTCGACCTCGTTCCCGTCGCGGTCCACCCGCTTGCCGTTCGATTCCATCTCGAGCTGCTGCAGGTAAGCGGGAAAATCGCGCAGGTCCTCGCTGTAGGGAATCACCGCGCGGCTCCCGGCGCCGAAGAAATTCACATACCATATTTCGAGCAGCGCGAGCACCACGGGCATGTTGCGCTCGATCGGCGCGGTGCGGAAATGCTCGTCCATGGCGCGCGCGCCCTCGAGCAATTCTTCGAAAGCGTCCATGCCGGCCGTCAACGCGACCGGCAGCCCCACTGCCGACCAGACCGAGTAGCGCCCACCGACCCAGTCCCACATCGGGAATACGCGATCCGGCGGCACTCCGAGCGCCGCGGCGCCTGCGGCGTTGGCGGTGACAGCGGCGAAGTGGCGCGAAAGCCCTGCTGACTTGCCGAGCGTCGCCTCGAGCCAGGCGCGGGCGCGCGCCGCATTGTCGAGGGTTTCCGCGGTCGTGAAACTCTTCGAGGCGACGATGAAGAAAGTCGTGCCCGGCGCAAGGCCCGCGAGCGCCGCGTCGAGATCGGCCGGATCGGTGTTGGCGACAAAATGCAGACGCGGACCGGGCTTGCGGAACTTGCGCAGCGCCCGCGCGAGCATCCTCGGGCCCAGGTCCGAGCCGCCGATGCCGATATTGACGATATCGGTTATAGGCCGGCCGTCCGCACCCCGGAGCGCGCCGCGCTGCGCCTCATCCACGAACCGTCGCATTAGCTCGCGCGAGGCACGCACCGCCGGCATCACATCCCCGCTTTCGGGAAATGCCGCGCGGTCGGAGCGCAAGGCCACGTGGAGCGCGGCGCGTCCCTCGGTGTTGTTGACGGGATCGCCGGCAAACATGCGCGCAATCCACGCGGGCACCTGCGCCTGGACGGCGAGCTCGCGCAGGAGCCGCATCGTTTCCGCGTCGATCCGGTGCTTGGAGTAATCGAGCAGGAGTCCATCCGTCTCAAGGGAGAATCGCCCGGCGCGCGAAGCGTCCGCAGCGAACAGCTCGCGCAGGCTCGCGGCGGCGATCCGTTTTTGATGCGCTGCCAGGGCCCGCCAGGCGTGCGATTGCGCGAGCTTGCTCACGGTTGTCGCTGATAGAGCCGATAGCGCTCGTGGTCGCGCGGCCGGCGGCCTTCCCAGAGGAGTTTCCAGCCCGGTTCCATGCGGTCGGTCTGTCCGTCCCGGGCTTGCACCAGGAGTACGGGGCACCGGCTCTCGGCGCGGCGTTCGAGCCGCTGCGTGACAACCCCGGCGTGATAATCGAACACCGCTCGCTGCGGCTCGCCCAGCCCGCGGCTTTCTATGCACCGGGTGCCCGCCGGGATATGCTTTTTCAGCGCCTGCGCGACCGGACGGTAGCTCTTTCCGTAGTCGATCCAGGGGAGGATCAAGGTCATGGCGAGACACCAGAGCAGCGTGATGCCGGCGGCCCAGAAAGTCACGCTGCGGAACCCCGAGCGCTCGCTTTTCAGGATCAGCCAGAGCCACGCGAGCGTAAGCGCGAGCGCGACCGTGAACGCCGTCCAGGAAAACTGCGGCACGTAACCGGGCTCGAGCTTGGAGAAGCGGTCTGCGATCCTCGAAGGGACGCCCGTCATCATCGCAAACCACCCCAGCCACATGAGCGCGCCTAGAAACCCGGCGCTCATGACGCCGAACGACGCGAGCGCGTTGGCGGCGCCGCGGCGCAGGCTCGGCACTCCGGCGCCCGCAAGGAGCGCAAACGGCAGGAGCAGCGGCAACCCATAGACCTCGCGCTGGGCGTTCAGCGCGAGCAGCACGGCGAACGAAGCGGCGGAAGCCGCGATCAGCATCCGCATTCCGGGCTCGAATGTGCGGCGGCGCGCCTCCCACAGCGTCCATATTGCGAGCGGCCACGCCGGCCACGTTCCCCAGAGGAGCGTCTTCGCCCAGTAGCCGAGCGCCTCGACAGGCGGAACCGCAAACTGGATCGCGTTGGCTTGCCACCATGCGAGGGCAAGTCCGGGCGCGCGGCTTTCCGCGAGCGCGAGCCAGCCGCCCCAGGTTCCGGCCAGCACGAGAAACGCCGCAAGCAGGGTAAGCGCGTACTCGCGCCGGCGCCACGCTTCGGAAGCGAGCGGCACGGCGAGCGCGACTGCGACCGGCGCGATCACGGCCGGGATTCCCTTGCTGAGCGCGGCGACGGCAAGACCTGCGCCGAGCAGCCAGCCGGCGCGGTGGGGCTTGCGCGGCGCGAGCGCGATGCCGTACCAGGCGAGCGCCTGCCCCGCGAGCATGCTGATTTCGGCGAGCGTTTCATGCGCGTGCACGAGCAGTCCGAGGCAGCCAAGCAGCGCAAGCACCGCGCTCATCCCCTCGGTCCTGGCGTAGAGCTCGCGGCCGGCAAGATGCACGAAGGCAATCACGGCCGCCATCATGAGACCGCTTGCCAGGCGCGGGCCGTCGTGGGGCGCGAGAACCAGTCCGAAAAGTTTCGCGGTCAGCGCCGCGATCCAGTAATGGAACGGCCCGTCCTCCAGAAACGGTTCGCCCGCCAGATGCGGCACGATCCACCGCCCGTGCTCGAGTATCTGATGCACGATGCCGATTCCGATGGCGTCCTCGGCCTTCCACGGATCGTGTCCGACCAGGCCGGGCAGAAGGTACGCGAGGACGAGCAGCGCAAGCGGCGCCGGGGTGAGCGGCAGTGCGATTCGGCCGGCCGCGAAGTTCATTGGGCGATCTTCTCA
>Ga0184623_10001380_pt1 | contig 10518 bp, 6 predicted proteins | sample PLM1_100_b1_FD_133138 | JGI IMG/M metagenome (GOLD analysis project Ga0184623, IMG submission 133138) | Groundwater sediment microbial communities from an aquifer in East River, Colorado, USA - PLM1_100_b1 | ecosystem: Environmental > Terrestrial > Soil > Riparian zone | place: USA: East River...
CGGTAGCGCGCACCGCCGCCACGACGATCCCCCGCGAGTACCCGAGGTGCCCCACCGCCGCGGCGGCCGCCGCGAGCAGCACCAGCGCGGCGACGGCTGCAGCGAGCCATAGTCCCGAGTTGATGGCCACGGTGCAGTCTCGCCGCAAACGTGCTCGCGCGCGGGCCGCCGCGCCTGTGAGACTCGGCCACGTGACTACGCATGGACTCCCCGAACGTGAGTCGCGCGAGGCCGACCTGGTCAGCCGCGCCGGGTCGCCGCAGACGCGGTCCTCGCTCGCCGCCGACCTGCGAGGGCTCGGCGTGCGCCCCGGCGAGGTGCTGCTCGTCCACTCGTCGCTGTCGGCGCTCGGTTGGGTCGTGGGCGCGCTGCTCGACGCGCTCGGCCCTGACGGCACGCTGGTGGTGCCGGCGCAGTCGTTTGGCAACTCGGATCCCGCCGGCTGGAGCAGGCCGCCGGTGCCCGAGAGCTGGTGGCCGGCGATCCGGGCGAACACACGCCGCCCGCCCTACGATCCCGCGATCACGCCGACCCGTGGGCTGGGCCGGATCCCGGAGACCGTGCGCCGCTGGCCCGGCGCGGTCCGCAGCGCCCACCCGCACGCGCGGCGTTCGCCGCGATCGGGGCACGCGCCGCCGAGCTGATGGCCACGCACGAGCTGGACTGCCGGTTCGGCGAGCGGTCGCCGCTGGCCGCGATCGAGGCCGCCGGCGCGCGGGTGCTTCTGCTGGGTGCCGGGTTCGAGTCGTGCACCTGCCTGCACCTGGCCGAGACCCGGATCCCCGGCGCGCCCACCGAGCAGCAGTCGTGCTCGGTCAGCACCCCGGATGGTCCCGCGTGGGTCACGTACACCGACATCGTGGCCGAGGAGGACGACTTCGCCGAGTTGGGCGCGCCGACTTCGCCGCGACCGGCGCCGTCCACACCGGCCAGGTCGGTAACGCGCAGGCGCGGCTGTTCGGCGTGGCCGAGGTCGTGACGTTCGCGCTCGGCTGGCTGCCTGCGCACCGGGGCGGCCCCTGGTCCGCCGATTCCGGTTTGGGCGATATTTCCCGCTAGGGCGCCAGAAATATCGCCCAAACCGCTGGTGGAGGCGGCGCTCGCCCTGCTCACGGCCAGGTACGTGTTTCCGGAGCGCGCGAAGGACGCCGCCGCTGCCGTCCGCGCGCGGATGGCAGCGGGCGAGTACGACGGCCTGGACGAGTCCGCCCTCGCCGAGCGCCTGACCGGCGCGCTGTTCACGCTCTGCGGCGACAGGCACCTGCGGGTACGCGTCCGCGAGGAGGGCATGCACGACCATCTGACCGACGCCGAGCTGACGGCGGCGTACCGCGAGCAGAGCCGGCTCGGCAACTACGGCATCGCGCAGGTCCGGCGCCTCGACGGCAACGTCGGCTACCTCGACCTGCACGGCGTCGCCGACCCGGTCGTCGCGGGCCGGGCGATCGGGGCGGCGATGGAGCTGGTCGCGCATACCCACGCGTTGATCGTCGACCTGCGGAAGAACCGCGGCGGCACCCCCGACGGCGTGCAGCTGTGGCACAGCCACCTCTTCCCGGACAGCGACACCCACCTCAACGACATCTTCCACACGGACACGGGCGGGACCCGGCAGTACTGGACGCTGGCGCACGTGCCCGGTCCGCGCTACCTCGACCGCCCGGTGTACCTGCTGACCAGCGCGTTCACGTTCTCGGCCGGTGAAGAGTTCGCGTACAACCTCAAGGCGACCCGGCGGGCCACCCTGACCGGCGAGACCACGCGCGGCGGCGCACATCCCACCGACGTCCTCCCGATCACGCCCACGCTGGAGATCACCGTCCCGGTCGCCCGCTCCATCAACCCGATCACCGGGACGAACTGGGAGGGCGCCGGCGTCGAACCCGACATCGCCGTGCCGGCGGACGAGGCGTTCGACGTGGCGTACCGCATGGCACTGGAGCATGTGCTCACATGGACACGTCGCCGGCCGTGCTGGCCGAGGCACGCGCGGCCTTGAAGTGCTGAGGGTATTCGCGGAAATGCCGGCGGCGCGCCCGAAGCACGCCCGCGATTTCCGCGAACACTCCTAACGACGCCGCAGGACGAGGGTGGGGGTCTCCCCGGGCAGCGATGAGATCGCAGTGGTGGCCCCGGCCAGCTCCGCGTGGTGGGCTGCCGTGCTGGTGGAAATCCCGAGTGCCCGTGCCAGCACGGCTGGCCGCGCTTGCCAGACGATCTTGCGCCAGGTGGCTTGCCGGCTGGCTCGGGCTGGCATGCCGGCTGCGCCGAGGGCGCGCCGGACGTGCGCGGGATCGAGGTGAAGGCGCGGAACGTAGCCGGGAAACACCCACGGCGACTCGCGGTGCGACGCGGTCTGCAAGTTCGGCCGGGCCCGCATGTGCGCGGACAGCAACACCGCGAAGGGCTCGGGGACTGTCAGCCACTCCTCGCCGAGCCTCAGCTCCACCTCGTCGCCGTCGACTCGGACGTCACCGATTTGCAGCGTGACCAGGCGTTGGACCGCTTGCCCATAGAGCACGGTGACGGCCCGATTGGACCTGCACGCCCCACAGCCGGCCGACTCGCCAGCCGGGCCTGGGTACGTGCCCGCCGAGGGAACCTTCATGCAGCCGTCTCGGGGCTATGCGTGCGGCACCCTCTCCGGATTGAGCCGAGGAGCGGCGAAGCGTTCTTCTAGGCTTGGCTAGATCGACTCGAAGTGGCGGTGACGCACCCCGCCTACGCTGGCTTGTATGACCGAATGGCTTAACGTCACCGGTTACCACGGGCTGAACCTTCGCTGTCTCGATACTCGCGGCCGCGAGCGGCGAAGCGTTCTGCTTCTGCACGGACTTCTCAGCAACGCCGGCTCGTGGCGGCGTGAGATACGTTGGCTCGCCGACTCGATGCGGGTTCTCGCCCTCGATCAGCGTGGACATGGCCGAAGCGCCACCCCGACCGACGGCGACTGGAGCCGAGAGGCCTTCGTGGCTGACGCCGCGGCCGCAATCGAGCAGGCCGGCGCGGCGCCCGCGGTTCTCATCGGACACTCGATGGGGGCGATCAATGCCTGGTGCTTGGCGGCGAGCCGTCCCGACCTGGTGTCTGCGCTCGTCGTCGTGGACGCCTGTCCCGTCGCGCCGCGAACCCAGCAGGAGTGGACCTTGTGGACGCGGACCTGGCCAAGCTCGTTCGACTCGAGCGAGGCGGTGCGGAGGTTCTTCGCCGCGGAGAACGGCGACTACTTCGCCGGTTGCGTGGAGAAATTTGGTTCCCGTTACCGGCTCCGGGTCCCCGCCGAGCAGGCATTGGCGATCCGCGCTGAGTGGGATGAGCGCGACCACTGGGCCGAGTTCGAGGCCGTCAGGTGCCCGACGCTCATAGTGGGAGGAGGGCAGAGCATGGCGCCCGAGGTAGGCGCGGAGATGTGCGCGCGCCAACCGCGCGCTGCCTACGTCGAGATCCCCCAGGCTGGACACGTAGTGCACTTCGACGCGCCGGACCAGTTTCGCGCCGTCGTGGAACCCTTCGTGGAGAGAATCGACGGTCTGTAACCATCGCTGAGACACAGCAGTAGCGCGAACCGGCGCGGTCGTCACACCGGTAGGGCGAAGGCGAGGGCCAGAGCGGCACTGTGACGTCCGGCGATGACGCTTTCCGGCATGTTCGTGGCATGCGCCGCGCTTGCCGCGTAGTTCCAGGACGGCTGATTTCGCCTGGACCGGTCCCCGTACCCGGCTCAACGCCACGGTGGGAATCGGCCGACTGTCGCCCGACCGGTCGTTGCGGGTCCGCTTCGAGGTAAAGGATTCTCAGGGCAGGTCGCTGATTAAGGCCCCTGTCGACGCCACCTACGGTCGGGCCGTGGATATCGAGGCCGATGTCACGAATCGAGCAAGCGTGACGATCACCGTTACAGCTGTCAGCGGCAGAACCCGGTCTCAGGGTGACTGCGACAACGGCACGGCGGTACTTGGTGATCCGAGGTTGAGCGCCTAACGCCGGACCCCCGCGGCGGTGTTGTGTATCAGGAAGAGTCCCGGCGTTTGCGCACGGCGGCGAGCAGGAGCTGGAATGCGATCAAACGGCCAACCCTGTGGAGCTCCAAAACCTTGGCATCAATTGTGCCGTCGCGGTGGACGGCGTCGTGGCTCCCCCGCATGACCGCGGGGCAGTTCAGGCGGGTAGATCCGGCGTCTCCTGCCTTTGACGATTGCCTCGAGCGCTCAGCGCGGACGGTCGCCGGGGAGGCGTGGTGTGACCTTCTTGGCCACTCGTCCGATCTTGGGCCGCGCAGATACCCCGACGACGGCCATGGCGGCGTCCCGCCATGCCGGCATGTTGACGCCTCCGGTGTCATCGGTCCACATGAGTACGCCCTGCGGACCGCCACCGTCCTCGGCCGGAAGAATTCCCTGGCCGGCGTACCAGCGCTTCTTCCGCTCCCACGCGGCGGTGTATGCGGCGTCGTCGAGCATGCCCAGATGTTCCCAATACACGGTCCTGCCGTCGTCAGTCTGGACGGTGAAATCCGGGTACCGCACCATCCCGTCCGATCCACGGAGTGGTTGTTCGTAGGCCCATGCCCCGGGAGCGATCTCGTCGAGAATCGTGGCCACGATGACCTCGTTCTTGCTCCGAACGAGTACGCCGTTCGCGGCGACGTGGATGAGCGATCCGTCGAGGAGTCCGACCGCGATCCCAGCTGCGGAGGTGACCTGTGTAGGGGCGGGTTGGGCGACAAGATCGGTGAACCGCTGGGCGGTGTCCGAGCCGGTTGCCCGGGTTAGGTCGAGGAGTTCGTCGAGTGGGCCTTCGTGGCAGATGATCACCCGGTCCATCTGACGGGTAAGCGCTGTGTACAACAGCTCCCGGGACAGGCCACGGGTCGCCGCCGGCAGCATCAGAATGACGGTGCCGAACTCGCTTCCTTGGCTCTTGTGGACGGTGAGTGCCCACGCCAGCTCCAGCGGCGCGTCTTCATCGCCGCCGGCGCCGCCCCAGTAGGTGAAGCGCCGGCCGAGCTGCGAGGAGAACTCCACCTGTGTCTCGTTAGGTGGCCTGGTCATGGCGCGGCTCTTGATCTGCCCGATGACGACGCCGATCTCTCCGTTCGCGACGTACCGCTTGGCCGGACCGTCCGGGCGGGACCAGGCCTTGCGCGGGCCGTTGCGGAGGTTCACGACCTTGTCACCCAGGACGATTTGCTCTGCGCCGAGTGGCTTGGGCACCGTCCGCCATCGGTTGTCGGACAGGGCCTGGGCAAGGCCCGCGGCGCGGTGAGCCCGCTTGAGGTGCCGATTCAACTCGACGGTGCCGTGTGCCCGCCCCCGCGCCGGGGAGAGCACCTGCCACTGTTCGCACAATGCTGGCGCGGTGAAGAACTTCGGGTAAACCTTGCCGTTCGCAGCGGTGGTCGTCTCGGCGCCGTAGGACAGCGCGAAGCTCAACCCTGCGTCGTCGATCACCTTGAGCTCGTCGCGGAGCACCGCGTCGAGAACCTGCGCGGGTGTTCGCCCGTTCCACGCCACGGCCTGCAAGGTCCGCATCGGCTCGCCGCGCCGTAAACGCTCCCACACCTCGTCGGAGCCTTCGGGGATCTCGTCTCCGCCGTACCAGCGCGCCAGCAGCAGGTCGTCACGCACCCCGGCGAGCCCGCGTTGCCGACGTAGAACGGTCAGTTCGGCCCAGCCGGACACGATTCGAGGCCAAGTGCCGTCGTGTTCGGCCCTCGCTTGTCGCTCCAGGTCGACGAAGGGCCGGCCGGCGCCGATGGGCGGTAGCTGCCGCGGATCGCCCACAAGGATCAGCCGTTGCGGCGCCACCACCGCATCGAGCAGAGCTGCCAGCATGTCCTCGGTCAGCATCGACGCTTCGTCTACGACCACCGTTCCGTACCGCTGTCGGGAACCGGCGTCGCCGGTCAGGAGGTACCGGCCAGACGCTGGCTCGTAGCGGCCGGACTTCGTCAGGAACTGCGCGAGCGTCTGGGCATCGTGTCCGACCTTGCTTTGCAGCTGCACTCGGGCCTTGCCGGTCGGAGCGATCAGAAGCAGGCCTGCTGTCGTTACCTCTGGCCTGCGGGCGAGCGCCCTGATCAGGGTCGTCTTCCCGGTGCCGGCGGGGCCGTTGAGCATCGTCACCCTGCCGCTGTAGGCCTCGGCTAGCGCCGCCTGTTTCTCCTGCCTCGCCCGCTGCTCGGCGTCTTGATCCTCGGGTTCGACCGGCGCGAAGTCGTCGAAAATGCCGTCGAGTGTGTCGTGCAGGTCCGGCGGCACCGGGTGCCGGGCGCCTTCCTTCAACCCGTCGAGTACGGCCCTGATCCAGCTGCGGCGCAGCGCGGCGGACCGCAGCTTGTACGCCGCCGATCCGTCCGCGAGGGCGGTTCGGCACAGGATCGGCCAGCTCGCCTGTGGGTCCTCGTCGAGCGAGTCCGCGTTCAGTTTCAGACCCCGCAGCACCGTCTTTGAGACGGCGAGCGGACGCGCCACGGCCAGCTTCGCCAGCCGCTCGAGCGCGCCGTCGGTCGGCAGCAGCGTGTGACCTTCCTGCTGAGCCCTGTTTACGACCGTCGCGATGGCGGCCTCCACCCGGCGCGCGTCAACTGGATCATCGAGCCGCTCAGTCACTGGCAGCGGGTGTCGCTCCGTGACCTGAAGATCCGGGAAGCAGCCTCGGTCGACGATCTCGAAGGGAATCGGGGTCGCGTCATCGAGCGTGCAGGTGACCAAGTGGTACGGATTCTCCAGCAGTTCACCGATCTCAATCGGCACACTCGTCTCCTCGTCGAGCACGCGGTCGACCTCATCGGGCAGGAGGTCGAATCGGCTCAGAAGGCGCAGGGCCTGCTTCGTCGCGTCATCCAAGCTGGACCAGATACGCCGTCTGGTCGGCGTAGCGAGCGCCGCGACCGTCGGCGGGCCACCGCGCCCCTCGAGCGCTTCGACGAGGACCGGCCACGGGTCCTCTCCATCGTCGACGGCGTTCATCACGGTGCGGGCCGCGAACGTCGGGTGCTCGAAGGCAAGCCGTGCGAGCACAGCGGGAAGCCCCGGCGCGGGACCTCGGCGCAGCCATGCCCTGCCTAGCTGTTCGTCCAGCCAGGCCAGCGACTGTTCCGGCATTCCGCATCCCAGGCCGATCGCAGCCCGGGCGGCCCGCTCGATTTCCAGTAGCGCCGCGACCGTTGCATCAGCCGGGACCTGCTCAGTGGCGTAGGAGAATTCCCGGTCAGTCTCCGGTGCAGCCGCGAGCGCCTCCGCCACATCGACGCCGGATGCGGCCATGTCCGCGAGTTGCTGCAATGGGAGGAGAATGCCGCCGGTCCCGTCCGGCCGCAGCGTGTGGCGGACCACCGTCTCCCACATGTGGTTCGGAAAGGCGGTGGGCGTCGTCGTCGGCCAGCGCCCGGGCAACGTCACAGCCTCAACGAGCGCCGCACCCACGAGCACCCGCCGGGCGGCGTCCTCGAACGGCGAATGCTTGACATAGAAGAACACCAACGACTCTCCGGGTGAGACGTCTCGGAAGAACGCTTCGATCATCGCCTTCTGGTTGTCGCCATGCAGAACCCACGCCTGTTTCCACCCGAGCGCGTCCACGGCCGACTGCTCGGCGTCGTCGACATAGCCAGGGACGGGCTGCTGCTCGCGCACCAAAGCCGCGTTCTCACGGTTCAACCAATAGAACGGGATCGCATGCACCGAATATGACGGCAGCGGAATCGCCGCCTCCGCGAGGCCCTTCAACGAAGCCGCCCCCCGGTACGGATGCTCCCGCCGGAGCACCGTGTCCCGCGAATCCAGGAAGCTGCCGCGTTCTGAAACGCACGCAGGCAACCACCCGCCCAGGGCATCAAACCCCTTGCCAGCGGCAATCACCTCGCGCTCGTCTTCACGCCGCCGACCGACGTTCTCCAGCAACACACACGAACTATTCGCCAACGGATCTCGACAGACCGCTCCCGCCCAACCGGAGTCGTGCCATGGAACCCGAACCGACAGATGCTGCACGAACGCCATCCTGCACTCCTCCAGTACACGGCTGGCACGACCGTAGCCTCGACGTCTACGCGAACGCGTCAACACCACAGAATCTCCGCGGTGTCGGCCAATTCTGTTGGACAAACGGCCAGGCGCGCCCCAGCCGTTGTGATGGTTACGGACACTGTCCAGGCGCCGTGGCAGCCGCTCATGAAGCCGAAACGCCCGCACCCGCCTCTAGCGCGGCACTAGTGCCCATCTCGGAAGGTTGGCGGGGCAATCCGCCGGTTCTGATCTGGTTCAGGCAGGCTGTCTCTCGGGATCTGAGAGGTGGTCGACCTGAGGTGTTCACCCCACCAGTGTCGCTGGCCGAAGGCCAGCGATTGCAGCGGGGGCGAGGATGTCGCGCGGGATGTGATCCACGCGTTCAACGAGCGGTTGGGCCCACCTGGTTAACGCCCTCGTGAGTACTTCGTGGCGTCGCAGCTTAAGATATCGAGCAATCTTTGACTGCGTCATAACTCGCTTTCAGGCGAGGTTTCCGATTAGGGTCGTTGCCCCACTCGATTTAGCTTTCGATCAGCCGAAGCAATGGGACACGTCACGCATGTACGGCGACCGCAGTAGAACCGAGCGCGGTTCGCCTACGGGATGGCCGTCGTGTCTTCGTACTCGTTCACGGCCGAGTCCAGCCAAGCAGCACAAGTGTCATACAGGACGGGCCATCCGCAAGTAGGTCAAGATGTCGATCCTGAACGTCAGCGAGCGTGGTCGCATCCCGGTCGGGAATGAGGCAGGCCATCGCCAACGGCGGCGACTTATTCATAGCGTGGGGTATCGACGATTGGGTCGACCGCACCTACGCAGTTACCGAGTCGGTCACCCAGCGCCTTGAGTCTCCATGATGTTCGTCCAGCCGGATCGCTCTAGCTTCTGAACGGCCGCCTGCACATCGCCACAAGTGATTACGTCCGCAACGGTCCCTATCCCGACAAGAGACTGGGAGAATGCGCTGAGAACCTGTGTCGTCAATCGTGTTGACGGCACATCTCGCGCATAGGCTCTGCCTAGCTCCTTCCACTCATCGCGGCGACCCGCCAACTCCATAAGCGCTCCAGCACCCATACCATCGCATTGCGAATGTAGTGGCTCCGCGATGTGGCCGCGGAGCGCATTGAGCGTCGCCTGTTTACTCGCGCCAAAGTACAGGCAAGCGTCGGCAACGAGCCGTGCGGCGGCAACCACACCTCGCACTGGTCCATGCTTCTCCACAAACGAGCGAACACCAGGCTCAGGCAGAAGAAGGTGGCGTGCGAACGATTCCGCCCGAAGTTCAACCAATTTATCGCCAGGATCTGCCCGCTCGATGATGACTTGACCTTCATCACCATAGAGAACATGACACAACTCATGCGCCAGCGTATATCGCTGACGGCCCCATTGATCACCCGCGTTCACGAGTACAACCCATGCTGAGGATTCGCCACGCTTCTCCTGCACAGCAAGCCCATGCACTTGATCTGGCATCAACCGATGCTCAACAGGGTGCCCAAGCGACTCAACAAGTCCCGCCAGATCCTCGATGGGATCCTGGGATCCGATGTCGAGGAATGCACGCAACCGATTGGCGGCTTTCTTGCCCGCTGTCATTGCGTGCGTATCAAGCGCGAGAGCGAAGCCGTCCAACGACCGCGAGGCGATACGAAGACCCCAATTTGAAGTAACTCTGTCCGCCTCGAGAAGCTTCGCTGCGTGGCCTACTACCTCGGCGACATCCTCTACTCCTTCGAGGGCCCCGAGGCGGAGGCTCACGCCGATTGGCGCGGACGCCCTGCCGAGCAGCACACTCGGCGGAACCGCGAGGTACGCACCCAGTACCGTCGCTTCGTCCAGCGTTGGCAGCCGGGTGCCCCGCATCAGCTCATCGTGGGCTGAGCCAGGCCCGAGTAGCCGATGAAGCACCTCGCTATCGACCCCGGAAGCCGCCAACAGCGCTGCAACCCGCGCGGCTGGACGGTCGGCAAGGCTGTCGGTCACGATGCTCACCGTCCTCCCAGGTCGTCATCAACGCAGCTGCTAGTCAGCGCTTCGGCTCTCTGCGTGTGCTGGCCCTCCCTGCTGCGAGCGAGTGTTGCAGCGGGCATCAGTCCCCATGATGGAATCCCCGCAACACAAGCATTGTGAACCCCACCTGGGACAAGAATCGCAGCATCGAGCCAATCCTGCACCCACAGTGACCAATGGCATCGGTTCAGAGTGGCATCATTCATGCTAGACGGTCGCAATTCAGACACTGCCCGTCGCAGCTCTTACAACGGAAGAACGACTCATCCGTTGGCAGGCTGGCAGCTGGCGGCGTGGCAACACCGGCCGTCATTGAGTTGAAGTCGTTCAGTAGATCGGTCGGGTTGAGCTCTGGATCGACGCACGCCAACTCGGCAAGCACGTGGCCGACGTGCTTAGACGGGACCCCCCGACTCTCGGCGACGAGGCTCGCCCCACGGTCGCTCGTAAGGAGGATCGCCCGGCGGCCGAGCCGCTTCGTCCTCACAGC
>Ga0184623_10001381_pt1 | contig 10517 bp, 12 predicted proteins | sample PLM1_100_b1_FD_133138 | JGI IMG/M metagenome (GOLD analysis project Ga0184623, IMG submission 133138) | Groundwater sediment microbial communities from an aquifer in East River, Colorado, USA - PLM1_100_b1 | ecosystem: Environmental > Terrestrial > Soil > Riparian zone | place: USA: East River...
GAGCTGGGGCGGTCGACACAGCTACCGCCTACCTGCGCGGCACGTCAAGAACAAAAAACTTGAGCATCGAGTAATACCAATGATCACGGCCCAGCTTTGCGCGTAGAGGGGCTTTGCAATCGTGGTGGTACTAGAATCTGGCACGGGTTTCGAACCACGAGGCTGTGGAGACGCGTGGTTCTGGACACCCCCCAAGAGAAACACTCCGAGGACAAACAGGATCAACACCGCATGCGGACCGCTCCATCGCTGGATAGACCTCTGCACACTATTCCTCCTCGACAAGACGTGACTTCCTGTGAGTTGTCGCAGCGCATTGATGACGACGTGATGGTGTAGCATCGCCGGCGTGGACTTTTCCTGAGAAGCCCTTCGCGGTGGGGCTCATGGGCACACGCCCTGACGCAATCGCGCCAACTTCTGCGCGAAATCCTCCTGCTGCTTGGACGCCTGCGATTGCAGACGCGCCGCTTTTTCCATGGTCTGGATGGCTTTGTCATGGTCCCCCGCCGCGCAGAGGAGCACCGCGAACGTCTCCAAGTAGTCGGCGTCGTCAGGCCGCAACTGCACGGCGAGCTGCGCCCAGGGCAACCCCTTCACCGCGTTGTCGTGCTGAGGACTCGCGGTATAGGTCAGCACCGCCAGTTCATTCAAGGGGTAGGCAATGCGGTTGATCGCCTCCTGAAACGCCTGCATGGCTTGGGAGGCGTGTCCCGCATCCCTCTGCCGGATGCCTTCACGGATCAGCGCGTCGAAGGTCGCCCCTTGCTTCGGGCCGGACGCACCGCCACGGAGGCCCGAGGCATCCGTTGCCACAGGATGACGCGCCCACTCCGGAGCCAACGGCCCGTTGACCCAGAACGTCAACGTCGAGAGCACCACCACCGCCGCCGCCGCCAAGGCCGGGGTCACCCACGGGACCCAGGCCGGCATGCCCCGCCTGGGGCGGCGACGACGGGAGGCAGCGAGGGCGTCGATCCGTGCGAGGACGTTCCTCTGGAAGTCCGGGGATGCTTGCACATGAAAAGCGGGAAGCATCCTGCGGACAAACTCGTCATCGGGCTCACGCTCATGCGGTGGACGTTGCACCGTGCATGCACCTCTCGTAGAACGTGCGAAAATCCTGTTTGGCTTCTTGACTGCGCCTCGTGATGGTTCTCCGCCCGACCCAAAAGCCCTTGGCGACTTCCTCCATGGGGAGATGATCCACGTAGAGGCGCATCAGGAGATCGCGTTGTTTCCGCTGTAACCGACGGAAGGCATCTTGGACACAGGTCTCGCTGGCGGCACTCAGGGCATCCCGCTGCTGCCTATGCACCGCTTCCCCAATGGTGGTGGCATGGGCGTGTCGCAGACGCTCGCGCAGCCGTCTATTCCGTTGGGCTTGCCAACATTTGTGCCGGGCAATGCCATACAGCCAGGTTTGGAAGGACGCCTCACCGCGAAACTTCCCCTTCTCCAGCTGCACGTATGCCGTGACGAACACCTCTTGCGCGAGGTCCTCTGCCAGAGTGCTCTCGGCGAGGAGATGCGCGCAGTACCGCACAATCTTGTGCTGATATGCTTGCACCAACCTCCCGACCGCCTGGCGAACATCCTCCCGCCGGAGATCATCCCACACGGCCTCATCAGGCGCGTCGAGCGCATGCGACGCCTGGGCTGACGTCTCGTTGGGCGTCTCCATGCCTCAGGGCCTCTCGACCAAGCTGCCGACTCCAAGCATCCTTGGAGTCCCGTCGGCGGTATCTTGTCCCCCTTTCCACTCCAATGCTCCAGCATCCCTCCACATCCACATCTGCGTGTGGTTCCATGACCCGCTGTATCTGGGACAGTTGCGCATACACAAAAATCCTCACAAGAGCTTGTATTCAAAGAAATAAAAATTTTTATTCCCTAAAGGCAGGGTCGAAAAATCCTGCGCTAGGAGTCTACGTGATTGCAGAGCAAACGCGTGATGTACGCGTGACCCGAAGGGGACAGGCTCTAGCATAGCATAAACCGCAGAGACCAGACAAAACGTGCTCTCTGGCGGGAGACCCGGACCCACGCGCGCACGCAGGGAGGGCGCGCGGTTGCAGAAGAGGAGCACAACGCGATGACCCCGGAAAACACGTACCTCACACCCTCCACAACCGTCAACAACACACCTCACCCGGTCATCGTGCTGCCACCGGAGACCGTCACACCTCTTCCAGCGCACATGGCAAAACCAATGACGACCCTGCCGGTGACGACCGCGTACCCGGCAAGCAATTGGCCCAGCGTGGCCCATCGCGTGTTGGATGGCATGGGAGCGTTCTGGCATGTGGTCTGGAAACTCATCAAGCTCGGTATCTGCCTCGTACTGGATGTCGCGGATTTTTTCATTGGGCGCATCCCGGGCTTCGGCATTGTCTACGATCTGGTCTGTGCCTGTATTTGCGCGGCGCTCTGGGGCCGCACTGGTTGGTATGTTTTGCTAGAACAGATTGATTTTACTGAGCAAATTGATGCGTTTGTCCCAACGTGCACGATCACGGCGTTGATGTCCTGGAACAACGACTAACCGCTGCGCCAGGTCGCTGGCAAGGAGAGAAGATGGATCACAAGGCTCCTGCCGAAGCAGGGGCTTTTTTCATGGAGGATACACGCAATGGGAAAGTTGATACGCCTCATAGAAAAGCCCTTTGCTTTGCTCTCAGGCGTGCAGGTGGTGGACGAGGGGCAGTGGATCAGGGCGTCCTCTCCTCGGCATTACGCGGACAAGCGCACGCTGTTCCACCTCTCGCGTCGTGATCCCTTCCGGATCGCCGATGCCTACCAACACATCGTGATTATGGGGGATACCGGCTGTGGCAAGTCTACGGCCGGGGGCATGATCGGGATGAGTTATCTCCAGGCCGGATTTGGTGGGTGCGTGCTGAGTTACAAGGAGGGAGAAAGCCACCGGTGGATCACCATGGCCGCCGCCACGGGCCGCACCCCGCACATGATCGTGATCAACCCGGACAATCCCTCGACGTTCAATCTGCTCGCATGGGAATTGGAGCGCCCCGGCCGGGGCGCGGGCAGTACCGAAAACGCCTGTGATGTCCTCGTGCAAATTACGGAGTTTACGGCCCCCGGCGGACGCCGGCAGGTCCAGGATAGCCACTGGACCGAAGGCACCAGGCGGTTGCTGAAGCATAGCATCGAGACGATACGCCTGGCGGGGCTCCCGATCACCATGCGCCATATCCGCAAGATCATCGAGGGGATTCCCGTCACCCACCGTTTCAACGGCCAACTGCACTGGCCGCCTGGGTCGTTCGTGCAGGAATGCTTGCAACGCGCCAAGCAGCGGGGCATGGATACCGCGTTGCTTGAAGGCTATTTCGTCGCGGAGCTGGCGCGCATCGGGCAGGAAGAACACACCGGGAGCGTGATCTCAAGCACCACCCATATGCTGGACTATCTCGTCAGTGGCGTCGTCGCACACCTTTTTTTCAACGACCACCCCACCATCACGCCGGATTTCAGCAAGCATGGGTGTATCTATCTGCTTGATTTACCCGTGCTGGAGTTCGGCAATGCCGGCCGCATAGGCCAGGTCGCCTTCCGGACCGTGTGGATCAAGGAAATGATGCGACGGCAAGGACTCGAAGGCGGCACGCCGGCCTTTCTGTACATGGATGAGTCACAGCAGTTCTTTTCGCCGCAGTTGGACAATCTGTTTCTCGAAGCGGCCAGGAGTTCCTGCGTGTCCGCCTGCTACCTCACGCAAACGATTTCGGCCTGGTACGCGGCGGCGGAAGCTGGGCGGGCGCACGATCAGGTGCACGCGGCGATGAGCCATCTCGGGCTCAAACTCTTCATGCGCAACTCAGGCGATACCAATACCTACGCCTCGAACTTGATCAGCAAGGCGCTCCAGATACGCTACAGCGGGGGAAGCTCCTCCAGCGCAACACGCAACCACGGCGTCAATAGCGGCTTTACCTCCTCCTCGGGATCGGGTGGGGGTGGGTCGCACAGCTCGTCCGGCTTCAGTGTCGGGGCCTCGCGCGGCGTCTCGGATTCCTACGGCACGAACTCAGGATGGCGCGAGGAAAACGACGCGCTGGTCCCGGAGGAAGTCTTTACCCGGCTCGCAGTCGGGCAGGCCGTGGCGTTTCGCAGCGGCAAGCGCTTCGCCCTGACGGGCAGGCCCTATACGTGGGTGCAGTTCCAGCCCTGGGAGCAGGCGCGGCCGCGTCAGGGGCTGCGCCGGTGGAGGGGATCGCGGTGAGCGCCCTCCTACGCGCCCTCCTGCGCCTCGTGCTGCGCTTCGGCTGCGTCGAGGCGCTCGCGATGTGCCGGGCCTATCCCGGGACGGGCTACGGCGTCATGCTCGCGGTGCTCTTCGTCATCAAGCATCAAGTCTTGGCCTACCTCCCGGCCTCCCAGGGCTCTATGGAATGGCACCGAGGCAGCGCGGTGATGCTCGGGCTCAATCTGTTCGGGCGCTTTGTCTTCAAACACGCCGCGTGGCGGTGCTCGCTCGTGCCTTCGGACGACCCGGGACGGTTGCTCCTGTGGCCGGCGCACTGGCGCAAGAAATTCCTGCTGCTCTCTCTCGAACCAGCGCTGGTGCTCGGCTTCATCCTGGTCTACGAGATCGCGGAACCGCCGTATTTCCTGCGCTTCGTGCCTATGTTCTGGTGGGACGGGCTGCCATTGCCCTACGGCATCGTGCAGCCCTATCCCGCGTGGTATCTCCACTACGCGACGACCATAGCACGCGGGTTGCCGTTCCTCACGGTGGCGGCCCTTTGGTTGAATAACCGCTGCGAGTATGCCGCGAGCGAGGAAGGCCAGCGTGACGCCGAAGCCAGGCAGGGACGGCGCACGACCGAGCCCACGCCCGTCTTTACCCCCGTGACCCTGGCGCGGTAGCCCGGGGCGTCAGCCACCACGTCCCGGAGGACGTGAGACGAGAAGGAAAGACCAATGGAGAGCAATGCCAGGATATTTCGAGAAATGCGCAGTGCGGATGAACTCAGGAGCGAGATGAAAGCCGGGATCATCGAGCGCATGCGCAACTCAGACGTGGGCCAGGCGCTCGGCGCGGCCTATGACTCCCCGCTCGCCCACGGCATCGTGGGCGGGCTCCAGGACGCCTATCGAAGGCTCTTTGAAAACGGCTGGTTCGGCAAAGACCTCTTCGACGGCCGCTGGCACATGGACACGCAGGGCCCGCAGGCCCTGCAGGGCATGGACCGCACCTACGATCAGCGGGCCGCTTTCTACGGCTGGGATCAGCACACACCCTCGCAGGAGCACGGCAACGAGGAGGGCAGGGACCAAGGCTATAGCGCCAGTCGAGGGCGCTAACACCGGAGGGACACATCATGGCGTCACCACGGCTCACCAATGAGAAAGACATCATCCTGGCGCTGCACGCCCAGGGTTACTCGCAAGCCGAGATTATCCGGCATGTTCGGGAGGAATATGGACGGGAGATTAAGCGCAGCACCTTGTCCGACTTCCTCAAGAGCCAGCCCAAACCTGGGCGGGCGGCGTTCGACGAGGACGAGGAACTGGAACGGGCGTTGCCGCCATTGGCGGGACGCACCGAGGGCCAGGCTGCGGAACCATCCACGGCGCTGGCCACGTTCTACAAAGCCACGGCGGACGAGATGATTGACAAACTCGTGCAGGTCGTCGAGGGCCTGCAACAGGTCAAACAGGAGGGCGACACCCACTATAAGGCGCTGAGCGGGAAGATCGACACGCTGGGCAAGCGGTTGCGGGGCGAAGTCCCGCGCTCGACCTTGCGCCGTATCTGGGTCCGCACCTTCGTGGCCTGGGGCCTGCTGTTCGTGGCAGTCTTCGTCTGGCAGCCTACCTTCATTGCGACCACGGTGCTGTCGATGGGGCACCAGGGCCACACCGCCTCTGTGTGGCTCCGAGGCCAGGGCGAAGCGCTCTGGTCTACCGTCGCCGAATGGGTGTGGGGACAACCCGCCGTTCCCGTCAAGCCTGCGCGGAAAGCCGTTCGCTAACGCACACGGGCACGGGTTACCGTGCCCGTCCCTCCCCATACCAGCGTCGCCACCACAGTTCCTCTAGTCGGGCGGTAGCAAGGCCGCTAACGGCGCGAGTCGCGCGGACAAGGTCTCGACCTGCGCGCTCAAGGCGTTGACATGCCTGCTCAAGCGCTCCACGAGCAGGCGTAAGGCGCTCAATTCCTGCTCCATCGCCTGCTCGCGCGCCTCGTACTGCTGCTCCAGCCGTTCGAGAGCGCTCAAGAGGTGGTGTTCCAAGGCCGTCACGTGCTCCCCTTTCTATCGCGTCTGCCGCCTGCTGCCGGCGTCGCCGGCGCTGGGTGGATCGCGCGGCCGTCTCGCCGTCCTGGCGCGGCGTCATCGCCGCATCGCCCAGGGTCCGCTGGAGATAGTCCGGGAGGGCTTCCCCTCCTTTCTGGGGTAGGTTTTTTGTGAGAGTAGTCATGATGCCCATCGTTTTTTCCTCAATCATGCCCCTGCCGCTCCTGCCCCAGGAGACCTCAGGCGGCCAGGGGGACCGCCAGCGCCGGCAGGAGCGGAGCCTCCTCCTCCGGCTCCGAGACGGCAGGCCAGGGTTCGGGCACGAAGCGGCCCAGGGGCAGCGGCGCCTGGGCGAGCAACGCGACCAGGATCACGTTCCAGCCCCGGCGAAAGACACTCACGAGCCGCAGGCGTGTGGCACGCCGCGTCCGCGGCTGCCTGGGGACCAGTGCGGTGATGTCCGGGACCGTGCTGGCCGGAATCGTCTCCTCGGCCTCGCCACCGACGCTCAGCAGCCACAGGGTGGCCACGGCGACCGCCAACCACAGCCGTGCGGCCCGTTCTGGCTTGGTCATGTGGGTGCGCTGCCACTGCCAGCCGGCGCGCTTGGTGATCTTGAAGCCCTGCTCAATCCAGGCCCGCAGGCCATACCAGCAGGCGCTACCGGCCTCTGGAGGCAGATCGGTCAGGATCAACCACGGATCCTTATACCCCGCCTCCCACCAGGCCAGCAGGGTACAGTGGAGCTGACGGTTGCGGCCTTTGAAGGCGATGCCCGTCCCCTGCCAGGCCGTGCCCGGCTGGGGCACCAAGGTCTTCAGGGACACCCCGCGCACGTGGCCCTGGGGCCGAAAGGTCCCGCCGGTGTTGATCCGCAAAAACGGGTGCCAGCCCAGCCGCGTGATGCGCCGAAACAGCCAGCGGGCATACAGGCCCCGGTCCGCCAAGACAATGACGGTCCACGTGCGTGGCACCGCCCGACGCACCTGGCGCAACATGCGCAACCACTCCCGACGCCAGGCATGTTTGGCCGTGGCCGACAGGACCGTCCAGGCCACCGGGATGGCACAGCCCCGATAGACCACGCTGAGCGCCAAGACGGTAAAGCGGGTGCCCAAGGTCGTGGCATCGAGGGCCAGGGCCAACTGCGTGCCCTCCCACTGGGTCACGACCCAGGCCAACAGCGGCGCAAAGCAGGGCTCCACGGCGAGCGCGCAGCGCGTTGTCCCGCGTTTGGCGGTGGCTTCATAGCAAAACTCGCGCAACTGCTGGCGCACGGCGGGCTCTTTGCGGCCCAGCCACGTCGCCAGGAACGCACTGACGGCGCTCAACGCACAGGAGCGGGCCAGCACCATGCCCAGACTCCACAGCGCCAGCACCGTGGCTTGCGGCTTGGTCAAATGGGGCAAGTGCGTCTGGATCGTGGCGGTCCATTCGGTCACACGGGGGTGGCAAGACATCGGTAGCCTCCTTGGGGTTATGGGATAGATGCAACCTCCCATACAATGCCCCACGGAGGGGTGTCTTGTCACCTCTTCTATGATGTCGTACCGTCATGTATCAAAAACCTACCCCAGAAAGGGCTTCCCCTCGCCCTGGAAGCTCCGGGCCGCGTGGCGGCCGTTGCCGGGTCAGACCATCGCCGGGCGTGCCGTAACGCTCCTGATGGTAGCGCGCGCGCGCCGCGCTCAGCCGCTCTATGGTCGCGGCCAGCTCGGCGGCGCGTGCCGGGTCGGGCACGCCATACCGCACCTGCTGGTGGGTTGTGTCATACGGGTTAAACCGCTCCCGGTTGTACAACCCTCCCTTGAGCCGCAGCCGCTCTCCCGTCTGAGGATCGAGCACGGTGAGGTAGTCTTTCCCTGCACGGGGGATCGTGTATCCCTGGCTCTTGAGAAACGTTTCAACCCCATCGCGATCCTTCACTGCGCCAGCGTCCACCGCGCGGCGCACATGCTCGGTGATCGCTTCCCGGATATCGGCTTGCAGGGCCTGTCCCTTGCGCGTGGCATCGGCGTGCAGTCGGGCGAGGTGATTCGGCAGGCTCACGTCACGCGCGCGTGACACGTCCTCCGGATCGGCCAGCCCATACTCGGCGTTCATCATCGAGCGGAACGTATCAAACAACTCCCGGCTGGCTTTCCCCGGTGGGGCAATGTTCAAGCTTTTCCCGGTCGAGAGTTCGACCCTGGGGACTAAAAAGTTCAACTCGGCGTGGTTGGCATGGCTATGCCGTACCCAGAGGATGCTGTACTGGTCTTTCTCCAGCCCGGCAAATGCCACCCGTTCAAATTCGTCCATGATCCGCTCTTCCATCTCGGGGGGAATACTCTCCCCCGGCGCGAAGCTCAGCACACCCGACGTGTATTTGTGCTTGAAGTCGAGGGAGTCGATCAGCCGTCCGACCAAGGCGGGGTCTCCACGCAACACGACGGGCGTAGGTTGTCGCAGCGTGCCATCCGGGCTCTGGGTGGACGTGAGGTACTGAATCGGGCCTTTGCTGCCTCCTGTCCCGTGTTTGGAAAACCCGACGATCATGCCTGTTCCTGGGCCTCCAGCAACCGGGTGATTTCCGCTTCCAGCGCGACCAGATGGGCCAGCACGGTGACCGTGTCTGCTGCGCCCTTATGGGTGTTCACCCATTTCGCCATCATGTTGAGGTTGGCATTGATCCGATTCAGGAGTGCCACCCGTCGCCGCTCCGTGTCCCGGTCGCGGATACGCACCTTGCCAAAGTGATCCCGCAGTAAGGCGGTCATCGTCATGCCTGCCGCCTCGGCCTTGGCCTCCAGCGCGGCGTACTCCTCGGCACTCAGACGCATCTCCACCCGGCGCGTCCGTGCCGGTCGGGATGTCCGTGGGGAAGGCGATGCTGAGGGAGAACGACCTGTGTCCATGAGGTGACACTGCTCCTACTGGGGGGTCCAGGGGGGCGACAGCCCCAATGGCAAGGCCCGCTGGCTCGGACGCGAGTCCCACGAGCGTACGGACAGTGGGTAGCATTATTTCCGCGCTTCCGGCTGCCCCTGAGCATAGCCCAAAGGACGACCGGACGCAAGCGCACACCCAGCGGAGGTGGGGTCCACCCCACCTCCGGGCGGCAACGCCGCCACACCACGGCACGCAGCGCGAGGGATACCCGCGACGAGACACGGGATGGTTGTGCCGGCCACCCGCTGCGCTATAGTGAGGAGACCACGGGAACGCCTCTATGCCGCACGCCGCCGTCAAGCCGTTCACCCATAATAGCAGCCGGGCGCAAGGCCGGGAGAGCATTCGCCGCAACGGCGAGCGCCACTACATCAACCATGCCCCCCACTTCTCCGTACACTACTACCCGCAGAAAGCGCTGCAGGAGGTCTGGTATCGGGAATGGGATAACGAGATCATTGCGTACGGCTTTCATCTCTTGGCGGTCTATGAAAACCTGAAGGCGAATACGCCGGACATTCTGGCGGAGTCCGGCACTCCCTATGATCCGGCCTCCGGTCGGCCCTGCATTCAGACCATCGAATACCGCGTCCGGCTCTAAAACACAGGGCCTCCGGCGTATGCCGGAGGTTCGTCCGGATGTCCGGTCACCCCCGCTGACGCCTCCGCAGGAGGGGGCATGCCAGGCGGGCTTGGGGAATAAAGAGTTCGTCAGAACCGTAGGTTGCTGTTCACAGGCCCCCGCCGGTCCATCAACAAGCTTTGTATGCAAAGCATGACGAAGGAGCGCGTGCTCTCCAGCATGCCCGGTGTCGCCCTACCCACCAGCGGGGCGTTTGACACGCGCCGCCCGTCTCCCTACACTCCTCCCACGCGTACCGAGACACCAGCACACCGAAGGAGCGAGCACATGAAGACCAAAACCAAGCTCAAGGCAGGCGCACTCACCATCGTGGATGAATTTCCTCCCCCGAAGAAACCATAGTACTTCGTAACATATCAGGCATGATAGGGTGGGTAGGGTCCCTCTCGCGGAAGCGGTTGCGCGTTTTCAGGAGCGTCGAAGCGTCTCGCCTCGGTCATGATGGAAGCCAACAGCGGCATCGGGGGTGAAGCTGAAAGATGCCCAGCACCCCTGGAGAGGAGGGTGCTGGGCTGGCCGATGGAGAGAGACAAAAGAGTCCGGTTGTATCCACCTATCACTCGATCCTCAAGTTTTTTCAGGTTGACAGCAGCGGTACGTTCCGCATGACTTCGTCCGCTCGATACTTCAAGGAAGGGGTGGGTTCGAGGCGCCCGAGTTGACGCTGGATGAGATGC
>Ga0184623_10001382_pt1 | contig 10517 bp, 7 predicted proteins | sample PLM1_100_b1_FD_133138 | JGI IMG/M metagenome (GOLD analysis project Ga0184623, IMG submission 133138) | Groundwater sediment microbial communities from an aquifer in East River, Colorado, USA - PLM1_100_b1 | ecosystem: Environmental > Terrestrial > Soil > Riparian zone | place: USA: East River...
AGCTGGGCAAGCTGCTGGCCGAGCAGTGGCCGGACCGCGACCCGCACGCCCTTGCCATGGCCGTGCGGGCATTGGTGCCGCTGGCTGCTCGCGTTCGCCGCGGCGGATGCGGAGACGCGCGCCATCGAGTTCGCGCCTGCCAACTGACGGCCAACTCTCCGCGATCTTGAGCTTTTTTGGCTTGGGAGCGCTCCCACTACCGAAATAGCTCAAGATCGCGGAGGATGGGGGCGCGGTGGAGTTCGTCGCCGACAAGATTCCGGTGGTCGATAGCGTCAACGATGTGCTGCAGACCGTCGTCCGGCCGACGTCCGGCGGCTTGGCGTTCGGCGCCAGCTCGGCGTCGACGACTGTGGCCGTCGAGAATCCGGACGCCTTCTTCTCGAGCAGGCAATGGGTTCCGCTCGCGGTGGGCGCGGCCATCGCCTTGGCGATGCACGTGGTCAAGGCGGCCTCCCGCGTGGCGATCAACACCATGACCCTGGGCATCGGCGCACCCGTGATGAGCACGGTCGAGGACGCCACCAGCCTGAGCATGTCGCTCGTCGCGATCATCATCCCGGTCGTCGTGATCTTCTTCCTGGTCGGCGTCGTCGTCCTCTTCTGCTGGCTGTTGCGCCGGCGCAGCCGGAGGCGGCAGGAGCGCCAGGCGCGACCGCCAGTGTGAGGATGGACGCGGTCCACGAGAGGAGACGCAGCCATGGACAGGGCCGGCATGTCCTACGAGCGGGCGGTCGCGGAGCACCGGTGGGAGGTGCCGGAGCGCTACAACATCGCCGCCGACGTCTGCGACAAGCACCCGCGCGAGAAGCTGGCGATGGTTTACGAGCGCTTCGACGGCCACCGCGCGGACGTGACGTGGGGCCAGCTGCAGGACCTGTCGGCGCAGGCGGCGCATGCGCTGGCCGCGGCGGGCGTCGGTCGCGGCGATCGCGTGGCCGTGGTCCTGCCCCCCTCGCCCGAGACCGCCGCCGTGTTCTTCGGGACGTGGAAGCTGGGCGCGCTGCTGCTGTCGATGAGCGTCCTCTACGGCGACGACGGCATTCAGCACCGGCTTACCGACTCCGGCGCTGCCGTGCTCGTCACCGACCGCGCGAACGCGCCGCGCTTCACCGGGACGCACGACCGGGTGCTCGTGCTCGACGACGGCCTGCTCGACGGGCAGCCCACCCAGCACGAGACGGCGGACACCAGCGCCGACGACCCGGCCCAGCTCTACTACACCTCTGGGACCACGGGCCTGGCGAAGGGCATCGTCCACGCGCACCGCTACCTGATCGCGCACAACGAGTTCGTCTACTGCCACGACGTGCGCGAGGGCGAGCGGTTCCACGGCATGGGGGAGTGGGCCTGGGCCGCCGGCATCGCGCCGCTGCTCGGCCCGTGGCGGCTGGGCGCGCTGCAATGCGTCTACCAGCGCGAGGGCGGCTTCGACCCGCACAAGCAGCTGGCCTTCCTCTCCCGCCACGAGGTAACGAACGTGTTCACCACGCCGACCGCGATGCGCTCCATGATGGCGATCGGCGACGCGGCGACCCGCTACCCGCAGCGGTTCCGGATCGTCTGCTCGGCCGGTGAGCCGCTCAACCCGGAGGCGATCCGGTGGTTCCGGGAGCAGTACGGCGTCACGGTACTCGACTTCTATGGCATGACCGAGAGTTACCCGATGGCCGGTAACTACCCGTTCATGGAGGTCCGTGCGGGCTCGATGGGCAAGCCGCCGCCCGGCTGGGACGTCGCGATCCTCGACGAGGACGAGCGGCCGGTCGAGCCGGGGGAGCGCGGCGAGATCTGCCTGAAGGCGCGGTCGAACCCGCACTACCCGCTCGGCTACTGGAACCGCCCCGAGGACTCCGAGCGCGTGTTCGGCGGCGAGTGGTTCCACACGGGCGACGCCGCCAGCGCCGACAAGGACGGCTACTACTGGTTCGAAGGGCGGGCCGATGACCTCATCATCGCGGCCGGCTACCGGGTCGGGCCGTTCGAGGTGGAGTCGGCCTGCCTGGAGCATCCCGCAGTCGCGGAGGCCGCCGCGATCGGCTCGCCCGACGAACGCCGCGGCCACGTCGTCAAGGCGTTCATCGTGCTGGCAGCCGGGCATCAGCCGTCGGAGGAGCTGGCCCGGGAGATCCAGGCGCACGTCCGTGGCCGGCTCAGCGCGTACGCCTACCCGCGCCTGCTGGAGTTCGTCGACAACCTGCCCAAGACGCTCACCGGCAAGATCCGGCGCATCGAGCTCCGTCGCGCGGAAGAGGGCAAGACATCCCCGCGATCTTGAGCTTTTTGGCTGATGGGAGCGCTCCCACTGGCAAAAAGCTCAAGATCGCGGAGGTCGCTCGCGAGGAGTGCTGGTGGGGTCTGCGGCCCGACCCGGTGAGGGGGAGGCCAGCGAGCCGCAGACCCCAGTTCGAGGGCGCCGGTCAGCGGCGCGGTTTGGGCGCGGCGCCGAGGCCGACGCCAGTGGCGATGAACTCGTCGGTGACCAGGTCGCCGGCGGCAAGGCGGGCCGGGACGGGTTTGTTCTGCCCGGCGAGAATCGGGCCGACGACGCTGATGCTTTTCTCCACCCGGGCCGGGTCGAAATCGCCGACGGTGTCCGGGGTATGGGCTCCGTTGCCGAGAATCCCCTCACTGAGCATCTTGCCGACCGCCCACGCGGCCCGGTCCGTCGAGTAGGGATAGCCGCTCATCTGGTCCACCAGTTCGGAGATGAGTTTGTTGGTCTCGTCCGGCTTGGCCGCGTAGTCGGCGGTGGCCTGTTGCAGGATCGGCACCAGCCGGGTCAGGCACGGCGCGAGCCTGGCCTTGTCCTCGAATCGCACCGCAAGTGTTTCCGGGTAAATCGGGTAGCCCGCGTCGTGGAGGAGCTCGTAGGTCAGCGGCCGCCCCCATTGCCGCAGCTCGTGGTGATATGCGTACGGCTCGTTGGTGAGGTAGCCCTGCTGGACGATCTTTCCACCGGCTGCCAGAAACCGGGTCGGGCGGGCGTCGTACTTGCCGACGACCTGCGATCTGCGCAGCACCCCGGACCCGACGAGGAATTCCATGTAGGTCGCGCCTTGGAGATACAGGACCGTGGTGTCGGTCTGGCCGATGTCCGCGATCGTCGTGAACTGCGGGAACAGCTGTGAGTCCCACATCAGGACTTGCGGGTTGAGGTCCATCGGGGCGAAGACGGCCAAGGTGGGTTGCGTGGCGGCGTTCTGCACCTGCTCGTCGGTCGCCACCCCGCCTAACGTGATCGAGCGGTCAGCGTAGAGCAGCCGGGAGACCTGTTGAAATCCGATCGCAGGGCCGCCCGCCCGGATCTCCAGCCGGATGCCGGTGTCGCGGCCGGCGACGACGAGCGGCGCGTTGACTCGCTTCTTCGCCATGTGGACCTTTAGCGGTTCGCCGAGCAGGTGGTAGACCGCGCCGTACTCAGCCTGCGGCCACCAGTTGGTTTGCACCACGACGGTGGCGGGGCACACACCTCGCAGGTCGGTGTTGACGGTGGCAGACTCCGGTGCGTCGGGCGCGGTCACCAGCGAGCAAGCGCCGGTGGTCATCGCCAGCAGCAGCACGCTCACCGGCAAGAGGCGTCGCACCCGCTGCCCGCGGATCCACCGGGTCTCCTTGTGGCTTGGTTCGCGGACGCGCTGATCCGGCGGGGCTGCGAGCAACCGGCCGAGGAACGCTTCCTTGATGGCTGGTTTGGTGGTGGACGGCTTCATCGGCGTCGACATGCCTTCCGGTTCGGTTGAAAGCGGGACCGGCGGCGGAGTCCCGAAGGCACCCCCTCCGCGTCCTTCGCTCTCGCCGCGACGGTCCCGCCGCCGTTGGAGGTGCCCCTGCCTCGGTTGTCAATCGTGCCGAGGGCGCGGGCGTAAAACATCCGTCATCCAACTGACATCTACCGTTAACACGACCCCGCGCGCGTCGCATGACTGCGTCAATGGGGGAGCGCTGTCAGACAAGCCCGACAGCCTTGTTTAACCAGCTGTTTACCGACCGCTACCTGATGGTTACACGCCCTGTGTGACACTGACAGTCAATCCGCCAGTGACTACCTGGAGATCACGCACCCCACCTGTCGGGCGCGGCAATGGCGCCAAGCTGCCTGATCCATTTCACGACGGAGGACTCATGCGCGCTCCCGTGCAGATTGAGCGAAGGGTCGCAGCTGCTCTCGCCGCGGCGGCTCTCGGCCTTACCGGCATTACCGGCGCGATCTACGGCGTCTTCCTCATTGACGCGTCAGCGACGGAAGCCGGCCAGATTTCCGCCGGCATGTATTACGACCAAGTCCAACCGTGACGCGCTTTCCGGGGCCCGGTCAGCCCAGCGCGCTATAGCGCCGGCTTGCCTCGCGGGCGATGTCGATACGGGAGTGGAGGCCCAGCTTGGCCAAAATATGGGAGACGTGGCTGGCCACGGTGCGCGGCGACAAGAACAGCTGAGCAGCGACTTGCCGGTTGGACATCCCCTGGACCACCAACTCGGCGATTTTCGCCTCTGCCGGGGTCAGGCTGTCCCAACCGTGCCGTACCTGCGCGTGTTTCCCGCGTGGACCGCGGCGAATACCGTACGCGCGGAACCGGTCGCGCAGTCTCGCTACATCCCAGACCGCGCCAAGGCTCGTGTAGAGGTCAAAGGCGCGGACGAACGCCGCTCGTGCCGACGCCTTGTCCTCGCGGTCGAGGAAAGCGATCGCCGCAGCCTCCAGCGCCTTCGCCCGAGGCAACGGAAGGCAGGCATCGCCGTACAGCTCGGCGGCGCGCAGCAATCTGGTGGGATCCTGGCCGAGCAGCCCTTCGCTGTAGAGCAAGGCGGCGCGGTGATGGGACACGGTCGATCCGCGAGCCAGCGCCTCGATCCGGGCGCCGACGGCCTCTGCGGTCGGCAGGTCGCCGATCTGCACCGCGAGACGCACGGCGTCGGCGAGCAGATCCTCGATGCCGACCAGCTCCTCGGCGTCGTTCGCCAGCCCGGCGGTCAAGGTGGCCAGGGCCTGCGCGGGCGCGGCCGCCTGCTCGGACGCCAGGCTGCGCGCGAGGGTGAGGGAGGCGATCACGCGGTTGCCGATGCGTTCCGCCGATTGCGCCGCGGCGGCGAGGTGGCGGCCAGCGGTGTCGGCGTCGCCGCGGTGGAGACTGATCACGGCCGCCACACCATGGTCGCAGCAGGTGGCCTCGGGCCCTTTGAGGTTCTCCGGCAGCACGTCGACTTCGGCTAGCGCGTCGTCCCACCGGCCGATGTCGAAGAGCAACTGCCCGAGCGCGCTGTGCGCCTGGGTGATACGCACGGTGTTGCCGGTGCGGTCGGCCAGGTGCCGCACCCGATCGATGACGGAGAGGGCTTCCTCGCGCCGATCGAGGTCGCCGAGCGCGATGGCCTGGTTGATCTGGAGCAGCAGCCGCAGATCGGTGAGGTCGGCATGGCCCTCCGTCACCGCCAGCGCCCGATCGATCAGCACCAGCGCCTCGGCTATCTCGCCCCGCATCGCAGAGACGTTGGTCTGGACGTGCAGCGCCCACCCCACCGACCAGCGGTCGCCGGTCTCGGTGGCCTCCTCGAGCGCGGCGGCGGCCACCTGGCCTGCGGTCTCGATCTGGCCGAGGTTGCGGTGCGTCCGGGCGGTGAGCACGAGCAACCGGGCGCGGTGGCTGGCCGACGTGCCCGCAAAGGTCAGCGCTTCGGCCAGGGCGGCGAGCGACTCGGCCGACCGCCCGGTCATCGCCCTGCACTGGGTGAGCGTCCAGTGCAGGTCGACGAGCAGGTCAGGATCGGTGACCTGCTCGAGAGCACGGGTCGCGACGTGCTCGGCCTCGACCGCGTCGCCGACGCGGTACAACGCCTCGGCCAGCCGGCAGGCCAGCACGTCGTGCTGCACGGCCCCCGCGGGCAGGCTGACCACAGCGCGGCGGAGGAGCTCGGCCGCGGCCCGCGGCGCCTGGCCGACCAGCATGGGGGCGGCGTCGACCAACCAGCGCGCCACCCATTCGGTAACCGGCGCAGCGTCCTCGCCGGTTCCGTCGACCGCCCGCAAGAGCTGCCGGGCGACCCGGTCGACCGGGGCGCCGGCCTCCGCGAGCGCGCGGCCGGCGTCGTGGTGCCAGGCCGCCCGCACCGCGGCCGGCATGGCGTCGTACAACGCCGTCCGAATCAGCGGATGCCGGAACGCGAGCTCGTCGCCTTCCTCGGAGAGGACGCCCGCAGCGCGCGCCTCATCCAACGCGGGCAGCAAGTCGGCCACCCGCCGGCCCGACACGGCCGCGAGATCTGACACGGAGAAGTCGACACCGAGCAGCGCCGCGGCCCGCAGCACCTCGCGCGTCGGGCGCCGGAGGAACCCCAGCCGGTCGGCGATTGCCGCCGCGAGCGAACTCGGCTTCGGCCCGTCGGTGACCTCAGCGACGCCGGCGTCGGTGATCGCCAGGCAGGCGCTGCGGGAAAGCGCGCCGACCAGCTCGGTGAGGTACAGCGGGTTGCCCGCGGCGCCGTCGGCCAGCTGCAGCAGGTCCTCACCCGCCTTGCCGCCGGCCAGCGCCTCGACCAGCTCCCCGACCGCCGCTTCGGGCAGCGGCCCCAGGCGCAGGACTCCCGCGGGACCCACCGTTCGCCGCACAGCGGACAGCGTGTCGCGCTGCGGAACGGGACGCATGATCCCGACCAAGAGCAAGGGCAGCTGGTTGACCGAACGTATCAGCCGCTCCCACACCGTCACTGTCGCCGGGTCGGCCCATTGGAGCTCGTCGACGACCAGCACCGTCGGCGAGGTCGCGCACAACTCGTGCACCAGGGTCAGCACCTGCTCCACGCCCGCGGCCGACAGGTCCTCGGCGCGGCCGGCCGTGAACTCGCCGCGCAACAGCCGAACGATCGTGGTCCGCCGGGGGTCGCTGGTGGACTCGCGCACCTGCAACCCGTCCAGGAGCGGCAACAGCGGCAGCGCCTGACCCAGCTCGTCGCCGGCGCCCCAGAAGACCTGGCAACCGAACCCGGCGGCCTTCGCGCATCCGAGGCGTACCAGGGCAGACTTGCCGATGCCCGGCTCGCCCTCGACCAGGACCGCGCGTCCCCGGCCGGTCGCCGCGTCGTGCGCCCACCCCATGAACCGGGACAACTCGCTGCCTCGACCGATAAGAAGGTCACTAGACGCCCGAGCCGCCACGAATGGACCGTACTGTGTTAACTGGAGATTAACAAGTGTGGTCGATCTGATTACGTAGCGTCGCCTCAGTCACGAGCAGATGACCGCCGAACCTCCTCCGTGGTGGGGCGCGGAGGAGGTTCGGCGGTCATGCGGATGGCGTCAGGTCGTCGCCGGCACGGGCAGGTGCGCCTCGGGCCGACCCTCGACGTGCAGCTGGGGCAACCGGCGCCCGAGCCACGCGGGCATCAGCCAGTTCCCCCGGCCGAGCAGGTGCATTACCGCGGGCACGAGCAGCATCCGCACGATCGTCGCGTCGATGAGGATCGCGGCGGCCATGCCCACGCCGATGACCTTCAGGAAGACCTCGGGGCTCGGCACGAAGGCGGCGAACACCGCGATCATGATGGCGGCAGCCGCCGTGATGACCCGCCCGGTGCCGGCCAGCCCCTCGACGATCGAGCGGCCGTTGTCCTCCGTGCGCACCCACGATTCCCTGATGCGGCTGACGAGGAAGACCTCGTAGTCCATCGACAGGCCGAACAGCACGGCGAACATCAGCACGGGGATGAAGGCGGGCAGCGGCGTCTCTGTGTCGATGCCGATGAGCTGCCCGGCCCAGCCGCCCTGCAGCACGAGGGCAACCACGCCGTACGCCGCCGCTACCGACAGCAGGTTCATGACGGCCGCCTTGACCGCGACGACGACGCTGCGGAACGCCACGAGCAGCAGCAGCATCGACAGGAGCACGACGCCGCCGATGAGCAACGGGATGCGCGTGGCGATGTTCTCGGTGCTGTCGATGGAGGTTGCGGTGACCCCGCCGACGTGCACCTCGGTGCCGGTCCCGTTGGCCGCCGCTGGTATCACCTCGTCGCGCAGGGTCCGCACGAGATCCCCGGTCGCCTCGTCCTGCGGCCCTGTGGTTGGCAGGACGGTCAGCACAGCGAAGTCTCCCGCTGGGTTCAGCTGCGGTGGCGCGACGGCGGCGACGCCGGGGGTGGCTTTGACGGCGGCGGCGAGTGAGTCGAGGGCCGCCAGGTCGCCGTTGGGCCCGAGCTCCGCCGCCAGCAGCAGTGGGCCGTTGGCGCCGGGGCCGAAGCCGTTGGCGAGCAGATCGTAGGCTTGCCGAGTCGACTTTCCCGCCACATCGTTGCCGGCGTCGGGGAAGCCGAAGCGAACGCCCAGGAACGGCGCCGCGAGCGCGAGCAGGATCGCCACGCCGGAGAGCGCGGCCAGCACGCGATGCCGCTCGACGAGCCGGCTCCACCGGACCCACCCTCGGCTTGGGACCACGTGCCCCCCGGTCGCCACCTGTGCCGAGCGGCGGCCTCCCAGCGGCAGCCGAAACCGGTCGACGTGCTTGCCGAAGTAGCCGAGCAGCGCGGGGAAGAGCGTCATGGCCGCGGCCATGACCACTAGCACCCCGAGGATGGTCACCACGGCGGCGCCGCGCATGAAGGAAAGGCCCATGGCGAACAGCCCGAGCATGCTCACCACGACGGTGCTTCCTGCGACCAGGACGGACCGGCCGGCGGTGTCGAGCGTCGCTGCGGTCGCCGCCTCCGGGTCGAGGCCGGCGGACCGCCATTCGCGGAAGCGGGTGATCATCAGCAGCACGTAGTCGATGCCGATGCCGATGACCATCATCGAGGCCAGCGACGTCGACCAGTCCGGGACATCGATGATCGCGGCGACGATCCCCGTCAGCAGGCCGCTCAGGGCCAGCCCGGCGATCGCGATCGTGATCGGCAGGCCGGCCGCCACGACGGAGCCGAACGTCAGCAGGAGGATCACCGCGGCGGCCAGCAGGCCGATGCCCTCCGAGCCGATTTCGCCCTGCTCTGCCTGCTGGATGCTCTGCCCGCCGAGTGCGACTTCGAGTCCGGGGCGCTCGGCGCCTTCGGCCGCGCCCAGCAGCTGCTTGCTGTCTTCCACCGGCATGTCGATGGGGTTGGCCACGTCGAGGCGCAGGTGGGACACGATTGTGCGCCCGTCGGCGGAAACGCCGCCCGGGGTCGCGTAGGGGTCCTCCACGGAAGCGACGTGGGGCGCGTCCGCCAGTTCGGCGAGCAGGGCCTGGACGTCGGCCCGGACTCCGGCGGCCGACGCGCCCTCGTCCGCCCGGACGACGACGTCGACGATGTCGCCGGACTGCGCGGGGAACCGCTGCGCGAGCAGGTCCTGCGCGGCCTGCGAGTCGGATCCGGGCGCGGAGTAGTCAGCCGCGAAGTCCCCGGCGAAGGCGGTGGACAGGCCGGCGGCGAGCGCGAGCGCCGCCACCCAGAGGAGCATGACGCGGCCGCGGCGACGGTAGGCCAGCCGGCCGAGGCGGCCCAGCGGGCCAGGGCGGTCGGGGGATGCTGCGGTTGCTTCCATCCGACCGTCTGTAGCGAGCAGGGAGGGTTGCATGGCCAGCCTCTCGAAGCATTACGTGACTTCACGTCAGTGGAGTTACGACTCGTAACGAACACCATGACGGCCGCGCTTGTCAAGAGGATTAACGTCTGTGAAGATGATTAACGTTCCGTTCACCCCGGAGGAGGCTGGCCTCGTTGAGCACGGCAGAGCAGCCGGCGACCGCCGCACCGCGCCGCGAACGTGTCAGGGCCGCGACCATCGGGGAGATCAAGCGCGCAGCGTTGCAATTGATGCGCGACCAGGGCACAACCGACTTCCGGTTCTCCGACATCGCCCGCCTGCTGGGCATGACGCCGCCCGCGCTCTACCGCTACTTCGGCGATCGCGACGAGCTGCTCACCGCCCTGATCGCGGACGCTTACGACGACCTGGCGCGCGAAGTGGCGGTCGCGCGCGAGAGCGTCTCGGTCGGCGACGTGGGCGGGCGCCTGCTCGCGGTGTCGCAGGCCTATCGCGAGTGGGCGCGCCGGGAGCCGCAGCGCTTCGCCCTCATTTTCGGCCTGCCAGTGCCGGGCTACACGGCGCCGGAGGAGGGCCCGACGACCGAGGCCGCGCGCCGGGCCATGGCGCAGCTGTCGTCGATCTTCGTCGACGCCGCCCATCGGCGCCGCCTCCGCAAGCCCTTGGTACGCGAGGTGGGGGAGGCGTTGTGCCGATGCGCGGCCGAGAAGCACGCCGAGGACGACGTCGACCTGCCCGCTGACACCTTCCAGGCGATGCTGCACGCGTGGTCGGCGCTGCACGGTTTCACCTGCCTCGAGACCTTCGGCCATCTCGACTGGATGGAGCCCGACGCACGCGACGAGCTCTTCGTGGGGCAGGTGCGGCTGGCCGCGAAGGCCGCCGGACTGCCCGCGCCCGACCCCCCCGGCCCCCCCGCCCCACCACCGCCCGCCTAACCCCGCCCGCCTAACCCCGCCCGCCTAACCCCTGCCGCGATCTTGAGCTTTTTTCGCTATGGGAG
>Ga0184623_10001383_pt1 | contig 10516 bp, 9 predicted proteins | sample PLM1_100_b1_FD_133138 | JGI IMG/M metagenome (GOLD analysis project Ga0184623, IMG submission 133138) | Groundwater sediment microbial communities from an aquifer in East River, Colorado, USA - PLM1_100_b1 | ecosystem: Environmental > Terrestrial > Soil > Riparian zone | place: USA: East River...
CGCGGCAACATCTTCTATAAAAGCCCATTGGCTCTCCCACACTAACGATCAAGATGTCATTCACCTGGGTCATGCCGCGCTGATGTACCGGCAAGGGCAAGATTTCTTCCTGTTCGATCCGTGGCTGCTACCCTGGCTAGCAGAATCGCCCGTGCCAAGTCTGTGGACCTCACTGCTGCCCCGGCCGAACGTGATCTTTTTAACTCATGATCATGACGATCATGTAGACCCCCGCACACTGCTCACGATGCCGAAAGAAATTCCGATCGTGGTTCCCAGCCGCCGCAACGCTCGCTCGCTGTTTTATGACTATCCCTCGCTGCTGCGGGAATATGGCTTTACCCGGATCATTGAGTTGGCGCATGGAGAGACACATCGCTTCGAGGGGGGCAGCGTGGTCTCGGTCCCGTTCTTCGGAGAGGATCCGGTGGATATCGAGATGCCGCGCAATTGCTACCTGATCAACGATCGAGGGCGGAACACGCTGGTCCATGTGGACAGCGGTCCGACCAATACCGGCAAGTCGGCGATCAAGGAAGGGGTGATTGACGATCTCGTGCGCCGGTACGGTCCAATCTCCACACTCTTCGCGTCCCAACAACAGCTCAAGGAAGTTAGAAGCTATGCGGCTTACGCCTGCCTGTCCCATCCAGGACAATGGCTGGAGGTCGGTGAGAACGGCTACCTGACAAACAGCTATCTGGCGGAGCTGTCGGCAGCCGCCAAGGCCCGCATGTTCGTCTCTTACGCGACCGGCGGCGCGGACTGGTACCCGGATCATCTCTCGTTCATGTTCAGCCGGCGCAATCCGGCACGCACCGCATTACTCACCGCGAATTGGGACCCACCGGGAGCATTGAAAGAGCTTTTAGCGCCGCTCGGCTGCGCGTACCACTACAGCCAGGCGCTGGATATTTTTCGGGCGAGGCCGGACGGGGGCACCGAGGTAGTTTCCGAAGCGGAGCGATTAGCCCCGATGCAGTTGTACCGTCTCGACCACGGCGATCCGCCGTTCATGCGAGGCGGCGTTAAGCGCCCGTGAGGTGCCTGTATGGAAGAGACCCCACCACCCAGTCTAGTCACTTTCGAGCAGGCGCTTGTGCTGTTCGAGATAACCGAAGCGGAGTTCCAAGATCCTGGAGCTCGCGAAAGGCTGGAGCACAAACGCCGCGAGCTCTTGCTAATCTGGCATCCCCAGCGGTACGCCAACCTGACCAACAACCCCAAGAAGTACATGAAGATGTACAAGCAGGGCGAGGCAATGACCAAGCAGCTCCAGGCCGGGTATGACCTCCTTGTTTCAAGACTGAAAGTTTGAGGATCCCGAGCAGGTAGACCGCCATCAAGGAAAGAGCCATTACGTTTAGTCTCTGTGTTTAATCCTTGACGAGTCGGGCCATCTGTATTACACTTGTATTACATTAACGGTGGCATATTATGGGAATGCGAACGGTTCGCTTGGACGACGAGACCGAAAAAGCTCTGAAAGAAGTAACGCGAACGATGGGGTGGTCTGTCTCGGCAACCTTCAAGCGCGGAGTCGTAGCATTGCGAAAACAGGTCGCCGAACAAGCTAGGCAGACTCCCTTTGAAGTGTACCGAAAGCTTGACCTCGGAAAGGGTGGGTATGCTGTTGCTCCATCAACCGAGACCCGGAAAGGGGTCCAGGCGGTCCTGAGAAGAAAATCGCGTCGATGATCCTCGTGGACACCGGCCCGTTCGTGGCTCTGTTCGATCCTCAGGATTCCGAGCACGCACGATGCCAGCAAGTCCTCGAATCAGTACGCGAGGCACTCTTCACCACCACTTCTGTCTTGACCGAGGCCTTTCATCTCTTAACACCGAACAGTCTCGGCGCCGACCGGTTACGCGATTTCATTCTGGAAGGCGGTACAGGATTGTGGCCCATGGATCAAGCGGCGCTGGCCCGCGCCTTTGAGCTAATGGAGCAGTACCGGGACCATCCAATGGATCTCGCCGACGCCTCGATTATCGTGGCCGCGGAAGCGCTCCGCACCACGAAGGTGTTCACGCTAGATCGAGCCGACTTCCGGACATATCGAGTCAGACGCGGGCACCGCTACGTCAAAGTTGATATTCTGGGCTAGCCGGGTCTTAACTCCCCTCGCCCCATCCTGAGGGAGAGGGTTGGGGTGAGGGGCAAATCCGCCACCGTTCGCCCTGAGGTTCTCGAAGGGCGCTCATTTTCACGCCCTTTCTATAACGAACCTTACGTGTATTCCTTGAAACGAGAAAAAGAAGTGGCTATACTGCACCCAACAAGGATCTCCTTCGATTCAAGGGGCACCGACACCTTCGGAACAAATTGTTGAGAGTCCGTCCAGGCTTCCGGTGTCGCCGTGAAATTTAGAGCAAAATGAAATCTAACAAAGGCTAGCGGACAGCCAACAGTTAGACGACAGGCGCGTCCAGTGGCGAACTCGCTCATTGCAGTGGGGATCTTCCTCACGATTCTCGCAGGATTGGCCGTTTTCTTCGGGCGTATGGGGAACCTCTCGTTCTGGAAGCTTACGGTACACCTGCCTGAGCAGGCGTTCGAATGGTTCACGACTGATCCTAGCTGGGTCGTCGTAACTGGTGATGAGCCTGCGCCGGGGGAAGGGTTTCACGGGTCCGTTCTTCCTGGCGGTGCCGAGTGTCGGGCGCTTGGTCAAGCTCTACGCACGGGAAGATCAAATTGAACAGTCACAGCAGCGATTCATTGAGCGCTATGCTGTTTTTGTTCCGAAACGTAGCTTTCCTTATTTGAGCGCGTTAGCCATCCTATACCCTGTCGCAGCAATGCTCTGGCTCTCAAGCACCCCCTCGCCCTCTATCATCACGCTCGGATATGGGTTTGCAAATCTTGGCTACCTCCTTGCTGTCGCCTTCATTATTCCTGGCCACTTCCGAGTTTTTGGTCTTGATGGCCGCATTCCTACACTGGTAGCGGCTTTGACTTTTTGGGGCATTGGGGTCGTCTTGTCTAATGTCGTCTAACCGCACAGTCTAGAGGAACGCGCGCAAGAGCGGCGCGCGTCCCTTATGGTGAAAGCAGGATTAAATCCGTGACAGATTTATTTTCGTTGCGACCGAGGCCTTGGTGGAGCTCGCTCCGCAGTAACAAAATAAATCTGTCCCGGATTTCTCTATCGCGGATTTCTCTATCGGCTCTCCTCGCGTTTCTGATTTTGGTGCCGGCCGCCGCGGCCCAGGGCGTCGGCGACTTCCTCTTTGGGAACCTCAGGGCGGAAATCGCGGATCTCAGGAGCCAGCTGGCTCGCTGCGGCGGTCCGCCGGCCTGCCCGGAGCGGACTCTGCTCCAGGCCAAGCTCAACCACTTGCTCAAGATGGGCGTGATGATGGGCGAGATGATGGGCGTGGGCGACCCCGACGTCGCCGGCACCCCCCCCAGACCGCCCGCCATCATGCCCACCGATGCCACCGACTACATGCGCATGCTGGCCTACCTCGAGCCGACCCGGGCGGAACGCCTGGACCGGGGCTACATCGTCTCGGAGAACCGCGCAAAGCTCGCAATTATTGACCACTGCCGCGCGACAAACGAGCTCACGCTGATCAGGGCCCTGCTGACGCCGGCCGAACTCTCGGCGCTCATGAGCCAGGCCGGCCAGGCCGAGACCAACACCAAGGTCAACGCGTGCATTGCCGAGTACGACGCGAAAGAGATCAGCGCTAACCGCAAGGCCGCGATCGAGTACTGTCTCCAGGCGAACAACTGGGTCACCGGCGGCAAGGGGCTGCCGCCGTTCGACGCCTGCATGGACCGGCACGACATGCTGCAGGCGATGTGCAAGCAGGAACTCGAGCTGGGCCACGAGTACTCGAGGCGGCAAAGCCCCGGCATACGTAGGGCTCCGCAGACGTGCCCGGGCGTGCGGATCAATCAGCAGCAGAGCCTGGCGATTCTCAGCGGACCCGCTGCGGGCACCATGGCTGAGCTTCCCGCGAAGTTCCTCGCACCGCCGCCTGACATCTCGGTGCCCCTCTCCGCTCCGCCGGTCGCGATTCCCGCGGGGACGGTGCTTGCGACCACGCTCCAGTTCCCCGGGGTCGACGCCGTGTCCATTGAACAGGGTGCTATGCCAAGCGCGCGACTCGATGCGCCGCTTGCGGTGAGTGGCCAGGTCATCCTGACGGCGGGGACGTACATCTTCCTCAAGGCGCGCATCATCGGGCCCGGCACCCCGCCGAACACGGTACAGATCGGTCTCACCACCATCTCGGCAATGCTGGCGGACGAGAAGCGCATGGAACTGAAGAGCGACGAGCTCATGTTCACCATCCTGAGGCAGCCGCCTTCACCATTCGTGAGGCAGCCGCCGGCTCTAGCGGGACTCGGCGTGGCGATCCAGGCGGACACGAAGCTTCGCTTCACCCTCAAGCCGTGATGGAGACGCCGATGACATCGCGCACATTCGGCTTCGTCTCATGGCTGGCGATCACAGCCGCCGCGGTGGCCGCGGCGCCCGCGCCCGCTTCCGCGCAGGACGAGGCGCTCCGCGGCAAGACCGCCATGTCGGTTTACGTGAGCGTCTATGGCAACAGCGAGATGAACGGGGCCGAGCTCCGTCTTTCCCTCGAGCAGCAGCTGCACGACATCGGGATCACCGTCCTCCCGCATGGCAGTCCCCCGAATTACCCGGTCCTCAACCTAACGATCAAGGTTGAAACGCGGGAGGTGTTGAGGGACAGATACCCCAAGAGGTCCGACACGGCGACAGTCGTCGAGTACACCAACAAGCTCGAATTGCGGCAGCTCGCCCCCGGCCGGACCCCTGAAATGCGGCCGATCGAGGATGTGGCGATCTGGACGAAGGCGGACCCGACCAAGACGATCGGGCCCCTCGGGACGTTGGAAATCGCCGGTAAGGCGCTGGACCTCGCCATCGGATTCGTGCACGTGTGGCTGGGGGTCAACGGGAGCAATCATCCGGCCACGCCGGATCGTCCGATGCCGATACCAAATCCCAATGCCCCCTCCCCACCCTCGAACGAGCCGGGCCAGCCGCTGCGCCCGTCGTCGGACCAAGTGGACAGATGCGAGACGCGAGCGGGCGGCGGGTGCGTGGTAGCACTCTCCCGGGGCGTGATAGGCAGCGTCGAAGGCATGCCGAACAGCCAGCGCCCCATGGTAATTCAACAGATCGAGGACCAGAAGAAAAGGAATCAGCAGGTGATCACCTGCGAATACGGCCCCAGCAACCTGCAAACGAACCGGGGCTTCGCCGTCTTCCACTTCTGGTACCAGTCGGCGCCGCCCGACATTTTGAAGCTTCTGACCTCGGCGTTCTCGCACCCGTTCATGGAGTTGGGCCGCGTCGCCGTGAGCGCGTGTCCGGCCACGAGGGCGCTCGCTTCTCAGGTCAAGGGCAGCCGCTTCAACTGAAGTCCTATGCCGCCCGGCGCGTTCGCCACGGTTCTCAGGGGATGAAGGGCCTTGCGGTGGCGCGCTCTCCCGAGCTGGCTGCTGCAAGGAAAACCGGGACAGATTGAGCTACCCCAGGTTTCGTGGACACCTGATTACGGCACACGTTGACCAGCCTCGAACTCTACCGGACTGACATACCCGAGACTTTGATGCAAGCGTTGTCGATTATAGAACACCTCCACGTATTCGAAGATCTCGGCCCGGGCGGCTTCCCGGGTGTGGTACTGACGGTCATGAATCAGTTCGTTTTTGAGCGTGCTGAAGAAGCTCTCCACCGCGGCATTGTCGTAGCAGTTGCCCTTGCGGCTCATGCTCGCCACGAGCCCATGATGCGCGAGGACGGCGCGGTACAGCGGACTGGTATACTGCACGCCTTGATCCGTATGGTGGACCAATCCAGGCTGCGGCTGTCGGCGCGCCAGGGCCATGCGCAGAGCCTGAATGACAGTCGCGCGATCCGCCGTCGTGCTCATCGCCCAGCCCACGACACGCCGAGAGCACAGATCGAGGATCACTGCCAGGTGCAGCCATCCGGCCCGCGTCGGAATCGCGGTCAGATCGCCGGCCCAGATACGATTGAGCTGAGCTGGATAGCTACGCGGTGTCAGCCGGTTGGGCGCGGCCGGGGCCCAATGGTGATGCTCCGTCATGACGCGAAAGCGCCGCGTGCGCTGAGTCACGATGCCGTGTTGGCGTCGCAGCCGCGCCACGCGTTCACGACCACACGTGACCCCGGCCCGGATCAGAGTTCGCCATGTCTTCACCGCGCCATACCGGCCTCGCGCTTGCGCATGCACACGCTCGATGGCAGCGAGCAAGGCACGATCCATTTGCGCCCGGCGACTTTCTGCCCGTGTCCGCCAGGCATAGTAGCCGCTGCGACTCACGCTCAGTGCCGCACACAGACGGACAAGCCGATAGATCCCCTCCTGTGTCTGAATGAACTGGTATCTCATGGGGATTCCTTGGCAAAGTACATGGCGGCTTTTTTTAAAATGTCGCGCTCCTCGCGCAAGCGTTCATTCTCCCGACGGAGCCGGGCCAACTCCTCTTCGGCTCCGGCCCGCCGACCCGAGCCCGGAAACGCCACGGCCCCCTGCTGCTCCACCTCCATCGCCCATTTGTATAGATGGTTGCGTCGGAGGCCTAGCTCGCGGGCGACCACCGCCGCTGGCCGCCCTGATGACTTCCAGAGCCGAACGGCCTCAAGTTTAAAGTCTTTGGTAAACCGTTGGTGCTTGCCCATCGTCCACCTCCTGGCGACAGTGTTGTCCCCTTTTGAGGTGTCCGTCAAACCCGGGCTAGCTCAGATTTATTTTCAGTGTGCCGTAGCTGTAAAGGTGCTTTTTCCCAGGTGCGCCGAGTCTCATCTACAGCGAAAATAAATCGGTCCCGGTTTTGGTACATGCAGTTTTGGTACACAGTTGTGGTATTCACAAGCAGGGCGAGGCAATGACCAAGCAGATCCAGGCCGGGTATGAGTTACTGGTTGCGCGACTCAGCAGCGAGAAAAAGATTTAGGGCAGCCAGTCGCGAGTCTCCAATTATCATTGCGAAGGTCTCAGCCTTCGACCCTGAAGCCAACTTTGACCTTTTTGAGCTTTAATTCGGTCTCTGCCGCTCGGGGTTCTCTATGCGCTGGCGAAGCTGCTCAGTAGTTTCGAGGGAGAGGCGAACCAGAGCGTTGGTTTCCTGAAATCGCTGATCGACGTAGGCCCGGTCCTCGGTATGCCGGACGTCGATGTGGGTGACCAGGCCTTCGGCTACTAATTGAAGCTCATGTCTGAGGCCTTCGATCAGGACGCCGGTGTGTCGCTTCACTTCATCAAATCGATCGTTATAATCACCTAATCGTTGGTCAATCCGACCAAATCGCTGATCCTGATTGTCCAGTCGCTGTTCAATCCGGCCAAAGCGCTCATCGAGGTACTGAACAAGTTCCTGATCCATGTCTTCTCCGAGAAGTGAAAGAGTATGACGGTCCACTTCCCTTGTCAATAAGACACGACAGGATGGGTGAAGGTACAAACGGAAAAGAAAAAATGAAGGGTTCCGCTATTCAGGCATCTTTTCCGGGAAGCGAGTTGAAGAAGGAGAGGCGGAGGAAAAGTAGCCAGACACCTCTTTTACGGAGCGGAGTGGCTGTGGACTCTGGCCATCGCCTGATCGCCTTCAGCCTCCGCGTCGCCGCGGGAGACCGGCCACGTAACGAGACCGGACACACTGCCCATCGAGCGGGCGTGGGACTTGGCATAGATCTGTGGCAGACGATTAGTGCCAAACTTTGAGATGTACAGAAAGACGTGCTCGCGCGCGTTGACGCGCACCGCCCAGGGCGTAAAATCCCTCTCGTAGAACTCCTCGCAGAGCTGCATCGCTTCCAGACAAGTGACACCGGCAGGCTCATTGAGCGTGTAATAGTAATCCAGCGGCAGGTCGTACTCCTCCTGCTTGTGGATCGTGATCCCGAACTTCTCCGGATTCCGCACCATCGGCGTATGCCGGTAGGCTACGAAATAGAACAACTCGACCGAATTAATGTTTTCTTTGTTGTCCAGCAAGAACTGCCGGGTTTCCTCGGCCTCCTCGCGGGTTTCTCCCGGGAAGCCGTAGAACGCCATAACGTGATTCCAGATCCCCGCCTTCGCCGCCTCGCAAAGATTGTGCTCGATCACGGATTTCTTGACGTGCTTGTCCATCAGATTGAGCACGCGCTCATTGGCCGACTCCATCCCGTAATACAGGGTGCAGCAGCCTGACTTCGCAGCAGTCTTCCAGATTTCAGGATCCGACAACGTCTCCTCGAAACGGATCAATGTTGTCCACTTGATGCCGACATCCTGCTCGACCAGCAACTGAATCACCTTCTTGAACAGCGCCGGCGGATAGGACTCATCCGCAAACAGAAAATGCTCCGCCTGGTACTTGTCCTTGAGCGCCTTGACCTGCTGCACCACCTGATGCGCCGGCATGCCGCGGTACTGGTCGAAGTAGCCCTGCCCATGATCGCAAAACGTGCACCGTCCCCAATAGCAGCCGCGGGTGGCTAGGTAGGGGAGAATACGTACCGGCACAAAGTAGCTGTCCAACGGAAGGCCGTCGAAATCAGGCAACGGAAGTGACGTCGTTTTTTCGGTGTAAATCTCCTTGTTGACCTGGAGCCCCTGCTCGGTCCGGTAGATCAGATTCGGCACGCTCGAGAGCTCCCGCTCGCCGGCCAGCGCCTCCAAAAGCCACAGGAGCGCGTGCTCCCCCTCGTACATGATCGCGGTGTCGAAGACGTCGGTGAAAAACCGCTCGTGGGTGGGGAACTCTTCCTGCAACCTCGTGATGATGTTGCCGCCGACCGTGATATGAATGTTCGGGAATGCGTCCTTAATCATCCGGCAGAAGGTCAGTCCCGCAAGCAGCTGCATCTGAGTCCCGATCGAGACGCCGACAACGTCCGGCATCTCCCGGCCAATCGCCGGCAGCACGAGCTGGCGGCACACATCCCGGTAGATATTGACCTGTTCATCGTCGAGGCAGGCGAACACCTCTTTGGAAACCCCCGGCCGGTAACCGAGATTGCTTTCCATCGGGTAAAAGACAATCGAGGCCGGATAGTAGGCGGCTGAGATGTACTGCATCACTTCCCGGAACGTGTTGAGCGCCCACTCCAGCTTGTCGGCGTCGTAGAATTCTTCGCCGCGCACGATACGCTTCGCCCGGACGGCCCGCTCCGCCAGCTCCAGCACGTCGGCGGCCGACTTCGACATCAGGAGCTCCTTTTGATCCGCTTCGCGATCAGTCAGGCCGACGGACATCTCTTTCGTCTCAAGCGTGCGGAGCTGCATGGACATTCGCGCCATGATCCAGATCAAGAAGGTGTCGCTGAAGAACAGATCGTACATCTCAATGTTCACATCCTTCTGGATCACCTCGTGACCGCCTTCGCGCAGGACAGCGGTAAGGCTCGGCAGCGCCAGATACGGCGCGGTCGGGACCCACTCCGGAGGGAACAGGAGCATGGTCTTCAGCTTGCGCGCTCCGGTCTTCATCACCGGCTTATCAAGTTGAATCAAGTCGTTACTCATCTTCGCTATCGCTCAGAATGACAGATATGTGTTTCAACAGACCTTTGCTTCAATACTGCTGCTTGTATTTCCTGCAGTCCCTGAGGCGCTGAACTGCAGGACCGGAAGCCGGTTCGTGCCGAATTTCGCCACATACAGGAACACGTATTCGCGGATGAAGATCTTCAGATCCCAGCCGGAATGGTGGTTCTGCTCAAATTCTTCAAAGACCCGCTCAGCCTCCTCAACGCTCAATCCCTGCTGCACCGTGTAGTAGTAGTCCAACGCAAGGTCCCAGTCTGGATTCTTATACGGTATGACCCCCCAGCGCTCCGGATTCTTGGCCACCGGCGTGTGCTTGCTCAAATCGAAGGTGCCGAACCCGACGGAGTGCACCAGATCCTTGTTCTCATGGAGGAACTCGACGGAATCCCGCGCTTCCTCGCGAGTCTCCCCGGGAAAGCCGAAAAATCCCATCGCGTGGTTCCAGATGCCGACCTCTGCCGAGAGCTGCAAGCTGCGGTGGATGACCTCCTTGGTCGTGGCCTTGTCCATCAACTTGAGCACCCGCTCGTTGCCTGACTCGTAGCCGAAATGCAAATACCGGCAGCCCGAGCCCCATGCGTCCTTCCACAGAGATTCTTCCAGTAGGCTCTTTTCGAACCGCATATGAGTCTGCCAGAGAATGTCCACATTTTTTTCTATCAATTGCCGGCAGAGTTTTCGGAACAGTGCCGGCGGGTAGGACTCATCCGTAAAATGGAAATGCCGGACGTTGTACTTGCTCTTCAGCTGCCGGATCTCTTCGATGATCTGCTCAATTTTCTTGGTCCGGTAGCCCGCCGTGTAGCCTTCGCCGTGGTCGCAGAACTCGCAGCGGCCCCAATAACACCCGCGGGTGGCCAGGTAGGACAACATGCGGTCGGGTACGAAGTATTTCTCCAGCGGCAGGCCGTCAAAATCCGGCGGCGGTAGCGACGCCATGTCCTCCGCATAGGTCAGGGACGAG
>Ga0184623_10001384_pt1 | contig 10515 bp, 12 predicted proteins | sample PLM1_100_b1_FD_133138 | JGI IMG/M metagenome (GOLD analysis project Ga0184623, IMG submission 133138) | Groundwater sediment microbial communities from an aquifer in East River, Colorado, USA - PLM1_100_b1 | ecosystem: Environmental > Terrestrial > Soil > Riparian zone | place: USA: East River...
GAGACGCCGCTGCGGCGGCAGGCGCCTGTCGAGCGAGGCGTGGCCGGTGGCTGTACTGGAGCGGTTGGGTCGGTCCTGCGGCCACGGACGCCCTGTTCGAGCGTTGGCGTACGGTTTGTATTGATCACGGCTCAGTGATCCAAGACGTCTTTCGCCTGCTCGCGGCCGGCGTGTCCGACTCCGAAGTCGCACGCGAGCTGGTGGTGTCCGTGTAGGCCGTCAAGTCTCACGTCGCCGCGATCCGGATGAACTCGCCGTCCGGCGACTGCACCCAACCTGTGATCGCGGCCTATGAGGCAGGGTTCGTGGTGCCCGGTTCGGCCCATTGGCCGTGAGTCGACGGGACCGGTTTGGACAGTCGGTAGACCTTCCGCCCGAGGATGAGGTGGAAGCCGATGAGTGCGAAGATGCCAAGCGCGGCCACCGACGACTTGGGATCGATGAGTACTACTATCCCGGCGGCGAGCGCGGCGGTGCCGAGCAGCATGCTGAGCCACGCGGCCCGTTTGCCGAAGGCGGGGTCGGCGTGCATGGCCAGACCGAGGAGGACAATGCCGGTGGCCATGACGAGCAGACCGGCCAGCAGCAGCGCGTCGAAGATGCCCTGGGTCCCCTGCCACACAAGCACGAGCGTGGCCTGATCCTCCGCCGTTGTCCCGGCGGCGTGGTACAGGTCGGAGAGCCGGGACGTGGCGGCGTGTGGAATGGCACCCGCGGCGAGCACACCCAGACCGAGAGTCCCCAGGGCACTGCCGACCAGGGCCGGCGCGGGTCGGATCCCTTTGAGGCGGCGGTACAGGGCAAGATAGACCGGGACCCACAACACGAGGGCGGCGAGATACAGGCCATTCTCCACGGTGCGCACGGCCTTGATCTCGGGAAACCTGGTGATTGGCTCGGCGAGTCCGGCCGGGTCAGGCCCAGCGAAGATGATGACCCAGGCGAAGACCAGGATGAACAGCAGGCCGCCGCCGATGCTGGTCAGGCCGCCCACCGCAGAACGCTGTTGTCCGATTCATTGGTCATGTGGACCAGCGTGGCGCTGGGGACAGGCGCGTCGCTTTGGTCGAAGGTTGGGATCGGCCAACCAAGGGCTATGTTTGCGGACCTACTTTGGTGGGATGCGGCGGGACCTGGCGCCACCCTATCGTTTGATCATGCCGATGCGGGCGGTCGGGTGGGGCCTGCGGGTCCCCGGCCTCCTCACTGACCCCGCCCTCGAAGCCGACGAGCTACGCCGGATTCGGCGTTCGCCGCGTGACTGGGTGGTCGACGCCTTGTGTTTCCTGCTGGCCGTGGGATTCACGGTGCTCGCCTTCGTCGACGGCCTCGACCGGCATCTCGGCCCGGTGCTGCTCGCCGTGGACGTCACCCTTGGCGGGTTGAGCAGTCTGGGTGTGTGGCTGCGCCGACGCTGGCCGATCGGCTTCGCGGTCACCGCCATTCTGTTCAGTGTCTTTTCGACGGCCGCGTCCGGTGTGGCGCTGATCGCGCTGTTCACCGTGGCGGTGCACCGGCGCCTCGCGGTGGTCGGCCTGGTCACGGCCGGGTTCGCGGTCGCCTCGATCGGCACCGTGCTGGTCCGGCCGGACACGTCGGTGCCGAACTGGTCGCAGGCCGCACTCGGCATCGTCTGCATCGCGGCGGTCCTGGCGTGGGGGATGTTCGTCCGGGCCCGACGCCAGCTCGCCCAGTCGCTGCGCGAACGGGCGTGGCGGGCCGAGTCCGAACGGGTCGCGCAGGCCCGCCAGCACGAACGTCATCGGATCGCCCGGGAGATGCATGACGTGCTCGCCCACCGTATTTCCCTGCTGAGCCTGCACGCCGGGGCTTTGGAGCTGCGCCCGGATGGGCCGGCCGACGAGATCGCCCGCGCCGCGGGGGTGATCCGCGACAGTGCCCATCAGGCGCTGGAGGATCTGCGCGAGGTGATCGGCGTGCTGCGGGCGGATCGGGCTGGTGACGACGACTGGGCCGATGACGCGCCGGAGCGGCCTCAGCCTACGCTTGCCGACCTGCCTGAGTTGGTCGATGAGTCGCGGCGGGCCGGGATGCTGGCCCGGCTGGAGTGTCGGGTGGCCGATCCGGCGGCCGTGCCGGTGGCGGCCGGACGCAGCGCGTACCGGATCGTGCAGGAGGGACTCACCAATGCCCGCAAACATGCCCACGGCGCCGAGGTGTCGGTGACCGTGCGCGGCAGCCGGGGCGATGGCCTGACCGTCGAGATCCGCAACCCGTGGCCGCTGGACGCCGCCAGCACCACGGCCATCCCGGGCGCCGGCAGCGGCATCATCGGGCTCGCCGAACGGGCCAGCCTCGCCGGTGGGCGGCTGGAACACGGCCGCACCCCCACCGGTGACTTCCGGCTCTGGGCCTGGCTGCCGTGGCCGGCATGAGCGCGGCGATCCGGGTCCTCGTCGTGGACGACGACCCGCTCGTGCGGGCCGGTCTTGCGATGATCCTGGACACCGCACCCGGTCTCACCCTGGTGGGCGAGGCGGCCGACGGTACCGAGGTGGTCCCGGCGGTCGACGCGTACACCCCGGACGTGGTCCTGATGGACATCCGCATGCCCAAGCTCGACGGCCTCGCCACCACCGAACTGCTGCGCGCCCGGCCCGATCCGCCGGAGGTCATCGTGCTGACCACCTTCCACGCCGACGAGTACGTGCTCCGGGCGCTGCGCGCCGGGGCCAGCGGCTTCCTGCTCAAAGACACCCGGCCCACCGAGATCCTGCACGCGATATCCCGCGTGGCGGCCGGCGAACCGATCCTGTCGCCGGCGGTCACCCGCCAACTCATCGCCCACGTCGGCACCACGGGCGCGGACGCCCGGCAGCGCCACGCCCGGACCATGCTGGCCAGGGTGAGCGAACGGGAACGGGAGGTCGCCGTGGCGGTGGGTCGGGGCAGGTCCAACGCGCAGATCAGCGACGAGCTGTTCATGAGCGTGGCCACCGTTAAAGCCCACGTGTCGTCGATGCTCACCAAGCTCGATCTCAACAACCGCACCCAGATCGCGCTGCTCGCCCACGACGCCGGATTGACCAGCTGAGGAGTCTCACCATCACCACCTACCTCAACATCGAGGGGTGGCCGGATCGCGTGACGCCAGCGGCAGCTAGTGCCAGATCCACTGTCAACCATCACCTGGGACAGAAACGTCACGCATCAACTGGGACTGCACAATGCAGCTAGCGGGCGGCCGGCGTCTCCGCGAGAAGCGTCGCCGCTGACGGTGTTCCACATCGAGTCGGACCAGAGCTTGGCCTGCTCGACGTACTGCGTCCCGGTCGAGGTGTCATCCTCGGTCGCGGCGTGGTGGAACAGGGTCGCGTCCTTGCCCATGAGGTCGTACATGGGCGTGCTCGTCGCCCGGCCGAGGACGGGACGCTGTTCACGACGCGAGTCGCAGGGCGAGTTTGTGGTCGCCGTGGCGAAGCGGTTGGGGCACGAGAACGCCGCGCTCGTCCTGTCGACGTACGGCCACCTCATGCCGGACTCCGAGGATCGGACCCGCCGCGCGGTCGATCTGGCGTGGTCGTGTGCCCCGTCCGTGCCCCAGCAGGAGAAGGATGCGCAGTGACCTGCATAAACGGCGCCGTTCTAGACGTTGAAGCGGAACGTCTACGGGGCCGGAGCCGAGAGTCCGCGACCAGCGCGGATGCCTCCAATACTTTGGAGTTTTTGCAGGTCAGCAGCAGTTTCTGGTACGGCAGAGGTCGGCATCGGTACGCCCGTGGACGGCGTAGGTACGGGCTCGTACGGGGCCGGAACGGGGCCTGAGGTGGGCGCTACCGGCGCACCTTCCCCCAGGCACGCCGAAGACCCTCCCGCATGGGCTCCGGCCAACTCAACTGGCGGACGGCACATCTCCGTCAGGTCGCTTCGGCAGCTCGGCCCGCGTCCGATGTACCAGAGCACCAGCTACGTCCTCCCGTCCGTGGCGCGCTTGCGCGGTCGCCTTCGCGGACGGGGCACGCGGTCGAGTGCCGGCGACTGGCCGCCGTTCTGCCGCTGAGCTTCCACGAGCTTCGCCAGGTGCTCCAGCAGCTCGGGATCGCTCTTGTCCAGCGCGGCGCGGTCCAGCCGGTAGTCGCACCAGTCGCGGAACATGCGAGGCCCAACCATGTAGGCGGCGAGCAGAACCCCGATCGCCAAGCCGGCCGGCCAGCCGTACGCAGTCGCGTACGCAGCAACGGCGTTGAACATGCCAAGGCTCCCAACGTCTCCGGCGTCGAGCCCCGGCTCTCGACGTGGAACGTCGGTTGGTACTGCGTGCCGTACCCCTATCGGCTAGGTCAGCGGGTGGCGCGAAGTGGCCGCCCGACGTCTGCGGCGTGGCGTTCCTCATTTCGCCCGCCGGGGTGGAGGGCGACCAGAGGGTGCCGTACCTCAGCACCTGACCCACTCGTACCGGTATGTCACCGTTCGAAGAGTCGCGCGCTTTGCGCTCCGCCTGGGCTGCAGTCGGGCATTACACCAACCGCGACCTCAGCCATCGCGGCTGAGGCCCGCACAACCCAAACGTCCTTCTATACGAGCGGTTGAGCCTCCTGATTATCGGAATCAGGATGGTCTCGGCCGGAGGACCAGACCCCTCAACAGACTCCAGAGCATCAGGGCGCGCCGCAGGCCCACCCCGTACGCCGGGGTGGGCCTGCGGTCTGTTCGTTGGGCTACGGCCACCTACGGCTGGCGGACGGCACATCTCCGTCAGTTCAGGCCGGACTGCCCCGCCGGGTAGCGCGACCGCTGCTCGGTGAGCTCAGTCTCGCGCTGCTCCAATTCAGCCAGGATCTCGCGGCGCATCTCAACCAGGTCAGCCGGCCAGCCGTCGCGCTCGTCATCGCTCATCGCTTGGCCTCGCTTCTTGGCCTGTGGTGTCACCCCATAGTGTAGGCACTGCCTACACACCGTCAGCTGCGCGACCTGACACCGCATGTCACAGACTGAGCGCGTGGCACGTGGAACCGGACAAAGAACCCTCAGGATCGACGCTGGCCTGTGGGAACGGTTCGCTGCGGCGATTGCCCGTGCGTACCCGGCACCAGACCCACGCGTGGATCGGTCTACGGTGCTGCGTCAGTTCATCCGCTGGTACGTCCGGGAGCCGGGCGCACAGCTTCCCGAGCGACCCCCAGAGTGATCAGTTGATGCGACGCCAGCCGTGGTCGCCGGGCTCGCCGCGCTGAAGCCGCGCGAACTCCTCCAAAGCGGTCTCGGCATTCACGCGCTCTGGCTCAGGGTTGAACTCGCTCGCGCCCGGCGTGGGGCCGGGACTTCTACCTGTCGTACTGGAAAGCGGCTGTGGCTCGCGCCGGGCTGCCGAGCGGGCTCCGGTTCCATGACCTCCGGCATACCTGTGCGGCGCTCCTGATCGCGGCGAACATCCCGCCGAAGACCATTCAGGAGCACCAAGGCCACTCCTCCTTCAACATCACCATGGACCGGTACGGCCATCTCTACGGCGACGCGAGCGACGCCGTAGCGGAAGCGATGGATCAAGCGTTCGGCACGGCCTGACCTGACCAGGGCCGAAACGGAGCCGGCCGGACGATCAGGAGGGGTGTTTCCGCAGGTAGATGATGCGGAGGCGCCCCTCCTACACGTTGAAGCGGAACTCCACCACGTCGCCGTCGGCCATCACGTACTCCTTGCCCTCGATCCGCACCTTGCCCGCCGACTTCGCAACCGCCATCGAACCGGCGGCGACCAGGTCGTCGAACGAGACAATCTCGGCCTTGATGAACCCGCGCTGGAAATCGGAGTGGATGACCCCGGCGGCTTCGGGTGCGGTGGCACCGACCGGGATGGTCCAGGCGCGCGCCTCCTTCGGCCCGGCCGTCAGGTAGGTCTGCAGGCCGAGCGTGCGGAAGCCGACCCGGATGAGCTGGTTCAGACCGGGCTCGTTCTGCCCGATCGCCTCCAGCAGCTCACGGGCGTCCGCCTCAGGGAGCTCGATAAGTTCGGCTTCGACCTTGGCGTCGAGGAAGATCGCCTCGGCGGGTGCCACGAGGTCGCGCAGTGACTGCAGGAAGCCCTCGTCACCCAGTTCCTCCTCGTCGACGTTGAAGACGTAGAGGAACGGCTTGGTGGTGAGCAGGTTCAGCTCGCGCAGCAGCTTGACCTCGATGCCGGCCTTCGCGGCGCCGGCAAAGAGGGTCGTGCCCGAGTCGAGCAGTTCCTTGGCGGCGCGGGCAGCGGCCGCAACGGGCGCCACGTCCTTCTTGAGCCGCGACTCCTTCTCCAGCCGCGGCAGGGCCTTCTCCAGGGTTTGGAGGTCGGCGAGGATCAGCTCGGTGTTGATCGTCTCGATGTCGTCGGCGGGCGAGATCTTGCCGTCGACGTGCACCACATCGGGATCGCTGAAAGCCCGGATGACCTGGCAGATCGCGGCGGCCTCGCGAATGTTGGCGAGGAACTTGTTGCCGAGTCCCTGACCCTCGCTGGCGCCCTTGACAAGGCCGGCGATGTCGACGAAGGAGACGGCGGCCGGGATGATCTTCTGCGATCCGAAGATCCCGGCGAGCGTCTCCAACCGAGGATCCGGCACGCCGACGACGCCGACGTTGGGCTCGATCGTCGCGAACGGGTAGTTCGCCGCGACGACGTCGTTCTTGGTCAGTGCGTTGAACAGCGTGGACTTGCCGACATTAGGCAGGCCGACGATGCCGAGGGTAAGGGCCACGACCGGCCAGTCTAGGTGAGCGGTCCGGGCGCCCACGCCCCGGGCAGGACCAGGGATCAGCGGCGGGCCAGCGCGAGCAGGTGGGCGCTCATCCCGATCATGAGCGGATCCCGCTCGCACACCTCGGCCACCTCGAACATCCACGGAACCGGCTGGGCCTGCCGTCCGATCAGCTCCGGCCGCCAGCACGCGGGCCCCTCGACCCCGAGCATGTCGACGTCACCGAAGCCGGCGGCGGCGACCTCGTCGTGCAGTTCCTCAGGACGGTGGAAGTACGCGCGGGTGAACCCGTCCTTGATCCGCGGCTCGTGGTGGCCGGTGGCGACGGCGCGGTCGACTACGCGCTGGCACCCAGGGTCTTCGAGTCGCCCGAGGAAGACGCTTTCGAGCAGGGACGCGTGGCGGGTTATCGCCGCCGCCGCGAGCACTCCGCCCGGCCGCAGCACTCGCCGCGCCTCGGCCAGCGCCAGAAGACGGTCGGCGTGCTCGATGAGGTGGTAGAGCGGCCCGAGCAGCAGTACCACGTCGACCGATCCCTCCTCGGCAGGCAGCGAGCGAGCGTCGCCCTCCAGCGCCATGAACGCGACGCCGCGCGCGGCCTCGGCAGCGGCCTGCTCGACGTGCAGCGGGTACGGGTCGATGAGCGTCACGTCGTAACCGAGGTCGGCCAGCCAGCGCGCGTAGACACCCGGTCCACCGCCGACGTCGTAGACCGTGGCAGGCGGCGGCGGCAGGACCCGCGACACCAGCGACTTCGTACGATCACGCTCCAGGACGCCGCGCCCGTCGGCTAACCGGACCTGTTCGCGTCCGTTGGCGTAGTGGTCGAGATGCTCCTGCAGCTTGTCCGCCATCACCCAGTTGTAGCGCTGCGGCAACCCCGAGGCATCCAGATTTTCTGCCGACGGCCACGTCCGATTCCCGCTAGCATTGGCTGGATCCCACTGCAAGTATCGAGGTCATGACGCCACTTCCCGACGCTGAACTCTGCTACCGCGCGGTCCAGAGCCGGGATGCCCGCTTCGACGGCTGGTTCTTCACCGCCGTCACCTCGACCCGGATCTACTGCCGGCCGAGCTGCCCGGCGGTCACCCCGAAACGGCCGAACGTCCGCTTCTACCCCACCGCCGCGGCGGCCCAGCAGGCCGGCTTCCGCGCGTGCCTGCGCTGCCGCCCGGACGCCGCCCCCGGCTCGCCCGAGTGGAACCTCCGCGCCGATCTGGTAGGCAGAGCCATGCGTCTCATTGCGGACGGCGTCGTGGAGCGCGAAGGCGTCGCGGGGCTGTCCCGCCGGCTCGGCTACTCCGAGCGCCACGTACACCGGCAGCTCGCCACCGAACTCGGCGCCGGACCGCTGGCGCTCGCCCGGGCACAGCGGGCCCAGACCGCCCGCATTCTGATCGAGACGACGGCGCTGCCGTTCGCCGACGTTGCATTCGCGGCCGGGTTCGCCAGCATCCGCCAGTTCAACGACACCGTCCGCGAAGTCTTCGCCGCCACGCCGAGCACGCTGCGGTCCGCGCGTCGCCGGGGAGCCGAGCCGGCGGCGGGCACCGTGACGCTGCGCCTGCCGTACCGGCCACCGTTCGACGCGGGCAGCCTCTGGGCGTTCCTGAGCCTGCGGGCCATCCCGGGAATCGAGGAAGCGTCCGGAAACGAGTACCGGCGCTCGTTGCGGCTGGCCCATGGCACCGGCGTCGTCACGCTCTCCCCCGGCGACGGGTTCGTGCAGTGCACGCTGCGCCTCGACGACCTCCGCGACCTCGGCAGTGCCGTGCAGCGGTGCCGCCGGCTGCTCGACCTGGACGCCGATCCGCAGGCGGTCGACGCGGTGTTCGCCGCCGACCCGGTGCTGAACGCCGGCGCCTCCCCCGGGATGCGGCTGCCGGGCGCGGTCGACGGCGCGGAGATCGCGGTACGGGCGGTCGTCGGCCAGCAGATCTCGGTGGCCGCCGCCCGCACCGTCCTCGGCCGCCTCGTCGCCGACCACGGCACCGAACTGTCCACGCCGGACGGCGCCGTCGTCCGCACCTTTCCCACCGCGGCGGCACTGGCCGACGTCGATCCGGCCACGTTCCCCATGCCCGCCGCCCGGCAGCGCACGTTGCACGCGGTCAGCGCGGCGATCGCGGCCGGGGACGTCGTCGTTGACCCCGGTGTCGATCCGGCCGACGCCGAAGCGGCCCTGCTTGCGCTGCCCGGGATCGGCCCGTGGACCGCCAACTACATCGCGATGCGCGCCCTGTCCGTCCCCGACCTGTTCCTCGCCACCGACGTGGGCGTCCGCCACGGCGCCGCCGCACTGGGTCTACCCGAGGACCCCGTCACCCTGGCCGCGCATGCCGAACGCTGGCGGCCGTGGCGCTCGTACGCCGTCCTCCACCTCTGGAACGCCGCGTCACCACTGCCCGCGTCACCACTACCCGCGCCACCACTACGGAGTGCCTGATGACCTACGTCTCCACCCTGACCACGCCCGCCGGCCCGTTCACGATCATCGCCACCGACGACGCCGTCCTGGCCAGCGGCTGGACCGCCGACGCGAACGACCTGCTCCGGGTGATCCACCGGTCGCTGCGGCCGACGGCGCTGATCGAGCGGACCGACCTCGGCGAGTTTACCCGCGCGGCGACCGCGTACCACGACGGCGATCTGCACGCGATCGACGCGATACCGGTCCGGCAGACGTCGGGCGAGTTCCTCGTGCACGCCTGGGAGATCCTGCGGAAGGTGCCGCCGGGCGAGCCGGTGACGTACGCCGAGTACGCCGCGCTGGCGGGCCGACCGGCGGCGGTGCGCGGAGCCGCGAGCGCCTGCGCCCGCAATGCCACGGCACTGTTCGTCCCCTGCCACCGCGTTGTACGTACCGGTGGCGGGATGGGCGGCTTCCGCTGGGGCGTCGAGGTGAAGCGCTGGCTGCTTACGCATGAGACCGCCACGACCTGACCCGGGGTGATGCCACCAGTCACAGTGGACGGATGACACAGTGTGCACCGGTCTACTGACGGGGGTGGCGGGCAATGGTCATGGGGCCGACGCACGCGGTGTCGGGCGCGACGGCGTGGCTGGCGGGGGCCGGCGCCACGGCAGCGGTGCTCGGATACCACCAGTCGCCGATCGAGCTGGCCGTCTACACGGCGGTCTGTGCCGGATCGGCGCTCTTGCCCGACCTCGACTGCTCGGGCGCGGTGCTGAGGAACCGCGGTGGCGCCACCGTCGCCCGCACGTTCGGGGTCGTCTCGCTGTTCGTGGCAGAGGTGGTCGAGAAGTTCGCCCTGGTGGTCTACCGCCTCACCAGCACCCGCCACGACGAGAAGCGCACCAACGGGCACCGCACGCTCACGCACACGTGGCTGTTCAACGTGCTCCTCGGCGTCGGCGTCGCGGCGCTCTGCGAGTCGGTGGGCAAGCCGGCGGTGATCGGCGTCCTGTTTTTCACGTTCGGGCTGGCCGTGCGTGGGCTCATGGCCGACGTCGCGCGCAAGAGCGGGTGGATCCTCGTCACGGCGCTGTCGGCGGCGGCGGCAGGGCTGGCGATCCTCACGCTGCCGGCCGATCGCGGCTATCCGCTGCTGGGCCTCGCGGTCGGCGCGGGCGGTGTGATCCACACGCTCGGCGACATGATCACCCGCCACGGCTGCCCGGTGATCTGGCCGATCATCTGGCGCCGCCAGCGCTGGTGGGAGTTCGGCGTTCCGGACGCGTTCGCGGTCAAGGTGGACGGCTGGTTCGAGCGGGTCATCCTGCTGCCCGCGCTGGTCATCGGCGGTGTCGCCGCGGCGGCGTGGACGATCCCGCAGGTACGCGCACTGGTCGACTCTGCA
>Ga0184623_10001385_pt1 | contig 10515 bp, 10 predicted proteins | sample PLM1_100_b1_FD_133138 | JGI IMG/M metagenome (GOLD analysis project Ga0184623, IMG submission 133138) | Groundwater sediment microbial communities from an aquifer in East River, Colorado, USA - PLM1_100_b1 | ecosystem: Environmental > Terrestrial > Soil > Riparian zone | place: USA: East River...
GCGGGCGGCGATGCTCCCTCTCTTCGCCGTCGTGATCGTCGGTACGTATGTCCTCGCCTCGCGCCTCTACTCAACGCGCGTGGGAGTGTGGTCCGCGCTCGTTCTCAGCCTGTTCCCGACGTTCTTTCTCAAATCGATCGAGTACCGAAACGACAACCTGTGGAACGCGGTGTGGATCATTGCCCTGCTCGTCCTGATGAGCGGACCACCGACTCCTCGGCGCATGTTTGTTTTCGGTCTGCTTCTCGGCTGCGCGTTCGCCATTTCCGTGAAGACGGTCCTGCTCGTGATCGCGCTTCCGGGCGCTGCAATCATCACGGGGTTCATGCGGCCTTCTCGACGAGCGATCGCGGCGTCGGTCAGCGGCTTCGTCATTGTCCCCGCGGCACTGGCCGGCTACTTTGTGGCCGCGGGCGCGTGGCAGGATCTCGTGTATTGCGTTTTCGTGTTCAACCGCGCCATCGCCGAAACGCGACCGCAGGTGTGGATGTTGCGCCTCACCTATCCGTTCACGATTGCCGCAATCGTCTTCCTGGCCCGACGAAACCGTCATGGCGATCCTCGACCATTTTTTCTCGCTGTGTTCACGGGAGTGTACGTCGCGACGCTCATCGCGTTCTGGCCATTCATCTCTCCGCGCGATCTGCTGCCGATCCTCCCGCTGATCGTGATGTTTGCAGTGGCGGCGATCGATCGCCGTCGCGCGCGCGAGCCGATTCTGGCCACCGTCGTCGTGCTCACAATCGCGTCGCTCATCTACTATGGCGACTTCTTTCGAAACGGGACACGCATCTTCACCACAGCGATGGATCAGGCGCTGAGACTCTCGCGTCCCGGCGAGCCGGTCATGGACCACAAGGGCGAGACGATCTTCCGCCGGCGGCCCTGGTTCTTCGCTCTGGAAACCGTTACGCGCGAATCGCTCCGACTGCGTTTGATCGCCGACAACATTCCTGAAGTCGTCGTCAACGCCCGCTGCTTCGTTGCGCAGGCAGACGGGTCGTTCCTGCCGCCGCGCGGTCGCCGATTCCTCAGCGAGAACTTCATGGACATGGGGCGATATCGAGCCGCCGGCCAGTGGATCAAGCCCGACGGCAGTTTCACCATCGCCATTCCTGGGCCCTATGTGATTCTCAATGACGGCGGTGAAGCGCGCGGATCGCTCGATGGGCAGCCGTATGTCGGCCGCACAACTTTCGCCGCCGGCAGTCATCGATTCGAACGCGAGGTGGCTGATCAGTCAGTCGCGGTGCTCTGGGCTCCGGCATTCGAGCGAGGCTTCTCGCCGTTTCATTTGAGGGATAGGGATTTCTGACGCCCCTCACCCGGCTTTGCCACCCTCTCCCCGCAAGCGGGGAGAGGGGCCACGCACCGAGATCGTTGCCACGTTGCCCTTCTCCCCGCTTGCGGGGAGAAGGTGCCCGAAGGGCGGATGAGGGGTCCTATGTGTACAAACCGCCGCTGACGTTCAGTACGGTGCCGGTGATGTAGCCGGCCTGTTCTGAGGCCAGGAAGACGACGGCATATGCGACATCATCGGGCGTGCCGAGGCGTTTGAGGGCGATCCGATCCTCGAGCTTCGATTTGGCATCATCCGTCATGGCTTCGGTCATCGATGTGCTGATGAAACCGGGGGCCACGGCGTTCACGGTCACGCTGCGCGAGCCGATCTCCAGCGCCAGCGCTTTCGTGAACCCGATCAGCGCGGCTTTCGAAGATGCGTAGTTCACCTGGCCGGCATTCCCCATCAGACCGACCACGGACGAGATGTTGATGACGCGGCCCCATCGAGCCCGGATCATCTTCTTCACCACTTCCTGTGTGATGTTGAACGCCGAGTCGAGATTCGTCCTGATGACGCTCGACCACGCGTCGGGCTTCATGCGGATGAACAGATCGTCATCGGTAATTCCGGCGTTGTTCACGAGGATGTCGATGCCGCGCTGCTCCATGAGCGCTTTGACCTTCTCGCGGACATCAGGGGCGGCGATATCCAGCTCGACGGGAGTGGCGTTGCCGATCGCGCTGGCTACCTGCTGCACACGGTCGACACTGCGCGCCGCGCAGAGCACGTGCGCGCCTGTTTCGCCGAGCCGGCGGGCGATGGCCTCCCCGATTCCGCGCGAAGCTCCTGTGACCAGCGCCGTCCTGCCGCTCAGGTCGATCTTCACGATTCCTTTACCTTCTCTGCGTACGCTTCCAGCGACGGCACATCGAAGACATTGATCAGCTCGACCGACGGATCGATGCGCTTGATCAATCCGGTAAGAACATTGCCCGGCCCGACTTCCACGAAACGGCGAACGCCCATCGAGATCATTCTCTGCACGGACTCGACCCATCGCACCGGCGAAGACACCTGACGGATCAGCGCATTCCGGACCGCATGCGCGGTCCCGATCGGCGAAGCATCGACATTCGAAACGAGCGACAGCCAGAGATCTTTGAAGTTCGCGGCATCGAGAATCGGCCGCAGCCTCTCTTCGGCAGGTCTCATCAGGTCGCAGTGAAACGGCGCGGAGACCGGAAGTGGAACCGCGCGCCGGACGCCGCGACCTTTCGCGATGACGATGGCGCGATCGATCCCCGTTTTCGTTCCCGCGATCACGACCTGACCCGGGGCGTTGATGTTGGCGATCGACACGACCTCGCCCTGCGCCGCCTCTTCACAGATCGCGCGTACTTCTTCGACGGTTGGACCGATGAGCGCAGCCATGCCGCCGGTGCCGACCGGGACAGCCTCCTGCATGAATTTGCCGCGTGCGCGAACGATCGCAGCCCCCTCGGGTGGGGTGAGGCCGCCCACGCTGACGATTGCGCTGTACTCCCCAAGAGAGTGCCCGGCCACGATGTCGCGATGAATGGCGCCCATGTCCTCCAGCACCTCGTAAATCGCGGATGAGACGGCCAGGATGGCCGGCTGTGTGTTTTCCGTCAGCTTGAGCTGATCTTCGGGACCCTCAAAGCAGAGTTTGGAGATGGAGAAGCCGAGGGCGTCGTCGATGTCGTCAAATACCTTGCGGGCGGCGGGATATTTTTCGGCGATGTCCTTGCCCATGCCCGGGTATTGGCTGCCCTGCCCCGGAAAGACGAATGCAGTGTTGTGTTGCACGGCGGCGAATCATACACGGGCTTCTTCCAACCCGCGCTCGTGCTCGCGCGTGTGGAGGTCGCTGATTTTCGTCAGGATCTTCGAGTCGATCCGGTTCACCGCGAAGTCGCGCGCTACGCGGATCGCATTCTTGATGGCCTTGGGATTCGAACGGCCGTGGCAGACGATGCAGCCGCCGTTCACGCCCAGCAGAGGGGCTCCCCCGTATTCGGAGTAGTCCATCCGCTTCTTCAGGCCGTCGAACGCGCTGCGCAGCAGCATCGCTCCCACTCTGCGGACCGGTCCACGCGTGACTTCTTCGCGCAGGGTCTTGCTGACGAATTCGCCCAGCGCCTCCGATGCCTTGAGCACGACGTTCCCGATGAATCCGTCGCAGACGACGACGTCCGCGTTGCCGTTGAAGACGTCGCGCCCCTCGGCGTTGCCGATGAAGTTGAGACCTGTCTCCTTCAAGACGTTGAACGTCTCTTTCGTCAGCTCGTTGCCCTTCCCCTCTTCCTCGCCGATCGAAAGCAGTCCCACGCGCGGCTCGTCCATTCCGAGAATCATCTGCGCGTAGAAATGTCCCATGACTGCGAATTCGCGGAGATGGCTCGGCTTGGAGTCGACATTGGCGCCTACGTCGAGAAGGACCGTCTGATCTTTGATACTGGGAAGAATGGCGGCGAGGGCGGGGCGGCCGCCTCCCTCGATCATGCCGAGGACTTTCCAGGCGGACGTCATCGTGGCACCGGTGTGGCCGGCGGAAACCATGGCGTCCGCCTTCCCCTCGGCGACGAGATTCGCGCACACGCGGATCGACGAATTCCGTTTCTTGCGCAGCGGAGCGAGGGCGTTGTCCTCCATCTCCACCACCTCGCGCGCATCGACGATCTCCACACCCTTCCGGTCAGATTTGCCTAGCGCGGCCAGCCTCGCGGTGATGACTTCCTGCTGCCCGACGAGGACGATCTCGATCGGGTACTCCTCGAGAGCGAGGAGGGCTCCTTTGAGGATCGCGTCGGGCGCGTGATCGCCGCCCATCGCATCGATGGCGATGCGACAGGCCCTGTTACCGTCCATAGGACAGTGATCTTACAGAATGTCCTTGACGGCGATGACTTCGCGGCCCTTGTAGTACCCGCACTTCGGGCATACCCGGTGAGGCATTTTGGCCTCGTGGCACTGCGGGCAGGTCGAAAGCGACTTCGGCTTGATGAAGTCATGGGCGCGGCGCGTGCGCGTTCTCGCTTTGGAATGGCGCCTTTTTGGATTTGGCATCGTGAGCTCCCCTAAACGTCTTTCTTCTTTGCTAACTCGTTGCGAAACTCGGCCAGAGCGCCCCAGCGATCATCGACGACTGACGTCTCGCAGTCACAACCCTCGCGCGAGCGATGGGCTCCACAGTTCGGACACAACCCGAGACAGGCTTCATCACACAGCGGCTTCATCGGAATCGTGAGCTGAATCTGCTCCAGAGCGAGATCCCGCAGCGGGATCTCCCGCTCCGAATAAAACTCGACGTCGAGGTCCTCAGAATCCGCGATCTCGACTTCCTCTTCCTCTTCGGAAATCGAGCCGGGACGGGGGCGAAACCTTACGTGAAAGCTCGAAGGGCTCGCAATCGGATACGGGTCCAGACACCGTGAGCAATTCAGGTCTCCGGTGAACTTTGCCGAACCGTCAACCATGTACTCGCCTGGCAGCGCGCCCTTCTCGACTGTCGCGCTCAGCGTCACCGGACCGAGCTTCGCAATCTCGTCGCGCCCCAGCTCCTCCGGCGACACGTCGAATGTGCCGCTGTAGGTCTGCGGCCCATCCTTGTCAATTTCGTCAAAAACGATGAAGTCTCTCATGACGTGGAACCAGACCTAACCTGCTGACCCAACAATCTATTTCGCCGAGATGCGTACGCGCAACTCTTCCCTTTCGGGCGTTTCCGTGTGCGATGCCTCGATCGACGTCGCGTGGGAGAGATGGCGGATCCAGCGGCGGAAATCGCGGATCGAGCGGTGAAGCCGGGGCGTGGCCAGGCGGAGTCCGGTGCTGTCCCCGAGGTCTTCGAGGATCGGAACCAGACGTTTCGGATCGACGCGAGCGGACCAGTCGCCACCCGGCCAGGTCGGGTCGATGAACTGCTCGTTCGTGAAGGAGCCGAGGCTGGTTCTGTCGAAAGAGATCAGGATTCGATCGCCCGACTCCCTCACTTCGCCGATCACCTCGGCCAGACTGGCGATGCGACCCGCCGCGGCGCGTTTCTCCGGCGTGGCGGGAACGGCGATGAGACCCTTCGGACGCGGGAGGAGCGTGCCGGTCTCGACGTCATAGAGAATGATGGAGCCGCCGTCCTCCAGGAGAGTCGAGATCTTCGTGCCGAGAAGACGATCGAGATCGCCGACTGCGCGTGGAGGGTCCTGAAAGGTTGCCGCAAGCAGAGCGCCGCGCGGGAAGCCGCCCTTCCGGTCGCCGGGCGAGACGCCCGGCGACTGCGGGCGAGACGCCCGCTCTCCGCGGCTTGCACTTCTAAGGATGATCTCGTCACGAGTAACCCTCACCGCCGTCACCGCCGGCCGTTCGATCGGCGGATACGCGTTTGGCGCGCCCTGCTGGATCGCGATCGCATCCGCGGGCTCGAATCCATTCGTGAGCTCGAGGAGTCTGTTGAGGCGTTCTTCGCCGAGTGGCTGGCTCGATCCGGTGTTGATCAGGAACGTGCCGCCGGCAACCTGCCCCAACGTCCGCACCAGGAAGGCGCGCAATGGATCGAGTTGAGCGGAGTAGCCGGTCTGCTTCCCCACTTTCCAGATCAGCAGATCGGTGCCTCCCAGCATCCAGGGATGCGGCAGATGATGCTCGGCGATGTACTCGCCGATGGCATCGCGAGTCACACGATTGGCGAGCAGTTTCGACTGGACGACGGCGGCCGCGGGGATCAGTGCGAACGCTTCCGCCGACTCGGGTACCGAGGCTAGAAGTGCGCGCTGCTGAGGAGAGAGCGGAAAGCGCACACCGTCGCTGGTAGTCGGAGTGGTCGCCTTCAGATAGACGACGGCGGCAACGACGAGAAGGGCCACGACCGCTACGACGAGAATGAACTTCCGCACCTGTTACTATCCGCCTCCGTGATTCTGCCGACGATCCAAGTCGTCGTTCACACTCTGGGCCATGCTGTGATCGAGCGGTTCGGGCGCGCCTTTCGCGCCATGGGCCGCCGGGAACGACCGATCCGGATCGGGGTCGACATCAGGCCGTTTTACGAACCGCTGACCGGTGTCGGGTGGTATCTGTATCACCTTCTCGACCAACTGGCGCGGCGGGACGATGTAGAGCTGATCCTCTTCGGCGACGCGCGCGTGACGGACCTCGGGCCTCGCCTCTTCGAGCAACCGCCGACGAACGCGCGGCTTTGCGCCTTCGATCTGCGCGGAATGCCGAAGTCGCGTTTCGGACGTCCGATCACCGCGGCGGCGTACGTTCTATGGATGTGGCTTCTCGATTGCGATCTGATTTTCGGCGCGAATTATTTTCTGCCGCGCCTCATGGGAGCCGTGGCCAGGCGGCGCGTCATCACCGTTCACGATCTGACCTACAAGCGCTTTCCCGAGCTTCTGCAGAAGGAGACTCTGGAGAACCTGGAGCGACAGATGGCGCGCGAGGTAGCGCTCTCCGACGCTGTGATCGCCGTTTCAGAGTCGACGCGTCGCGATCTGCTCGCGTTCTATCAGATCGACCCGTCGCGCGTCTTCACCGTGCATTCCGGCGTGTCGGTACCGGAGACCAGCGAACCGGTTGAAGGTCTCCCCAGGCGATACATCCTTTTCGTCAGCACGATCGAGCCGCGGAAGAACCTCGACGTGTTGCTCGACGCGTTCGATGCGCTTCGACGGAGCGGCTACGACGGATCGCTCGTCGTGGCCGGAAAGATCGGGTGGAAAGCGGAGGCGCTGGCCGAACGCCTCCGCGCGCCCGGTGTCGTTCATCTCGACTACGTCAACCCTTCACAGCTCACGACGCTGTACCGCAACGCCGACGTGTTCGTCTTTCCGTCCATCTACGAGGGATTCGGATTTCCGCTGCTGGAGGCAATGGCGCACGGCATCCCGACGATCGCCGCGCAGTCGTCGTCACTGCCGGAGATCGGCGGCGACGCTTCGATCTATTTCGATCCGCGGAACGCACCCGAGCTTGCCACGCAATTGCGACGCGTGCTCGATGATGGTGGCCTCCGCCGCGACCTGGTGGCCAAAGGGCACGAGCGCGCCAGGCAGTTCCGATGGGACCGTGCCGCAGACGAGACGCTCGAAGTGTTCCGTCGCGTCGTACACTGACACCCGAGTGCAAGCGCTGCGCGTCATTGTCGACGGACGCCCGCTCGTCGGTAGCCGCACCGGAATCGGCGTACACACCGCCGAGATCGTTCGGCGGCTGCCCTTCGACCCGCCGCCGCTGATCGCATCGCATGCGGAGATCGAGAACCGGAACGGCATCGAACAGTGCCGCTTCGATGTGAGGAAGTTCACCTGGGGCGTGACGTGGCAGCAGATCGCGTTGCCGCGAATCGAAGGCGATGTGCTCTGGGGGCCGCACGGAACCCTTCCCATGGCGCTCCGCATCCCGGCTGTGGCCTCGCTTCACGACTTCACATCGATCACGATGCCGACGCGCCACAAGATCAAGACGGTCCTTTCTTTCAATCTGTTCATCGGCCGGAGCCTGGAGATCGCGCATCGGATCGCCGCCGTGTCGCGCGCAGTCGCCGACGAGGCCATCCGGGGGTTTGCCGTTCCGGCGCACAAGATCGAGCTCGTACCGAACGGAGTCGACGAGTTTTTCAGCCCGGGGACAGCACCGGAAGGCGACTACGTCCTGTTTGTCGGCACGCTCGAGCCGCGAAAGGGCATCGACGACCTGCTGGAGGTGTGGGAATCGTTGCCGTGGCCGAGACCGCGACTCGTTCTCTGCGGCGACGAAGGGTGGAGGACGCGCGTTCGCGCAAGGCTCGATGTCGAGGTGATCGGGTTCGTGACGCGGGAGCGCCTCCGCGAGCTTTATCGCGGCGCCCGCGCATTCGTTTATCCGTCGCGCTACGAGGGTTTCGGCCTTCCGCCCCTCGAAGCGATGGCCTGTGGCGCGCCGGTCATCGCGACGCGCACCGGGGCCATTCCGGAGTACGCGGCAGGGTCAGCACTGCTGGTGACACCTGGCGATCGCCTTCAGCTGCGCAACGCGCTGATCAAACTCCTCGGCGATCCAGAGCTGCGGCGTGACTTGCGCCTGGCCGGTCCGCCGCGCGCGGCGCTCTACCGATGGGATTCCAGCGCCGCGACGATGGCGGAGCTGCTCAGAGAGGCGGCGCGGTGCGCGTAGCGATCGACGGTCGGAAGATCCGCGACTACGGAATCGGAACCTACATCCGCGGGCTGCTGCGCGGCCTCGACGAGATTGGCGGAAATGACGAGTACATCGTTCTGGCGCCGGAAAGCGCGCGGGATGTGATTCCGCCGCGGTTCACGCATGTTGCGCTCGATGCGCCGCACTACTCGATCCGCGAGCTGTTCATGGTCGGACGAGCCGCGGAGCGCGCCGGCGCGGATCTCCTCCATGCGCCGCACTACGTCGTGCCGTACACGGGCCTGCCCGTGGTGGTCACGATCCACGACCTCATTCATCTGAGCCATTCCAATCCTCTGGCCCGACTCTACGCGCGAACGATGATCGGTCGCGCCGCATCGCGCGCCAGGCGTGTGCTCACTGTCAGTGAGGCGGTAAAGGACGACATCGTGCGAACGTTCCGCACCGCACCGGAGAAGGTGATCGTGACGCCGAACGGCATCGACGAGGTTTACCGTGCCGGCGCTTCGGCGGCCCGGCGCTCTCGCTATTTCCTTTTCGTCGGGAACGACAAGCCGCACAAGAACCTCGATCGGCTGATCGAAGCGTTCGAGATGGTCCGGCGCGATGCTCCCGGCGTGTCGCTGGTCCTCGTCGGTTCGGAGTTCGAGCGCTTCCATGAACGCATCGGCGTGATCGCCAGCGGTTTCACCACTGAGGCGGAGCTGGCAGCGCTCTACCGCAACGCCATCGCGCTCGTTCAGCCGAGCCTCGACGAAGGATTCGGGCTTCCGGCTGCAGAAGCGATGGCCTCGGGCACCGCGGTGATCACGTCGAATGCGCGCGCGCTGCTCGAGGTGACTGGCGACGCGGCCGTTCACGTCGATGCGAATTCCGTCGAGTCGATCGCTGCGGCGATGCGCAGTCTGCTCGCTGACGATGCGATGCGCGCGAAGTTCGCACAGCGTGGCGTCGAGCGTGCGCGAAAGTTCAACTGGCGGCGAACTGCGGAGATGACGCGCGATGTGTATCGCGATGCATTTCATCTCGATTTTCGTTAAACAAATGCTTGACAATATCGTCTAGACATCGCATATTTACGACAAGAGATGATGATGATCGCCGGAGACTCGACGAAATTGTCAGTTGCTGTTGAAGGTCATCAGGTCCCGGCATGAAAGGTGGTGAATCACATGGCAGCCAAGAAGAAAGCTAAGAAGAAGGGCGGTAAGAAGAGATAAGCCCGTCACCACACAATCTGGGGAGTCGCACGCGGGGCCCACATCATCGGGTCCCGCGGTTTTTTTATGTCCATGCAACTTTTCCCCTTCATGACACGTTCTAAGGAGTGATGAGAACGACCCTCGTAGTTGCAGCGCTTTCCCTGGCCGCCGTCACAGCGTCGGCAGAGCCGAGAGTCCGGCACTCCTTTGAAACATCCATTCCGCGCGGCACTGTGCAGCGCGTCGTCGTCGACATCCCCACTGGCGACATCCACATTCGCAACGGCGTTGCCGATCGTCTCGCTGTCAGCGGCTTCGTCATGCGCGAGCCCGACGGTCCCAGCAGCCGGGAGCGGGAGCAGCGCATCGTCGATGACACCAGCGTCGAGATTTACGCCAGCAACAATGAGGCGGTCGTGCGGCGGCGCTTCGGTCCGGAAGCCGATTCGTGGCGCGGCGGCATGTTCAGCGATTACCGCGTGACCATCGAGGTGCCGCCCGGCCTGGCCATCGAGCTGCAGACGCGATACGGCGACGTCTCCGTCGAAGGAAGCTTCGGCGACATCGACATCGACCTTCGTGCCGGCGAGATCGATCTGCGCATCCCGCAGCGCGACGTACGGCAGCTAATAGCCTCCTGCCGCGTCGGCGAGGTCCACACGAAGATCGGCGACCAGATCATCGAGCGCGAAGGTCTCTTCCCGGGCAAGACGCGCTACTCGAATCCAGCCGGCAAGTCGATCGTCAACGTGCACGTGACAGCCGGAGAGATTCGGGCCACGCTGCGTTGACGAACGCTGAACGCGGAAGGATGAACGATAAACCGAGAGGCGGGGTCCGTTTATCGTTGATCCTTCATCGTTCATCGTA
>Ga0184623_10001386_pt1 | contig 10513 bp, 8 predicted proteins | sample PLM1_100_b1_FD_133138 | JGI IMG/M metagenome (GOLD analysis project Ga0184623, IMG submission 133138) | Groundwater sediment microbial communities from an aquifer in East River, Colorado, USA - PLM1_100_b1 | ecosystem: Environmental > Terrestrial > Soil > Riparian zone | place: USA: East River...
GGGCCGGTCTGGTGAACGCCCGGCGCGAGGGCAAATGGATGCATTACAGCCTCGCTGAGCCGGCGCATGGCGAGAGCGCGGCCATCCTCGAGGCTACGCTGCGCGCGCTCGCTGGAGACCGTCTGATGCAGCGTGACCGCGCGTCACTCGAGCGCGCCTGCTGCGCCGTCCGCCTGCCGCCGGCCCTCGAAAACGCCCCCCGACCCGCTATTCGTAGCGCAGCGCGTCAATAGGGTCCAGTCGCGCCGCTTTGCGCGCTGGATAGAACCCGAAGAAGATACCGACCGCTCCGGCCACCCCGAACGAGAGCGCAATCGACGACGTACTCACCACAATGGGCCAGTTGAGGGCTTTCGCCAGCACCATCGAGCCGCCGACGCCGATCAGGACGCCGATCAGCCCCCCCACGATCGATAACGTGACCGCCTCGAAAAGGAACTGCAGCAGAACGTGACGCCCTTTCGCGCCGATGGCCATCCGGATTCCGATTTCGCGGGTCCGCTCTGTGACCGACACCAGCATGATGTTCATGATCCCGATGCCCCCGATGAGAAGCGAGATTGCCGCGATCGATAGCAGGAGCGTCCGGAGGATCTTCATCTGAGCCTGACTGGCCGACGCGATCTCTTCCTGGGAGCGCATGTTGAAATCGGCTTCGCCGCCCACAGGGATGCGATGGCGTTGACGCAACAGTGCATCGATCTGTTCCTGTGCTTCCTGCACCCGCTCGGGTGACGACGCCGCGGCGTAGATGAAGTTCAACCTCGGCGTTCCCTGCAATCGCTTCATGACCGTGGTGTAGGGAGCGACGATCTGATCGTCCTGATCGGACCCCATCATGTTGCCGCCCTTCTTCTCCAGGACGCCCACGACTTTGAACGGAACATTCTTGATGCGGATCGTCGATCCCACAGCGTCACCGGCCGGAAAGAGATTGTCGGCCACCGTATTGCCGATGACCGCCACCTTCGCGGCTGCTCGAACATCCGCGTCGGTGAAGAACGATCCTTGCGCGACGTTCCAGGCGCGGATGAACGGCCAGTCCACTCCCACGCCCCACACCTGCGTCCCCCAGTTCAACTCGCCGGCGACGACCTGCGCGTTGCTGCGGACGGTCGGCGAGACGTAAGCGACGGCAGCTGTTTCATTCTGGATGGCCTCTGCGTCCTCGATGGTCAGCGTCGAGCCGCCGGTGAAGCCGCGCATTCCGCCCTGCGTGGCGGGACCGGGAAAGATCATGATGAAGTTCGATCCGAGTGAGTTGATGGTCTGCTGGATCGACTGGGAGGCACCGTTACCGATGGCCACGACGACGATGACGCAGCCGACACCGATCACGATCCCGAGCATCGTCAGAAACGATCGCATTTTGTTTCTGAAGATCGCCTTCAGTCCGACGAGGGTGATGCTGCCGAGACGTTGAACGGAGTTCTTCATGACGGTTCCTTCCCGCTGTCATTCCGAGCCGCGGAGACGGCGAGGAATCCCCCGCCTGGTATCTGCGCTGGGGATTCCTCGCCGTCTTCGCGGCTCGGAATGACAGTTTCGACGCGATACTGCTGGATCCGCTCATCCTGATGAATGCGGCCGTCGCGCACGTGCACGATGCGCTTGGCGTGGCGCGCGATATCGGGTTCGTGCGTGATGAGTACGATGGTCTTCCCGCTGTCGTTGAGCTGTCGAAAGATACTCATGATCTCTTCCGACGTGCGGGAATCGAGATTCCCCGTCGGTTCGTCCGCGAGGAGGATCGCGGGATTCGTCACCAGCGCTCGCGCAATAGCGACGCGCTGCTGCTGTCCGCCGGAGAGCTGCGACGGATAGTGTCCTTCGCGTCCGGCCAGTCCGACGCGCTGCAATGCCAGACGCGCGGCGTTGTCGCGCTCTGCGCGTGACCAGCCCAACTCGCCGTAAAGCAACGGCAATTCGACGTTCTCGAGCGCGGAAGTCCGCGCCAGGAGGTTGAAGCTTTGAAACACGAATCCGATTTTCGCGTTGCGGATGTCAGCGCGTGCGTCGCGGCCGAGTGACGACACGTCGACGTTGTCGAGCTCGTACGTCCCCGAGGTTGGGCGATCGAGACATCCGATGATGTTCATCAGCGTCGACTTCCCCGATCCCGAGGGTCCCATGATGGCCACGAACTCTCCGGCATCGACGAGAATGTCGAGGCCGTCGAGCGCACGCACCTCGACCTCGCCCATGCTGTACACCTTCACCAGGTCGCGGATTTCGATGACGCGAGCCACGGCTACCGAGGACGGCCTCCGCCTCCGACTCCACCCGGCCCGCCCCCGCCCGGCCGCCCGGTCTGGCCGCCGAATGCCGCGGGGGTGTCGACCTTCGACGTTGCCAGTCCGGTGACGATGTTGTCGCCGATCTTCAGGTTTCCGTCGACGACCTGCGTGTAACGGCCGTCGCTAATGCCGGTGCGAATCTGAACGGCCTGCAGTTTCTTGTCTGGACCGAGGACATAGACGGTCTGCGGTCTCTTCGGGCGCTGGCCACCTTGTCGCCCCAGCGCTCCTGCTGCGCCGCCGACGCCGCCGCTACGGTCGCCCATGCCGGCCGCCGTGCGCGCCGTGTCGGTCGCGGCCGTGCTCGCAGCCGCGCTCTTCTCGCCTTCGGCTTGAGGAGGTTTGAATCGCAGCGCGGCGTTCGGGATGCGCGTGACGTCGCGAACGTTCGCCACGTCGATCGTCACATTCGCCGTCATTTTCGGCAGAAGCTTTTCATCGGGATTCGGCACTTCGATGATGACCGGGTAGCTGACGACGTTCTGATTCACCTGCGCGTTCAGGCGAATCTGCGAAATGCGTCCGCGAAACTCGTCGTCGGGATAAGCGTCGACTGTAAAGCGCGCGACCTGACCGACCTGAACGCGGCCGATGTCCGACTGATCGACGTCGGCTTGCACCTGCATCTTCGTCAGGTCCTGAGCGATCGAGAAAAGTGTGGGCGCCTGAAACGATGCGGCCACGGTCTGCCCGACGTCGTACTGACGGTCCACGACGATTCCGTCGATGGGCGACAGGATCTTCGTGTAACGAAGGTTGGCTTCCGATTGCCGCAGCGCCGCCGCGGCCTGTTGTACCTGAGCCTGTGCTGATTCGTACTGTGCCTTGGCGTTGTCGAGATCGGCCTGCGCGGCCAGGCCGGAGCTCGCCAGCCGCTGCTGCCGTTGATAGTTGACGCGGGCGTTGGCGGCCTCGATCTGTGCGCGCCTCAGGTCGGCGCGGCGCTGTTCGACTTGTGCCTGGAACGGTGTTGGATCGAGCTCGGCAAGCAGCTGTCCCTGTTTCACGCGGCTCTTGAAGTCCACGTAGAGGTGCGAGATCACTCCTGACACCTGACTGCCGACCTGTACCGTTTTGACCGCGGAGATCCCGCCGGTCGCGGTGACGGTCATCGTCACGTTTCCGCGATCGACTTTCTCAATGCGGTATTGCGGATCCTTATTGCCGCGGCTGCCGCATGACAGGACGGCGGCGGCCAGGACAATTACGGCGATTCGTTTCACAATAAAGAACCCCTTCGCCATACGATCGCGCGCGGGATCTGTTGAAGCGCGCGCAGTTTACCTCACGTGTTATGCTCGACGGCCCTATGGCCCTTTTCTCCAAAGATCCACCGCCAGTGCGCCCGCCGGTCCGTACCGACCCCGCCACCGGCACCACCAGTACCTTCACCGGCACGTACCTCGGACCGGACGTGGTCATCGACGGGACGATCAGCGGGTCAGAGGCGATCATCATTGAAGGAACGGTCCGGGGGAAGATCAACCTCGGCAGCGATCTGCAGATCGGGACCCGCGCCCGCGTCGAGGCCACTGTCCACGCGAAAACCGTAACGGTGGAAGGGAAGCTCATGGGTGACCTCTCCGCCGACGACCGCGTGGAACTGGTGATGACGGCCACCGTCGACGGCAACATCAAGGCCCCAAAGATCGTCGTCGCCGAGGGGGCGAAGTTCCGCGGCTCGGTAGACATGGGGTCGCCCAGACCGCGTGAAGAGACGGCCTTACAGAAGAAGTAGCATAGTGTCATCCTGAGCCGCAAAGACGGCGAAGGATCCCCCACCGATAGGCGATGATGCGGGGGATTCCTCGCCGTCTTTGCGGCTCGGAATGACACTTCGGAGGTTCCATGTCCGCAACAGCTACCAAACCATCACACACTGCCGAAGGGCTGCGCCAGGCCCGCGAATACGAGAACTACATCAACGGCGAATGGGTCGCCTCGACGTCGAAGAAGACGTTCGAGAATCGCAATCCCGCCGACAATGAGGATCTCATCGGGACGTTTCAGGAATCGAACGCCGACGATCTGAATGCGGCGGTCGATGCCGCCCACCGCGCATATGACTCATGGCGCCTCATGCCCGCGCCGAAACGCGCTGAGTTCCTCTACGCGGTGGGCAACATCCTCAAGCGCGACAAGGAAAAAATCGCACGCGAGATGACGCGGGAGATGGGCAAGGTCCTCCAGGAGACGAAAGGCGATGTGCAGGAAGCCATCGACATGGCGTTTCTCGCGGCTGGCGAAGGGCGGCGGATGTTCGGCGTCACCACGCCGTCCGAGCTCCCGAACAAGTTCAACATGGCTGTGCGCATGCCTCTTGGCGTGGCGGGGCTGATTACTCCCTGGAACTTCCCGATCGCCATCCCGGCATGGAAGGGGATGGCGGCGCTGATCTGCGGCAACACGGTCGTGATCAAGCCCGCTTCTCTCACGCCGCTCTCGGTGATCATGCTGGCCGAGGCGTTTGAAGAGGCAGGGCTGCCGAAGGGCGTGTGGAACGTCGTCACGGGAGGTGGCAAGGAAGTCGGCGAGCCGATGCTCAAGCATCCGAAGGTGAAGGTGATCTCCTTCACCGGATCGACTGAAGTCGGCCGCGAGATCAACATCGCCTGCGCGCCGCAGTTCAAGCACGTCCATCTGGAGATGGGCGGCAAGAACATCATCATGGTCATGGATGATGCGGACGTCGATCTCGCGGTCGATGGCGCTTTGTGGGGCGCATTCGGCACTGCCGGTCAGCGTTGCACTGCGGCGTCGCGTATCGTCGCGCACCGAAAGATCTACGACCAGTTCGTCGAAAAGCTGGCCGGTCGCGCCAGTAAGCTCCGCATCGGTTACGGACTCGATCCGAAGACAGACATGGGACCGAATGTTTCGGAGGGCCAGGTCAAAACGGTCGCGAAGTATGTGCAGATCGGGAAGGACGAGGGAGCGAAGCTCGTGGCCGGCGGTTCCGCGCTGACCGACAGAACCGCGGAATGGGACTACTCGAAGGGCTATTTTCACCAGCCGACGGTTTTCGCCGACGTGAAGCCGAACATGCGCATCGCGCAGGAGGAGATCTTCGGTCCCGTCACGGCGGTGATGAAGTGTGACTCGCTGGAAGAGGCGATCGAGATCGGTAACGGCGTGAAGTACGGCCTCTCCTCGTCAATCTACACGCGAGACGTAAACAACGCCTTCATCGCGATGCGCGACATGTACACCGGTATCTTCTACGTCAACGCGCCGACCATTGGCGCCGAAGTGCATCTCCCGTTCGGGGGCGTCAAGGAGACGGGGAATGGTCACCGGGAGGCGGGTGTGGCCGGCCTGGATGTGTTCAGCGAATGGAAATCGATCTATGTCGACTACTCCGGATCGCTGCAGCGCGCGCAGATCGACACGGAGGAGATCTGAGCCAAAGGCAAAGGCGAAGGGCGAAGGGCGAAAGGCGAAAGGGGTTTGTCTGTGCGTTGTTGTTCGTTGCCACGGCTGCTTCAGGCCAGAGTCTTCAGCAGAACTCGGAGCGTCTCGTCGCTCACGCTTTGACGAATTCTCGCGCGTACGAGACGCTCTCGTATCTCACTGACAACATCGGACCGCGGCTGAGCGGGTCGCGCAACGCCGCCCTGGCCGTGAAGTGGACCACCGATCAGTTTCGCGCCTGGGACATTCCCGTTCGTCAGGAGAAGATCATGGTCCCGCGCTGGGTGCGGGGCGCTGAGCGGGCCCGGCTCGTGTCGCACAACGACCAGAGAATCATTCTCACTGCGCTTGGCGGCAGCGTGGCCACGCCCGCGGAAGGCATCACCGCGGACGTGGTGGAAGTCGGATCGTTCGATCAATTGAAGACGCTGGGCCGGGCGAAGGTCGCGGGAAAGATCGTCTTCTACAACAACCCGATGGACATGGAGCTCGTGCGCAGCGGCCGAGCCTTCGAGGCGTATTCCAAGGCCGTCGAGTTTCGTTCGAAGGGTCCCGACAACGCCTCGGAGTACGGCGCGGTGGCAGTGGTGATCCGCTCGGTGGCCTCGGCCTCCCTCCGGACACCGCACACGGGCGGGCTGAGCTACGAGCGCGGAAAGAAGATCCCGGCGGCCGCGATGACGGCGGAAGACGCGATGCTCATTCATCGCCTGCTCTCCAAGGGTGAAAAGGTGCGGATGAATCTCGTGCTGACGCCGCGCACGCTTCCCGATGTCGAATCGGCGAACGTCGTCGCCGAGATCACCGGGTCCGAGAATCCGGAGCAGATCGTGCTCATCGGGGGTCACCTCGACTCATGGGACCTCGGAACTGGGGCGATCGATAACGGCTCAGGTGTGGCGATGGTCATGGAGACGATGCGGCTGCTGAAAGAGCTGAACATCCGGCCGCGTCGCACCGTCCGTTGCGTGCTGTTCATGAACGAGGAGAACGGGCTCCGCGGCGGGAAGGGGTACTGGAAGACACACGAGTCCGAGATGGGACGGCACATCGCCGCGATCGAGAGCGATGCCGGGGCTGCTAAACCGATTGGATTCGTCACCACGCTGACAGGGCCTGCCATCGTTCAACTGGAGTCGCAGTTGAGCGTGCTCGCGCGTATCGGGACGCTGCGATTCGAGACCCGCGAATCGACCGGTGCCGATACCTCGCTGGTCGTCAAAGGCGGTGTGCCGGGTTTCGGGCTTCGCACCGAGCCGCTTCACTACTTCGATTACCATCACAGCGCGGCCGATACACTCGACAAGATCGACCCCAACGATCTCGCCGCTGATGCCGCCGCAGTGGCAGCGCTCACGTACGTGATCGCCGACTCGCCGCGTTCATTGCGATGATCGCGATCACTCGCCCAGTTCCGCAGAGCATCAATCGTTGCGAGGTGACGCATCTGGCACGCGAGCCGATCGACTTCGCCCGTGCCACCGCGCAACACGCTGCGTACGAGCGCGCGCTGACCGCTCTCGGCTGCACGATTCAACACCTGCCGGCACTGGATGAGATGCCCGATTCAGTCTTCGTCGAAGACGCGGCCGTCGTGCTTCCGGAAGTGGCGATCATCACGCGACCCGGCGCGGAGAGCCGCCGCGGTGAAGTGGATACGATCGAGGAGTCGCTGCGTGCCCATCGTTCGATTCGGCGGATCGCGGAGCCGGCGACGTTCGACGGTGGCGATTTGCTGAGGTTAGGGGAGAGACTGTTCGTAGGTCATTCCGCGAGAACGAACGACGCCGCCATCGAACAACTTCGCCGGATCGTGGAGCCGCATGGATATCGCGTGACCGTTGCCGATGTGCGCGAGTGCCTTCACCTGAAGAGTGCCGTCACGTATGTTGCTGGCGCGGTGCTTTGCAATCGGCAGTGGATCGATGTGAGGCTGTTCGACGGGGTGGACGTGATCGACGTCCATCCCGATGAACCGTACGCCGCCAATGCGCTTCTCGTGAGCGGTTCGGTGCTCTATGCCAGCGCTTATCCACGCACGCGCGAGCGAATGGAGCAGCGTGGGATGAAGGTGAGCGTTGTGGATGCAGACGAGCTGGCCAAGGCCGAAGGGGGAGTCACCTGCTGCAGCATCATCTACAAACAGTAGGGGCGGCCCGCGGCCGCCCCTACGGGATCATGAGCGAATTTAGCGACCGCCGCCCGGCTTCTGACCGGGATTTCCACCCGGGTTCCCGCCGCCGGGCTTCTGACCGGGATTGCCGCCACCACCTGGCTTCTGTCCGGGATTGCCGCCGCCTGGCTTCTGTCCGGGCTGCCCACCACCACCTGGCTTCTGTCCAGGCTGTCCACCACCCGGTTTCTGACCACCTGGGTTCTGTTGTGCCTCGTACATGTCAGCCTCCTTTTTTGGCTCGAATAACATACCGCAAGACGTAGGCCCATCTATAAGTTATTCAATTTGAAGGAGTAGCAGGGCTGGCCGAGGCCAGCCCTGCCCTGAGATTGCTAGAAGCGCAGACCCACGGCCACGCGGTATTGCCGAGGCATCTGATAGGCGTCCTTGTTGACCGGTTGGCCGAAGTTCGCGGGAAGCGTGTAGTGCGTGCCCAGGACAGGCGCCTCGGTCTTGGGGTTGAAACGAGTCGATGTGAGCGTCACCGTCTTGTTGATCACGGCTCCGCCGGTGCTCGTCGGGTTCTCGACGAACTCCACGCCCTGCTCATTGAGTACGTTGATGACGTCCGCTTTCACGAAGAAGTTCACTTTCGTGATCGGGACCGAGAACGTCGCGTTGAAGTCCGTCGAGGTGATGTCATCAAGCCGGAATTCGCCGCGGTCGCTGAAGTAGTACTGCACCGCCGACGGCGGCTGCACATATCCCGGGTTGGTGATGCCGGTTGGCACGACCGGCGCCGTAGCCGAGAACGACTGACCGGTGTGATAACGCTCGAGTAACGCCAGGCTGAGCTGACCGAACGGAATCGGCGCGTCGAACTGAACCCAGAGATTGGCGCGGTGCCGGATATCGCCCATCAGGAATCCCTCGGGACGATTCAGATCGAAGTCGGTGTACTCGGGATAGCTGGGAGTCTCGTAGGCCTGGGTTCCGCCGGGCTGCACGACGCCAACGGGAATCGTGGCGTTGTTGAATTCCTCCCCTTCCACGTTGCCGCGCAGTCTCGAGAACGTGTAGTTGCCGCCAATATTGAAGTGGCCGAGCAGTTTGTAGGCGCCCTGAATCTGAAGTCCGTTGTAATTCCGTTTGAAATCGCTGTTGCTGCCGTTCTCGATCAGGCCGACATCCAGCCTGCCGTTCGGAGTTCTTCCTGTCTGCATGTCGGTCCGCACGACGTAGAAGTCACCCCACGTGCGGTGAATGAGATCAGCGCGGAGGTAGCCATTGCCGCCGATCTGTGTGCCGTAACCGAGGGTGATCTCGTCCATGTACGGGGTGTGGAGCGGTTCGTCGATCCGCACATTGAGGCCGGGCACGACGGAGCTGAAGATGAGGGGGTTGTTCGGATCTGCGCCGCCGTTCTCATCGAACCAGGCGAAGACTCGACGCAGCACCTCATCGGTGGGGAGGAGCTGGTTGGCCGGCGTTCCAGGTGCGTTCAGCTCAGGTCCTCTGTACGCAAAAAGGTACGTGGCATAGCGACCGGCCGGTGAGGTCTGATCGGAGACCGCGCCGTCGATCTTCGCGGCGTAGCGGCCATAGCTGAGGCTGACGCGATTCTTGCCGTCGCCGACGATGTCGTAAATCGCCCCAAGGCGCGGGCTGATCCGCGAATCGTCGGACGTCTTCACCCGCGCCTGATTCTCTCCGCTGGTCTGGTCGTAACGGACACCGAGGTTGAACGACCATCTCGGGCTGAGCGCCCATTTGTCGTTGACGAAGATGCTCTTGGTCTGCAGGTCTGCGGTCTGACTGAGCGCCAGCAGCGGGTCCCATTGAATCCGCGAGCGAGTGGCGGTGGCGGAGGTCGCCGTCGGATCGGCATGAATGTAGAGCTGACCGTTGACGAACTGGAATGGCCCGAAGAATCGGAAGTCGCTACCGGACTGGTAGTTGTTTTCGTTGCGCAGCTCGTGGAACTCGTCGTAGCCGCCGACGACATTGTGGCTGCCCATCGTGCGTGTCGAAAGGAAATACGAGCCCTTGACCGCCCACTCCATGTTGTTCCGCTCTTTCGCCGGGCAGGGCGTTCCGCAGAATGTCGGCGACCAGCCACGGCGGAGAGTTCCGGCTGTGGTATCTCGAACCATCGTTCCGAAGACTCGATCGCGAGCGCTCGCTCCGGCTATGGCGGCCCGGTCTTTCTGGCTGTACTGACCTTCGACGAGGAAGTTGTTCGTGATCACGCCGTTGTAGTGCCCTGCCGACATGCGGATCTGCAGATCCGAGTCGCGCAGGCTGGCCAGGTCGACGATGTTCCCGAAGAAGGTGCCGCCCTGAACGTCCTCGACTCTCAGGTACGAGCCCATCAGGGTGTGTTTTGCTGTGACGTTGCCGGTCAGCTTGCCCTCGTAACGCTTCTGATCGACCGTCGTAGTGAAGGGGAGATTCAGCCCCTGGGTTTGATTGGCGTTGCTGGAGTTCTGCTTCCGGCCGGCGGCGAAGAACCACAACCGATCCCGGATGAAACGCCCGCCGAGGGTGGCCTCGTACACGCTGTTGATCTTGTCGAGGTGGTTGCTTTCAGCGGCGAAGTCGGTTTTGGAGATCCATTTGTCGTTCGTCAGGTTGTCGCGGAGTGCCGCGGAGAAATCGTTGCCTCCCGATTTCGTGATCGTGGAGACCA